>Ga0306921_10000010_pt1 | contig 176382 bp, 147 predicted proteins | sample sta12Cox44000080_FD_203760 | JGI IMG/M metagenome (GOLD analysis project Ga0306921, IMG submission 203760) | Lab enrichment of tropical soil microbial communities from Luquillo Experimental Forest, Puerto Rico - statoxic.12C.oxic.44.000.080 (v2)... | ecosystem: Environmental > Terrestrial >... | reverse complement strand
CGTGCCGTCGTTCTCGAGCGTGACCGAGAACTGCGCGGTCTCCCCCGGATCCCAGTAGGTGTCCCCGTTTCCCGGGCCGCCCGTGGCACAGGCGTCCTGCACGAGGGTGTGGGTCTCGTACTTGGCGTGGGGCCCGCAGGGCTCCCCGGGGTAGAGGAGCGAAAGCGTCCAGCCATCGAGCGTCCCGATGTCCTCCGCCTCGCGGTCCGCGACCTTCAGCTGCCAGTTCCCCTGGGCGCTGATGCCCGTGGCCGCCGCGAGCGGGCTTTCGGGGCGGAACGATCCCGTGAAGGGTGCCGACCCCGCCGAGATCGCGGTCGCGGCGGAATCGTCGAAGGTCGTCCCGACGAAGTTCTGGCCCGAAGACCCGCGCCGGGTCGCGAGCGGGACGCTCGTGCCGTTGGGCGCGATGAGGCTGATCTCGAGGTCGGCGTCGTAGGGGTGCGTGATGTTGACCGTCACGTTGACGTCGACGACGGTCTGTGTATCGGACACGGAGATCGTGCTCGTCACCCCGTTCGCGTTGTTGTCGGGAATCGCGAGGCCGCCGGGACCCGCGAAGGCGGGATTGGTGTTCCTGAGCGTGTCGAAGCCGTAGTACGCGCCCCCCGCGTTGTCGGTCGCGAGGTTCGTCGCCGCATCGGCCGACTCGACCGAGTAGATGTGGTGCGTGCACTCGGCGAGGCCGGTGAGGGTCACCGAGTGCGCGGTGACGAGCGGGGCCGCGTACGTGCTCGAGCCGGGCGGCGGGGCCGTTCCGTACCGGACGCGGCTGTCGGCCGCCTCGTTCGTGGTCCAGGTGATCCGCGCCGAGCTCCCGGTGACGTCGGTCGAGCCGACGCCCGAGATGATCGGCGCCAGGCAGTCGGCGGTCGCGGTGGCTGTCCGCGGAACGTTCGTCCCGCCGGCGCCGTCGTCCGCGTCGATGTAGGTGACCGTGATCGTGTCGCCGTTGGCGACCGAGAGCTGGGAGTCCCCCGTGACGGCGGCCCCGCCGGTCGTGGGGAAATTCCCCTGGAAATCGCCGGAGCCGGGCGCGACCGCGCTCAGCGTGACCGTCTCGCCCGCCGGCTCGCTCGTCGACTTCGCGTTGACGGTCTGGGTCGGGTTCCCCCTCAGGTTGTCGTCGCGCAGGTGGATCGTCATCGAATCGGAGCACGAGTAGGTGCTGCGGTTGAGCGTGATGGTTCCCGCGGGCTGGAAGTAGCAGACCGACCCGTCGAGGCCATCCCACACCGTCGCCCCGGTGTTTCCCGGATCGAGCCAATCGGACAGGCGCGAGGCGGCCGTCCCGCCGCCGCTCCAGGACACGGCCACCTTGCCGTACTCGTCCCACGTGAGGCTCGTGCACGAGGCGGTGCCGCTGTGGAGCTGGCCGACGATCCGATGGTTCTGGTCGAACAGCGGCCCGCCGGACGAGCCGGGCTCGGTCGTCCCCTGCTCATACTGGTTGATCCGCCAGTGGCTCGGGCCCCAGTTGATTCCATCAACCGGCGGGTCGTTGTCGTGGCTGATCTTCTTGAAGTCCCCGCTCGGGTGATGGATCACCCAGGTCATCGTGGCCGGGTTGGGGTCGTGGCTCCAGCCGCTCAGGTAGAAGTTGTACGAGTCGGGCGGGAGCGCGCTCATCTCGAGGAGCGTGAAGTCGCTCGTCGAGTAACTGCCGCGGACGGTCGCGCCCGAGACCATGTAGGTCGTCGGCCCCGGCGGGTCTCCGCTGCCGCAGGCGGACCGCTCGTAGTTGAAGCCGAACTGCGTGCTCGCCCCGGCGCCGCAATGCCACGACGTGAGGACGTACGCCTTGCAGTCGTTCGCGGTGTCGTTGATCATCGACCCCGAGCAAAACGACGATCCGCCCGACATCAGGATGACGACACCGCGCTTCTGGTCCTGCCAGTTCGCGCCGAGCGGGCAGTTGATGTCGATGTTGCACGACCCCGATGCGTTCGCCGAGAGATCACCGGCGCCCGGGAGGAGGTCGCGGCCGATCGACCCGAAAGCCTTGTACCCGTGGGACACCGTCCCGATGTGGAGGCGCGGCGTCTGGCCCGCGAGCGTCCGCGGCCACAAGAGCTCGACGACCGTCTCGCTCCCCTCGATCGGCGGGGGCCACAGCTCGCCGTGATCGCGGACGTCCGCGGAGGTGTACGGCCCGACCACCGTGCGGTGGCCGGCGTCGTAGACCCACATCGCCGCCCCCGCCCGCAGGCGGAACGCATCGAACCCCAGCTCGATCCACCGCGCGCCGCGGGAGACCACGCGGAGGCGCCATAGGCGGTCGCCGCCCGGGAGGGTCTCCCACGTTCCGCTGTTCGCCGGCTCGAGATCGACCGCCATCGGAAAACCGATCCGGAGCGGAATCCCGGGGATCTTCGCGTTGGCCGCATCCTCGGCGAGCAGGCGCGGGACGTCCACCGGAGCCGAGTCCCACGAGCGCACCTCCCCCTGGGGAACGCCGGCGGCGCCCGAGAACGAAACGGGCTGCGGCGCGAGGCTCCCCGCAAGGACGGCGGATCCCATCCCGAAGGTCAAGATCATCGCGAGCCGGGCGACCGGACGCAGGAAGCACCTCGAACACACGTGCCGTGACGCTATTCGCGGACTCATTACCGTCTCTTTCCGGGGGCGTCAACCGGTTTCGACGAAGCTGCGGAGGGAGCGCTGCGATATCATCGCGGCCCGCGCACCGGCGCTCGGACCTCGCTCGGATGCTCACGTTGGAAGAGGCCGCGACCCCGAACCGGAAGACCGTCGCGGCGGCGACCCTGCTGCTCGTGCTCGTCCTCGCAGCGTACCTCCCGGCGCTGCGGAAGGGATTTCTCTACGACGACTTCCTCCTGATCCTCAAGCCGGCAGTCCCCCGCTCGGCCGCGGACATCGCGAAGCTTTTCGCTCGACCGTATTACGAAGGCCTCCCCTACTACCGGCCGGTGACCTCCGCGAGCTTCCTCGTCCAGCGCCGCGTGTGGGGGGACGACCCCCGGCCGTTCCACGCGGCCAACGTGGCGCTCGCCGGAGCGCTGGCGGTGCTGACCTACGGGCTGTTCCGAAGACCCTGCTTCGGGCTCGCCCCTGGGATGGCGGCGGCCGGGGCGGCGATCTTCATCCTCCACCCGGTCGTCTCGTCGTGTGTCCATCCCGTCTCCGGTCGCGACACGCTGCTGGCGACGTCGAGCATGGTCGCCGCCGTCTGGATCTATCTGCGAGGGACCGTGGGGGCCGCGATCGCGAGCGCTGCGGTCTTCGCGGCCGGGCTGCTGTGCAAGGAAGCGGCGATCGTGACGCCGGGGGTCATCGCGCTGGCCGAAGCGGCCGGGCTGAGCCGGCCTGCCGGAGCGCCGCGACGGAGCGCGACGGCCCTCGCCACGCGCGCCGCACCGTTCCTCGTCGTCCTCGCCGCTTACGCCGCGGTCCGCGCCGTGGTGCTTCCCGGCGGACAGATGTCGACGGGAACGCCGGGGTACGTCCCCCTGACGTACGTCTACGCGCTCGAGGTCACGCTGACGCCGTTCCGCGCGCTGCTCTACGAGCCGCCGGTCGCGGCGTGGCTGTCGCCCTCGAAGCTCGTGGTCGTCGGGCTCGTGCTCGCGCTGGCGGCACTGACGGCATGGCGGTCCGGACGCGGCGTCCGATCCGTGCTCGTCTTCGGAATCGGCTGGTTCGTCGTCGTGCAGCTTCCCACCGCGAATCTCGTGCGGCAGGAGACGCTGTTCGACGAGCGGTACGTCGCCCCGGCGGTCCTCGGGCTCGTGCTGGCGGGCGCCGCGCTCGCCTCGGAGATCGCGCGACGGGCGGCGCGAGAGCGAACGGTCCTCGTGGCCGCGGCCCTCCTCGCCCTCGCTCTCGGCGCGCTCTCCCGCTCTCGCGCGCCCTACTTCGACGAGGTGGCGTTCTACACGCAGTGGGCGATGATTCGCCCGGACAGCATGACCGCACGGTTCAACCTCGCGAACGCCTATGCCAAGACCGGACGGCCCGGCCGGGCGGTGGAGGAGTACGAGCGCGCGCTCGCGATCGAGCCCTCCCACGCGGGCGCGCACAACAACCTGGGCGAAGCGTTCATCAAGCTCGGCCGCCGCGACGAGGCGATCGCGCAATTCCGCGAGGCGATCCGCTACGACCCGAACAACGTCAAGGCGCACAACAACCTCGGGAGCGGTCTGGCGCTCGGCGGCGACATGGACGGCGCGATCGCCGAATTCCGGGAAGCGGTGCGGCTCGATCCCGGATACGTCGGCGCGATCTTCGACCTCGGCTACGCCCTCCTGCTCGAGGGCGCAAACGAGGAAGCGATCGAGCGCCTGCAAGAGGTGCTGCGCCGCGATCCGTCGTACGAGAAGGCGCACCGGCCGCTCGGCATCGCCCTTCTGCGCCGCGGCCGAAAACAGGAGGCGGTCGTGGAGCTGACCGCCGCGGCCCGTTTCTCGCCGGGCGACGTCGAGCTGCAGCGTCTGCTCGCGACCGCGGAGGCGGGTGAGGCTCCGCGATGAGCGGACCCGTGGGGCCGGAGCAACGCCGGGGAGAATTCAGGGCACCTCGGTGAAAACCGCGATGCGGTCGTTCTCGCGATCCGCGACGTACAGCCCGCCACGGCCGTCGCTGCACACCGAGGACGGCCAGCGCAACAGCCCGTCGGTCCAGCCCATCCCCGACTGCCGCCCGCGGAAGGAGCCGTCCGTCGACAGGAACACGATCCCGCCGCCCGTCTGGTCGATCACGACGAGGTGCCCCGCGGAGTCGAGGCCGAGGCTTGTCGCGAACGCGAGATCATCCTTCAGGCTCGCTCCGATCGCGACGAATTCCGCCTTGCCGGCGGCCGCGGCGAAGATCCGCGCACCGACGCTGTCGAGCACGTAGAGGCGCCCCTGGGCATCGACCGTCACGTCCGAGGGGAACCGGCAGTCCGCGGGAAGGGCGACCCGGCGCTCGACCTTCCCGGCCGGGTCCGTCACGAGCACCCGCTCCCCGGCGATGTCGAGGACGTAGAGGCGGCCGTCGGCGCCGACGGCGAAGCTCCGGATCACGGGTTCGGGCGCGTCGGCCACGCCGACGAATCCCTGGAACGCGCCGGCGGCGGTGAGCCTTGCGATGCGCCGCGATTTTCCATCCAGGGCGAGGATCTCGCCGTGCGCGTCGAGGCGGACGCGGATCGGGTAGGGAACCTCGGGCACCTGAAAGTCGGTCTTCGGCGTGGCGAGGCGATCGGCCAGCTCGTATATGACGAAGCGGCCGTGTCCGGTGTCGGCGACGACGAGCGACGTCGCGGCGCACGCGACGCCCTCCGGCAGGCTGAGGGGGGCGTTCTTCGCGTCGGCGTAGATTCCCGGTCCCGGCCGCAGCTTGACTCCCTCCGCGCTCGCGGCGGGCGCGCCGAGCAGCACGGCGAGCATCGTCAGTCCGGCTCCGGCGGTTCGGGCCATGGGTTACCTCCGGAACCTTTCGTGGCACTGGACACAGAGGTCCCCCTTCGTGTCCAGATGCGCGAAGTGCTTGAACTCCGTGCCGTGGGCGCGATGGCAGCTCTCGCAGCTCACGGTGAGGTTCTTGTTGCGGGGGTCCACCGCCTTCGGACCGATCGGGTGCCCGGTGTGGTTCTGCCAGTCGTGACAGGTCCCGCACAGCTGAAGCTCGTCGGGGGCGGCGAGCAGGAACGGGTTGTCCGATCCGTGGGGCGCGTGACAGCTCGTGCAGTCTCCCGACTCGACCGGCGGGTGCTTGGTTTCCGAGCGCTCCTGACGCCGGATCGTGTCGGCGTGGCAGTTTCCGCACACGGATGTCAGCGGCCCGCGCACGAGCTTCGGCGCCTTGGTCGCGTGCGGACCGTGGCAGTTCAGGCACGCGATCTTGTCCGCCACCGGCCAGTGGAGGCGCTTTGCGTTCATCGCGTCGCCCACGACCTCGCCATGGCAGCCGCGGCAGACGTCGATCCCCTGGCGCTTGGTCTTCAGGGCGTTCGCGGACCCCGGGTCGTTGTGGCACTGGCCGCACGAGCGGGTCGCGACCGGCTTGTGCACGCTCGGCCAGAGCATCGCCTGAGCGTCGGAGCCGTGGGGGTCGTGGCACGACGTGCACCGCCCCTTCGACACGGGATAGCCCATGTGGGCCTTGGTCATCGCCGGCTGGTCCGGCTTGTGACAGGACGCGCAGAGCGACCCCTGGTCGCGCACCAGAAGCGTCTCCGACTTCGCCGACGCATGCGGGTCGTGGCAGGTGACGCAGCCGGTGCTCACCGGCGGGTGGTGGAACTTGACCTTCGCGATCTGAGCCCCGATGTCCTGATGGCAACCGACGCACAGCTCGCCGACCGGCTTGAGGAGCTGGTTCTTGTTCGGCGAGGCGTGCGGGTCGTGGCAAGCGACGCATCCCCCCTTCCGCAGCGCCGCGTGCACACTCTTCGCCTCGGCCGGGACGATCGTGGCGTGGCACGACACGCAGATCGCCTCGGGGGGCTTCGCGAGCATCTTCCCGTGGTCGGAGGCGTGCGGGCTGTGGCAATCCACGCACGCGCCCGCCTTGACGGGCGTGTGGATCGCGGGCAGCTTCAGCTTGTCCTCGAAATCGGAATGGCAGCCGAGACAGACCTTGCCGTGGGCTCCGGGCTTGAGCTTGAACTTCGCGTCGTCCGCCTCGGCGGCCGGGCGCGCGGACGGAGGCGCGGCACCGACCGGCCCCGCGAGCAAAACCGAGGCCATGGCGCTTCCCGCGAGCCGGGCGAGGAGGCCGTCACTTCGACGGAACGACATGACACTCCTCGCAGGCGCCGGACTCGAACGGCGCGTGCACCTGGGGCTTGAAGAGCTTCGGGTCCTTCGACGCGTGAGGCTCGTGGCAGCTGACGCAGTTCATCACGGATGGGTCAATGCCGAGGTGCGCCTTCGAAAACGGCTCGGACCGGACGTCGTGACACCCGGCGCACAGCGATCCCTGAGACGAGACGAGCAGCGAGGGCTCCGCGGACTGATGGGGAGCGTGACACCGGAGGCAGTCGCGGGCAGCCGGAGGGTGCACCTGTTCCGAGGCGAGCTTCGTCTTGATCGCGGCGTGGCAGGTGACGCACAGATCGGGTGCCGGAGCCAGCAGCAACTTCGGAAGCTTCGACTTGTGCGGGCTGTGACACTTCGTGCACTCGCCCGCCTCGACCGAGGCATGCCGGACCTTCCCCGCCTTCAACGCGTCCTGCACGTCCGAGTGGCAGGTGTAGCAGAGGTCCGCGGTCCGTTGGCCGATCAGGCGCGGCGCGGACGACGCATGCGGAACGTGACACGTGAGGCAGTCGCCGGACGCGAAGGGCGGATGGTTCGACCCGCCGGGTTCCTCCTTGATCAGGTCTTCGTGGCAGCTCGCGCACAGCGCCGCCCCAGAGGCCTTGAGCAGCTTCGGCTCCGTGCCGCCGTGAGGCTGGTGGCAGCCGGAGCAGCTTCCCGCCAGCACCGGAGCGTGGACGGTCGCCTGCTTGAACTCCTGCTCCTGATCCGAATGGCACGTGAAGCAGACCTGGTCCTGGCGGTTCTTGAGGATCCCCTTCGTCGAGGACCCATGGGGATCGTGGCAGGCGACGCACTCGCCGGCGTCGAACGGGGCATGCGGGACCTTCGGCTTGGCGGCGACGATCTCACCGTGGCAGTCGGCGCACAGCTCCGAGCCCGGCTTCTCGAGGAGCTTCGCGTTCTTGGCCGCGTGCGGCGCGTGGCAGGTCACGCAGCCGTTGTCGACCGCCGGATGCGGGAACGCGGGCGTGACGCCCTGATCGGTGTGACAGCTCGTACAGAGCTCATTGCCCTTCCGGGCGAGCAGCTTGGGTTGGGCCGAGGCGTGCGGATCGTGGCACGACGTGCAGTCCCCGGAGTCGAACGGGGCGTGGACGACGGTCCCGCCCGCCTTGAGCTGCGCGGCGTCGTGGCACGAGGTGCACAGCGCCGCGCCCTCGGCCTTGAGACCGAAGGGCTTCGCCGACGTGGCCCCGGAGTGGCATGCGTCGCAGCTCCCGCCCGCGGTAGGGGCGTGAGCGCTCGCCTTGAGCAGCTTGGGCTGCTCGGCGGAATGGGGATCGTGGCAGCCCACGCACGAGGCTTTCTCGACGGGGTACCCGCCGTGCGCGGTCTTGAACGCCGGCTTGCCCGGATCGTGGCACGACAGGCAGAGCGGGACCTCCGCCTTGACGAGCAGGTTCGCCTCCGACGAGCTGTGCGCGAGGTGGCAAGCCCGGCAGCCCTCCGTCTTGAGCACGGCGTGCACGACCGGCCGCTCGAACGCTTTGCGGTCGTGGCAGGACGTGCAGGCGCCCGCCCCCTCACCGGCGAGAAGGTGGGGGGCGCTCGAGCCGTGCGGGTCGTGACACTGGACGCACTTCCCCGTCTTGAGCGCCGAGTGCACGTTGGCCTTGTCGAGCCCGATCGTCTCTTTCGCGTGGCAGCTCAGACAGAGCGCGTTGCCTTCCTGTTTCAAGAGAAGCTTGGGCACGATGCCGTGCCGGAGGTGGCAGCTCTCGCAATTCCCCTCCTTCACGCCGGGGTGCAAGACCTTGAGCGGAGCCAGCTTCTGGACGAAAGCGCCGTGGCAGTCGATGCACGACTTGGACTGGAACTTCCGGGTCTCCGCCCCGAGGATCGGGGCCTGCAGGACGGCGACCGCGAGCGCCGCAGCAGCGCTCGCCCCCCAAGACCGGAATCCCCACCCACGCAGGCTCATTTCGGCACCGGCATCATGTCAGGCTTTGACTCCGAATTCCCTTTTGACGAGCGCTTCGAGCTGCGCGGGGGTCACGAACGTCTTCACTTCGTACGCCGATCTCAGCTTCTTCGTCCAGTCGTCCAGGGACTTCTTGAGCTTCTCGTTCAGGACCTGACGCGTGGCGTTCTCCTGCGCCTCCTCGAAAGGCTTGATCTTCGGCGGGAACACCTCCCGCACCAGGATCACGTAGCTCGTCCCGTCGTCCGCCGAGAAGAGACGGGCATCCCCGTCCTTGGGATTGGCGAGCGCCTTGTTCATTCCGGGATCGACGCCGTTGACCGAGTAGACTCCGCCGTTAAGATTCATGACGTCGCTCGCGTCGGTCCGGCCAGCCGCATTCTGCTTGAGCCAGCCGAAATCGGCGCCGTCGCGGACCTTCTTGAGGGCGACCTCCGCGTCGGATCGCTTCCCGAACGCGATGGAATCGAGGCGGAGCATCGCGGGGGTCGCGTAGCTGTCCGCGTGGGCGTCGTAGTACGCGCGCGCCTCGGCGGGGGCGACCCGGACGTCGGGAACGATGACGCGCTTCACGAACGCGTCGAACAGCGCCCCATCCTCGAACTGCTCCTTTCGCTCCCGGTAGTCGGCCGAGGACTCGATGCCGAGACGCGTCGCCTCCGCGACGGTCAGACGCCGGACCAGGATCTCGTCGAAGGCGACGGGCTTGCGCGGGTTGACCTGGTGTTTCGCGATTGCGCCTTCGAGCCCGTGGAAGAAATTCGCCTCCACGGCCTTGGCGATCTCGGCGACCGTGATCGGCGGCTGGCCGGTGACCCTAGCGACCACGCGCTCGTCCGTCTTGAGCCGCGCGAAGCCGGGCTCCTTCGCCTCGAAGTCGAGGCTCGCCAGGAGCGCCTCGTCCACCTTCGCGTAGCGCTTCCGGAGGTCGCGCGTGTAGGCGCCCACCGCTTGCAGTCGCGCGTAGTCGAGGGCCTGATCCTCGGATTCCTTCCGCGCGACGGGATCGTCGGGGACCGTCACCTCGTGCGGGGTGACCACCGTCCATCCGTCCTGTACCTGGAGGGCTTTGCTTGTCTCGCCTGGATGGAGGACCGCGATCGCACCCGCGACCTCGGTCTGCGCCTCGGCCAGCTTGATCGTCTCGTTCGGCTGCCAGGTCGCGCCGGAGCCCTGCGCCGCGCGCGCCGCATCGGCGAACGCGCGCCCTCCCTTGACGGCGGCGGAGAACGCGTCCGCCTCGGCCTTGGTCTTGAAGAGCACCGAGTCGATCCGCGCGACCCCGACCCGCGTGACGTACAGGGAGCGGACGTCCGCATCGGACGGCTTCTTGACCTCGGAGGCCGGACGGTCGAGCACCATCTTCTGGAGCGTGTCGAGCCGAAACGATTCGAGCGCCGCGGTGTACGCCGGCTCATGGTCGAGACCGATGTTGCGCGCCTCCTGGACGATCAGCTTTCCCGTGATCAGCCGATCGAGCAGCGCCTGCGGGTCCTGCTTCGCGCGCTTGGTGGCCTCCGGCGCGTTCTCGTGAACGGACGCAAGCGCCTCCCGGAAGGCGCCCCATGTGACGGGCTGGCCGTTGACCGTGGCGATCGCCCGCCGCCCCTGGATCAGTGGGAGCTCGGGAGGCGACGAGGATGCCGCCGGCGGTGCCGCGAGGGCCCAGGATGCGAGCCCGGCGGAGAGTGCTGCGGCGAGGATGGGGATTCGTACTCTCACGGCTTTCCTTTCGCGGTGAGCAGCGCCTCGACCGCGGAGCGCGCCATCGCCGCAGCGAGCGCGTGGGCGGTCCGGAGCCGGCCCCGCTCGAAGAACCAGACGCCGTCCGTACCGGTGGAGTGGCTGAACGCGGACCACGCCACGCGGCGATGGGCGGCGTCGAGCGCTTGCACGGTGAAATCGACGATGGGAGGGGGACCGTCGACGTCCGCATCGCTGTAATCCAGGACCTCCCCCATCAGCACGAGATCGGCCCCGAGCGTCTCGCGGAGCAGCTCGGCCTGTGCGTAGGGGATCCCTCCTTCGGGGATCACCCGGAGCTTGAGAAGTACCTCGCGGACGATGCCGGGCTCCACGACTCGGATACCGGGGCGCCCGGCGAGCGCCGCGACGAAGTGCGCCGCGACGAGATCCCCGCCGCGCCGGCGGTCCGTGCGGTTCGTGAAGGGAAGCACGGCGACCCGAAGCGACCCTCCTTCTTCGCCGGCGACCACGCTGGCGAACGCAAGCTTGGGCCGGAACCGGCGCTCGCCGGACGGCGTGCGGGAGGCCCCGCCCGAGACAGCCCCCTTGACCGACGCCGCGAGATCCGCGACCACCCGCGCGAGAAGCACCTTCGGGTCGTCCACGACTCCGAGCCCGAGGAACCCGGGGTGGTCCTCGCCCGTCGCTCCGAGGCCGCCGACCCAGAGGATCGAGGGCTCGGCCTCGGTCGAGACGAGGCGGGCATGCAGCGAGAGGACCGGAGGCGCGTGCTCGATCCAGCGCTCCACGGAGGTGATCATCACCGCCTGGACCTGCGCCTCCTCGCGGAAGGCGGTGGCGAGGTCCGGCGAGACGCCGCCCACGTACCGCACCCGATGACGGTCCATCAAGGCCCCACGCGTCGGATCGTCCAGTACCTCCATGCCGCTCGCGGCGAGCGCCCCCCGCCAGGCCCGCTCGATCGGAGCACCGTCGAGCACGCGGCCGGTGAGGTTCTCCACGGGGAGGACCGCCACGCGAAGGGGGCCGGCCAGGGCGGCCAGAGCCAGAAGAGGCGCTCCTAGCGGGAGCACGGCGCTCACTTCGCCTTGAAGAGCTTGTCGAGCAGCTCGTTCACGGCATCGGCGGTGATCACGTTCATGGGCTGGCCGCCTCCTCCGAACATCCGGTCCGCGGCGGTCACTCCCCCCTTCGTCGACTGCGCGCTCCAGACGAGGCGGCCGGTCTTGGTCTCCAGCATCTGCGCCGAGACCGAGACGTAGTTCGCCGAAGCGGAGCCGGAGCGCGCTTCTCCGTACTCCATCACGCTCCCGGTGATCACCGCGTCGGCACTGAGCGCTTTCCCCAGGGCGACGACGTCTTCGGCGGAGGGTTGGTCCGCGCGCTGGATCTCCGTCCGGGAAAGTCCCTTTTGGACCTCGCCGAGGGGCAGCACGTACATCTCCCCTCCCTGGGCTTGGAGCATCGTGACGAACACGCCCCGGACCCGGTCGGCCGCCGTTTGGGTCGGCGTGAGGTTGGAGAACGGCAGGACCGCCACCGTGTGCACGAGGCTGAAGTCCATCGTGGGCTCGTGAAAGGTGTTCGTGGCGGCGTGCCGGCCCGCACACCCGGAAGCGGGGAGGAGCGAGACCGCGAGTGCCATGTAGGAGACCGATCTCATCGTGCGCATGCCGACCGTCCTTTTAGAACGCCGCGTGAACCGTCGCCGTCCAGACCTTGGTCCGCGTCGACCCGAGGACCGAATCCGTTCGAAGATCCTGATACGACGTCTGGAGGTAGATCCGCGACGTGACGTCCCACCGCACGGACGGAACGAGCGTCTGCTCCGTCTCGGCCAGCTCCGTGTGGTAGGTCGAATCGTAGAACACGCTGAAGTGAAGCGTCCCGTCCGGGAAGGGAGCCCAGCTCAGCGCGTAGTTGCGTAGCGTCCGGGACCCGGTTTGATTGCTCCGCTCCGCGCGTGTCGAGGCGAAAAGGTAGAGGGAGCGCAGCGGGCGGTAGGCGGCGCCGATCTCCGCCGCGCGCGTGTCGTCGCGCTGCTCGGGCTGAGCCGGCGTCGGGAACGTCGTATCCGTCACCCGATCCTGGAGCAGGAGATTGACCGTCAGCTGCGAGTTCGGGTTCAGGGTGACGCCGATCTCGCCCGTGTCGGAAATCGACTGCCCGCCCTCGTGGGGCCGGATGACCGAGCGGCCCACCACCAGATTGGCGCCGATCCCCCGATAGAGCTCCGCCGCGCTCGAGAAGAGGGCCGATGCGGTATCCCGCCCGAAGTCCCCCTGCTCGTTCACCGCCGAGACCACCAGGCTTTCCTGGACGGTCGAAATCGGGGTCGCGGTGAGCGCCCCGCTGAACAGGTATGCGGTCTGCCTGCCGATGCGCTCCTGCCGGTCCTCCCGCGAGAGACGGGCCTGTCCGGTCAGGATCGGGCTGAGCGCCTGGATCACGGACAGTCCGTTCGAGAGCGTCCACTGCGTGGGCCCCGTGCCGGGATTCGAGAGGAAGTAGCCGAGCTCGTAGTAGAACGCCGGCACGTTCAGCAGCCGTGCCCTGAAGTTGCCGTTGAACAGCTGCGACACCTCCGAGGTGTGGTTCTCGACGCCCGACGCCGCCGTGCGCAGCTGCGGCTCGAGCTCGGTCACGAGGATCTGGGGCCAGCTCGTCGCATCCGGAACGATCGGCGACAGCGGCGAGACCACGAGCTTGACGTATCGCGTGACCAGCGCGGGGAAGCGGATCTCGAACCGGTTGTCGAACGGCCCGAACGGAGCCGTGACCAGGGTCTGGGTGAGCGTCCAGTTCAAGTTGTCGTCGCTCGAGTAGATCTTCCAGGAGAACGAACCCGCGATCGACGGCGGGAGCGTCTGGTCGACCCACACCAGGATCGTGTTGAGCTGATTGGCGAAACCGAGATCGAGACCGATGTTGCGGGGCCGGATGTCCCCTCCCGGCGGGGGGAGGCCCAGGTCCACCCCGGCGCCGACGGTCAGGTTGCCGTCGATCAGCGCGGCATTCGGGTTGAGGGGATCGTGATCCGGCGTGTCGTCGATCGACGAGAGGCCGGCGACGGCGTTCACGGACTGGATGATCTCCCCCGCGCTCGAGCCGGTCGCCGTCGTCTCGCGGTAGCTCACCGTGTAGTCCGTGCTCAACGTGAGGCGCCGGTCGAGCCACGCGTCCCCCCAGGCCGCGTGGGCGCTCTGGAAGTTCGTCTCCACGGCCCCGCCGTGGATGTGGTCCGTATCGCGCTCCAGCGATCCGCGGTAGTTCACCTCGTAGGTCTCCGCGCTGTAGCGCATGCCCAGCTGCGCGCGATCCTCCGTCGTGTCCAGCCCCTCTCGCCCCAGGTCGAACGTGTTCCTCCGGGACAGCTCGAGGCGCAGTCGCGGGAGATCGAGCGGGTTCCAGCCGAAATTCGCCCGCCAGTTCTCCTGCGTAAGCTTCGAGACGGACAGATCGTTGTCGAACCGCTCCGTTCGCCGGTCGTACCCGATCTCGGCGAGGACGATCTGCGTCCGGAGCGTGAACAGGGCGTACGGAAGGACGCGCTGGCGGTTGCCCACGCTCTCGATGCCGGAGAGGTCGGTCGACAGACGCTCGTGCTCGTAAAGGCCACCGACGCGGAACTCGAGGTTCGGAAAGAAGCGGTGCGCGAAGTTGAGGCTGTAGCGCTGCAGGAACGATCGCGCGGTCTCGTCGGTGCTCGCCCCGGTCGCATCCTCGGTGTTCAGCCGCGACGCGGCGCCGGTCAGCTCGAGGTACCCGTTGAGCTCGTCGTCCGCAGCCGCGGGTCGGGCCGGGCCGAGCGCCGCCGCGAGCGCCACGAGGAGGAGCGGAAGGCCCCGCCGTCCCCGCAATCGCCTCTGCTCGGATCTCCCCACGCAATCCGTCACCTTTCGCCCAGGAGCGCGACCTCACTTGGCTCGGGGAGGTCGACCTGCGCCGCGACCGTCTTCCCGACGAGCCGGACGAGGCGAATCTCGCCCCTGAGGGAATCGATGACGCAAAGATTGTTCCCTTGGCCGTCGATCGTGAGGAAGTCGGCGCCTCCTTCTGTCCGGATTTCGTCGATGGGAAGCAGTCCGGCCGGATCGTAGACGGAGATCGATTTCGAGCCCTTGAACCCGAGGTAGATCCTGTCCGTCTGGGAATCCACCTTGATGGATACCGACTTCGGCCCGACGAACACGCGCTGCGTGACCGCGAGCGTCGACGCGTCCACGACGTCCAGGTAGGCCGAGTACGCGTGAAGGACGTACAGGCGGGTCCCGTCCTTGCTGAAATCCCCGCGGATGGGGCCGCCGGGGGAGGACACCGATCCGGCGAGAGCGCCCGTCGGAAGGGTGAGTGCGACCACCCGGTCCTCGTCGGCGCAGAACACCCACGCCCGCGTTCCGGCACGGTCGACCAGGAGATAGCGCGGGCCGCTCCCGACCTCGACGCGCGTCCGCTCGACGAGCGTCGGGCCCGACGCGTCGAACACCGTGACGCTCGAGGAGCCCGCGTTGGCGACCAGCAAGGTGCGCCGGTCCGGAGTCAACCCGAGCGAGACCGGCTCGTCGCCCCCGCGCAGCCGTACCACGCCGAGCACGGAACGGGAGAGCAAGTCGAGGGTCGCGACGGCGTCGTCCCCGCCGATGGCCACATAAAGGCGGTTTCTCAGGTCGTCGATCGCCATCGCGGACGGGGCCCGCCCGACGGCGATCGCGGAGGCGACCTGACCCGAAACCTTGTCGAACAAGGAGACGACGCCGGTTCCGCGGCTCGTCACCGCTCCCGTCAGGCCCGAGGCGAGCGTCGGCGGGATCGTCGCCACGAACACGGGTGCGAGCTCGTCGGCCGACTTTCGCGAGGCTCCGACGTCGAGCTCGACGGTGGCGACGAGGGCGCTGCGCGGCCCTGCGAGGAACGGGAGCTTGGCTGCGGGAGCATCCGTCCCGACCGCAAGATCGTGCCCCTCGCCGTCGGTCCTCGCGCGGGCCGAGCGCACCTTGATCGCGAGCCCCGCGTACGCTCCGGCAGGCACGAAGCCCCAGGCCAGCAGCCGTTGCCGGGGAGGGCCCGGATCGGGATAGCTCGGCATCGTCAGCGTCAGCGGCGCTGCGGTGCCGTCCTCCCGGACGGCGGAGACTCCGCCCAGCGTGAGCGTGAGTCCGGCGGCCGCGGGTGAAAGCGGCTTGGCGTAAACGGCGACGTAGCCGCCTTCCCTCGGTACCCCAACCGCGGGACGCGCGGCGCGGTCTCCAGGGACGGCGAGGAGCCCGATTATCCCGATCGCGATGCAGGCCCTCAACATGACGCCCCCGGATGGAACGCTAAGGCTAGTCCGAGCACGCAATCAAAAAAAGGGGGCCGGTTCGACCGGCCCCCTTCCGCCCTTCAGGGAGGATCCGCGACAGACAGGAACGATCAATCCTGGATGTGACACTTGTTGCAGAGCTGGCGCTGATAGGCGGCGAACTTGATCGCCGGCCGGTCGTAGTACCCGGCCTGCATCTCGGCCACCGTGTACCCCTTGAAGATCTGGGTCTGCTGGTTGAGCGCCTTGCCGTCCGGCGTGTTGCCCACGGCGTCCTTGCCGGGGTACACGGCCGTGCCGGTGCTGTCGGCCATCGTGACGAACTCGTTCTCGCCGTTCCACCGGAGGCTGTAGGTCCACGCCGTCGCGTGAGCGCGGTGGCAGCTGAGGCAGTTCACGCGATCGCTCGAGGCCGGCCCGTTCAGGTACGAGTCGTCGGTCTTGGCGTGGGCGGCCAGCGTGGCGACGTCCGACGTCGATTCGGTGAAGGGCACCAACGAGTTGAACGACGTGGTCGGCGTTCCGGTCAGATCGCCCGTCTTGAGGTAGGCGTTGTAGTTGTTGGAGATCGTCGTGCCGAGCGCCTGGTCGACCGGGTGGGCCAGCGCGTTGTTGTTGCTGTGCATGTTCGGGTGGCACGTGGCGCACCACTGACCCCAGCTCGCGTACCCGCCCGTCGTCGCGTGGCCGTAGGCGGTGCGGGTCTGCGTCGCCAATTCCGTCCGGTTGTACGTCGACGGCGTCACCGCGGAGGGAACGCCCGGGAACGTCGTGTTGTCGAAGGCAACGTAGTTCACGTCGCCGAGGATCCGGTAGACGCCCGCCGCGAGACCGGCCGGCGGAACGAGACCGTAGGAGCCCGAGCCCATGATCGGTGCGTAGGTCTGCCCCTGGTTCCGGTTCGGCGAAACGAGGGTCCCGTCGTTGAGGCGACGCGTCCGGTCGTGCGGGTCGTGGCAACTCACGCAGCTGAGCTGGTTGGACGGCATCGTCCCTCCGGGGGCCGTGGTGTTGACGGGATCGGCGACGTACCCGAAATCCGTCGCGACGATGTTGTGGCCGTGGGTGTACCCGAAGTCGGTCGTCGGGGTGCCGCGCAGCGTGTAGGTGTAGTTCTTCTTCAGCCAGCCGAAGTCGCCGGCCGGGCCGCGCTGTTTCGGCGGCACGCCGTCGGGCATGTCGACGACGGCGCTCGAGATGTGGTACGAGCTCGGGCCGGTGTCGCCCGCATGCTCGTGGCAGTTGAGGCACGTCGAGCTCGGATCGCCCTTCTGGAGGAGCGGGTTCGAGGCCGCGTCGTGCATGCTGTGGCAGCCGCCGCATTCGGCGACGCCACCGGAGTGGAACGCGTACACCGGCGAGAGGCCGATCACCGCCAGGCCGGCGACGCCCGCCATGAGAAGAATCCGGATCGCTTTCATGAGTCCTCCTTGAAAGACGTGGGCGTGAGTTATCGCACAACGCATGCCCGCGGCCCACTCACTCCGGAGTGTTTTTCTCCGGAATCGAGCGACCCGACCGGGACTGGCGGCGTCAGGGGGTGGTGAGCGCGAAGACCGAGAGGCCGTGGTAGCCGAGCTGACTCACATACAGCTTCCCGTCCCGGCCGAAGACCATCAGTCCCGGCCGGTTGAGCTGCTCGACGATTGGCCCCCGATTCCCGAACTCGCGGACGAAACGCAGGCTCGGGTCGAACACGAGGACCGCACCGCGCGCGCGATCGGCGACCAAGGTGTATCCATTGGGCGCGGCCAGGATCGCGCCGACGACGCTGAAGCTTCCGGGGCCCGATCCCGGCTTCCCCCACGAATCCGCGGTGCCGTCCGGCTTGAGCCGGAAAGCCCGGAAAGCCGTTGGAATCGTATAGAGAATGGCGCCTTGATCATCGACGTAGAAACCGCCCAGCTCGGCGCCTTCTCTCGCCTTGTCGTTCTTGGGAAGCGTCGCCAGAAGGTCGACGTGACGCCGGTACGTCCCCTCGAAATCGGTTGTCACGACGAGCAGGGACGCGGTGCTCGCGAACACGAGCGAATCCTGGCGGATCGCGAGGCGGTTCGGTGTGAATCCGGCAAGCTCGCTCGGGAGCCCATGGACCTCGAATGATCCCAGGGGCTCGCCCCGATAGTTGTAGCGCGTGACCTGCGAGCCCCCTGCCCTGGCCTCCGTCGGTTGCCTGTAGGAAAGGACCAGGATGTCGCCACTCGGCATGACGCCGATGTCCAGGATCGCGCCGTAGCTCATCGCGTCGTGGCTGAAGTCGTAGATCTCCATCCCGGAGGCGTTGAACACGCGGATCAGGTCGCCTTCGCCGACATAGATCTCGTCATGGGCGGGGTCCGCGCACATCTCCACATCGGAGTAAGGGATGACCCCGGAAAAATTCGACAGCCGGTAGAGGTATTTGACCTCCACCGCCCCTGCCGGCTGGGCGAGCGCGCAAAGCGCTACGCCGACGGCGACGTTCGCGAGAAGGCGCACTCTCGGACTCACCGCAATCAGTGTGCCATCGATCCGGCGACGGAGATGGGGTCGAGGCCTTTGGAGGTGCGGGAATTCACCCAAGACGTGTGCGATCCCCCCCAGCGCGGGGGCGCCGCCGCTTCGAACGCAGGCCGCGGTCCCACAGGGAACCAACCGGCTATAGATCGGTCCTATCCAGCCAGATGCCCTCTTTCGGGCCGCGGAGGTCGCGATGAGCTCCCTCAAGACCGGTACGGCAGCCTTCCTGACTTTGTTCTCGCTCGTTCTCGGCTTCCCTGCGGCCGCGTCTCCGGCGGCCTCCGAGACCCCTGGATCCTTGCGGGTCACGGGCAGCGACGGGACGCCGGTCGATATGCCCCTACGGCACACGAAGGTCTCGATCGACGTGACCGCGTTCGTCGCGCGGGCGACCGTGGAGCAAGTCTTCGAGAACCCCTTCCCCGATCCGGTGGAGGCGGTCTACACCTTCCCCTTGGGCGACCGGGCGGCCGTCGACGACTTCGAGCTCTCGGTCGGCGAGCGAACGATCCGCGGGGAGATCCGCCGCCGCGACGAGGCGCGGCAGGTCTACGAGCAGGCTCGCGATGCGGGATACCAGGGGGCTCTCCTGGAGCAGGAGCGGCCGAACATCTTCACGCAGTCCGTCGCGAACCTCGAGCCCGGCAAGCCGATCACGGTGCGCTTGCGCACCGTGGAGACGCTGAAGTACGAGCGCGGCATCTACCGGTTGACGTTTCCGCTCGTCGTGGGTCCGCGGTACATGCCGGGCGGCGGAGCAAAGAACCCGGCCCGAGTGACCCCGAGCGTGCTTGCGCCCGGCACGCGGTCGGGACACGACGTGGAGATCGCGGTGAGCCTCGACGCGGGCGTGCCGATCGGCGAGATCGGAAGCTCCAGCCATCGCATCGAGGTTCAACGGCGCGACTCCACGACGGCGAGCATCCGCCTCGCGGAGAACGACACGATCCCGAACAAGGACTTCCTCCTCCGGTGGAGCGTCTCGGCGAAGCAGCCGGCCGTCGGGCTGCTCGCGCACCGGGACGGAGCCGACGGGTTCTTCACGCTCCTCGTGCAACCCAGGGGAGAGGTCGGCCCCACCGAGGCGGCACCGAAGGAGATCGTCTTCGTGGTGGACACGTCCGGGAGCATGAGCGGGATTCCCCTCGACGCCTCGAAGCGGCTCGTCGCCCGGGCGCTGCACGAGATGGGTCCGCGGGACACCTTCAATGTCGTGCGGTTTTCCGGAGACAACGAGGTCTTCTCGCCGCATCCGCTTCCGAGCGACGCGTCCTCCATCGAGTCCGCGATCGCCTGGCTGAACGCGCGCCAGGGAGGCGGCGGGACGGAGATGCTGGCGGCAATGCGCGCGTCGTTCGCGCTTCCGCCCGATCCGAACCGGATGCGGATCGTCGTGTTCTTCACCGACGGCTACGTCGGCAACGATCCGGAGATTCTCGGCGCTATCGGCAAGGTCGTCGGCAGCGCGCGCATCTACACGGTCGGCATCGGCTCGTCGGTGAACCACTACCTCCTCGAGCGCATGGCGGATCTCGGTCACGGCGCCTACGTCTTCGTGCGCCCCGACGAGAGCGCCGACGACGCGCTCGACGCGTTCCGCTCGTGGGTGACGCGCCCCTACCTGACGGACCTCGCGATCGACTGGGGAGCGCTGCCCGTCGCCGACCTCTCCCCCGAAACGCTCCCGGACATCGGGTCGGGTCAGACGCTCACGGTCGTCGGCCGCTACCTCGCCGGGAGTTCCGGAACGGTGACGGTTCGCGGAAAGCTCGGCGGCCGCTACTGGGAACAGTCGATTCCCGTCGTGCTTCCCGACAAGGAACCGCGGCACGAAGCGCTCGGGGCGATCTGGGCGCGCGGGCGGATCGAGCAGATGCTCCTGGCCGACCCGGAAGGGCCCGCCCCCTCGACGGAGGCCGGGGTGACCGCACTCGCGCTCGAGTTCCGCCTGATGAGCCCGTTCACGTCGTTCGTCGCCGTCGACGATTCACACCTCGCGAACCCGGCGGGCCGGCCGCGCACGGTGGAGCAGGCGCTGCCGATGCCCGAGGGCGTTTCCTTCGATGGCGTATTCGGGACGGGCGGTCCGAGATCCCTGGCCCCGTCGCCGGGTCAGGACGAGCCCGAGGACAGAGTCGGTTCAGGTGCGAATACCACTGCGAGCCGACGTGTGTCGGGAAGCCGGGACCGCGATTTCAAGGGACTTGTCTCCGGCGTGAGCAGCGTCGATCCGCTCACGGGAAAGTTCGTGAGCCAGGCCGCCTCCGACTCGATCGAGGAAGTCTCCGTCGTCACGGCCGGCGCCGGCGTGGAATACGGTCGCGCACGGGGGGGCTACGCGCAACCTCCTCCTCCGCCTCCCAAGGCGAAAAAGGCGCCGGCGGGACAGCCTGTCTCAAGCGGCATGCTCGCGTCCAGCTTAGGCGGAGACACGGCGTCGAACCAGGCGACCAAGTTCAGTTCGGAGCTGGTGAAGGATGTCCCGGTTGCCGGACGCTTCTATCAACACACGCTCGAGCTCGAGCCGCAGCTCGTGGACGGCGAAGGCAACGCACCTTCCTCGGATGCGAGCTCGGCCCGCGCGCGGCTCCGCGAAGCGGCGCTCCGGGTTCTCGCGGACCTCGCCGACGACGGGCATCTCACCGCATCCGAGGGAAGGCCGGCGCTCGCCGCACTCCTGGCGGCACAACAGCCCAGCGGTGCCGTGGCGGCCGACGTTCCCGTCCACGTGCTCGCGACCTGGGCGCTCGCGGAAGCCGCGGCGGCTCTGCCCGGCGATCCTTGGGTCGCCAAGGCGAGGGCTAAGGCGATCGAGTACCTCGCCGGACTCGCGAAGGCCGGCACGCTTCCGGGCCGCGAGACACCGTTCGCACTGCTGGTCCTGGACTCGTTCGATTCCGCGGGGAGGCACGTCCCGGCGTCCCAGGCGGACCTCCGGAAGGCGCTCGAAGCGGTGAGCGCGGACGGCAAGCCCCCGGCGAAGCGGAGCCCGGCCGACAGGCTGCTCGCCTCCATCGGGCGCGGTCATCTCAGGATCGTGTCGAGCTGAACGCGTGCCTCACTCGGAGGCGACGGGCCGCGGCTCGCGCTCGACCGGGTCGGTGTCGGGGAGCTCCTTCGAGCTCCCCGCGCCGAGCTCCTTCATCTTGCGTGCGGCGACGAGGACGCGGCGGTCGAACGATGCGATCGCCTCGTTGTACGACCGGACCGAGCGATCGAGGCTTCCGCCGAGGTCCTTGAGGTATCCCGTCATCGTCACGATCCGGTCGTAGAGCTCGGCGCCGAGGTCGCGGATCCTCTCGGCGTTCTCGGCGACCTTCTCCTGCTGCCACGCGTAGTGCACGGTCTTGAGCAGCGCGACGAGGTTCGTCGGGCTTGCGGGAACGATGCCGCGGGAGAACCCGAACTCGAGAAGCTCCGGATCGCGCTGGACGGCGGCGGAGAAGAACGCCTCGCCGGGGATGAAGAGCACGACGAACTCGGGGGCGTCGTCGAACTGGTCGTGGTAGCTCTTGAGGGACAGGCGCGCGATGTGGTCCTTCACCTGCCGCGCGTGCTCGCCGAGCTTCCGGTCGCGCACCGCGTCGTCGGTGGCTTCCTGCGCCTCGAGATAGGACGTCAGCGGGACCTTCGCGTCGACGACGAGCCGCTTGCCTCCGGGAAGCTTCACGATCAGATCGGGGCGGATCGTCGCCGTCTCGCCCGTGACGGTCGTCTGCTCCACGAAATCGCAGTGCGCTTGCAGGCCGGCCAGCTCCACGACGCGCTTGAGGTGGATCTCCCCCCACCGGCCCCGGGTGTGCGGAGCGCGGAGCGCCTGCGAGAGCGCGGCCGTCTCGGTCCGCAATCGGTCGTTCGCCTGGCGCATCTCCGCGACCTGCGACCTCAGCTCGCGGTAGGCCCCCTCGCGCTCCTTCTCGATCCCGCGGAGCTTCTCGTCGACCTCCTTGAGCGCCGTCTCGACCGGCCGGACGAGGTCGAGGAACGAACGCTGGCTGCTCTGGAGCACCTCGGTGGAGACCGCGACGAACTGGTCCCTCTGCCGCGTCGCGGCGTCGTCCTGGGCCTCGCGCTCCGCCCGGAGGTGCGCCACCTCCTCGCGGAGAACGGCCTGTCCGCGCGACGACCACAGCGCCGCCGCGAGGGCCCCGAGCACGGCACCGAGCAGCAATCCGATCGCGAACGCCCCGCTCACATCCCAAGGATATCGCGAAGCCCCGAAAAGAGTGTTTTGCACATCCGCGTTCCTTCCATCAACATGTTCCGTCATGAAAACCCGATCCGTGTTGATAGGAGTCGTTCTGCTCGCGTGCACGGCCGCCGGCGCCGTCTATTACCAGCGCCGCCAGTCGGTCAAGCACGAGGACAAGTTCCGGACGGAGCTGGTGGACCGCGGCGCCGTCGCAGAGACCGTGACCGCGACCGGAACGATCTCCCCGGTGACGACCGTGCAGGTCGGAAGCCAGGTCTCGGGGATCGTCTCGCGCCTGTACGTCGACTTCAACTCGCCGGTCAAGAAGGGGCAGCTCATCGCGGAGCTCGACCCGACGCCGTTCCTGCAGCAGGTCGAGCAGCGCCGCGCCGACCTGACCGGGGCCAAGGTTCAGGAAACCAACGGGGAGATCCAGTACAAGCGGGCGCAGCGGCTCTTCGAAGAGCAGCTCAATGCCGAGGCGGATCGCGATGCCGCAAAGGCGGCGTACGACGCCGCGAAGGCGCAGGTCGAGCAGTCCGAGGCCGCGCTCAAGCAGGCCGAGACGAACCTTTCCTACACGAAGATCTACTCGCCGATCGACGGTGTCGTGGTCGCACGGCAATACGACATCGGACAGACGGTGGCCGCGTCGTTCCAGGCGCCGACCCTGTTCAACATCGCGGAAGACCTGACGAAGATGCAGGTGCAGGCCGACGTCGACCAGTCCGACATCGGCCGCGTCGCGGTCGGCCAGACCGCCCGCTTCACGGTCGATGCCTACCCGGACTCGACGTTCACGGGGAAGATCTCGCAGATCCGGCTGAACGCGACGCAGAACCAGAACGTGATCACCTACCCGGTCATGATCGACGTGCCGAATCCGGACGGAAACCTCAAGCCGAAGATGACCGCGGACGTCACGATCGAGGTGGCGCGCGCGGCCGACGTCCTGCGCGTCCCGAACGCGGCGCTCCGGTTCCACCCGATGGAAACCGCGACGAACGGCGGAGGCGGAGCGTCCGCCGGCGACGCGATGGCCTCGACCCGGCCGAGCAACGCGGGCGGCGGACCCGGCGGAGGGTTCGCGCGCGCGGCGTCGGGGCTTCCGGCCGGCGGCCAGGCCAAGCGCACCGAGCAGGCCGTCTATGTCGTGCAGGCCGGCGGCGATCTCTCCCGCGTCGCCGTGAAGACCGGGATCTCCGACGGGCGCTTCACGGCGATCGTGTCGGGTGATCTCAAGGAAGGCGACCGCATCGCCATCGGGAACGCGACGGCGAAGAGCACCTCGACCGGGACGTTCCCGGGCGCGGGCGGACCGGGAGGCGGACGCCGGTGATGATCGTCCTCGACGACGTGACGAAGTACTACACCGTCGGCGAGGTGGAGGTTCGTGCGCTCGACGGCGTCACGCTGTCGATCGACGAGGGCGAGTTCGTCGCGATCATGGGTCCGTCGGGCTCGGGCAAGTCGACTCTCATGAACCTTCTCGGCTGCCTCGACCGCCCGACGTCCGGGCGGTACGTGCTCGACGGCGTCGACGCCTCGAAGCTCGACGCGAACGCGCGGGCCGAGGTGCGGAACGCGAAGATCGGGTTCGTCTTCCAGTCGTTCAACCTGCTCCCGCGCACGACGGCGCTCGAGAACGTCGAGCTGCCGCTCCTCTACTCCGACAACGGCGGGACGGCGTCGCACCGCCTGGGGCGCGCCATGACCGTGCTCCGCCGGGTCGGCCTCGCCGGGCGCGAGCGGCACACCTCGTCACAGCTGTCCGGAGGGCAACAGCAGCGCGTCGCGATCGCGAGGGCGCTGGTGACGGACCCGCCGATCCTGCTGGCCGACGAGCCGACCGGCAATCTCGACTCGCGCGTCTCGGAGGAGGTCCTGGGGGTCTTTCAGGAGCTGAACGACCAGGGGAAGACGGTCCTCCTCATCACCCACGAGCCCGACATCGCGCGCCATGCGAAGCGAATCGTCCAGCTCCGGGACGGCAAGGTCGTGCGGGACGAGGCGATCGCCCAGGTGCGGACGACTGCCGCCACGGGAGCGACCGCATGAAGAGCTCCATCCTCCGCACCGCGAACATCGTCAAGGTCGGCCTCCGGTCGATCCTGCGGAACAAGATGCGCTCGTCGCTCACGATGCTCGGCATCATCATCGGGGTCGGCTGCGTCATCGCGATGAACGCGGTGGGCAGCGGTGCTTCGGAGTCGATCCAGTCGAACATCAACTCGCTGGGGGCCAACTTCATCATGGTCTTCCCCGGCGCCGTGACGCAGTCCGGCGCGCGGATCTTCGCGGCGCAGTCGTCGCTCACGGAGGACGACGCGAAGGCGCTCAAGGACGAGTGCCCGTCCGTCGCGTATGTCTCCCCGGGCGCGCGCACGGGCGCGCCGGTCGTCGCCGGCGAGAACAACTGGTCGACGGAGATCTACGGCGCCGGCGTCGACTGGCCGTTCATCCGCGCCTGGAACGTCGCGAAGGGCTCGTTTTTCTCCGAGGCCGAGGTGAAGGCCGGCGCCAAGGTCGCCGTGCTCGGCCAGTCGGTCGTGCAGAACCTGTTCCCGGATTCGGAGCCCGTGGGCAGCGTCATCCGCATCAAGAACGTCCCCTTCCGCGTCGTGGGCGTCCTCGAGCGCAAGGGCGGGAACATGATGGGCTCGGACCAGGACGACCAGATCATCGTGCCGTACACGACCGTCATGAAGCGGCTGATGGGATCGCCCCGGCTCAACCTCATCCAGGTCGCCGCGAAGTCCTCCGGTTCGATCCAGGCCGCGATGGAGGAGATGCGGGCGCTCCTCCGCCAGCGCCACCGCCTTGCTCCGGGCCAGGACGACGACTTCATGATGCGCTCGCAGGAGGAGATCGCGGCGACGGCGAGCCAGACGACGCGGACGCTCTCGGTCCTGCTCGCCTCGGTCGCCGCGATCTCGCTGATCGTCGGCGGCATCGGGATCATGAACATCATGCTCGTCTCGGTGACCGAGCGGACCCGCGAGATCGGGATCCGCATGGCGATCGGCGCCAAGTCGCGGCACGTGCTCGCCCAGTTCCTCCTCGAGGCGGTCACGCTCTCGGTCGCCGGCGGCGCGATCGGGGTCGCGCTCGGCATCGGCGCGTCGCGCGCCATCGCGAAGTTCGCCGGATGGCCGATCGCCATCGACGGCAGCTCGGTCGCCACCGCGTTCGGGTTCGCCGCGCTGGTGGGGGTCTTCTTCGGCTTCTACCCCGCGAGGAAGGCGGCGGCGCTCGACCCGATCGAGGCCCTCCGGTACGAATAGGCGGGAATATCGGCGCCCGCTCTGGGGTTCTCTCCCCCGAGCCAGGAAGAAACCGAGGAGATCCCGATCATGAAGCTGAGCCGCATCGTCTTCCCCGCCGCCTTGGCACTCGCCGTCACCGCCTCCCCCGCCCTCGCCGGCAAGGTCCCGCTGTTCAACCAGAAGGGGGGCGCCGCCCTTCACGGGTACGACCCGGTGACCTACTTCTCGGGGGCCGCGCCGCAGAAGGGCAGTGACCGGTTCCCCTACTCCTGGAAGGGGGCGACCTGGTACTTCGTCTCCGCAGAGAACCGGAAGAAGTTCGCCCAGACCCCGGAGGCGTTCGCGCCGCAGTACGGCGGCTACTGCGCGAAGGCGGTCAGCGAGAACAACACCGCGGACATCGACCCGCTCGCCTACAAGATCGTCAACGGCAAGCTGTACGTGAACTACGACGCGAAGATCCAGAAAGTCTGGGAGGCCGACATCCCCGGACGCATCGCCAAGGCCGACGGGTACTGGCCCGCCTTGCACGTCGCGGAGTGACCTTCGCGAGCGATTTGGTCGTGTGGGCGCCCCGCCGCGGTCTTATGATCTGCATCGGACGGCACGCACGGACGCTCGGGGAAGGCGGCTTACCGCCTGTGAGGGCGCCCGAGAGCGACCCCTCGAAGGAACGCCCGGTGCGTGCTGTCCCACCTCAGCGGTGCACCCCCGGCGCTTCCTCGCCCGTCGTCTCGACCCACTCCGCGTAACCGCCGAGGTACGCCCTCGGGCGCCTGTCGCCGTCGTCGCGGTGCAGCTCGAGCACGCGGTTCGACAGGCCGCGCAGGAACGTCCGGTCGTGGGAGACGAAGAGCAAGGTGCCCTCGAACGTTCGCAACGCTTCGACCAGCATCTCCTTCGTCTCGAGGTCGAGGTGGTTGGTCGGCTCGTCGAGGACGAGGAAATTCGGAGGATCGAGGAGCATCCGCGCGATAACGAGGCGTGACCGCTCCCCACCCGAGAGCGCCTCGATCCGCTTGTCCACGTCGTCCCCCGAGAACTGGAACGCGCCGAGGAGCGCGCGCAGCGTTCCCTGCGTTTCGAGCGGGAAGTCGGCTTGCATCTGCTCGAAGATCGTCAGGGTCCGGTCCAGCAGGTCGAGCGCCTGCTGGGCGAAGTACCCCAGGACGACGGACGCGCCGATCCGGATGTCCCCGTTGTCCGGTCCGACGGCGCCGGCGATCATTTTCAGCAGGGTCGTCTTCCCCGCGCCGTTGCGTCCCATCACGCACCATCGCTCGCCGCGGCGGATCGTGAGGTCGAGCCCGTCGTAGATCGCGCGGTCCCCGTACGCCTTCGAGACTCCCGACAGGATCGCGACGTCGTCGCCCGACCGCTTCGGAGAGCGGAAGTCGAACCGGACGGTCTTGCGCCGGCGTGGGAGCTCGATCGTTTCTATCTTGTCGAGCTTCTTCACGCGGCTTTGGACCTGCGCGGCCTTTGCGGCGTGCGCGGCGAACCGCTCGATGAACCGCTGCTCCTTGGCGAGCATCGCCTGCTGCCGCTGGTAGGCGGCCTCGCGCTGCGTCTCGCGCAGGGACCGCTCCCGCACGTAGAAGTCGTAGTCCCCCGAGTACGAGACGATCTCGCCGGCGTCGATGTCGACGATCCGGTCGACCACACGGTTCATGAAATCCTTGTCGTGGCAGGTCATCAGGACGGCGGCGCGCGTGCGCTCGAGGAACGCCTCGAGCCAGAGGATCGACTCGATGTCGAGGTGATTCGTCGGCTCGTCCATGAGGAGGACCTCGGGGTCGCCGAGGAGAACCCTCGCCATCGCGACGCGCATCTTCCAGCCGCCCGAGAGCGCACCCGCGTCCTGGTCGATGACGTCGTCCGCGAAGCCGAGGCCGTGGAGGACCTCTCGCGCCCTCGCTTCGAGCTCGTACCCGCCGCGCTCCTGGTACTCCTGCTGGACGGCGCCGTACCGCTCCAGGACCGCCTCGAGATGCTCCGCCTCGGGCGTGTGCATGGCTTTCTCGAGGTCGATCAGCGCGTGATGGAGATCGCCGAGCCGGCCGCTCCCCGCGATCGCCTCGTCGAGGACCGGCCGGCCGCCCATCGTCTCGATGTCCTGGCGGAAGTAGCCGATCGTCGTGCGCTTCGGGACCGACACCTCGCCGCCGTCGGGGGCTTCCTCGCCGACGATCATCCGGAAGATCGTGGTCTTGCCGCTTCCATTCGGCCCGACGAGGCCGACCTTCTCCCCCGGATTGAGCTGGAATCCCGCGTCGACGAGGAGCACCTGGCGCCCGTACTGCTTCGTGACGTTGGCGAGCGTGATCATGGAAACGGGAGCCGACGGGCGCGCCGCGGGACTACTGCTGCGGATCGCCCTTGAGCGGGAAGGTCTCCTGGACCTTCTTGGGCTGCGGGAGCCGCTCGCCGGCGACGGCGATCACCGTCTTTGTCAGGAAGAGGGTGACGCCCTTGGTCTTTCGCGTTGACGGATAATCGAGCTTGCGGATGTAGCGGTCGCGCCGCTCCTGCGGGATGTCGCGCACCGCCTTAGTCGCGTCGTACTCGGTGGCCCCGGTCCAGGCGATGCGGAACCCCGAGTCCTCATGGACGATCAGATCGAGGCGCCGCTCTGTGACCAGGGGGTTCTTGAGGTTGTCGTAGTACACGCCGATCTCGTTGACGCCGTCGCCGTCGAGATCGAGCAGCGCGATCTCGCCGCGCCCGACGTAGCCTCCGTTGACGCCGCCCATGTCGCGGCCGTACAGCGAGACGAGCTTCCCGCCCTGGGTGCCGTACACCTCGAAGCGCACGTTCAGGGCGCTCGCTTCTTCCTTCTTTCCCGTGAGGTAGGTCACGACCGCCACCGTCTGCTTGTCCGGGCCCGGCAGCACCTTCGACGAAACGATCGAGCTGTTCATCACGGAGGACGGCTTGATCCCCATGGCCGCGTAGACGTCGGCCGCGGTGTCGGCGCGCGCGGACGCGACGACGGAGAGCGCCGCGGCGAGGAACGTGGCGACGCGAGCGCTCATGCGATCGCCTGGCGCGCGGCGCTGCGGTCGGACCGGGCGCGCGCGCGGCGCTTTGCCAGACGATCCTCGCGCTTGCGCAGCTCGACGACCGACCAGGCGTCGAACGCCGCGGCGGAATCGAAGAAGAGCTCGTACCCGCCTTCGGGCGTGAAGTACTCGCACGGGTCGTCCGTCTCGCCGGCCTCCGGCCAGCCGTAGTCCCGGCAGATCTGGGGCCGCGTCTCGTAGATCCCGCAGGAGTTGTCCGGCTGCAGATGCCGGCAGGGCGTCCGGATTTCGAGGAACCAGTTCCCGTCCTGCACCCAGACCACGATGTGCTCGTGCAGCAGGTACCAGCGGATGTGATCGTGGTGCTTCGGCGTCACGGGGCGGTCGATCTCGAGCGCGAAGTACTTGCAGCATCGCGCCGTGCATTTGTGGCACGGCGGGCCTTTCTCGGGATCGAATCGTTCCGCACCGATCTGGACGAGCGACATCGGGTCGAGTCTACCACGCCGCTCCGAGCCTCTATAATCGACGCCAAGATGATCGTCTACACGGCAAAGCACGTCTTCCCGGTGGCGTCGGGCCCGATCCAGAGCGGAGCGGTTGCGGTGCACGACGGCCGCATCGTCGCGGTCGGCCGCCGCAAGGACGTGATCAAGGCCCACCCGTCCGACGAGGTGCGCGATCTCGGGGATGCCGTCATCCTTCCGGGCCTCGTCAACGCCCACACGCATCTCGAGCTGTCGTGGGCCGCCGGAGAGGCTCCCGCCGGCGGAACCTTCACCGGGTGGATCTCCGATCTGGTCGCGCGCCGTGCCGCCGTCGACGCATCGGCCGCGGCCCAGGCCGCGAGAACGGCGGTGGACGCGATGGTGGCGCGCGGCACGGTCGCGGTCGGGGACATCGCCAACGGCACCTGGGTCGCGCCGATCATCGCCCGCTCCCCGCTCGCGGGACTTCTCTTCCACGAGGTGTACGCGTTCCGGTCCGCCGACGCGGAGCCGGTCCTCGCCGCCGCGGCCGCCCGCCTCGAGACGATCGACGCCGATCCGGACGTCGCCGCGGCACGCGCGCGGCTCGTCTCGATCCTCACGCCGCACGCGGCGTACTCGACGTCAGGGCCGCTGTTGAAGGCGCTGGGCGGACGGGCCTCGGCCTCGAGCGAGCCGCTCTCGATCCACGTCGCCGAGAGCGACGACGAGATCCGCCTCCTGCGCGACGGAACCGGGCCCCTCCGCGATTTCCTCGTCTCCCGCGGCGCGTGGGACGATGCTTGGTCGGCGCCGGGCCTCACGCCCGTCGAGTACCTCGACCGGCTCGGCGTCCTCTCGCGGCGAACGCTCGCGGTCCACTGCGTCCACCTGGACCACCAGGACCTGACGCGGCTCCAGGCGCGCGGCGTGACCGTGGTCACCTGCCCGCGGAGCAACAAGCGCCTGGGCGTCGGGAAGGCCCCAGTCCCGAAGCTCCTCGCGTCCGGGATTCCGGTCGCCCTCGGCACCGATTCCGCGGCGACGGCGCCGGACACGGACGTGTTCAACGAGCTCGCGGCGCTGCGGGAGGAGCATCCCGAGGTGTCGCCGGCGACGGCGCTGCGCATCGCCACGCTCAACGGCGCGCGGGCGCTCGGGCTCGCGCGGGACCTCGGCACGATCGAGGTGGGAAAGCTCGGCGCGCTCGCGGTCGTCGCCCTGTCCGATCCGGACGAAGCACCGCTCGATGCCGTGACGTGGTCGTCCGAGAGCGTGGTCCCGATCGAGCAGGCGGCGTTCGAGCCGGCGACCCGTTGAGCGGTGCGCCCGTAGCACTGTCGGTCGTCCGCACGTGGGGGCGGATGGTCAAGTTCTCCCACAGCGTGTTCGCGCTGCCGTTCGCGCTGTCCGGTGCGGCGCTCGCGGCCGCCCGCTACGGGTTCACGCCGCGGCAGGGCCTCCTGATCGTCCTGGCGATGGTCGGCGCACGGAACGCGGCAATGGGCTTCAACCGTCTCGCCGACCACGAGATCGACGCCCGGAATCCGCGCACGGCCGGCCGCGAGCTTCCCGCCGGCAAGCTCTCGCGCGGCGCCGTGTGGGCGTTCACGCTCGTCCTTGCGGCGATCTTCGTCGCCGCGGCCTGGTCGCTCAATCCCCTGTGCGGCGCGCTCTCGCCGGTCGCTCTGGCCGTCGTCTTCGGCTACTCGTACACGAAGCGGCTCACGTGGGCGAGCCACGTCGTGCTCGGCATCGCCCTCGCGATCGCGCCGGTCGGCGGCTGGATCGCGGTCGCCGGGCGCTTCGATCTCGTCCCGCTCCTCCTGGCGCTCGCTGTGGCGTTCTGGGTGGCGGGGTTCGACACGCTGTACGCGCTGCAGGACGAGGCGTTCGATCGGAGCGCGGGGCTCCACTCGATTCCCGTGCGGTTTGGCACGCGGCAAGCGCTCTGGATTGCCCGAGGATTCCACGCGCTCGCGTTCCTCGCGATGATCGCCGTCGGGATGGAGGCCGCGCTTCATCCGGTCTATTTCGCCGGTCTCGCGGTGATCTTCGGCGTGCTCGTCTGGGAGCACCGTCTCGTGCGAGCCGAGGACCTCTCGCAGGTCGGCGTCGCATTCCTGAATGCGAACGCGATCATCGGGGTGCTCTACCTGGGCGCGGTCCTGGCCGCGCTCGCCGCGCATCGCGGCTGAGGATCCGATGAGCGAAGAAGACCCTTCCTACGTCAAGGCCTACGAGGACATCGAGTTCCTCCGTCGCGACGAGCTGCGCCCCGTTCGCCTCCTCCTCGAGCTGACGAAGCCCGAGATCCTCCAGCGCGATGCCGGCATTCGCTCGACGATCGTCGTCTTCGGCAGCGCGCGTCTCCTGCCTCCCGCGGCGGCCCAGGCAACGCTCGAAGCCGCGCGCGCGGAGTCGGCCCGGCGTCCGGGCGACCCGAGCGCCGAGCAGGCGCTGCGCATCGCCGAGCGCCGCGTCGCCCACGCGCATTACTACGACATCGCGCGCGAGTTCGGACGGATCGTGTCCGCGGCTTGCCAGACCGACGGACCGTCCGAATTCGTCATCGTCACCGGCGGCGGGCCCGGCACGATGGAGGCCGCGAACCGCGGCGCGCACGACGTCGGTGCGAAGACGATCGGTCTGAACATCTCGCTCCCGCACGAGCAGCACCCGAATCCGTTCATCTCGTACGGGCTCTGCTTCGAGTTCCACTACTTCGCGATCCGCAAGATGCATTTCATGCTTCGCGCGAAGGCGCTCGTCGCGTTCCCCGGAGGGTTCGGCACGTTCGACGAGCTGTTCGAGGCGCTCACGCTCGTGCAGACGGGAAAGGTGCAGCACCTTCCGGTCGTGCTGGTCGGCCGCGAGTTCTGGGAGAAGGCGATCAACTTCGACCTTCTCGTCGCCGACGGGCTCATCGCCCCCGAGGACTTGCGGCTGTTCCGCTACGCCGACACGGCGGCCGAAGCCTGGGCGCACATCTCGAACTACTACGAGGCGTACGGGGACGAGTGATCGAGGGGCGCTACCAGGGCCCCTCCCCGGCCAAGCTCACCGCCGTCACCGAGTAGAAGCGCGGGACGGTATCGCCGCACGCGCCGGCGTCGACGAATCCCAACGAGACCGGGGTTCCGAGCAGCGTCCAGCTCTCGCGGGACTGCGCGGGATCGGTCGACGAATAGACGCGGTAGCCGAGGGCCCCATCGACCGGCGCCCACGACAACACGGCGTCGATCCCGGACCGGCTCAGCGACAGATTCCGGACCGCGGACGCCGCTTCCGACTGACGCGTCGCCGTCATCTGCAGCGGCGCGTCGTACACTTGACGGTACGTGTCTCCCAGGGTCGCGTCTCCCACGCTTGCGCAGAGGGGATACAGACGGAACGAGGCGGGGATCGTGTCGGTCGTGCTGCTCGTCAGCCCGTCGAGATAGACCCCGTGATCGCCGATCGCGCTGTTGTCGCGATCGGCGTAGTCGGGCTCGAGTGCCGGGGCATCGTTGTACGACGCGTCGTCGCGGTAGTAGATCCTCGCCGACCCGTAGAACGGCGACGGCGGCACGTCCCACACGGTCGCGAGACCGCCGCCCGTGCCGCGAAGAATGGTCCACGCGGGGAGCGTGGCCGGCACCGCGTCGTTGACCCCGTCGACCGGCACGCCCGCGCGGACGGTGGAGGCGAGAAACGTCGTCCCGCTTCTGGGAAGCATGTCGAAGTAGAGCCACACGCCGTTGATCGGGTGCACGCGCAGGTTGACGACGCGATCCCACAGGCCGCGGTAGATCACGTCGTGATGTACGGTGTCGATGCCGCTCGCCGCACCGCGCACGTAGCGGATCGAGCGCACCGGGCCCTCGATCCCGCCGAGGAATTGCGACGTTGCGTTCCAGGTGTTCTCGCTCTCCGCTTGCTGCGGCGACAGCCCCGCGCGTCCTTTCACCCGGTCGAGGAGGTTGTCGCCGGTGCCGCAGGGCGAGGCCACGCGATAGCCGGTGAGGATCCAGTTGTCCTGGTACTCCACCGAGAACTTCGCGCTCGAGACGGTCGAGGCCGGAAGCTCGCTCCACGACACGTAATGCGTCGCGGACCTCGTCAGGCCGATCCCGGTGAAGACGTAGGCGAAGCGGTCGGGGTACGGTCCCCCGGGGCGCGGGTCCGCGATGCGGATCTCGAACCGGTCCGGATCGACCCGGGCCGGCCAGGCGGCGCCGGACGGCGCCTGGTCCCCGGCGTCCGCGTACATGAGCGCGATTTCGTCGAGGGAGTCGAGAAGGCCGTCGTCCTCGCCGAAGACGTCGTACATGACCTCGTGGACGTTGGGCGTCGAGCCCGCGTCGATCACGTGGTCGACGCGCTCGTCCACCTGGAACGGGATCGGCACGAACCCGCCGGAGGCCGAGTCGTAGCGAAACACGAAGATGCGCTCGACCGGAGTACCGGCCAGCTCGGGGAGGATCGACGCCGAGACGACAGCCGGATCCTCGGCTCGATCCTGGACGGAGCCGCCCCACGCGAGGCCTGCGGCGACGAGCGCCATGAGGAGGCCGGCGCACACGCTCCGGCAGAAGCGGACCCAATGTCGACGCATCGGCGGCGGTCTCCCGCATGGAGTTACGAGGAGACCGGCCCGGTGGCCAGGAGCGAATGCTCGGATCGAGGACAAGAATGATCCGTTTGAACAGCCCGACCTCGGGGCAGCTATCATCTGCCGCCGATGTCCCCCACCCTGGTCCTCTTCGACGTCGACGGAACACTCGTCAACACCGCGGGCGCGGGCCGGCGCGCGCTCGAGCGCTCGTTCCGGGAGGTGTTCGGCCTCTCCGACATCGCGGAGCCCGCGTCGCGGGTCCGGTTCAACGGGAAGAGCGATCCGACGATCATCGCCGACATCGCGCGCGAGGCGGGGATCCCGGGCGCCTCGATCGAGCGGCGGTACCCGGAGCTGCAGCGCGCGTACCTCGACGCGCTGCGCGCCGAGCTCAGGAGTCCCGATCCCCGGCGCGCGGTCTTGCCGGGCGTCGTTCCGTTGCTCGAGATCCTCTCGCGCCGGGACGACGTGACGCTCGGCCTGATCACGGGAAACATCGAGGAAGGCGCGCGGGCGAAGCTCTCGGTGTTCGATCTCAATCGATTCTTCCCGGACGGCGGGTTCGCCTCCGACCACCCCGAGCGCGCGGAGATCGCGCGCATCGCGCACGAGCGGCTATCGCGACGGGTCGGTCTTCGTTTCCCTCCCGAGCGGGTCGTGGTCGTCGGCGATACCGAGCTCGATGTCGCCTGCGCGCGGGCGAACGGCTTCGTGGCGATCGCGGTCGAATCCCCGTGGATGTCCCGAGACGAGCTGGAGGCCTCCGCTCCCGACGGTCTGTTCCGCGACCTCACCGACGCGGACGCGGTGCTCCGGGCGATGCGAATCGACTAGCGCGTCGCCAGCGCGACCGCCTTCTTCATCACGCGATCGAGCATCGGCCGCGTCAGCTTTCCGGTGTTCGTGTTCTGGCGGCTCGGATGGTAGCTGCCCAGGAGCGTCACGGAGGGCGCGTCCTCCCGGAGATCGATCCGCGCTTGCGCCCCATGTCCGAATGCGGGTCTTGGGCGCAGAACCGAATTCGGAGCGTTTCGGGCCGCGGCGCGCAGGACCGCGTCCCAGGCGATCTTCCCGAGAGCCACGACGACCCGTAGATCGTCGAGCTGCGCGATCTCCCGGTCGAGGAACGGCGCGCAGGCGGCCAGCTCATCGGGCGTCGGCTTGTTGTCCGGAGGCGCGCAGCGGCAGGACGCGGTGATGCGCGCTCCGGTGAGCTCGAGTCCGTCATCGACCGAGGTCGAGACCGGACGGTTCGCGAGGCCCGCGCGATGAAGCGCCGCGTAGAGCCAGTTCCCGGAATCGTCTCCGGTGAACATCCGCCCCGTGCGGTTCGCCCCGTGCGCCGCGGGTGCCAGACCGACGAGAAGGATGTGCGCCCGCCGATCCCCGAACGACGGGACCGGCCTCCCCCAGTAGGTCTCGTCGCGGAAGGCCCGGCGCTTCACGCGGGCGATCTCGAGGCAGTGGGCGCGCAGGCGCGGGCAGCGCTCGCAGGCGACCACGTCGCGATCGAGCGCCGACCAGGCGTTCACGAGAAGCGCTACCGGCGGCCGTCGTCCGGCGCGATGGCGGCAGACAGCGCGGCCACTTTCCGGCCCGCCGCGACCACCAGCTCGTCGAGCCCGTCGCCGTCCAGATCGCCCGACGCGAGGTCGCGGACGTCCGCCCACACGGCGTCGAACATCAGAGTTCCGTCGCGCGCGTCGAGGAGCACGACGTGACCCGAGTACGTCGCGACCGCGATCTGGCGGCCGTGCCCCGGAAGGAACCGCCCGGAGGTCGACGCGATCACCGTGCGCGGCCCCGCGACCACGCCATCGCCCTCGGCCACGACGAGCCGCTCGGCGCCCGGGACTCCCGCCGGCCAGCGCGTCCCCGCGGATGCGACCGGCGCGATCGAGCCGTCCTCGGCGAGCGTGAGAAAGCCGCCCTCCGCGCGCGAGGCAATGTCGCGTCCCGAGGCTTTGTCCCCGAGCATCGTCACGCCGCCCGAAGGATTTCCGATCGCGGGGCCGGCGAGCGTCGCCATCGCGATGCGTTTTCCCGTCCCCGCGCCGGAGATCCCGTCCACGGCGACGTCGACGAGCGGTGCCGGCGCCTCGATCGAGCGCGCGCTTCCCGTCCGCAGATCGATCACGCCGAGGGTCGTCCCGCCGCGCCGGAAGCCGACGATCTCGCGCGAGCCCCCCGGTGCGGCGCCGAAGTCGATGACGCGACCCGCCCAGGGCGGGGCCTGCGTGCGCGCGGTCATCTCGCCTCGCCGGTCGAAGCCGACGATCATCCCTCCGATCGCCGCGACGACTCGCGAGCGCTCGCCGGCCGCCGCGGGGAGAACCACGACGCCCTCGAGCGTGCCGGGAAGCTCGCGGCTCCACTCTCCCCGCAGGACGGCGCGGCCGGACAGCACCGAGGCCAGCTCGACTTGCGTTCCCTCGGAATCGTCGGCGATGAGCTTGGAGACGGCCTCCGCGATCGTGTTCTCGAGGCCCGGCCGGTATCCGTCCCAGCGCGAGCGCACGCGTCCTTCCTTGTCGGCGAGGAGCACGGTGGGGAGCGTGTGAACGCCGAACGCGCCGTAGAGCTTCGTGTCGTTGACCGCGACCGGCATCGTCAGGCCGATGCGCCGGGCGGCGGCGGCGGCGATCGAGGCCTGCTCGTCCGCGTTGACGGCGATCGTGACGAGCCCGCGCGGGGAGTCCTTCTGGTGGAGCCGCTGGAGGTGCGGGAGCTCCATCTGGCACGGGCCGCACCAGGAGGCCCAGAAGTCGAGCAGCACCACGCGGCCCCGGGTCCCCGCGAGATCGAGCGTCCCGCTGCTCGTCAGAGTCAACGTGACGGCCGGGAGTCGCGGAAACCACATCGGCGCGAGCAGCGGCGACTCGCTCACGCCCGCCGGGTGGGTCTCGCGGGCGATCGACGCCTGCCAGCCGGGCGCGCCGTCGGAGCGCACCCAGGTGATGCGATCGGCGTCGGCGGGTGAGGGAGCGGCGACCACGGCGGGGCCCGCCGCGAAGGAGAGGACGGTGAGGAGCGCGGCGCCGCGGACGAGACGGGACATGGAACTCAGTCTACCGGTACAACCGCCGCGCCGCCGCGACGGGCGCTCGCGGCCCGTCAGGGATGCGCGTTCGTCGCACGCCAGCTCGAGTAGATCTCGATCGCGCGCGACGTTTCGATCTCGACGAAACGCCGGTAGACCTTCTGGCGCTCGGGATCGATCTGGTAGGTCTGCTGCCGGAAATCGAAATTGACGACGTGCTGCTTGGGGTCGGGCTTCGCCGACGCCTTGGTCCGTGGCACCTTCTTCTCCTCCTCACCCGTTCGGCTGCCGGAAGGCCGACAACCCGGAATCAAGGTAGCACCGCCGGCGACGTGCCGCGCGATTTTGCTCGGCCGTATTGAGGACCTCCCCCGTCTCGGCAAAGTCCGCCATATTGGCCGACATCGCCTCATCATCTATAGAATCGGCCGCGTGAAGGCCGCGGCGAACCAGAAGCGGATCCTCGTCCTCGAGCCGGAACGGGAGCAGGCCGAGCGGATTCGCAGCATCCTCGCCCGGTCCGGATTCGCCGCCACCCTCGTGACCAGCGGGCGGCAAGCGCTCGACACCAACGAGCGGCGCCCGCACGATGCGGTGCTGCTCGATCTCGAGCGCGCCGTCCGCGAGAAGCTCCTCGACGCATTCCGGACGCAGGCGCCCACGACGCCGCGCCTCGTGCTCGCGGCTCCGGGGGCGATCGGCGAGGCGGTGCGGATGCTGCGGGAGGGGGCGGACGACTACGTCGTGCGGCCCCCGGACGTCTTCGAGGTACGCACCCGGCTCGTCCGGCTCCTCGAGCGCAGCGACCTCGACTCGCGCTTGGCACTCCTCCAGGACGAGGTCTCGAAGGTCCACTCCGACAAGCGTCTCGTCGCCCGGTCGGCCGCGATGCGCGCCGTCGTCGACCGCATCGTGCGCGTCGCCCCGCTCCGCTCGACCGTGCTCATCCACGGTGAGAGCGGGGTCGGCAAGGAGCTGGTCGCGCGCGCGATCCACGTCAACTCGCCGCGTCGGACGTTCCCGTTCCTCGCCATCAACTGCGCCGCCATCCCGGTCCACCTGATCGAGTCGGAGCTGTTCGGCCACGAGCGCGGCGCCTTCACCGGCGCGCACGCCCGCACGCGGGGAAAGTTCGAGATCGCGGACAAGGGCACGCTGTTCCTCGACGAGATCGGGGAGACCGACCTTCAGACGCAGGCGAAGCTGCTGCGCGTCCTCGAGGAGAAGCAGTTCATGCGCGTCGGCGGGGTGACGAGCCTGAGCGTCGACGTGCGGGTGATCGCGGCGACCAACGCCGACCTCGAGGCGATGGTGGAGCACGGCTCGTTCCGGCGCGATCTGTACTACCGCCTCAAGGTGGTCGGCATCCCGGTCCCCCCGCTGCGCGAGCGCCGCGCCGACATCCCCGAGCTCGTCGAGGCGTTCCTCGACGATCTCTCCCGCGCGAACGCGGTGCCCCGGAAAGACGTGACGCCGGACGCGATGGAGGCGCTGGAGTCGTACCGCTGGCCCGGGAACGTGCGCGAGCTGAAGAACATCCTGGAGAGCGTGCTCGTCGGCAGCCCCGGCGACTCGATCGGATCGTCGGACCTCCCGCCGAGCGTGCTGCGGGAGCGCGTCGCGACGCCGCGGCCGGCCTTCCCCCTGGGCACCACGATCGCGCAGATGGAGCGGGACCTGATCCGCTCGACCCTCGAGGCGACCGGCGGGAACCGGACGCACAGCGCGCAGCTGCTGGGAATCGGCGTCCGCACGCTCCAGCGGAAAATCGGACACTTCCGCCTGGACATCGCCAGCCGTCGGCGGCGCCCGAGAACCCGCGCCAAGCTCGGCTGAGGCGCCGGCGGGCTCGGTTCGGCCGAACCACGCCGGCGGCGTCACGGATTTGTCACCCGGTTCCCCGAGACTTATCCTTCCCCGGCACGGGGTGATGGTGCCCTAGAGGTCGCAATGGCGGAAATCGACGATCGTCTTCGGGCCGCCGCGGCCGACCTCGACTCTCCGCTCCTCTACGTCAATCGCGAGCTCGCCCTGCTCGAGTTCCAGAAGCGGGTGCTCGAGGAGGCCCGCGACCCTCGCGTGCCGCTGCTCGAGCGCGCCAAGTTCCTGTCGATCGTCGATTCGAACCTGGACGAGTTCTACATGATCCGCGTCGCCGGGCTCAAGCAGCAGGTCGCGGCCGGCGTGCAGGAGAGCGGTCCCGACGGCATGTCCCCGGCCGACCAGCTCGACGCGGTGCGCAAGACCGCGGTGGCGATCGCGGCGGACGCCCGCCGGGTCTGGCTCGAGGAGGTCCGGCCCGCGCTCGCCGCGGAGCGGATCTTCGTCCTGGACCACGACGCGCTCGAGATCGAATCTCGGATGAAGCTGCGGGCGTACTTCGAGGAATCGGTGTTCCCCGTGCTCACGCCGCTCGCGGTCGATCTCTCCCGGCCGTTCCCCCACATCTCGAACCTCAGCCTGAACCTCGCGGTCCAGGTGCGGGATGCCTCGGGTCAGGAGCACTTCGCCCGCGTCAAGGTCCCGCAGACCCTGCCGCAGCTCGTCCACGTGCCGCGCTCGGACGGAACCTCGAGCTGGACCTTCGTCCCGCTCGAGCAGGTCGTCGCGGCGAACCTCGACGCCCTGTTCCCCGGGATGGAGATCGTCGAGGTGCACCCGTTCCGCGTGACGCGCAACGCCGACCTGGTCATCCAGGAGATCGAGGCGGACGACCTCCTGGAGACGATCGAGGAAGGGGTCCGGCAGCGGCAGTTCGGCTTCGTGACGCGCCTGATGGTCGAGGCGACGATGCCGCCGCGCATTCTCGACGAGCTGCTGATCAACCTCGAGGCCGACCGCGCCGACGTGATGAGGGTCGAAGGCCCGCTGGCCCTCGCCCACCTCGCGGCGCTGCTTTCGGCGGACCGGCCGGATCTGAAGGAGCCGACGCTGCTCGCCCAGGCGCCCCGCGCCCTCGAGGGGAAGAACACCGACATCTTCGCCGCGGTCCGCGCCGGGGACATTCTCCTGCACCACCCGTTCGACTCGTTCGTGCCGGTGATCGACTTCCTCCGGAATGCCGCGATCGACCCCGACGTGCTGGCCATCAAGATGACCCTCTACCGGGCCGGCCGGAACGCGCCGGTCGTCAAGGCGCTCCTCGACGCCCGCGAGGAAGGCAAGCAGGTCGCGGTCCTGGTCGAGCTGAAAGCCCGGTTCGACGAGGAGCGCAACATCGAGTGGGCCAGGGCGCTTGAAAGCGAGGGCGTCCACGTCGTCTACGGCCTGCTCGGCCTCAAGACCCACTCCAAGATCGCGCTCGTGGTCCGGCGCGAGGGGGACCGGATCCGCCGGTACACCCACCTGTCGACCGGCAATTACAATGCCGTCACCGCGCAGGCGTACACCGACCTCGGCCTGCTCACCTGCGACGAGGCGATCGGGGCGGACGCCACCGACCTCTTCAACTACCTGACCGGATACTCGGCCAAGACCGACTACCGGCGCCTCTCCGTGGCCCCGATCAACCTCCGCGAGCGGATCGCGGGGCTGATCGAGCGGGAGATCGAGCACCAGCGCGCGGGCAGGCCCGGCCACCTCATCCTCAAGATGAACGCCCTGACCGACCGCCGGATCATCCGCCAGCTCTACCGGGCTTCGCAGGCGGGGGTCAAGGTGGACCTGATCGTCCGCGGGATCTGCGGCCTCCGCCCCGGCATCGAGGGGGTGTCCGACACCATCCGGGTGGTCTCGATCGTCGGTCGATTCCTCGAGCATTCCCGGATCTTCTGGTTCCGGAACGGCGGCGACGAGGAGGTCTTCCTCGGAAGCGCCGACCTGATGCCGCGGAACCTCAACGGCCGCGTCGAGGTGCTCTTCCCCATCGGCGATCCGCGGCTCGTCAACGTGCTCCGCGAGGAGATCGTCGCCGCCTACCTCGCCGACAACGTGAAGGCGCGCGCGATGAACGCCGACGGGGGCTACACGCGGCTCGTCGCGGAGGACGGCGCGCCTCGGATCGACGCGCAGAGCTGGCTGCTCAAGACGCGAGCCTCGACGCGACGCAACTGACCGCCGTCCGATCGGCTCGCGAACGCAATTTCCATCTTGACACTCGATGCTCCGCCTCTATATTCGGCGGTGATGCGTCTCTAGCGAAGGTCGTCTCCGGACGGCCGCCGGGAGGAGGTGAAGACCAGATGGCGACGAAGAAGAAGGCTGCCAAGAAGACCACGAAGAAGAAGGCCGCCAAGAAGTAACCCAACCTAACGAACAAGAGATTTCAGGGGACGCCGCTCGCGGCGTCCCTTTTTTTTCGGCCGCGCCGGGGCCCGCTGCCGCTCCTTCCGCCGCGCGCCGCGGCCGCGCTTGACCGCCGACGCCCGCACGACCACCTCCGCCTGAAGGAGCTTGCCGAGGAGCTCGGTCCGACGGTTCCCCTCCCAGACCTCGAGGGCGGCGTCGTTCTGTGTCTGCAGCTCGACGACGTACCGCCCCCGCCGCTCGTGCACCCGGATGTCGCGCACCGCGCCGTAGTGGCTCCGCTCGAGCCCCTCGGCGAGCCTGAGGATGGCGGCGAGCGGCTTGACCTGGCGCCACGTCTCGGGGGGAAGCGGCTCCGATCCCGCATCCCCCGGCTTCGGATTCCCCTTCCGGTGATGGTGGAGGGCGATCTGGCCGATCGCCTCGACCTCCTCCCGGCGGAAACCGAAAAGCTCCGAGTTGACGATCAAATAGTACGAATGACGGTGATGGTCCTCGTGGTCGATCAGGTGCCCGACGTCGTGGAGGAGCGCCGCGAACTCGAGCCACTCGCGGGACTCGGGACGGAGCGACAGAGGACCCTTGAGCTGGTCGAACAGGCGAAGGGAGATCCGCGCCACTCTCTCGGAGTGCGCGAGCGGGCTCCCGAACCGTCGCACGAGGCGCATGACGTTGCGGCGGCGGGCGTCGACGATCCGGGCCGACTCCTCGAGGCCCGGCGCGTGCCGGGCGATGTAGTCCGAGAGCAGCCCCTCCCGCAGCGCCCAGGTGCACACCTGCACCCTCCGGGCCTTGAGGCGCGCCAGCACGGCCTCGGCGACGAGCGCGCCGGCGACGATCAGCTCGACGCGCTTGGGGTCCATCCCGCGCATCTGCAAGCGCTCCTGGCGGTCGGCGTAGCGCAGATCCCGGGCGAGCTGCGCGATCGCCGCCGCGGGGACCTCGAGGCCGTGGACCTGGGTGCCGGGATGGACTCCGAGGCGGTGCGCGGCCATCGACGCGAGCGTCGTCATCGTTCCGGAGGTCACGACCACCCGGCGGGTCTTGCGCTTGGGTCCTTCCGAGAACGCCTCGTCGAGCTGCTCCTCGGCGTACCGGACGAGCTTCACCACGCTGCGCGGCCGCGGAGGGTCGGAATCGAAGAAGACCTCGGTGAGGCGGGCGACTCCGAGCTTCAGGGAGTGGAGGTCCACGGCTTTGCCGTCCTCGACGACGATGACCTCGACACTGCCTCCGCCGATGTCCAGGATCACCGTCGGCTCCCCCCCGAGGTCCATCACCTGGGAAACGCCGAGGAAGATCAGGCGCGCCTCGTCCTTCCCCGAGATGACCCGGACGCGCAGGCCGACCTCGTCGTAGATCCGCTGGATGAACTCCCCGCCGTTTCCCGCCTCGCGGACCGCGCTGGTGGCGACGGCGCGGAACCGGGTGACCCCGTGCCGGAGGGCGATGCTCTTGAAGGTGCCCAGCGCCCGGATCCCGTGGTCCATCGCGGCGCGCGTCAGCCGGCCGGTCGTCAGGCTGCGGCGCCCGAGCAGGACCATCTCCTTGGCGCGGTCGAGGACCAGGAATTGCCCGTCCGGGCGCGCTTCGGCGACCACCATGTGGATCGAGTTGCTGCCGACGTCGATGGCGGCGATTCGCGTCATGGAGAGGGGAGCGCCTAGGCCCCGGGGGCCGATGCGCGGTAGCGGACCACGTGCACACGCTCGGTGGTGACGAGCCCATCTCCCATCATCGTGTCGAGCTTGGGGAGAAACGCGTCGATCTTCTCCTTGGTGTCGACGATCTCGATCACGACCGGGAGATCCTCAGACAGGCGGAGCACCTTGGCGGTGTGGAGCCGGGACCGGGCGCCGAACCCCATCGGACCGCGCAGCACCGTCGCCCCGGCGAGCCCCGCCCCCCGTGCGGCGAGGACGATCGCCTCGTAGAGGGGCCGGCCGTCGCTCTTGTCGAGCTCTCCGAGGAAGATTCGTAAGAGCACGCCCTCCCCTTCCAGCTTCATGCCACACCTCCGTAAACCCGGGACTGGACCCAGGCGCCCGCGACCCAGCCGAGCCAGACGGCCCCGAGGCCGAGCAGGTTCGACCCGACGACGTTGAGGGCGACCGCGGACCAGTCGCCGTCCCGGGCCAGGTTGAGGGTCTGCAGACCGTAGCTCGAGAACGTCGTGTACCCGCCGCAGAATCCCACCATCAGGAAATCGCGCCACTCGGGAGGGATCCAGGCGCGGCCGGACTCCGGTCCCGCCACCGCCGCGAGGACTCCGATGGCGAAGCAGCCGGATACGTTGACGACCATCGTGCCTGCGGGGAACGCCGCCCAGCGGACCCACGAGGCCGCCTGCCGTCCGGAGACGACACCGTTCAGGGCGTAGCGGGCGAGCGTTCCGAGCGCGCCCCCGACGGCGAGAAACGCAAGTCGCACCAGCACGCCGTCATGTTAGTCGAATCGGGCGGCGGCCCGATCAACGCTCGAGCGCGGGATCCTGGATCCTGTACCCCACGCCGCGCACGGTGACGAGCCACTCGGCCGCCTCCCCGAGCTTGGTGCGCAGCCGCCGCACGTGCGTGTCCACCGTGCGCGACAGGACCTCCGAGTCGTACCCCCACACTTCGGAGAGGAGCGTCTCCCGGGTCCGCACGCGTCCTCGCGCGCGAACGAGATCGGCGAGCAGCCGGAACTCCGTCACGGTCAGGTCGAGAGCGCGCCCGCCCACCGCCGCGTGGTGCAGCTCGGGGACGATCTCGATCGGGCCGACCCGGATCGGCGTTTCGGGTGCTTCGGCGCCGCGCTCGCCTCGCTTGAGCAGTCCACGAATGCGCAGGACGAGCTCGCGCGCGGAGAACGGCTTCGTCACGTAGTCGTCGGCGCCGAGCTCGAGGCCGAGCACGCGGTCGATCTCCTCCCGGCGGGCGGTCAGCAGGATGACCGGAACCCCCCGCGTGGAGGCCGAGGTCCGGATCTCCTTGAGCACGTCGATCCCGGACAACTCGGGCAGCATCCAGTCGAGGACGACCAGGTCGGGACGATCCCGCCGGAACGCCTCGAGCGCCGTGAGGCCGTCGTGGGCCACACCGACGTGGAAGCCTTCCTTCGTGAGGACGTGGCGCAACAGGTCCGCGATGTCGGTCTCGTCCTCGACGACCAGGAGCCGCTGGCTCATCCTCGGGGCCACCTCGGGCAACACGAGGGACAAGCTACCGGGCGATCGCGTCCCGGGCGTTACGTCCGCGTAAAGTCGCTGTAACTTGCCGACGATGGACGGGTCAGGGGGCGGGGCTTTCCGCCTCTCGGCGCTCGCGGACCCAGGCCGCGAGCCGGGCCGACTCAACCGCGTCGGGCTCGACCGCCGTGTAGGAGCCGGCAAGGCGGTCCGCCCGGTCCCAGTCCCCGAGGCGCACGGCTGCCGCGACCACGACCGGCAGCGCGCGGCGCTCGAACCGGCGTCCGCGGTCTCCGATCAGCCCGCGCACGTCCAGGATCGTCTGCTCGGCGAACCCGAGATCGCCGCCATCCGACGCGTCGTCGACCAGCTCCGCGGCGACGGCCACCAGGCGATTCTCGCTCGAGGCGTCGCCTCCTCCGTTCTCGGTGACCGCCAGCGAGGCGATCCGGTAGGCGTTCCGGTACCGCCGCGCGTCGAACTCGACGCGGAAGGCGCGCGCGAGGAAGGCCTGGACATCCTCCGGGCGGGCGCCGATGCCGGGATGGCGGGCCTCACCCTCCGCCAGCACCTCCGCCGCCCGGCGCCCTTCGCCGCGCGCGAGAGTGCGCTCTGCGGCGTTGTGCCACACGAACGCCGGCGCCTCCTCGAGCCTCACCGCGGCACCGAACCCCTCCTGCGCGTCGAGCATCGATCGCGCCCCGCGGGTGGCGATCTCGTCCGGCGTCGCGAGCTTGTAGATCAGGAGAAACCGCCTTGCTTTCTCCGAATCTCCGTGCACGTCGAAGCCGTCGGCGGCCGTCGCCTCCACGTCGACCGTGCGCGTTCCGAGGTCGACCCGGAGGAAGACGTGCTTGACGCCGGGCACCACCCAGGGGTCGAGACCGAGCACCCGGTCGAGGAACCCCTCGACGACCGTCGCCGAGACGCAGTTGAACTCGCCGCGCTCCAGGACCGCCGGGATCCCGTCGGCGTCGTCGCGATAGAGGCGAAAGACATGCGCGTGGAGGTAGTCGTGCAGGCGGCGGGCCCGGCGCTCCGGCGAGCGGACGCCACCGAAACGTGCCGTGACCTCGCGCGCGAGCGCCTCGAACTCCACGCGCGCGTTGTCGCGCTGCACGCCGTTGACTTCGGAGGCGTCGAGCGCGTCGTCGAGGAGCGGCTGGAGGATGGCGAGGTCGGGGCCGAACGGGGCCGGGCGCGCGGCGAGTACGGGATCGGGAGCGAGCCCGACCCCCAAGGCGATCGCCAGGGGCAACCCGCCATATCTCATCCACCCCGAAATTTAGGAGACGAAATTGTGACAGTCAAGTTACGGATTGTCCGACCCGACGATCGGACAGTTGACCGTCCCTGGAAGCCGTGGGCGGCCCGCGACGGTCACCGCGGTGACAAGCGGCGTATATCCGGGCGATTTCGGCCAGGACTCCCGGCTCAAGCTCACGCGGGCCGGCGAGTCTGCCGCTTCCGCGGCGATCGCTTTCCCGACCGGAACGGTCCCGTCGGCGTCCAGGTGGAAGCGTCCCTCGAGGTAGAGCAGCGGGGCGCGCTTCCCGTTGTACCAGGCATACAAAGTGGTCGCGGATCCCGCCCGCCCCTCCCCCTTGCGGGACGCCGTCGTCCCCTCGGGCACGATCGGCCCGTTCAAGAAGATCCCGGTCGAGCGCGCGACGTACCCCGATGACGGGTCGGCGATGAGCTTCTCGACCTCCGCCGCGGAACGGAGCCAGTTCGTCTCGCGGAACGAATTGGGGGTGACGACCTTCCAGATGTCCCAGATGTCGGAGTAGCCCGGGTCCCCTGGAACGGTGTCGATCACCGGGAACTGACCGATCCGGTAATTACCGATCGTGTCGTAGAACACGTAGTAGCGGTGTGGACGGGCGGGGCGCGCATCGAGGTTGTAACAGACCCCGCGGAGGCCACCGGGGCCGGTCACCGGTACCACGAACCTCGGGTCGTCAAACGAGAACGCCGCCCCTGGAGCCGGCAGGCTCGGGTCGGCGCTTCGCCTGAAGAGCGTGCCGGCGGCGTCCGAGAACCGGTCGACCGAGACCAGCGGCGCGTTGAGGCCGAAGTCGTCGCTGGTCGGCGTTTTCGGCTTGAGGCCCCCTCGCTCGCCGTCGGATTGACCGGGCATCGGCTGCGTGTCGGCCTGGGCGCGGACCACCCCCACGGCCAGGAGCGCCAGGACGAAGCAGAGACTCGATCGCGATCGTCGCGACATCAGGATTCTCCTAGATGCCTCAGAACGTCAGCCGGAAGCCGATGCGGAACGTGCGCGGGGCCTCGAGCTGCGTGGACTGTCCATACCGGGCGTTGAGCGCGGGGCATTGCGTGAAGTCCGTCGGCAGGTTCGCCGGGCAGTTCTGGAATCCGGGGTAAGCCGGCACCTGCCGGACGACCCCGTTCAACGTCTCGGTCACCGTCTCGGTCTTCAGAAAGTGGTACAGATCCTGGAGCGAGTTGAACTGCCCCTGGAACGACATCGCCCAGCGGTTCCACTCGTCCGGGGTGAGGACGCCGTCGCCGTTCCCGAAGTCGATGTCGATGTAGTGATCGTACGGCTCGCCGCGGCCCTGCGTGTCGAAGACGTACCCGAGGTTGCTGTCGTAGAACGCGCCGCGCCACATGCCCACCCCAAGGAACTGAGAGTCGACCCGGGTCGCGTTCTGCTCGTTCAAGGCGTTGAAGATGTCGAGGCTGACCGTCATCTTGACCTTCTTCGAGTCGCGGATGTCGTAGGCGAATCCGAGGTCGAGATTCTTGATCGAGGGGGTCCGCCCGGCCGACCCGCGCGGCATCAGGTAGATCGGCCCGAGGAACGGCGTCGAGCCGCCGAGCGGATCGGTCGTGGCATCGATCGGCGTTCCGGAGAGGTACCGGGCGGTCGCCGAGAGCGTGATGTCGTTCGTGACCCGGTAGCTTCCGTACGCCTTGACCTGGTCGGGCCGGTCCTGCGGCAGGCGCCCGTAGGTGTTGACGGCGAGGGCCGGTACGTCGAACGCCTCCGTCTGGTTCGGGTCGCGCTCCTCGCTTTCCGTGAAGTACCGCCCACGGTAATTGCCGAGCGTCTGCGAGTGCAGGTAGGAGAAGCTGAACCAGAACTTGTAGACGAGCTCGCGCGAAAGCGTCAGCTCAAGGCCCTTGAAGGTCCGGCTGGCCTTCGGGACCGCGCCGTACCCCTTGGCCTTCATCATCTCGTCGGTGACGGTGCAGTTCGCACCGTCCTGGCAACCGTAGAGCTGCCCGAGCCCCGGACGAGCGGCGTAGGCAGTGGAGTTCGGGTCGTAGCTCGGGTTCCAGAGGTCCGGATTCTGGGGATCGACGTAGAACGTGTACGGCCCCCCCGGGTTCGCGATGATGAACGTCTTGCCGAGGTCGAGGCTGAGGTCCTCGATCGCGCTGTCGAGGCGGCGGCCGATCATCTTCGCGCCCGCCGTCCAGTGCGGCTTGAAGTGCCAGTCGTAGCCGACCATCACCTCGTCGGTCGAGGCCCCCTTCAGTCCGGGATCGATCGGCGCGCGGTAGAGCGAGCCTGAGGTCACCACCACCTCCGGACGGAACGGATCGACGGGGGTTCCGGAATTGAGGAGCCCGTTCGGCGTGTAGACCTTGTCGGTGAACGTGCGGACGTTGGTCGCGGTCGGATTGGTGATGAGGTCGTAGCTCTCGAAGTCCCAGCAGGTCGGAGAGTTGTAGTCGTTCTGCGGGTCGTTCGTCGCGCACAGGCCATTTCCTTGCTGCTCCGGGCCGACGTTGAAGCTCGAGATGTAGCTCAGGTAATCCCAGTTGCGCGTCCGGTACATGCGCGTTTGCGTGACGCGGGGGGCAAAGGCCCGGCTCATCACCTGCAGGGGCGCCGTGTCGTAGTAGCGGCCCGCGCTCGCGTAGAGCTTCGAGCGCCCGCCGCCGAGCACGTCCCAGGTGAATCCCAGGCGAGGCGCGAAGTTCCCGTTCATCGTGATCAGGTTCTTCCCCGACGAGTCGGAAACCGACTGCGATTCCCAGCGGATTCCGTAGTTGAACGCGAGGTCCGCGGTGGGCTGCCACTGGTCCTGGAGATAGGCGCGCAGCGAGGCGGTCGAGGCCTCCGCGTGGATCTGGTGGTTCCAGTCGAGGCAGTTGCCGAGCCCGTCTCCCCAGCAACGGCGGACGCCGACGAGCTCTTCCTGCCGCTTGGCGCTTGCGGCCGTCGCCTGGTCCCATTCGAGGGTGAGGCCCGTCCCCCACCCGTAGTCGAGGTTCTGGTCGTACGACGACGGCTCGTACTCGAGACCGACCTTCGGCGTGTGGTGCTTGAACGAGCCTTCGAGCGAGGTGCGCAGGAAGCGGCGGTTGCCGCCGGCGTCACCCGAGTAGGCGTACGGCCCGGTCTTCAGGCTGACGTCGGCCGTGCTCGCGGAAGACGCCTCCCCCTGGGTCGCCGTGTCCGAGATGAGCACCTTGATCGACTGGACCGACAGACGGCGGTTCGGCCCGATCGAATCCGCGGACTGGCGGTCGATGGTCGGCGCCGTCGAGGTGTTCTCGTCGTGGAGCCCCCCGGACGCGTTGAACACCCACCGGCCCCCGAGGATCGACTCGTACTGGAGCGCCGCGCTCTGGCCGCCGTTTTTCTGCTGATAGTCGCCGCCGTACCCGCCCAGCTCGTCGCGGAAGTTCCCGGTCCGCGGATCGGAGAAGTACGTCGCGGTGAGCCGGTTGTTGGGGCTCATCTGCCAGGTCGTCTTGAGCGAGTAAAGGCTCGTCCGCTCGTCGTCCTCGGCCACCGTGCGCCCGGTTGCGGGCTGGCCCGGGCTGTCGAGCAGGTTCAGGTACTTCTGCGGCGCTATCCCCGTGTAGAACTTCTCGGAGACCGCCGCGAAGAAGAAGAGCTTGTCCTTGACGATCGGCCCCCCGACGCTCGCCGAGACCTCCCGGGTGTTCGGCGTCGGGAGCTGGGTCCCGAGCGCGTTCTCCTTGGGCTCGGACACGAGCCCGTCGGGAGCGAGGTACAGGTTGAACGCACCCTCGTACGAGTTCCCGCCCGTCTTCGTGACGACGTTCACGACCGCGCCCTGGGCGCCGCCGAACTCCGCGTTGTACCCGCCGGTCTTGATCTCGATCTTGTCGATCAGGTCGTAATTGATGTTCGTCGACGCGCGGCCGGTGTCGATCGAGGTCGTGTTGATGCCGTCGATGACGTAGGCCGACTCCTGCGACGACGATCCGTAGACCGAGATCCCCGCGGGCGCGCCGTTGCCGTTCGCCCCTCCCGTGTCCTCGGAGACGCCGGGGGCGATCTTCAGGATGTCCGTGTACGAGCGGGCCGACGGGATGTACTCGAGCTTCTCCGCCTGGAACGTCTCGCCGCTCGTCGTGTTCCCCTTGACGGGGACCTCGTCCGCCTTCGCCGACACCTCGACGGTCTCCACCGCCAGGGAGATCGGCGGCACGACGGTTGGCGCGCCATCCGCGACGGCGAAGGCCTTCGTGACGATCGGGTCGCTCCCCGCGAACGACGCACGGACGAAGTACCGTCCCGGCGCGACGCCCTTGATCACGAACGCCCCATCCGCGCCCGTCATCGCGGACTTCCCCGACGTCCCACCTTCCGGCACCAGCTCCGCGATGGCCCCGATGACCGGGCCGTCCTTGTCGACGACGAGGCCCTTGACGGTTCCGCCCCCCTCCGCGGCGTGCGCGGAGACGCGGAGCGCGGCTACGGCGAGCGCGCAAACCAACGCCTTCCGAATTCGTTCGTTCATTGCACCCCTCTCCCCCTCTCGAACGAAAAATGCGGAGCGCGCGGCAGGGAGGGGTGTTCCCACCGCGCGCTCCTTTTCGGGCCGATTTCGGGTCCGAAAACTTCAGGACATTAAGGACACGACGGAACGGTACGGGCCGCATTCAAGCCGGTCCCGACCGTGCCCTCGCCGCACGACGTCTGAGCGCGGACGAGGTAGAAGAACCAGGGGAACGAGCCCGACGGCGAAGATGCGTCGTTGGCGCTCGTGCCGGTCTGGTTCGAGGAGAAGCAGCTGTATGACGGGACGCCGCCGAGGCTCGCCTGCGTCCCGCGGAGCACGTCGTACTGCAGCGCCGCGGTGCCGCCTGGATCCGAGGGAACGCCCCAGTTGAGCGTCGTCTTGTTGGACCACGACAGGCCCGGCACTTCGCCCGGCACCGACCAAACCGTCGGGTCGGAGTCGTTGCAGTCGCACGGCACGGCGTGGTTGTCGCCGTCCGCATCGGTGTTGTTCGTGCTGTTCACGGTCGGGCACTTGTCGGCGTTCGGGTCCGAGCCGATCGGAACGTTCGGCAGCCCGTCGCCGTCGGAGTCGGGCCAGAACTGCGCCGTGCCGTCGGTGAAGACGATGAAGTAGCCGAGGGGTGCGCGGGTCGCGATGCCCAGCCCGGGGTTGTTCCGCGACGAGTTGAACCGGATCTGGTTCGTCTGGGTGCGGAGCCCGTTCGCGTCGGACAGCCGGGTCTCCTCGTTCCACACGATGTTCCCGGAGAGCGATCCCTGCGCGATCGAGTTCAGCGTGAACTGGTACGAGCCGGAGACCGAGCCCGGGTACGTGGCGGCATTCGGGCTGCAGATCGGGGTGCCGATCTGGTTCGACGTCGCCTGGATCCCGGTCGCCCAGGATTCGATCTGCGAGTCGGCCCCGATGATCGAGCTGCCGTTGAGCTGCGAGTCATCCTTCGGGCCGTTCGCGCACAACATCGCGTCTCGCGTCGGCGGATTCTGATCTCCGAAGAGCCCGACCCACAGGAACGGGGCGGCCCCCGAGAAGATCGAGGAGAAATCCGATGCGCTGATGTTCATGGTCGCCGGGGTGATCGTGTCCGTGGCGTTGAGGAAGAGGCTCCTGTCGCCGAGGTCCACGATGTACTCCGGACCGGGAGGGTTGTTCTGGTACGCGACGTAGTAGATGTGGCCCGGGTTGTACGTCCAGCAGGTGTTGTTGGCTGCACGCACGGTCCCGGTGGAGATCGCCGCCATCGCCACGCCGGCCGCCAGGATTCGCCCGGCGGAGCGTCGCACGTTCTTCGGGTTCATCAATCGCTCCCGCTTACGGCTCGTTGCAGAACGAGTTGTAGGGCTTGTTCGGGAACAGCGGCGCCCCGTCCTTCGCCTTCGTGACGTACATGTCGCCGAGCGGGACCAGCGTCGGATCCGAGGCGGCATCGATAGTGAGCTGGTTGATCAGCGCCTTGACCGCCGTCGCCTTCGTGCCGCTGTCCGGGAAGTAGTACCCCTGGCGTCCGTTGATCGCGACGTTCGAGTCGTTGTCGTAGTAGTTGCGCTCGATCGACCACCACTGGTAGCGCCCGCAGCGGACGTTCGCCTTGTTGAAGTCGGTCCCCTCGTACTTGATCGGATCGTAGCTGTCGGTCCCGTTGTTCCGAGCGCTCCAGTCGTCGTGCGGGTCGGCCGGAGTCCCGGGGTCGATCGTGATCAGCCGGTCGACACCGAGGATGCCGAGGTCGGTCGTGTTGGCGTTGGTGCCCGTGCACGCGGCCGACACGGAGCCGATTCCGACCTGCCCGGTCGATTGGTTTTCGCCGCAATTCGCGCTGTCGTTACCGCACCACAGGTTCCCGTTCACCTCGGTCACGAGACCGCCGGAGCCGGCGATGTACACGTTGCCGAGCCCGACCGCCTGGTTCGCGAGGACCTGGACGTTGAACAGACGGCGGGTGCCGGAGAGGCGGTTCCGCAGGACGGTCCCGATGTTGCGGAACGTGCTGGGATCGATGTCCTTGCTCAGCGTGCGCCAGTCGCACAGGTTGTTGCTGCCGAAGATCGACTGGCCCTTCTGCGCGGTCAGGTTGAGGTCGAGCTTGTAGCAGTCGTTCGAGGCGTACGGGCAGGCCGCACCCCCTGCCGTCTTCGCCCGCGCGTTGAGGGCTCCTTCGATGTTGCGGTTGGCGATGGCGACGAACGGGTTGACGAACACCTGGGTCTCGGTGTTGGCGAACACGTCCGGACGGAGAATCGTCCCGTTCGTCTCGACCGGCTCGCACAGCGTGTAGGAGACGTCCGCTCCGGAGTAGTTCGCGTAGAGCGGGTGACCGTCCTCGTCGTTCAGGAGGCTCGCCGACTTCAGGCCGGCGCTACCGCTGTTCGGGGCGCCCGCGGCATTCGGATCGCAAATGTTGAAGTTGCTCTGCTTGTTGTCCATCGCGCCGACGCCTTCGCACGATCCCTTGTTGTCGCCGACGAAGGCGCGCACGCACGTCTCGAACGTGCCGTTGTTGTCGAGGTCCTGGGCGCACTGATAAACCTTGATCACGCTCGAGCAAGTGTTCACCGGGTCGCCGTACAGGTTCGTCATGGCGATGTTTACGGCCTGGTTCGGAGCGGTTGCGCCGAAGTAGACGATGTTCACCTGCGGCGTCGTGCAGGTGTGAGCGCACGGGGCGGCCCACGCCCCGCCGCCGGCGGCGCCGGCGACGAGCGTCGCGGCCGCGGCTGCCAGCAATTTCCTCACGGAACCTCCTCCCATCGGGTATCTGACTCTGGTTCCGAACCACCTCGGGCAGCCTCTCTGCCGGAGTGTTCGTGCCCGTGTCGCGGGTTATCAGACGCGCCGACGGCGACGGGAAATTGAAGGGATGGTGACCGTTCTGTGACGCGGCGGTTTTCGCGCTCGCCACCCGCCTGTCACACGGCCGTCACATCCGCCCCCTAGCGTTCGGCTCCCCGCGGCCGCCGATCGGCGCCGCGAGAAAGGGGCTTCTTGGAATGAGACTCGGTGTGCTCTGGGGGGTGACGGCGGTCGTGTGCTTGGCTGCCGTGGGTGCCGCTCACGCCGAGGCGGCGGTCGACGTCGATCCAGGTAACGGCGTCACGGTCTCCTCGCAGGACGGCGAGACGAAGATCAACATCGGCTTCTACGGCCAGTTCCGCTTCCAGTACCTCGACCAGGACCAGTGGCGGCGCTCCGACCTGACGCAGACGTTCCCGCCGTTCTCCGTCGACAACATCGGGCAGGGGCAACCGTCGTTCAGCGTCCACCGCCTGCGCTTCTACGGGCAAGGTACCGTCTGGAAGAAGTGGATCAACTACAGGCTGGAGTTCGATCTCGCCGGAAACGACGAGGGCTTGCGCAGCGTCTTCATCCCGCCGGTCTTCACCGCGGGCGGGGCTTCGGACTTTCCCGGGGTCAACATCACGGCGGGCCCGTCGGACCAGGACGGCCGGACCGTGAAGCTCCTCGACGCCTACGTCGACATGACTCCGAAGTCGTACGCACGCGTCCGCTTCGGCCAGTTCAAGATCCCGTTCGGTCGCCAGGAGCTGGTCTCCGACAACAAGATCCAGATGACGCAGCGCTCGATCGCCTCCGATTTCTTCTCGCCGAGCCGGGACCGGGGAGTGATGTTCCACGGCGGCACCGACACCCAGCGCGTGCAGTACAAGGTCGGGGCGTTCAACGGGACCGGGCTCCTCACCTCGCAGAACCTCGATTCGACCCTCGGGTACGCCGCGCGGCTGACGGCGACCAGCTCGGGGCCGTTCCTCGACATCGAGGACATCATCGACCAGCCCCCGTCGATGGGCGTGCGCATCCAGGGCGGGATCGCCTGGTATACCTCGACCACCACCCTGAACCGGGTCAACCCGCAGGTGGCGATCAGCGACATCCGCGATTCGCGCTACGAGGCGGACCTCGGCTTCTTCTTCAGGCAGCGGGCCAACCTGCTGCTCGACTACTACACGCGGCGCTACGAGGTCGACCAGGGGTTCGACCTGCCGACGTCGTGCTACGGCGCGTTCATCCAGGGCCGGTTCTCGTGCGACCAGCAGGGGTACACGATCCAGGGCGGCATCATGCTCGACCGGCACCTCAGCCACGAGCTGTCGCTGCGCTATTCGTACATCGACAACGACAAGGACCTCGCCAACGACTCCCGCAAGGAGTCGACCCTCAATTACGCGTACTACTTCTTCAAGCACACGATGCAACTGTCGTTCAGCTTGTCGTACTTCGACATCGGGATCAACGCCCAGGGCTCGAGCGGATTCGCCGTCAAGGTGGCCAATCCGACCGCGGATTTCTTCAACCCCGCCGACTTCCCCGGGATGACGGGGGACAAGAACTGGCTGGGGACCGTCCAGTTCCAGTGGACGTTCTGAGGCTCGCGGCCTGGAATCGAATTAACACCCCGTTAACACTTTCGTTACACGGCGGAAAACGTCAGACTCTCCAATCGGCACGCCGGTTCTGCCGCGCACAGAGGGGTGGGCGGTCGCGGGGCCGGCGTAGTACCAAAGGAGAGACGTCGTGATGCGGAATGGATGGACAGCTCTGGCGGCGGGGACGGTGCTGGCGGGGCTCGTGGCGACGGGCGTGGCGGCGGCCGACGAGCCCAAGCCCGAGACGACCACGGATGCTTCGCAGGGTTTCGTGACCTTCAAGTCCGGCGACAACAGTCTGACGCTCGGGGCGTGGGGGCAATTCCGGGCGATCGTCGACGATCGCGACAGCTACGACAGCGACACCTCCGGCTCCGGCGTCGGGAAGGCCGACGGCACCGTGGTGTCATTCACGGTGTACAAGCTCCGCCCGTATCTCCAGGGAACCGTCTACAAGCCCTGGCTCCATTACAAGTTCGAGTTCGAGTTGGGACCGCTCAAGACCGACGCGACCAACAACGTCAATAACGCGCGCCTCACGGACGCGTACGCGGAGTTCGCGAAGTTCCCCGTGGCGACCCTGCGTGTGGGCCAGTACAAGGTCCCGTTCGGCCTGCAGGAGCTCACGCCGGACATACGGCAGGAGTTCGTCGATCGCTCGATCGCGAACGCCAAGTTCGCGCCGAGCCGGGACATCGGCCTGATGCTCTACGGGTACGCCTGGGATCGCAAGTTCGGGTACCAGGCCGGCGTGTTCAACGGCGCCGGTCAGAACAACCCGCAGGAAGACGCCAAGGAGATGTACGCCGCGCGCGTGTGGGTCGATCCGATCGGGGAATACAAGCTGTTCGAATCGGCCAACGACGCCACCGACAAGAACATCGTCCACGTCGGCCTCGGCTACCGCGGCGGCGAGGTGATGAAAGGAACGGCGACCGCGGGGGTATTCCAGAACCCCGACAACGAGACGGCCTGGAACGTCGAGGCCGCGTGGCGCTTCAGGCGCTTTTACGCGATGGGCGAGTACTTCGAGCAGACCGACACGGTCAAGAACCCGACTCCCGGCCCCGACGTCGACGCCAAGGGGTTCCACGCGCAGTTCGGCGTCATGGTCCAGCCGACCCAACACGAACTAGCGCTCCGATACGCCCAGGTCGAGCCGGACAAGAGCGTGTCGGATGCCCAGCAGACCGAGGCGCGGCTCGTGTACGGCTTCTACATCAAGAGCCACAATCTCAAGATCCAGACCGACATCGGCGAGATCAAGTACGGCAAGAACTTCTCGACGCTCTCGGCGCTCGCCACGCGCAATATCAGCCCGACGCTCGATGCCGCCAAGCGCCTCGTGACGCTGCCCGGCACGGAGCTCACCGACAAGCAGGCCCGGATCCAGCTCACGGTCGCGTTCTAATCGCGTTCCAAAGGAGAAGCCACGATGGTCAAGAGGACAGCGCTCGGAGTGATCGCCCTCGTCGCAGCGGGGGCCGCGGGCTCCCCGGCCGCGGCGCAGGCGGTTCAGGTCGAAAAGGGGATCGCGCCGTACGCGAAGACCAGCGGCGTCTCCGGAAACCTGAACTCGATCGGCTCGGACACGCTCAACAACACCATGACGCTCTGGGCGGAGGCGTTCCGCGCCGCGTATCCGAGCGTCAAGATCCAGATCGAGGGGAAGGGATCCTCGACCGCCCCGCCGGCGCTCATCGCGGGGACCTCGCAGCTCGGGCCGATGAGCCGCCTCATGAAGCCCGAGGAGATCGACGCGTTCGAGAAGCAGTACGGGTACAAGCCGACGGCGATTCGCGTCGCCGTCGACGGGATCGGCGTCTTCGTCAACAAGGACAATCCGATCGAGAAGCTCACGCTGACGCAAATCGACGCGATCTTCTCGAAAACCCGGAAGCGCGGCGGGGCCGAGGAGCTCGTCAGCTGGGGTCAGGTCGGCCTGACGGGCGACTGGGCCGGGAAGCCGATCAGCCTCTACGGCCGCAACTCGGCGTCGGGAACGTACGGCTACTTCAAGGAGCACGCGCTCGCCAAGGGCGACTACAAGGACACGGTCAAGGAGCAGCCCGGCTCCGCCGCGGTCGTCCAGGGAATCACCGCGGACAAGTACGGCATCGGCTACTCCGGGATCGGCTACAAGACCTCGGACGTCAAGACCGTCAAGCTCGCCGCCACGGACGGCGGCGAGTACATCGCGGATGACCCGGACAACGTTTACTCCGGGCGCTACCCGCTTGCGCGCTTCCTCTACATCTATGTGAACAAGTCGCCGGGCCGGGGGCTCGATCCCCTGACCGCCGAGTTCCTGAAGTTCGTCCTGTCCCACGAGGGGCAGGAGATCGTGGTGAAAGACGGCTATCTCCCGCTGCTCGGCAAGCACGTGGCGGAAGAGCTGCCCAAGCTGAAGTGAGGCGCGCCCGTGGGTGAGCCCGCGTCGATTCCGGTCCCGTTGGAGGGAGAGCCGGCGCGCTCATCCCGGGCGCAGCCCCGCCGCACCTCGGCCCGCCGCCTGTGGGCCGACAAGCTCGTCCGGTGGGTCGTAACGGCCGGGGGCCTCGCGATCATCGCGAGCGTCCTCGGCATCCTCGTCTTCATCGTCCACGAGGTGCTCCCGCTGTTCTCGGGGGCCCGCGTGGCCGTCGGTCCGGTGGCGCCCGTTCCGGGGGGGTCGCCGCTCGCGGCGCTCACCGATGAGTATCGAGAGCTGGTCGCGATCCTCGGGGCCGACGGGGTCGTCCGTGTCGTGCGCCTGTCCGACCGCTCGATCGTCGCCACCGCGACGCTGCCCGTGGCCCCTGCGACGATCACGGTGGCGGCTCCGGCGGGTCCGGGGGCGCTCGCGGCCGGCACCTCCGACGGCCGCGTCATCCTGCAGCCGGTCCTGGTCACCGCCTCGTTCCCAGCATCGGGCCGGGTCGTCACGGCCGAGCTGCCCCCCGCGCGGGTCATCCGGGCGTGGGACGGATCCGAGGCGGTCACGCACCTCGCCGCCGAGGTCGGAGACGGCGGCCGCACGACGCTCGTCGCCGCGGCGACCGCCGCGGGATCGCTCGGAATCGTCCGCGAGACTTCCGTGACGAACGACATGACGGGAGAGGTGACGCACGACGCCTCGCGCGCCGCGGGCGCCGTTCCGGCGGACACCGCGGCCCTCGTCCTCGACACCGATCAGCGCAACCTCTACGTCGGCACCCGCGACGGCCGCATCGTCTGGTGGCGCCTGGCCGACGGCGTCCCCTCCGAGCGGCTCGAATCGAACGCCGGCGCGCCGATCACCGCGCTGTCGCTCCTTCTCGGAGGACGCTCGCTGCTCGTCGGCCGCGCGGACGGGTCGCTCGCGGTCTGGTTCCCGCTCGTTCGCGGGGCCGATCGGTCGCTCGTCCACGTGCGCGATTTCCCGCGGCGCCCAGCGGCCGTCACCGTGCTCTCCCCGGCCCCGCGCGGGAAGGGCGCGCTGGCTCTCGACGCGAACGGCGGCCTGGCGCTCGTCTACTCCACATCCGAGCGCACGCTCTGGGAGGGGACCGCTCGTGACGGCGCGCGCGCGGTGCTCGCCTACGCGCCGAAGGCGGACGGGGCGATCACCGCGGGGCCGTCCGGCGTCTCCGTGGTGTCGATCCGGAACCCCCACCCCGAGATCAGCGCCCGCGCGCTCCTCGGCAAGATCTGGTACGAGGGGTACGCGAAGCCGGAGTACTCGTGGCAGTCGTCCTCGGGCACCGAGGACTTCGAGCCGAAGCTCTCGCTGGTCCCCCTCCTGTTCGGCACGCTGAAGGGAACGATCTACTCCCTGTTCCTCGCGGTCCCGCTCGGGGTGCTCTCCGCGATGTACGCGTCGCAGTTCCTCCACCCGTCGCTCCGCCGCCTCGTCAAGCCTTCGGTCGAGATCATGGCGTCGCTGCCGTCGGTGGTTCTCGGCTTCCTCGCCGGATTGTGGCTCGCGCCGCTCCTGGAGCACGTGCTCCCGTCGATCCTCCTGATGCTCGTCGTCCTCCCGGTCGCGCTGATCGCGGCCGGTGCCGTGTGGGAGGGCGCGACCCGGCGCCTCGGCCCGCGGGTCCCCGCCGGGACCGAGGTCTTCTTCTTCGTCGTGGTCCTCGCGGCGGCGGCCTGGGCGTGCCTCGCGGCGGGGCCGGCGATCGAGTCCGACGTGCTCCGCGGGACGTTCCCTTCGTGGGTGCTCACGACTTTCGGCGTCCGGTACGACCAGCGCAACGCGATCGTGGTCGGGCTCGCGATGGGGATCGCCGTGATCCCGATCATCTTCGCGATCGCCGAGGATGCGCTCTCGAACGTCCCGCGCACGCTCGTGTCCGGCTCGCTCGCGCTGGGGGCGACGCGCTGGCAGACGGTGACGCGCATCGTGCTCCCGACCGCCAGCCCCGGGATCTTCGCCGCGATCATCGTCGGGTTCGGCCGCGCGGTCGGCGAGACGATGATCGTCCTGATGGCTACGGGGAACACGCCGATCACCGACTGGAGCCCGTTCAACGGCTTCCGGACGCTCTCGGCGAACATCGCCACCGAGATCCCCGAGGCGCCGCAGGGCGGGACTCTCTACCGCACGCTCTTCCTCGCGGCGCTCTTGCTGTTCGCCTTGACGTTTCTGGTCAACACCGCGGCGGAGCTGATCCGCCAGCGGCTGCGGCGCAAGTATGCTTCCCTCTAGGAGGCGGAGCGACCGGACGGGACGCGCGCTGACCTGGCTGTGCGGCGGGGCGCTCGCGCTGAACCTGCTCCTGATCCTGGGGCTGCTCGTGCTGCTCGCGTACAACGGCGGGGGCACGTTCTGGCCGAAGCCGCTGACCCTCCTGACGCTCGCCGACGGCAGCAAGGTCCTCGGAGAGATCGAGCGGCGCGAGAGCATTCCCGGCGAAGGCGGCGCGCCGAGCCCCGGGAGCCGGATCCAGCTCAAGGTCGGCAATCGCGACCTGAGCGGGGCCGACTTCCTGTGGGTGGACGAGTCGAAGATCGTGTCGCGGCAGACCCCCGGCGACGCGATCGTCCTCGAGCGCATGGAGTGGGGAAACTTCTACGGCTTCCCCCGCGCCCTCCGCAAGGACGGAACGGTTCTCGCCGAGGGAGCCGGAAGCGTCGCCTTGCGGCTCGGGCCTCTGATGGCCGCCAAGCGCCTCGAGACGAGCTCCCTGCGGACGCTCGAGCGACGGGACATGGCGGACGTCAACCGACGGCTCGAGCAGCTCCGTCTGGAGCGTCGTCACGTCGAGCGCGCGGATCTCTCCGATGCCGACCGGGCGGCCCGGCTCGCGGCGCTCGCGTCGGACACCGCCGCCTGGCAGGCGCGCTACGACGCGCTCGCCGCGGACCTCGAGGCGCGGCGGCGCGCGCTGCTCGCGGAGACCCTCGTCGTCGAGGCGGCCTCGGGACAGTCGAAGGAGATCCCGGTGGGCGCCCTGGTGCGCGCGATCCGGCCGAACGAGATGGGGCTGTGGGGAAAGTCCGCCGTCTACGCCTCGCGGATCCGGGAGTTCCTCCTCGACGACCCGCGCGAGTCGAACACGGAAGGGGGCATCTTCCCCGCGATCTTCGGCACCGTGATGATGGTGCTGCTGATGTCCGCGGCCGTGCTCCCCCTCGGCGTGCTCGCGGCGCTCTACCTGCGCGAGTACGCGAAGCAAGGGCCGCTGGTGCGGGCCGTGCGCGTGGCGGTCAACAACCTCGCGGGCGTGCCGTCGATCGTGTTCGGGGTGTTCGGTCTCGGGTTCTTCGTCTACGCCGTCGGGGGGACGATCGACCGCCTCTTCTACGCCGACGCCCTGCCCGCCCCGACCTTCGGGACGGGAGGCATCCTGTGGGCGTCCCTGACGCTCGCGCTCCTGACCGTCCCCGTCGTGATCGTCGCCACGGAGGAGGGCCTGGCGGCGGTGCCGCGCGGCGTCCGCGAGGGCGCGACGGCGCTCGGAGCGACGCGCCTCGAAACCATCTGGAAGGTCGTGCTGCCGGCGGCGGCGCCCGGAATCCTGACGGGTATGATTCTGGCGATGGCGCGCGCGGCGGGAGAGGTCGCTCCGCTCATGATCGTCGGCATGGTCAAGCTGGCTCCGGCCCTGCCGATCGACACCCACCCGCCGTTCGTGCACTTCGAGCGGAAGTTCATGCACCTGGGGTTCCACATCTACGACGTCGGCTTCCAGTCTCCGAACGTGGAGGCGACCAAGCCGCTCGTGTTCGCGACGGCGCTGCTGTTGATCGCGGTCGTGACCGTCGTGAACCTGGCGGCGATCGTGCTGCGAAACCGGCTGCGCCGGAAGTACACGACGAGCGTCGTGTGAGCGAGGATCCCGTGGAAGCCCTGGGCCATACCCGAGAGCGGAACGAGGAGCCGTCGGCGGACGGCGCGCCCGAGGCGTCGAACGGCGCCGTAGCCCCCGATATCGAGCGTCCCGTCCTGTCGGTCGAGAACCTCTCGCTGTGGTACGGCGCCGCCCGGGCGCTGAAAGGCATCTCCCTGCGCATGGCGGAGAAGCGCATCACGGCGTTCATCGGCCCCTCCGGATGCGGCAAGTCAACGCTGCTGCGCTGCATCAACCGGATGAACGATCTCGTCGACGGCGTCCGGATCGAGGGGAGAATCCTCTTCGAGGGTCAGAGCGTGTACGACGCGAAGCTCGACGTGAACGCGCTGCGGACGCGGATCGGGATGGTTTTCCAGAAGTCGAATCCCTTCCCGAAGTCGATCTACGAGAACGTCGCCTTCGGGTGCCGTATCCAGGGGATCGTCCGCAAGCGCGACCTCGACCCGATCGTCGAGAAGAGCCTGCGGGGCGCGGCGCTGTGGGACGAGGTGAAGGACCGGCTCCACGAGAGCGCCCTGGCCCTGTCCGGCGGGCAGCAGCAGCGGCTGTGCATCGCCCGGGCGATCGCGGTCGAGCCGGAGGTGATCCTCCTCGACGAGCCGTGCTCGGCGCTCGATCCGATCGCGACCGCGCGCGTCGAGGAGCTGATGATCGAGCTCAAGGACCGCTACACGCTCGTGATCGTCACCCACAACATGCAGCAGGCCGCCCGCGTCTCGGACTACACCGCGTTCCTCTACCTCGGCTCGCTTATCGAGTACGGGGAGACCCAGAAGCTCTTCATCAACCCGGCGAAGAAGCAGACCGAGGACTACATCACGGGCCGGTTCGGCTAGAGGCCGTCATGGAAAAGCTCCAGCGCAACTTCCAGGAACAGCTCGACGTCCTCGCCGAGAAGATCTTGGTGATGGGGGGCCTGGTCGAGGAGGCGATCGGAAACTGCCTCTCGGCCCTGGTCGAGCGGAACTCCGTCCTGGCCAAGAGGATCATGCTCGACGACGAGCGCGTCGACAAGCTCGACCTCGAGATCGACCAGCTGGGGATGGAGATCCTCGGCCTCCATCAGCCGGTGGCCCGTGACCTGAGATTCGTCATCACGGGGATGAAGATCACGAACGATCTCGAGCGGATCGCCGACCTCGCGACCAACGTGGCCGACCGCGCCATCGAGCTGAACGACGAGCCGCAGCTCAAGCCGTTCATCGACCTCCCGCTGATGGCGCGGCGGGCGCAGCAGATGGTGCGCGCGGCTCTCGACGCGTTCGTGCAGCGCGACGCCGCCTCGGCCCGCGCGGTCATCGCGATGGACGACGAGCTGGACCGGCGCATGGAGCAGATCTTCCGGGAGCTCCTCTCGTTCATGATCGAGGATCCGAAGACGACGACGCGCGCGCTGCGCCTGATGTTCGTGGCGAAGTACTTCGAGCGCATGGGCGACCAGGCGACCAACATCGGCGAGCAGATCGTGTTCATGACCGAGGGCCGCCTGATCCGGCACCCGGCGATCACCGCCGACAAACCGGGCCCGCCGAAGCCATGAAGCGTATCCTCGTCGTCGAGGACGATCCGGACATCGCGCTGTCGCTGCGGCTCAAGCTCGAGCGGGAGGGCGGGTACGCCGTCGATGTCGTCGCGGACGGCGCCGACGGTCTGCGGAAGGCGATCGACCGCCCCCCCGATCTCGTGGTGCTCGACCTCAACCTTCCGGGAATGGACGGGTTCGAGGTGTGCCGGCGCTTGCGGAAGGAGCCGGAGACCGCGAGCGTGCCCGTGATCATGCTCACCGCCCGCATCGGAGAGGACGACCGCGTGGCGGGGCTCGACCTGGGGGCGGACGACTACATTACCAAGCCGTTCTCCCCGAAGGAGGCCGTCGCGCGCGTGAAGGCGGTGCTGCGCCGCTCCGACCGCGCCGAAGACGCGGACGCCCTCTCCGACGAGCCGCTGCGCGTCGACATCGCGGCGCGGCAGGCGACCCTCGACGGGCGCGCGCTCGCCCTCACCCGCAAGGAGTTCGACCTCCTCGTCGAGCTGATCCGGCGCCGCGGACGCGTCCTCACGCGCGAGCGCCTGCTCGAGATGGTCTGGGGGTATGACTTCCCCGGCGAGACGCGGACCGTGGACGTGCACGTGCGCCGGCTCCGGCAAAAGTTGGGAGCGCCCGTCGACTCTCGCCTCGAGACCGTGGTCGGCGTCGGCTACCGCTGGCGGAGCGCGTCGTGACCTCGAGGGGCGCCGTCGCGGCGGCGCTCGCGGCGGTCGGCCTGCTCGCCGCAGCCCTCTCCGCGTTCGGCGTGCTCCAGATCGCGGAAAACGCGGCGGGGGGCCGCGTCGCCCCGGTGGAGGCCTGGCTGACCGCGTTCGCGCTCGGGCTGACCGCGCTCGTGCTCCCGGCGGCGGTGGGATGGCATTCGTTCCGCGCGCTCGACAAGCAGGTGGAATCCCTGACCGAGGGCGTCGACGCGGTCGCGAGCGGCGGGCCGGCGCGGACCTTCGTGGTCGCCTCGTCCGGCTCGGCCGGGGACCTGGCTTCCGCATTGACCCGTCTCGTGCGCGGTTTCGCGGAGCAGGTCGACGAGGGCCGGCGCGAGAGCTTCCTCCTCCAGTCCGTCGTGGGCGCGATGAAGGAAGGGATGGTCGTGCTGGGCCCGGACCGGAAGATCCGCGTGGCGAACGACGCCTTCCGCCAGCTCTTCCGGACGCCGTTCGACCCGGTGGGCCGCCTGCTCGCCGAGGTCGTGCGCGACCCGGCGGTCTTCCGCGAGCTGGAATCGGCGCTCCCGTCGGGTGGAGCGGTCCGCGAGACGCTGTTTCACATGCCGGGGTCGGGACGGACGTTCGAGCTGCGCGTCTCGCCGCTGGCGAGCCGCCCGATCGACGAGCCGGCGGGCGCCCTCATCCTCTTCTTCGACGTGACGCGCCTCGAGGCGCTCGAGCGTGTGCGCCGCGACTTCGTCGCCGACGTCTCCCACGAGCTGCGAACGCCGCTCACCTCGATCAAGGCGTTCGTCGAGAATCTCCTCGAGGAGCGGCTCGAGGACCGGGCGGAGAGCCTCAAGTTCCTCGAGATCGTGCGCAAGCACGCCGACCGGATGAGCGCGCTCATCGACGATCTGACCGATCTCTCGCTGATCGAGACCGGAGCGGTCAAGCTCGACCTCAGCCCGATCGACGCGGCGGAGGTGGCCCACGAGGTGGCGGCGCAGCTCGGCCTGCGCGCGCGCGCGGCGAGTGTCGATCTGCGCGTCGAGCTGCCGTCGCCTTTCCGCCTCACCGCCGACCGGCGGCGGCTGGAGCAGATCCTCGTCAACCTGATCGACAACGCGATCAAGTTCAACCGTGCCGGGGGGTCGGTGCGCATCGGCGGGGCCGTGCGCGACGGCCGGCCGATTCTCGCGATCGAGGACACGGGTGTCGGGATCCCGTCCGACCAGATCGAGCAGGTCTTCCACCGCTTCTTCCGCGTCGACAAGGCACGCTCGCGCGAGCTCGGCGGGACGGGGCTGGGCCTGGCGATCGTGAAGCACCTGATGCGCCTGCACGGCGGCCAGATCACGGTGTCGTCCGAGCTCGGACGCGGCTCGGTTTTCAGCCTCGAGTTCCCGCCGGGCGCGCCGCTCGGCCCGAGGGATCAGGGGGTCTCGGTGGGGACGCGCAGCTCGATCTTGGGCGGGGACGGGTGATAGCGCACGGGCGCGGGGATCGGCTTGGGATCGCCGACCTTGAAGATGCGCACGTGGATGATCGGTAGGGGTTCCACCGGAACCTTGTTCTCGTCCGTCCGCACGCGGACGATCCGGTCGACCGTGTCGCGGCCCAATACGACCTCGCCGAAGCAGTTGTGGCTCGCGTTGAGCTCCGGCATCGAGACCGCGAGCACGAAGAACAGTGCGCCGCTGATCCGCTTCATGGCCGCGGCGGTCATCCCGACCCGGTAGGACCCCGAGAAGTCCTTCGGGCCGTCTTCCTTGGGGACCCAGTACGGTGGGGCGCCGCGGCTGGTGCCCGTCGGGTCCCCCGCCTCGAACCGCTCCATGAACTTGACCTTGTGGATGTTCAGGCCGTCATACAGCGGCTTCTTCTGCTTGACCCCGGTGAACGGGTCGACCCACTCGAGCGTCCCCTCGGAAAAACCGACGAAGTGGGCCACCGTCTGCGGCGCCTGGTCGACGAAGAGCTTGATCGTGAAGCTGCCGAGCGCGGTGTGGACGTCGGCGTACCAGCCTTCGGGAAGCGGCGCCGCCGAGGGAGAGGCCGCGGGGGATGCCACCGGAGCGGCCTCTGCCGCTCCGGCGGTCCCCGTCGCGATGATGGCGGCGAGCGCCGCCAGGACGAATCGGAACATCTCTACTGGATCGTCGCCTTCTTGATGCCGTCGAGCTTGGGGTAGTTCTTTTCGAGGAAGGCGTTTCCTTCCTGCGAGATCTTCTGCTGCGAGAGCCCGTCGCCGTACCCGCCGTAGAGCTTCTGGACGATCTCCATCCCCTCGACGACGTTCCCGAACGGAGCGAAGCCCTTCGCGTCGAGACCGGAGTTGTCCTGGAGATTGATGAAGAGCTGCACCGACCGGCTATTGGGACGCGTGGACATCGCGTACGTCAGGTAGCCGCGCTTGTTGCTCTGCTTGACCGGATCGTCGGAAATATTCGAGTTGAGCCATTTGTTCCCGATCGTGGGATCGCCGTGCATGCCCCACTGCACCACGAATCCGGGGACGACACGGAAGAACTTGTTCCCGTCGTAGTACCCGTTCTTGACCAGGTTGTAGAAGCGATCGGCGCCGTTCGGCGACCAGTCGCGGTGGACCTCGACGACGAAGCTCCCCTGCGTCGTCTCGAACTTCGCCTTGAAGACGTCCGGGGCCTTGGCGTTGAGCTTGGCGGGATCCATCAGGTTCTCCGGCGCGGCGATGGCGCCCGCGGCGAGCAGCGCGGCCGCGGCCGCACCGAGAAGCAGACTCTGCAATTTCATCGTGTGGTTCTCCTGGGTCGGTGTTGAGGGACGGCCCATCCTAGGCGGCGTTCGCCCGGGCTGCAACGAGCCCGGTTGCCTCCCTCGAGGCCAGCCCTATATTCGACCGGGTCGGTCCGGTAACGGGACCGGGGGTTGTGGGGTCCTTGGAGGCGTGGCCTCCTCGAAGGAGAAATCGGGGTGGCCCAGCTCGACACGATGTTGCGCGCGCTCGCCGACCGCGGGGCGGCCGAGCTCTGTATCAAGGAAGGCGCCCAGCCGACCTTCAAGTATCCGAACGGCGACAAGCCGGTCTCGAACTCCGTCCTCTCGCGTTCCCAGATCGTCAGCCTGATCACGGAGCTGCGCGGGACCAAGGACGGGAAGCCGATCGGCGACGGGCCGAGCCGCTTCGTGTACGACCTCGCGGACGGCAAGTCGTTCTCGGTCGAAGCCGACGTCGTCTCCGGCAGTCTGGTCGCCCGGATCGTTCCGCAGCCCGATGCGGCCGGAACGAAACTCGCGCCATCGAGCTTCTCGACTGCCGGCTCCCCCGTGACCGCACCGAGCGGCCATTCAAAGCTCAAGCCCTTCGAGCCGGGAAACGTCCGCGCCGGCGCTCCGGCGATCGAGGCCTACCTCGCCTACATGGTGGATGCGGGGGGCTCGGACCTCCATCTGTGCCCCGGCGAAGTGCCCATGATCCGCCTTCACGGCGAGATGGTCCGCTTCGAGGCGGCGAAGGAGTGCACGCCGGACGAGACGCAGCGCCTGCTCTACCAGCTCATGCCGACGCGCTACAGGGAGGAGTTCGAGGCCGGCTCGGATAGCGACTTCGCGTACGAGATCCCCGGCGTGGCTCGGTTCCGGTGCAACATCTACGCCGACCGCAAGGGGACGGGAGCGGTCTTTCGGGTCATTCCGGCCAAGTTCCCCACGGCCGAGGACCTCGGCCTCCCGAAGGCGGTGCTCGATCTGTGCTTCCTGAGGAAGGGGCTGGTGCTCGTCACCGGGCCGACCGGCTCCGGGAAGACGACGACGCTCGCCGCGCTGGTCGATTTCATCAACAGGAACCGGACCGACCACATCATCACGATCGAGGACCCGATCGAGTTCGTGCACCCGAACAAGAAGTGCTTGATCAACCAGCGCGAGGTCGGCGTCCACACGCAGAGCTTCAAGCGCGCGCTGCGCGCCGCGCTGCGCGAGGACCCGGACATCGTCCTCGTGGGCGAGATGCGCGACCTCGAGACCGTCGCCATCGCGATCGAGACCGCCGAGACCGGCCACCTGGTGTTCGGGACGCTCCACACCTCGACCGCGCCCTCGACCGTCGACCGGGTCGTCGACCAGTTTCCCGCCGACCGGCAGGCGCAGGTGCGCGTGATGCTCTCGGAGTCGCTCAAGGGCGTGATCTCGCAGATGCTCCTGAAGCGGAAGACCGGCGGGCGTGTCGCCGCCTACGAGATCCTCATCGGCGTTCCCGCGATCTCGAACCTGGTGCGCGAAGGAAAGACATTCCAGATCCCGAGCATCATGCAGACGTCGCGGAAGGCCGGCATGTCGTTGATGACGGACTCGCTGTTCGACCTGGTCAAGCGCGACATCGTCACGCCGGAAGAGGCTTGGGTGAAGGCGAGCGACAAGACCGCCCTCGCCGCGCTGTTCAAGAACGCCAACATCGAGGTTCCGAAGATCGGCGAGTCCTAGGACGGTCCTGATTCCAACTGGAAGCGACCTCTCGACCCCCAGAATCCTCTTGACACGTCGTGGGTACCCTCTATAGTGGGGTGCGATCGGGTGAGTCCACCAGATCTTGAGCCCCGTATCCCGGGCGGTGTTCAATACATGGACCGGGTCAGGAGAACAACGAGAATGGCGACGAAGAAAAAGGCTGCGAAGAAGACCACGAAGAAGAAGGCCGCGAAGAAGTAACTCGCCCTAAAGACAACTCAGGCCGTTCGTGGAAAGGGCCGGTGGAAACACCGGCCCTTTTCTTTTGCTGGAGGAGACTACTCGACCGGCGCCGCCGCCCCGCTGAGGTCGACGAGCTCGATCCCGATCTCCCGCGCCACCTCGATGCTTCGGGCGTCGCGGTAGAACTCGCCGTAGTAGATCTTCCGGATGCCGGCGTTGGCGATGAGCTTGAAGCAATTCCAGCACGGCGAGGCGGTCGTGTACAGCTCCGAGCCCTCGATCCGCACGCCGTTCTTCGCGGCCTGGATGATGGCGTTCGCCTCCGCGTGCACCGTGGCGACGCAGTGGTCGTTCTCCATCAGGTGGCCGACCTCGTCGCAGTGCGGGAGGCCGCGAATCGAGCCGTTGTACCCGGTCGAGAGGATCGTCTTGTCCCTCACGATCACGGCGCCGACGTGCTTCCGGTCGCACGTCGAGCGCGTCGCCGCCTGACGGGCGATGTTCATGAAGTACGTGTGCCAATCGACGCGATGGGCCATGTGTTGCGATCCTACCATGGGGGCCCCCGGCCGGCTTGACAGGCCGGGGATCGTGCCGCACAGTCGTTAAACAACAACACGGCGCGACAGCGCAAGGGGGGGGATTGCGCGTTTCCGACGGCGGTCGGGGCGGTACGAAGCGGTATCGGGGAGCTCTGGACAGTCACCTCAGCGACATCAGGAAGTACAAGCTCCTCACGCCGAGCGGCGAGTTCCGCCTGGCCTCGGCGACGCAGCGGGGCGAAGCCGACGCACGCAACGAGCTCGTCCAGGCGAACCTCCGCCTGGTCGTGAAGATCGCCAAGACCTACCGCGTCCCGGGGATGGACCTCGACGAGCTGATCGCCGAGGGAGAGCTGGGTCTCATCGAGGCGGCGAACCGGTTCGATCCCTCCCGCGGCGTGCGTTTCGTCGCGTACGCGCCGTACTGGATCCGGAAGTACGTCCTGCTCGCCGTCGGCCGGCACAAGCGGCAGACCACCTCCCCCGCCGAGCCGGACGTGATGGAGGGCGCCGAGCGCCGCGCCGGCGACCCCCGGCGCCGCAGAGTCCGCCGCCGGCTGGTCTCGCTCGACGATTTCCTCGACGGATCAGACGATCGCCGACTCGAGGATTCGCTCGCGTCCGAGACGGCGGCCTGCCCCGAGGACGTCGCGCTCGAGAAGCAGCTCGCTCAGGCGCTGCGCGCGCTGCTGCCGAAGCTTGCGGCTCGGGACCGGACGATCCTCGCCGCGCATTACGGCCTCGACGAAGAGCCGGCGCAGAGCCTGCAGGAGATCGGAAAGACGCTCGGGCTGACGCGCGAGCGCGTGCGGCAGCTCGAGGCCCTCGCGTTGACCCGCGCCCGGACGCTGCTGCGCCGCGGGAGACGCCGCTAGCCGACGAGCTTGTTCTTGCTCCAGCGCGGGTTCTTGATCTCGTACTTCGCGACCTTGTAGTTCATGACGCGGGACGAGATCCCCAGGAAGCTCGCGGCATCCTTCTGCACCCAGTTGTTCACGCGCAAGGCCTCGAGGATCGCCTGCCGCTCGAGCTCGTCGAGCATGATCCCCGTCGGCGGAAGCCGCAGGTTGAGCGAGGCGACGTTGTCCGACGGGTTACGATTGCCGCCGGCGAGATTGAGGTTGTCCTCGGCGATGTACCGGGACTCCGACATCAGCACGGCGCGCTCGATCGTGTTCTCGAGCTCGCGGATGTTCCCCGGCCAGGTGTGGCGCTTGAGCGCCCGGACGGCGGCCGGGTCCAGCCCGCGGACGTCCTTGGCCAGCTCGCGCGCGTACTTCTCGATGAAGTGCGTCGCCAGGGGGACGATGTCCTCCTTGCGCTCGCGCAGCGGCGGCACCTGGATGCTGACCACGTTCAGGCGGTAGTAGAGGTCCTCGCGGAACTCGCCGCGCGAGATCGCCTCCTCGAGGTTCTTGTTCGTCGCCGCGACCAGGCGCACGTCGACCTTGATCGTCCGGTTCCCACCCAGGCGCTCGAACTCCCGCTCCTGGAGGGCGCGCAGGACCTTCGTCTGGGTGGACGCGGTCATGTTCCCGATCTCGTCCAGGAAGAGCGTGCCCTCGTTGGCCAGCTCGAAGCGGCCGATCCTCTGCCGGTCGGCGCCGGTGAACGCGCCCCGCTCATGCCCGAACAGCTCGGACTCCAGCAGGTTCTCGTGCAGCGCCGCGCAGTTCATCTTGACGAACGGACGCGACGAGCGGCTCGAGTTCCGGTGGAGCGCCTCGGCGACGAGCTCCTTGCCCACGCCCGTCTCCCCCAGGACCAGCACCGTCGCGTTCGACCGCGAGACCTTCTCGATCGTCCGGAACACTTCCTTCATCTGCGGGGATTCGCCCACGATGTTCTCGAACCGCGGCACGATCTCGCTGCGGTCGTAGGCCTCGATGCGGGCGAGCAGCCGGCGATGCTCGACCGCGCGCTCCACCTTCATCTCGAGCTCCTCGAGCTCGAAGGGCTTGAGCACGTAGTCGTGGGCCCCGGCGCGCATCGCCTCGACCGCGGACTCGACGGTGCCGTATGCGGTCATCACGAGAGCGACGGTGCCCTCGTTGATCATCCGGGCGCGCTTCAGGACCTCGATGCCGTTCTTCCCGGGCATCTGGTAGTCGGTCACGAGGACGTCGAAGACGGCTTCCTCGAGCCGGCCCGCCGCCTCCGCACCGTCCGCCGCGGCGACGACCTCCCACCCGCGCTCGCGGAAGGCCGTTGCGATTCCCTCCCGGAGGGTCGGCTCGTCTTCCGCCACGAGAATCTTCTTCATGAGTGCGTCTCCCCGCTCCCCGACCCGATCATCGGGAGCCGGACGGTGAATGCGGTTCCCACGCCGACCTTGCTCTGGACGTCGATGACGCCGCGATGCGAGTCGACGATCTTCTTGGCCATCGACAAGCCGACTCCCGACCCCTGCGTCTTCGTGGTGAAGAAGGGGTAGAAGAGCTTGTCGAGATGCTCTTCGGCGACTCCGGTGCCCGTGTCGATGACGCGGACGACGCAGTACGCGTCGAACGCCTCCGCCGGGTCCGGCGCGCCGAGCGGACGGTAGGGCGTGGACGGGGCGGCGGGGGCCGCCTCGCGGCCGACCTCGATCACGAGGCGCCCCGACGGGCCCATCGCCTCGAAGGCGTTGATGAAGAGGTTCTCGAACACCTGCCGGAGCTGACCGCGGTCCATGAGGAACTCGGGAAGCCGCCGCGCGGTCCGGCGCTCGACCGAGCCGCTCGTGCGCCCGCAGCGCCCGAGCGCGACCGTCAGGGCCTCGTCGAGGACGCCGTCGATCGATGCCGCCGTCATGACGAGCGACACCGGCCGGACGAACTCGAGGCTCGAAGTGATCGTCCGGTTCAGGCGCTTGACCTCCGCGACGATCTTCTCGAGCAGCTCCTTCGAGCTCTCGTCCGTGCTCGCCCGGCGCCTGAGCAGCGAGCAGCTCACCTCGATCGCCGCCAGCGGGTTCCGGATCTCGTGGGCGAGATTGGCCGCCATCTGTCCGAGCGCCGCGAGGCGGTCTCTCAGGCGCTCCTGCTCTTCCTTGTGCTCGACGTAGGTGAGGTCCTTGAAGAACAGCGCCGCGCCGAACGGCGCTCCGTCGTCGCCCGGAACCAGCGAGAGCGTGAAGCCGATCGTCTTGCCGTTCTCCGAGCGGCTCTTGAGGTCGATCTCCGCGCGGTTGGGAAGGCGCGACATCGAGAACGACTCGCGCAGGATCCGCGCGAGCTGGGGATGCTCGGCAAGGGCCACGTCCACCGGCTCGCCGCGCGCGGGCAGGCGCTGCAGCTCGAGAATCGTGCCCGCGTGATCGTTGACCGTGATCACGCGGCCGCTCCGATCGATGACGAGGATGCCGCACCGCATCCCCTCGATCAGACGCCTAAAAAAAGTTGCCCCGTCGACCGCTGCGGTCGATCCGTGAGCCGCGGTGTCAGGCGCGGCGTCGTACGTCGCAGTGAGTTGTTCCAAGATCCGTTCCCCGAGCGGCCTTCCGACAGGGTTGGAATTTAGGTTCCGGGGAAGGCCCGGGCAACCCTGCAGGGCCGTCTTGCACGGTGCAAAAAAACGGCGGTCACACGCCCGTGAGGGCCCCCGCGAACCACGAAATTCCGGCAAGCGACTGGGGAGTCGGCTGCTGATTGTCGTAGAGAGAGGAATTCTGGACCGTCACCGGGAAAGAGCCCGAGGCCTTGACCTGGAACTGGAGCCGGATCAGCGGGACCGTGCCCGAGACGTTCGTCGTGGTCCCCCCGGTCCGGGCGGCCCCCACGACCACGCGGCCCGTCGACGCGTTGCTGACGGTGTAGACGGGCGTGTTGCCGCCCGCCTCGAGAGCCGAGCCCGCGGAGTAACCGAGATAGGTCGCGTGAACCGAATCGTAGACAACCTCGAACGCCGCCCCGAACACGTTGCTCGTGTCCGTGATGTCGACGTTGACGGTGATGACGTCGTTCGCCTTCGTCCCCTGGGCCATCGCGACCGTGTTCGGGCCCGGGCTGGGCTGATCGGCGACGAAGCCGGCGCTCAGCGTGGGCGTGACCACCGATCCGCCGCCTCCGCCTCCGCCTCCGCCGCACGCCACCGCCCCCGCGAGCGCCGCGATCGGAAGCAAAATGCTGAATCTCATGCCTTCCCCCGCGCTCACTGCAAGTTGGTCGGGCAGGCCGACGTGGTCCAGGTCTTCGAGGACGGCGCCCAGCACCGCCCGAGGTTGCTCGCGATGTAGGCGAGATCGTTCCCGTCGACCCAGCCGTCTCCGTCGAAGTCCATGTCCGGGTCGTAGTTCGGATCCGCCTCCGATATTCCGAAGTCGGAGGCCAGGTAGACCGTGTCTTTTCCGTCGATCCGGTTCTTCGTCGACGGATCGCTCTGGTTGATGTCGAACCGCGCCGGGTTGACGAGGACCTCGAACACGTTCGATTTCTGACCGAACACGGCATCCGGGTTCGAGACCTCGAGCGTCAGCTTCCCGGCTTTCGCCGGGCGAATCTTTTTTGCCGTCGGCTCGATCGACACCACGAGCTGGATGTGCGAGCACGACACGACCGTCGGCGCGGCAAACACCACGTGCGGATTCCCGAAGTCGACCGACGCTCCCGGCTGGAAGTTCGCGCCGCTGATGTCGATGACGATCTGGTCCCCTTGGAAGGCCGAGGACGGCGTCGCCGACGAAACAGTCGGCCGCGGCCATCCCGACAGCTCGTTCGAGAACGACTGCGACTCGCCGGAGCTGTTGAAGGCCTTCACGGCGACGAAGTAGGTCTGGCAGTCCTGCAGACCCGTGATCGTCGTGGAGGTGCCGGTGCTGGTCGCGAATTGCCCGTAAATGCCGGACTGGGTTCCGTAGTAGACGTGATACCCCGAAGCGCCGGGCACGGCGTCCCAGGTCAGCTGGATGTCTCCCGCGAGTGCTTGCGCGTGAATCGCGCAGGCCGCGAGCGCGAGGACGGGGAAGGCACGGCGGGTGAATGTGCTCAATGGAGCCTCCGTCGGACGGACCGCGCGGAGCGGCAGCAATCGGAGTGCCATCCCGTAATTGGTATCGACATCGCGCGTCGTGAGCCGTTAACCCGTTCGCCGAGAATCAGTTGATGAGCGATTTCGAATCGCGCCCAGCTTCCGCGAGCCGGAGATCGCCTTCCCATAATTACGCTCTTGAAATTGCGATTCGTCATGAGTAACTGATCACACCGTCCGAATCCCTGTCGTCTCCGGGGCCATTTGACCCGCATGCGTGCGCCGATTAACTTCTCCCGCCCATCGCTGTGTGCGTCGTGATGCGTCCAGCAACGCGCACGATGGGAGACGTGAACGGGGGCGAGATGGCTGGATCGGGACTGAAGGCGGGGGATCTCGTCGAGATTCGGTCGGCGGAGGAGATCTTCGCGACTCTCGACGACGACGGCTGCCTCGACCGGCTCCCGTTCATGGCCGAGATGTTGCGGTTCTGCGGCAAGCGCCTCCGGATCGCGTCGGTCGCGCACAAGACGTGCGACACGATCCACAAGACCGGCTGCCGGAGCATGACCGGCACGGTTCACCTCGAAGGGCTGCGGTGCGACGGCTCCGCGCACGGCGGCTGCGGCGCGCAATGCCTGCTGTTCTGGAAGGAATCCTGGCTCAAGCCCGTCGCCGCCGGAGCAGCGGCCCCAACGGAGTCCCCGGCCCCCGCGCCGTTCTTGGAGCGCCTCGAGCGGGCCGCGCACCGGCCGTCCGACCCCGAGGCGTGGCGCTGCCAGGCGACGCAGCTCTTCGAGGCCTCCGAGCCCCTGCAGTGGTGGGACCCCCGGCAGTACCTGAGGGATCTGCTCAGCCGTAACGTCGGACCGTGGGTGATGGTCAAGACGATGCTGCTGGCCGCGTTCAACATCCAGCAGCGCTGGCGCGGAGGGCGCGTCTTTCCGGTCGTGAACGGGATGCTCAAGAAGACCCCGGTGGAGAGGCTCGATCTCGCTCCCGGCGAGCTCGTCCAGGTCAAGTCGAAGGAGGAGATCGTCGCCACGCTCGACGAGGGGAACAAGAACCGCGGCATGCTCTTCGATCCCGAGATGCTCCCGAATTGCGGGAAGACGTTCCGGGTAGGAGCCCGAGTGGAGCGGATCATCAACGAGCGGACCGGAAAGATGATGAAGCTCCCGAACGAGTGCATCATCCTCGACGGTGTCGCCTGCAAGGGGATTTACAGCCGGAATCGCCTGTTTTGCCCTCGTGCCATAACGCCCTACTGGCGCGAGATCTGGCTTCGCCGCATCCCCCGGTAAACGCGCGCCTGCGAACTGGCCCGCGCGCGACGCCGGCCCTACAATCTCGACGTTCGGATTGCGGGATCCCACGGGACATTCCGCTGGAGGGGGGACGCATCGCATGCGCCCCACGACGGTTGCGGGAAGGTCGCTGGTCGCGCTCGCGCTCGCGGGCGGACTGAGCGTTGCGCTCGCGGGCGGCATCACCAAGTCGGCGAACCCCGCGCCGGCCCACACGCTGGCGTCGCGCGTCGCGGAGAGCGGATCCGGTTTCACGACCAACACGCACGGCGCCTGGAAATTCGGCACCCACGAGATCGTGCTGACGGGAAACGGCGGGCTGCTCGATCCGTTCGACACGCGGGTCAAGGTGACGTTCGTTCCGCCTTCCGGAAAGGCGAACGCCAAGACGGTCGATGCCTTCTACGACGGCGGGAACACCTGGCGCGCCCGCATCTACGTCACGGAGACGGGCTTGTGGACGTGGACGTCAGCGAGCCCGGACGACCGCCTGCTCGCCGGCCGCGGCGGCTCGTTCGTGGCGCGGCCGTCCACGCTTCCGGGCCGCCTCGTCCCCCATCCGCAGAACCCTCGCGCCTGGGCGACGGAGAGCGGCGCCTGGTTCGGACAGGTGGCCGACACGGCGTACAAGCTCTTCCACGACTCGGACGCTCCGCTCTGGCAGGCCTACGTCCTGAGCGACGCCGCGCAGGGAATCAACTCGGTCCGCGCGGGAAGCCTCGGCGCCTTCGACGAGACGGTCGCGACCCACGACACCTGGTGGCACAACGATCCCTGGCCGGGAGGGCAGTCCCCCGACACGTCGCGATTCGACCTCGTGAAGTTCCAGACGACGGACGAGCGGCTGGCCTGGATGCTCAACAGGGTCCCTGGGATGTACGTCCAGATGATCCTGTTCGGGCTGAAGGGATACGGCGGCGAGGGCACGGGACAATGGTGGGCGACGCTCGATCCCGCGGTGCGCGCGCGCACGATGCGCTACATGATCGCGCGATGGTCCGCGTTTCCGAACGTGTACTGGCTCGTCGTCAACGACATGAACTCGGGATCGGCGTTCCCCCTGAACCTCGCCTTCGCGCGCGAGGTGGGCCGCTTCTTCGCCGCGAACGAGCCGTGGCGCCATCTGATGTCGTCCGGACCCGTCCGGTTCGAGGGCTTCCCGTTCGCCGACCCGGCCGACCGCGACTGGGCCACCTACGCCCACATCGAGGACATGGACGCCGTCGGCGCGCTCCAGATTCACAACCTCGGGCTCGACACGGTGCCGATTCACATCTACATGGCCGAGGACCGGTACGAGCAGGACTACGCGCCCTATCTCGATCCGGGCTTCTACTTTCGCTGGCTGCAGTGGTCCTGGCTCCTCGCCGGCGGCTCGGCGAACTACGGCGGCCGCTTCGGCGTGATCCAGCCGTACGCGGAGACCGGGCGCACCGACCTCCACTGGGTCGGCCTCGGGGGCACGGACTACACCGGCGTGCCGCTTCACGGCCTCGATGGCGCCCCGTCCGTCGAGTCGTACTTCTCGTCGCGCGGGATCGACCTCGGGCTCTTCGCGCCCGACGACGATCTCGCCGCCGACCTCGCGGGTCAGACCGGGCAGCTGCGTCCGAAGCTCGCGCGGCGGCAGCACGAAGAGGTCGTCGTGTACCACCCGAACGCGACCGATCACGGGCAGGCCGCGACGGCGCAGCCCGTAGCGGCCGGCGTCCGGATCGACCTCACCGCGTTCGCCGGCACGTACGACGTCGAGTGGTACCGCGCTCGCGACGGCGCGTCCGCCCGCGGAACCGTGGTCGTCGGAGGAGCGCCCGTCGATCTCGTCGCACCGTGGACGGGATGCGACGTCGTGGTGCGCCTGACCCGCCGCGCTGCGCTCCGCTCCGCCCGCTAGAGGAACTCCGGCGCCTCAGGGCGCGGCGCGGTCCGCGATCAGCACCGCGATGGGCTTCATGCGGCGCACGGTCGCGGGGAGCAAGTGCAGGAGATCGACGAGGGCCGGCGGCCGCGCGATCACGATGATCGCGCCGTAGACGAGCACCCCGGCTGCCACGCCGGTGACGAGTACCTCGAGCTCGGCGAGCTCGCGCTGCTCGAGGGCCACACACAATCCGCGCACGGACAGGCCCATCACCAGGCTCCCCCACGTGTACGTCGAGAGGGTCGTCCAGAGCACGCGCAGCGGCTGCCGTATCAGCCCCATGGCGAGTATGAAGCTCGCGCCGACCACCGGCACCATCGCGATCGCGTAGCCGGTCGCGACGCCGAGCGTCCCCCAGGGAAGCCCGAGGATGAAGCTCGCGATGAACACCGCGGTCGCCACGACGTTGAGCCAGAGGCGCATGCCGACGCGGCCCTTGGCGAGCAGGACCTGGCCGGTCGTCGCCCCGATCGAGTGCAGCATGCCGACCGGGGCGAGCACCGTGATCAGCGGCACGACGGGGAGCCACGTCTCCCCGAGGACGACCACCACGAACGGGTGGGCGATCGCCGCGAGCCCCGTCATCATGGGAAAAGTGATCAGCGCGATGGCTCCGACCGCGCGCTGGAACACCTTTCCCAGCTCCGCGTCGTCGCTCTGCACGCGCGCAAACGCGGGGAGCATGACGCGCATCAGCACGGACGTGACCGCCTCGAGCGGGTACATGTACATGCGATAGGCGTAGTCGTAGAAGCCGAGCGGCTCCGGGCCCAGGAAGCGGCCGATGATCATGTTGTCGGTGTTGCGGGAGAAGTACTGCAGCACGTTGAACCCGAGGACGCCTCCGCTGAACCCGACGACCCCTTTCAGCTCCTTGCGGTCCCATGCGAACCGGAGCCGCCACGGAGAGATCGCCACCAGCGCGATCGTCCGGACCGACGTCCCGCAAAGCTGCGCCGCGATCAGCGCCCACACCCGCCAGCCCGACGCGGCCAGACCGATCGCGATTGCGGACTGGATGATCTGGGAGACGAGCTCCAGCGCCACGATCTTGCCGAACTTGAGATCCCTCTGGAGGAGATTCTCGGGCACGATCGCGATCGAGCTGATCGGGAACACCGCGGCCAGGCCGCAGAGGATCGCGGTCAAGCGGAGGTCGCCCCACATTCTCGCGAACAGCGGGGATCCGGCCGCGAGCGCTCCGCCGACCGTGAGCCCGCTGGCGATGCCGAGGCTCGCGAGCGACCGCAGCAGACGCTCCGTGAGCGCCGGCCGCTGGATGATGACGGTCCCCGCGCCGAGCATCTGGAACATCGCCACGAAGCCGGTGAAGATGCCGGCCATGGCCATCAGACCGAAGTCCTCGGGCGAGATCAGGTGCGCGAGAACCGCGGAGACCGCGACGCGCATCAGCTGACCGAACACCTGCCCGATCGCCACCCACCGGACCCCCGCAACGATCCCGTCGCGACTGAGCTTGGCGGTCGTCATTTCGGGGTGCGTGATGGCGGGTGTGAGGAATTCATCGGAGAGGCGGATAGTATAATGTCCGCACGCGGCCCGGAGCGAGGGCGCGCGCTCGCACTCCGCCCCGAGGTGACCCATCGTGTCCGATCGTCCCCCTCGATTGAGCATCGGGCTGCCCGTCTACAACGGCGAGCGGTACGTCGGCGAGGCGATCGACTCGATCCTCGGACAGGCGTACGGCGATTTCGAGCTCGTCGTCTCGGACAACGCCAGCACCGACGGCACGCGCGAGATTTGCGAATCGTACGCGCGGCGCGATCCGCGCGTGCGGTTCCTGCGTCAGCCGGTGAACCTGGGCGCCTCCGCCAACTTCAACGAGGTCCTGTCGCGCGCGCGCGCGCCGCGGTTCAAGTGGGCCTGCGCGGACGACCGGCTGGCCGCCGGGTTCCTGGAGAGCGGGATGCGCGAGATGGACGCGTGTCCCTCCGTCGTCCTGTGCTACGGCCAGACGACGATGATCGACGACGACGGGCGTCCGCTCGGTCCGTCGCCGCAGGGGCTCGATCTCCGGGAGGACGATGTCGCCGAGAGATTCCGCCTCGCGCGCGAGCGGAGCGGCTACCTCAACGTGCTCCAGGGGATCCTGAGGACCGACGTGTTGCGCGAGACGGCGCAGTTCGGCGCATACCCGGGCGCCGACGAGGCCCTGGTCGTGGAGCTTACGCTGCGCGGGCCGTTCCACGAGATCGAAGCGCCGATGCTCTTCCGCCGGTTCCACGCGGAGGCGGCGAGCGCCGGCACGACGCTCGCGGCCCGCCAGGACCACCTCGACCCCAGCAGCCGCGGCCGCCTGTCTCTCTGGCACTGGCGACACGCCGCCGAGCACGTCAAGGCGATCGGGCGGGCGCCCTTGCCGCTGCGCGAGAAAGCCCGCCTGCTCGGGGTCGTGGCGAAGGGGATGGTGCGGCAGAGGTACCAGCACCGGCGCGAGCTCCAGGACGCGATCGCGCACCTTGCGCGGCGGCTCAAGCCGCGGTTGTGAATTAGGGACATTCTGCTTTTTCGTCTCCTAGGATGGTCCCCTATCTTCGCAGCGAGGCGGTATCCGGGGAGCCGAGCAAGAAGACTAGGAGACGAAAAAGCAGGATGTCCCCAATTCATCCCAGGCCCTTGCGCTCGAGGGCCTCCCGCATCGCCGAAGAGAACTCGGCGACCCGCGCGCTCCACGAATTCGCGGAGGCGACGTCGAGACGGCGACGGCGGGCGTCGCCGGAATCCGAGGCGAGGGCGCGCTCGATCGCCTCGAGGAACGGCGCGCCGGCCTCCGCGACCGCGACCGCGTCGCCGAGCGCTTCGGCCCCCGCGACGGCCGTTGTCACCACCGGACGGCCCGACGCGAGGTAGTCGTACAGCTTGATCGGGTCGTTCCCCATCGTGTGCCGGTTGATGCGGTTCGGGAGGATGCAGACATCGAACGCCGCGACGGCGCCCGGCAGGTCCGCGTAGTCGATCGCCCCGTGGACGGAGACGTTGGAGCGGCGGCGGAGGATCTCCTCGAGCGGCTCCCGCCCGACGCGGGGGCCCACGAAAACGAACGACCATCCCGGCCGGCTCTCGGCGAGTCGATCGATCAGGTCGAGGTCGAGACGGTCCTTGACCCGGTAGCCGGTGTACCCGATCAGCGGGCGGGCGAGGCGCTCGAACGACCGGGGCGCGCGTACGAGGCCCGCGGCCGCCCGCGCGAACCCTTCCACGTCCGTGCCGTTGCGGACGACGCGGACCGAGGGGGCGAGAGACCCCGCCCGCTCCCCGAGCGCATCGTTGATCGCGAACGCCACGTCGCAGCCGCGCAGGTAGTGGTCGCAGATGGCCCGGACCTCCGCGCGCTCCCGATCCGTCGACTCGAATGTCTCGAAGTCGTCCGACCAGTCGAAGACCTTGAGCGCCGCCCCCTCCCAGACGTCGCGGACGATCGGCTCCTGGGGGCGGATCGGCCGGTTGACGAGAGCGGCCACCGGGGCCCCGGCGCGGGCCGCGAGCCAGCGGCGGGGCACCGTCTCCGCCACGCGGCGCAGCCCCGGCCACCGGCTCTCGAGCGGCGCGTGCAGCGGCGTCACCGCCGTGATGCCGGGCGCGACGCGCCGCGGCCATCCCATGCGCCAGTGCGACAGCGGGAGCGACGTCATCGCATCGACCGGGTGGGTGACGAGCGAGGCCAGCCAGACGTCCGGGTTGACGAAGAGGACCTCGCCGACCCACGGCTCGCGCGCGAGGCCGTGGACGATCTGCTGGTTGCGCTTCCACATCCGGCTCCAGGGGTTGTACCCGAAGCAGATGAGGTCGATCCGGCTCACGCGGCACCGTGTCCGCGGCCGCCGAGCAGGGCGGCCTCGAAGCGCGTGAGGAGCTCGGGCCACGCGAAGGCGCGCTCGACGTGCGCGCGTCCGGCGTCTCCCATGCGCCGCCGCTTTTCCGCGTCCTGAATCAATCCGGAAACCGCTTCGCGAAAACCCGTCTCGTCGTCCCGCACCTCGAGATCGCGACCGGACTCGGCCCCGACACCCTCCGCCCCGAGCGAGGTCGTCACCACCGCGCGCCGGGCGTAGAGCGCCTCGATCAGCTTGTTCTTCAGGCCCGCGCCCCGGAGCAGGGGCAGCGCCAGGACATCCACGGCGTTGACGTACGGCCAGATCTCCGGCACGTCCCCGGTGACGACGATCCCCGGCTCGGCGGCGAGGGCGCGGATCGACGGATCCGGCTCCCGCCCGATGACGATCATCGAGAGGCCGGGGAGCGACGTCCGGAGCGGCCGGAAAACGCGCTCGAACAGCCACCGCACCGCCTCGACGTTCGGCGGGTAGCTCATGTTCCCGAGAAAGCCGATGCTCGGCGAGCGGATGCCCTCCTCGACGCGCGCCGAGTACCCCTCGACCGACAGACCGTTCGGCACGACGTGCTGCCTGTCCGCGGGTGTCCGGGAGTCCCGGACCGCGCTCGCGTCGACGCTCGAGATGTAGATCGCGGCATCCGACTCGCGGATCATCCGCCCCTCCCACCGCTTGATCTTCCAGAGCTCGTACGCCCAGCGCGGGAAAGAGATGGCGTCACCATGCACGCGGCGCTTGTGCGTGACGTACGGGGAGTCGATGAAGTCGATGACGAACCTCCCCGTCGGGATCCCACGAAGGTACGGCGCCCCGACGGAGCCCGCCGCGAGCACGACGTCGTACGGGCGCCCGCCCGAGACCGCGCGCAGCTGCTCCGTGATCCGGCTCCCCCCCGCGATCGTGAAGGCGTCGGGAAGAGTCCACGGGAGGAGCGCTCCGAAAGCGCTCGACGCGCGGCGGAGGACGGAGCGCGCGCCAAGCCGCGGATCTTCGACGACGTCCAGCCGAGCGCACACCGGACGGAGGCCTTCGATCACCGCGTGATTGACCGCGGGCCCGTCGAGGAGGGCGAGGTGGACGTCGTGGCGCGTCGCCAGGTCGGAGATGATCGGCAGGTATCGAACGGACAGCCCCGTCGCGCGGAGCGGGTACGGCGGCAGCGGCAGGAAGACCAGGATCCGCGATCGCGTCACGCGGCCCCCCTGCGCTCCCGGTCGTAGACCTCGAGCGTTCGATCGACCGCCGCCTCGATCGTGTATCTCCGCGAAAAGCGCGCGTGGAGCGCGGCGCCCCAGGCACCCCGCGCCGCGGGGTCGGAGACGAGCTCGCGCACCCGCTCCGTCAACGCCGCTTCGTCCTCGGGGGGTGCCAGCCAGCGGCACGGTGCGACCGCCTCGACGATCCCTCCGACCTCCGTCGCCACGACCGCGACCGAGGAGCGCATCGCCTCGAGCAGGACGAGCGGCAGTCCCTCGTGGTCCGAAGGAATCACGAGCACGTCGAGCGCGGCCACGAGCCGCTCCCCCGATTCCACGGGCGGGAGCAGCGTGACCGGCGGCCCCGCCCTCCCCGTCCGGACCGCCGCCTCGACGTCCGGCGCCATCGATCCGTCGCCAACGAGGACCGCGACGACCGGGCGCCCCGTCGCGCGCGGAGGGAGAGCGCGCGCTATCCGCAGGAAGCGGTCGGGGCGCTTGACCGGCTCGAGCCGCCCGACGAAGCCCACGACGATTCCGTCGCTCACGCCGCACCCTCTCAGCAGCTCCGTTCGCGCCGGCTCGGGCGGGGCGGCGGGGATGCCGTTCGGGACGACGTGGACGCGCCGCCGCAGGCCGCTCAGCGATGCGGCCAGCTCTTCCGAGACCGCGATCCAGACCGATCCGGTCCAGCTCGCGACCGCGTCGTCCAAGAGGCCGCCGAGGCCGGCGGGTCCCCCGCGCCAGGTCGGGAGCGGCCCACGGCCGTGCGCCGTCCGGACGTGGAGCGCGCCGGTTCGTGCCGCGACGCACGCGCCGATCAGGTGCTCCTTGTACCGGTGCGTATGGACGACCTCGGGCCCGAACCGGCGCGCGATCCGCACGGTCTCACCGGCGAGGCTCGGGACGCTCCGACCGCGCTCCGGCAGCACGTCGACGGGAACGCCGGCGGAGCGCAGCGAGCGCGCGAGCATCCCGTCGTTGAGCACGACGGCCCGGACCGAAAGACCCGGCCGCCGTGCGGTCTCGCGGACGATGTGGGAGACCGCGATCTCGGCGCCGGCCCAGAGATCGCCGGAGGCCACGTGGAGGATGCGCACGCGCAGAGTCTACGTTACGCGCCCCGCTGTAGAATGCCCGCCGCTTTGGGAGCATTCCGCTCCGCGCGAAGAGATCCCTCGCTCATGTCGCAGCCGCCGATCGTCTCCGAGTTCACAGGGGAAGCCGCCTCGTGGGACGAGTTCGTGCGGCGGCAGCCCGGATGGACACACTTCCACCGGTTCGGCTGGAAGCACGTGTACGAGCGCACGTACGGTCACCGCGGCGTATACCTCGCCGCGCACCAAGGGGGCGAGCTGACGGGCGTGCTCCCGCTCGTCGAGGTCCGAAGCCTTCTCTTCGGCCGGTTCCTCGTCTCGTCGCCGTTCGTCAGCTACGGCGGTCCGCTCGGAAGCGACTCCGCGGTGCAGGCGCTCGCCGCGCGCGCGCGGGAGCTCTCGCGGGAGTCCGGGGCGAAGCTCCTGGAGCTGCGAAGTCGAGGGCCGCTCCCCCTGGACATGCCCGTCTCCTTGCGAAAGATCACTGTCGTACTCGACCTCCCCGGCGACCCGCGGCCCCTCTGGGACGCCTTCGACCCCAACGTGCGGCGCCGCGTGCGGCGCGCGGAGAAGGCCGAGATCACGACGCGCTTCGGTCCGGACGAGCTGGATGCGTTCTACGTCGTGTTCGCCCGTCACATGCGGGATCTCGGCACGCCGGTCCACGCGAAACGCCTGTTCCAGGAGGTCCGCGAAGCGTTTCCGGAGGAACTGTGGCTCGGCTGCTCCTACCACCAGGGAACGCCGATCGCCGCGATCGGCGGCTTTCGCTGGGGGGACGAGTTCGAGGTGACCTGGGCCTCCGCCCTGGTCACGCACAAGCAGCTCGCCGCCAACATGCTCATCTACTGGGCCTTCATCGAGCGCTCGATTGCCTCCGGGGCGCGCGTGTTCAACTTCGGGCGCTGCACCCCCGGTGGCGGAACCCACCGGTTCAAGAAGCAGTGGGAAGGGACCCGCGATGAGCAGCTGCACTGGTACCAGGACCGCGCCGGGGAGGCGGCGGGGACGCCGTCCCCGGACGACCCGTCGTACGCCTGGGGTCCGCGGGTCTGGAAGCGCTTGCCCCTCTCGCTGGCCACGATGATCGGGCCGCGGATCGTCCGTGGCATCCCCTAGCTGCGCCCGACCTCGCGGTAGATCTCGAGATAGCGTTCGGCCATCCGCTCCACACGGTACTCCTCGGGAAGGTCCGTGGCGGGGACACGGCCCGCGAGGGCCTCCGCGAGGGCGTCGGCGAACGCGCGCGGATCTCGGGGAGGCACGAGCCGGCCGCCCCCGGCCCGCCGGAGCACCTCCGGCACGCCACCGACCGCGGTGCAGACGATGGGCCGGCGCGCCGCGATCGCCTCGAGGAGCACGAGGGGCATCCCCTCCGACCGGCTCGACAGGCAAAAGACATCCGCCGCCGCGAGCACCGAGGCGGCATCGCGCACGAACCCCGGGAGCACGACCCGCGCCTCCGAGCCGAGGTGGGCCGCCTCCGAGAGGAGCTCCGCGCGCAGCGGTCCCTCGCCGGCGATCACGCAGACCACATCGGGCGGCATCAGCGCGTGCGCGCGCAGGAGCATGACGTGATCCTTCACGGCGGTCAGCGCGCCGAGCGTCGCGACGACGCGTGAGCCCGAGGCGATTCCGAGCCGCCGGCGGGCCTCCTCCCGCTGGGGCAGCCGGGACCAGGGCTTCTCGTCGATCCCGTTCGGGATCACGCGGATCTTCCCGGCGCCGAACCGCAGCCTCTCGGCCAGAGCCCGGGCGGTCCCGTCCGAGACCACCACGACGCGGCGCGAGAGCGCCTGGGCGACGGCCAGCTTGATCCAGAACCGCCCCCCCCGCTTCGACGCCATCGCGACGTCGCCATGCTCTGTCGCGACGCAGGGAACCCCGGAGATCGTGGCGCCGATGCTCCCGTAGAACCCGGCATCGAGCAGGTGCGTGTGGACCACGCGGATCGACTCGCGGCGCAGAAACCCCCGGAATTCCGCGATCCACCGCAGATCCGCGGACCCCGCGGTCGGCAGGACGGTAACCGGCCACCCGCGCGCGCGGGCTTCGCCGGAGAGCCAGCCGTCGTTCATGACGACCAGGCGCTGGCTCCCGCCGGAGCGTCCGAGCGCCGCCATCAACGAGAGGATCACGGACTCGGCTCCCCCGGGGTCGCGGGAGTCGGTCACGTGACAGATCGGCCCGCTCTCGTCCGGATCACCCATGCCCGGAGCTCACGGCGCCGCCGCGCCGTCCGCGGGGTCGGGTGTGGCCCGGACGAGGAGCAGCCGGTAGCCCAGGTAGCCCGTGGCGAGCAGCAGAACCGTGCCGGCGTGGAACACGACCAGGACCATGCTCACGGACAGGCGGCTCTCGTTCACGCCGAACGACAGGGCCAGCTCGAGCGCGGTCTCGACCGCCAGCGCGAGCGCCGCCGCCATCGACGCGAGCACGAGGCGCCCCTCGAAGCGCCGCAGCCAGCGGCAGGACAGGACGAGCACGAAGAGAAGAATCGAGCCGCAGATGAGCTTCCAGACCACGAGCGTCGTCGGCCACCACAGGCTGACGTCGCGCGACATCGTCACGAAACCGGCATGCGTGTCGAGATTGCCGAGCGTGTAGTACACCCCCGCCGTGTGGCCGAAGATGTCGAGGATGACGAATCGGACGTAGGCGAGCGTTCCGCCGGCGAGCAGCGCGACCGTGCGGGCCGGCGCGAGCGTGTCGGGAAGGCGCGTCAGCGCCAGCAGGGCCAGCGAGACGAGGACCAGCGAGATCGTGTCGATGTCCGTGCTCATGACGAACAGCATCGAGAACACGAGGCACGCCGCGATCGATCGCTTTCGGACCGCGGGGGCCTCGGCCCACGCGCCCCACCCCAGCCCGGCGAGATGGAGCGAAAGGCTCGCCAGGAACGTGCTCTCGCTCGGTGCCAAGCGGTAGGCGAGCGCCGCGAGCAGCGGGGCCGCGCACACGAGGGTCGCTCCCGAACGCCATGCGAACACCGCCGCGCCGAGCCACGGGAGGAGCACCACGGCGGTGTGCATCGCGGCGGACAGCGTCGTGGAGTTTGTGGCGAGGAAGCCGAACGGCCAGAGCGGGATCAAGCAGCCCATGGCCGCCAGGAACCAGCGCTTGTCCCGTTCGAGCCGGAAGGAAAGGAGCCACAGCGCCACCGCACCCGCGATCGCGGCGTACAGATATCGCGGCCAGAGGCGCTCCCCCAGCAGGCCGAACACGACCCTCTGGCTCGCGACGAAGAACGCCGCGGCGCCACCCGCGGCGAGAGCCGTCCACGTCCACCGGGCCGCGGCCGCGCGCAGCGCCAGGGCGAGCAGGCCGGTGAGGACCACGGGGACCGCCTCGAGCGGCTGCAGGATCCCGAGCGCGAACACCACGGAGCCGATCACCCACGGCTCGGCCTCGCCGAGCGCGCGGCCGAGCCCGGCGAGCCGGCCCCGGAACAGCCAGAGCGCCGCGGCAGCGACCGGCACGAGGGCCGCGACGAGAAGGCCTCCGGCCCGCATGAGCGCCGCGCCCCCGTAGAGGAACCGCGCGGCGGACGCACCGAGCAGAAGCGCCCCCACGACGCAGGAGACGATCGCGGCGCGGCGCGCGCGGGACGCGGCCGAATCCGCGAGCGCGCGCGAGAGCATGACGACCTCGAGGACGGCCAGGGACACCAGGACGGGAATGCGCAGGACGGACGAGATCGACAGGAGAAGCAGCATCGCCGCGCCGGCGGACAGCGCCGGGACCAGGCCCGTGACGATCGTGGTGCTCGCGAGGAACGTCAGCACCGCAGCGAGGGCGAGCACCGCGATCCAGAGGAACGAGCCGAGGTCCGGCCGCGACCCGGTGCGGACCGCTTCTATGAGCCTCTCCCCCACCAGGCGGGAGAGGCGGATCGCGTCGCCGTGGTTGTCCCGGCCGAGCGCGACGCCCGCTTCAGCGATGGAGGAGTCGATGTCCCGCGGAACACACACCTCGCGAAAGGCGGCGATCGCGCGGAGTCGGCTCGCGTTCGCCACCTCGAGCTTGGCCCTGTCCCCGGCGTCCATGGCGAGGAAGGCGTCGGGGACGTTCTTGAGGATCCCCCCGGGAAGGCGGGTCCCGAGCAGAGCGGCGATGACGAGCGGCATCTGCATGCCGTCCATCTCGAAACCGTGAGCGGGGCGGACCCCGCCGCCCGCGAAGACGACCGGAACCCGGCGGTAGATGTCGCCGCTGCCTCCGTGGCTGCCGAACAGGTCGCAACCGTGATCGGAAGTGATGATGAACGTGGTCGCGCCGTCGTCGACATCGCGAAGGAATTGGGCCACCTCGGCGTCGACCTGACGGAGCAGCCGCTTGTACTCCGCACTCTGCGTCCCGTACTGGTGGGCGAAGAAATCCGTCCGGTCGATATGCAGCGACAGGAACGACGGCGACGCGCCCGACAGGAGGGCGCCCCGGGCGGCGGCGAGCGCGGCCTCGTCGTTCGCGTAGAGATTACGCGCGCTTTCCCGGCCGGGATCCTCCTCGGAGCGATTCCCCAGAAGGTCGGTCCAGATGTGGTCGCCCTCGAACCGCACGCCCTCCCCCCGGCCGGCGAGATCGTCGAAGACGGTCCAGTGAGGGAAGCGACGCTGGGCGAACGTGTCGAGCGTGTCGCGGAAGCTCGGGCTCGTACCGACCGTCATCGCCCGGACCCCCGTGGTCGACACGGTCTCGGGAGGCGCGATCAGGACCCCGGCCGCCCCGCGGCGAGCGAGCGCAACCAGGTTCGGCATGATCGACGGATCCGTCCCGACCCGGACCGGTACGGAATCGAGCAAGACCAGGACGACGCGACGGGTCAGCCGCGGCACACCAGTCTCGACGGGACGGAGCGAGCTCGGCTCCTTCGCTTCCAGCCGGACCCGCGCCCCGTCGGCGAAAAACCCCACGGCCAGGAGGATCAGGAATGCCAGGGAGGCGAACAACTGCCGCGGACTGAGAGGTGCGGTTCGGTCGGTCGGCTCGGCTTCCGCTGTCATCTGAGGGGACTCTACCATCGCGTCAGATTCTCCCGTGGTCCCGCGGCAGGTATGTCGATCCTGCTCGTTTCGGCAGCGGCACGAGTCCGTCCCGCCGCGACGCGCGAATGGCGCGCCGGCGGGGCGCGGAAGTTGCGGAGCGTTCCCCGCGCCCGCGCGATCTCTTCTCCGAACTCGTTTGGATCTAGGGGCTTAGCAGGCACCGCGGTCCCGGGCAGTACCCGTGATCACGTCTGTTCGCTCCGAAAGCCCGCTGACGGATCTGCAACTCGGCGCGACACAGAACAGCCATCGAGCGTCGATTCACGGCCTCTAGGTGAATATCCTGAGGATGGCATCGCCGTTGCTTGGACCGCCGCGGGAGGTTTCTCATGGTGCGGTCATCCTCGAGCGGGGCCGAAGGTCGGCCTAGGAGCCGGTCGTCGGCCTTCTCCACCCTGATGGCGCTGGTCCTCGCCTCGACCGCAGCGGTGCCCGTTTTCGCACAGACGCTCCTCTTCTCGGACGGATTCGAAGGCCCGAGCCCGATGACCACGAATTGGGACGCGGGCCAGGGCAATTGCCGTGCAGTCTACCCATCGGCAAAGCAGTCTCACGCCGGGACGACAAGCCTCTATTACGATCCCAACAATCCAAGCTGGTACTGCACCGCCAGTGGCGCCCCGTACACGTGCTGCACGGGTCCGGCTACGGGAACTTGCGACACGTCGGGCAATTGTAATCACTACTTCCCTGCAATGAACGACTTCTATCTGTCGTACTGGGTATATCCCAACGCGAACTTCAACGTGTGCGCCAAGACCACCGCAGGCCTGCACATGTGGCGCATGTATGGGCCGGTCATCGATTTCGACAACCTCACGCATTTCTATGGGTCCGGCTGCACCTCGAGCTCCGCTCTCGTCTTGGAATCGGAGCCGATTTTCAGCACTAGCGATACCACCTATTACAGCGCCCTTCCGCTCACTCGTGGCCAGTGGAACAGGGTCGAAGTCCTGTTCAGACAAGGATTGGGGAACACCGGCAGCTACCTCATGGAATGGGTCACGGACGGAACCGGAACCCACCCTTGGAATGTAAATGGCGGCCAGCCTGTCACGAACGTCAATTACAACGGTGGAACCGCTCAGCCGTTCGACCATTTCAGCGTCGTCACGAACTATGACCAGCACGATTCCACGACGAACTGGTACACCGACGACGTCGAGATTTGGACCGGTTGTCCTCCGACAGGGGCCGCGTGCTCGACAGGAGCGGATTCGACGCCACCCGTCCGCTCGAGCGGGTTGCCTTCGGGAAGCTTGCCGTCGACGACGACGCAAACCACGCTGACGCTCCTGACGAACGAGAACGCCACCTGCAAGTACTCCACGACGGCGGGAACGGCGTACGCCTCCATGAGCGCCACGTTCTCGACAACCGGATCGACGAGCCATTCCACGAGCGTCTCGGGCCTGACCTCCGGCACCAGCTACACGTACTACGTCCGCTGCAAGGACGCCGCCGGGAACACGAATACGGACGACTACCCGATTTCCTTCGCGGTGTCGTCCACCTCGACCGCGGGATCGTCGTGCTCGAATCCTCCCCCGGGCACGATCTTCTGCGACGACTTCGAGGACACGAACATCGCCAGCCGGTACACGGACTACGGCGATGGCAGCGGAAGGTTCGTTCCCACCACGGCCGAGGCGCACGGCGGCACGCACGCGATGTCGGCCCGGTACGACCCGGGCGTCGAGCAGTCCGGATACCTCTGGTACAACTTCGGCCGCAATCCGGCCGGGTCGAAAACGCAGACGACCACCGATTTCACCGAGCTCTACTGGCGCGTCTGGATGAAGGTGCAGACCGGTTTCCAGGGAAACCCCATGAAGCTGACCCGCGCCCGGCTCATCGCCAAGTCGGACTACACCGACGCTGCGACCGGGCACCTCTGGGACGGCTCGTCGCTCAACCTCGCTCTCGATCCCGCGACCGGCGTCGCCCCCGACGGGCACACGCTGATGACGAGCGGGTACAACGATTTCAACCACTACACGTGGCTGGGCCTCACGGAAGGAAAGACGCAGGTCTACGACTCGAGCCACCAGGGACGCTGGCAGTGCATCGAGGTCCACATGAAGCTCAACACGCCGGGGAAATCCGACGGCCTGTTCGAGTTCTGGGTCGACGGCAATCTCGATGCGCAGAAAACCGGCCTCAACTTTCGGGGCTCGTTCACGGACTACGGCATCAACCACGTCACGCTCGAGAACTGGTGGAACAACGGGGCCGCGCCGCAAACCGAGTACCGGTACCTCGACGACTTCATGGTGTCGACGCAGCGGATCGGCTGCGGCGGCTCGGACACCACGCCTCCGCCGAACGTCGGGCAGGTCCACCGGACCGATCAGCACTGAGGGCTGGACGCACCCGACGCGGCCGCGCGGTCCCAGGCGGCCGCGAGGTCCCGTCCGATGATCGGCCAGTCGTACGTCGTCTCGATCCGCCGCCTCGCGCCCGACCCGATGGCCGCGCGAACGGCCGGGTCGCCCGCGCACACGACGGCCGCGTCGACGAACCGCTCGCCGAAATCTCGGATGATCATCTCGCGGCCGTCGGCCACGTCCAGCCCCTCCGCGGCGACCGGCGTGGCGACGATCGGCATCGCGAGGGACATCGCGTCGAGTAGCTTCAGGCGGGTGCCGCCACCGTCGAGAATCGGACAGACGTAGACGAGGGCCCCGGTGATCGCGCCGCGGATGTCCTCGACGAAGCCGGTGACCCGCACCGAGGAGTCGCGGGACGCGGCCGACAGGAGCGATGCTGGCGGGTTCATCCCGGCGATCACGAGTCGCGCTCCGGGCAGCCGCGCGCGGATGGCGGGCCAGAGCTCTGCCAGGAAACGCGCCATCGCGCTCTCGTTCGGATACCAGTTCATGCGCCCCGCGAACACGAACGAGACATCGGCCGGCTCCGCGGTTCGCGCCGCGAAGTGGGACGCGTCGACCCCGTTCGGGATCACGGTCACCGTGGCCGCGGGCGCTAGACGGTGCAGGCGCTCGCCGTCGAGCTCCGACACGACCAGGTGTTCCGCGAAGCGCGAGGCGGTGCGCCGCTCGTACTCCGCGAGGAGCCTGGCCTCCCGCCGCCAGAGATGGCGCAGAGGCGACCTGTCCAGGTCCGCGCGGCGCTCCATCATGTCCGATTCGATGTTGTGGTGGGTCAGGACCGCCGGGACGCGGGAGCCTTCGGGGATGAGGTCGACGGCCATGACGCTGTCGACGTGAACCACGTCGGGACGGATCCGCGCGAACGCTCGCTCGATCTCACGGGCCCACCGGGAGCCGACCAGAACCATCTCGTTGTAGGAGCGCCCGGTCGCGAGACAGCGCGCCAGCGCCCAGGCCTTTCCGGAGCGGGTCGTCCGGAGCCGGACATCGATCACCTGGGCGGAGGCGCAGACGGTGCCGATGGCCCGCTCCGCCTCGGCGACTTGCGCGGGGCCGGGTTGATGGGCGCGCTGGGCCAGTCCGACGAAGTGGAGCTCCGCGCGCGCCCCTCCCTCGCGGATCAGGTTGAACGAGCGCTGGGGCGCACCGCCGCGCGCCGGGTAAGGCGTGAAATGACCGAGCCACAGGACCCGCATGCGGCCCGCCCCTCACGCCCGCCGGGTCGGCGTCCAGGAGACCGCCGTCCGTCCGATGACCAGGTCGAGGAGGGCCGCGGCGACCGCGGCGTTGCTCAGGAGGAAGAATCCGAGCGCCCTCGGGAGCCTGTACCGCCGGGCGGGTGCCCAGGCGAGGGACACGCTCGCCACGGCGACAGCCGCGAGCCCGATCCCCGCGAGGAGCGCCGCCGGACGGCTTCCGATCGCCGCGGCGGCGAGCAGCAGCCCCGCCGAGAGGGCGAAGAAGACCGGCGTTAGGAACCGCAGGAGCTTGTGGGAGACGAGCTGCCACGTCGCGACCGGACGCCTCCCGGCGAAGGACGCCTTGTAGGCGATCAGTCCGCGGATCCCCCGCAGCGCCGTGCGCCGCTTGCGAAGGAACTCACGGTCGACTTCCGGGGTCGTCGCGTACGTGCATCGCGCGGGGTCGACGTGGACGGCCCGCAGCCCCCGTGAGAGGCAGATCAGCGCCGCACCCAGGTCGCTGGGGACGTCGTCCTTGAACTCGCGGGCGATCTCGCGGCGCGCCGCGAAGAAGCACCCGGAGAGGCCCACGAGCGAGCCCGCGAGGCTCTCCGCGCGCCGGAGCGCCATCTCGTACGGGACGTAGATCTCCTCGCCGGTGCCCGGACCGGCCGTCGCGATGACGTCGGCGCCGCTGGTCGCTCCGACTTCGGGATCGGCGAGAGGGGCGAGCAAGGCCTCGACCGAGCCGCTCTCGAGCATGGTGGACGCGTCGCTGAACACGAGAATGGGCGCGTTCGTCTGGCGCACCGCCTCGATCTGCGCGTGCTCCTTGCTACGCCGGGGCGACGAGAGCCAGCGCACGCCTCTGGGTGCGAACGTGCGCACGATCGCCTCGGTCCCGTCCGTCGACCCGTCGCTCGTCACGACGATGTCGGCGCGCCCGCCGGGATAACGGACCGCAAGCGCGTTCTCGAGCTTCGCGCCGATCCGCCGCTCCTCGTTGTGCACCGTGATCACGTGGGCCACCTCGACGGAGACGCGTCCTTCCTTCCATCCGCGCGGACGCACCCGCGCGACCAGCCGCACGAGGACCGGATAGATCGCGATCGGGTAGCAACCGACCACGGCCGCGATCATCGCCGCACACAAGAGCGCCCGATCCACTCCGAACCTCCTGGCCGGTCGGGTAATCTAGGGCGCGCGGACGGGTTTTTCGAGCCGCTCCGCCGCGCGTCCGATCAAACGATCCCCGCCAGCCGCGCCTCGAACATCGGGACCCATCGGGACACGTCGTCGTGAATCGCGATCCTGGGGATCCGGGACAGCGGAGCGCCGCCCCCCCACCACCCTCCGCCGACGACGACCGCCGCCTCGAAGGTGCGGGAGGCGGCGGCGACCGCCTCGTCGTCGAACCGCCCGAACGGATACGCGAAGGTGCGGCAGGGGCGCCCGCTCCAGGCCGCGACCCGCGCTTTCGAGCCCGAAAGCTCCGACTCGAGCAGGCGCGCGGACGTCCCCACGAGCGTGGGGTGCGAGTTGGTGTGCGCGCCGAGCTCGATCCCCTTCCGCGCTAGAAACCCCACCTCCTGCGGCGAGAGGAATGCGTCACCCGGACCGGAGCGTCCTTCGACCCAGTCGGCCACCAGGAAGATCGTGGCCCGGGCGCCGTGACGCTCGAGCACGGGCCAGGCCTCCACGAGGTTGTCCCGCCAGCCGTCGTCGAACGTGATGACCGCGGCCGGGCGGGACCGCCCGGCCCGCGGAGCGTCGATCGCCTCCGCAAGGGTGACGAGCGCGTACCGGGCGGCGAGCCACGCGACGTGCTTCTCGAACGTCGACGTGCGCACGTACATCCCCGGCTCGATCCCGTCGACGGGAGCGTCGTCGGGGAGAACGCGGTGGTACATGAGGATCGGCACCCCGCCGGACTTCCCGCGCAACCGGCGGCCGGTGATCCCACCGGCGCGCCGCGCGACGGAGGACGCCCCGCGCACGGTCAGACCCGCGATGCGGCGCAATCCGCCGGCGATCACCGCAGCGCCCCGCCCGGAGCCCCAGGCACGATCCGGGGCGTCCGCGATTCCCGAGGCGACGCGGCCCGATGCCCCCGGCTCGTCCGAACCGGAACCGCGGCAGGCGGCGCCGTGACGCGATCGAGCGCCGCCATCATGCCGACGAGAACCCACAGGACCGGGTAGTAGAGGACGGAGAGAAACGTCCCGGTCACGAGAACACCGAAGACTCCCGCGAGGAGGCCCGTGGCGCAGTTGGCCGCGGTGTCGGTCGCCGGATCGGGCGGCCCGTCGCGGGCCCGCCGCCTTATTCTCAGGCCGGTGCGGATCGTCCAGAAACACGTCATCGCGAAGATCACGGCGCCGACGAGCCCCTGCTCGGAGAGCAGGGTGAAGTAGATCGAATGGGCGACGCGGCCCCACATGTAGGTCCCCGTCGCATCGGCGTACTCGCGGTTCTCGTAGATCGGGGCCTGGATCCCGAAGTTGCGCGTTCCGACCCCCGTGATCGGGTGATGGAGGAACTCCCGCCACGCGATTCCCCACAGGTACAGCCGCTGGAACCCCGTATCCCCCTCCTGGGACGCCGTCTCGATCGAGTGCATGCGGGCCCAGAACTGCGGCGGCGCCAGGGCCAGCACGCCGATCGTCCCGCCCGCGAGGCACACGGCGACGATCAGCTTCCGCTTTCCCGGAGACACGATGAGGACGAAAAGCGCGAGCAGCGCCAGACCGACGAATCCCCCGCGCGAGGTCGTCGAGATCACCCCGGCGACCAAGAGGCCCATGACCGCCGCGAGCCAGAGGCGGCGCATGAGCGAGCGCGTCTCGAGGAACAGGAAGACCGCTACGCCGAGTCCCGCGTTCAGGGCGAGCGCGAGATCGTTGTTGTCGAACAGCCAGCCGCCCTGTCCGTACCCCTTGTGAGTGAGACCGTGGAGCGCCATCGGAACGTGAAGGACGACATACGCAGTCAGAAGCGTGCGGACGGCCGCCAGGTCCCGCGCCAGCATCGCGATCGGAACGACCCCCCCCAGCACCAGCAGCGCAAAATCCCCGAGCCCCCAGAGCGCCCACCGGTTGTTCATCGCCCACGGCACCTGCCAGACCATCAGCAAGAGGAAGAGGAACATGAGCTTGACGGGCCTCGGAAGCGGCCGCCGGTCCTTGCGGAGCGTCAGGACGACGGCGGCAGCACCCCACGCCGCGACGAGCATTCCCGGCCGGATCAGGGCGAGCGCGGACACCCACTCCATGGGCCGGGCGAACTCGACGATCAGATAGGCGATGCACGGCCAGATCGCGCGCGGAACGCCGAGCCAGGTCTTGGCCGTCGGGGCCTCGCTTCCGCTCGCAGCGTGGGACGGCGGCTTCGAGGCGGGGGTTCGCCGGAAGGAGCGCGGGCGCTCTCCCCCGGACCCGGGTCGAGCGCCGCGACGCGTTCTCAGCGCAGGCTCAGTCCGAGGGGCCGTGTCGACCCGCTCGACCGGTTCGTCGCTCACGCAACGAGCTCCTCCGAGAGCTCGCCGCAGCCGACGATCAGGTCTCGCATCGATCCGAACCGGTACTCCGCGAGCACGCTCCGGAGCTTCGGCAGCGTGGTTTCGAGCCCGACGTAGTGACGGAACCGGCTTCGCCAGGCCGCCGCCACGCGCGGTTGATCCGGATCGGTCTCCCAGGGGTGGACATAGACCACCGCCGGCATCCGCTCCGCGCCATTGAGCCGGCCGATCGCCCACAGCGTCAGTGCGATCGGGAACAAACGGAGATATCCGCCCCCGCCGAACGGAGCGACCAGACCCGGCAGGCGGATCGTCGAGGGGGGCACCTCGACGATGCGCCCCCCTCCGGGGCGGCGGACGAGGTGCACGTCCCGGCGCCCTCCGGGGATGCCGTACCGGTCGTGGACGACCGGGAACAGGCTCGAGTCGTACTCGAATCCTGCCTCCGCGAGAACGTCGAGCGCCCACAGGTTGGCCCGTCCGATCGAGAACGAGGCGGCGCGGTAGCCTCGAACCTTCTCGCCGGTGATCTCTTCGAGGACCGCCTTCGATCTCAAGGTCTCGTCGCGGAACTCCGCCGGCTGTTGCCGGTACACGAGCGCGTGGCTGTACCCGTGAGACGCAATTTCGTGCCCACGCGCCGCGATCCGCCGGACGAGGTCGCGGTGCCGCTCCGCGACCCAGCCGAGCACGAAGAACGTCGCCCGGACGCCGCACGCGTCGAAAAGGTCCAGAAGCCGGAGGGTGTTGGCCTCGACCCGGCTCGGAAGCGTCTCCCACTCCGCGCGCGAGACCGCGCGCTCGAACGCCGAAACCTGGAAGTGCTCCTCCACGTCGACGGTCATCGCGTTGACGACGCGACGGTCGCGGCCCGAGGGAACCAGATGCGGCTGCCGGCCTCCCGATCGCTCGGCCCCGTCTTCGATCGGGCGCCCCTGAGTGGGGGCGTTCAAATCTTGTGCTCGTCGAGCCAGGTCAGCAGCTCCGACCTCTTGTACCGGAGTCCGGAGGTCTTCCCCTGACCGAGGCGGTATGCCGGGATGACGCTCTTGCGGGTCAGCTGCCACAGCTTGGTGCGGCCGATCTTCAGGAGCTCCCTCGCCTCGCGGCTTGTGAGGATCTCGTCCTGGCTCTCGGACTTCACGAGTGCGCTGTGTTCCATGGTGCTCCTTCGTCTCATATCCGAACGGAAGACCCGCGCCTCAACCGACGTCCGCGGATCGATGTGAGCCCGCCGCTCTCGCCCGCCCCGACCAGAGCGCGAGCAGGCCCTGACACGTCGCCTCCGGATCGTGCCGGAGCTTCGGACCCATTGCGATGAGGCTCTTCTTCAGCAGCGTGACGCCCCGGGGGGTCGGACCGCTCCAGCGCAGCGGCGCCGTGCCCTCGGCGCGATAGCGCGAGAGGGCGGACGAGTCGATCGGGCCGTCGTGCACGAGAATCGAATCGAGGAAGCTCCCGCCGGCATGCTCCTCGAGCACACGGAGATGATCGGAAAGCTGGAGCCCGGCCGCTTCGCCGCGCTCCGAGACCAGGTTTGCCACCCACGCGACGTGAGCCGGAGTGTGGCGCAGGGCCGACCCGATCTCGGCGACCACGAGGTTCGGGACGAGGCTCGTGTACAGACTGCCCGGCCCGAGCACGACGAGGTCGGCCTCGAGAATCGCATCCACCACCCCGGCCGTGGCCTTCGCATTTCCGGGCTGAAGCCCGATCCGGCGGATGGATCGGCCGCAAGAGGCGATCGCCGTCTCTCCGAGCACCGTGCCGCCGTCGTCGAGGACCGCTTCGAGCACGACGTCGTCGGAAGTCGCGGGCAGAATCCGGCCGGCCACCCGCAACACCCGGCTCGACACCTCGATCGCCTTCAGAAAGCTGCCGGTCCGCTCCGCGAGCGCCGCCAGGATCAGGTTTCCGACCGTGTGCCCGCCGAGGTCCTCCGCGCCGTCGTACCGGTGCTGGAAGAGAGCCGCGAGCAGGTCCTCTTCCGGCGAGAGCGCCACGAGGCAGTTCCTCACGTCTCCCGGCGGCGGCAGACCCCTCATGCGGCGCAGCCGTCCGGAGCTCCCGCCGTCGTCGGTCATCGTCACGATGCCCGTGAGCGAGGCGATGCCGCTCCGGTGAACGTGCCGCCTGAGGCCGCGCAGAACCGACGGCATGCCGGTGCCGCCACCAAGGGCCACGACGCAGCGGGGAAGCTCCCCGCCGTGCGCCGCGCGGTGCGCGTCGTCGCGGCTCACGATCCCTCCTGCCGCTCGTAGTACTTGGTGTAGTAGCCGTCGTAGTTCCGGTAGCGGTCGGCGAGGTTGGTCGCGACGTCGTTGAGCACCAGCCCGAGGATCCGCGAGGACGTCACGGCGTTGATCGCCTGCTCGAGCAGCGGCTTCGGGGTCTTCTTGCTGCGGGCCACGAGCACGACGCCGTCGCCGTGCGACGCGATGACGTCGGCATCCGTGAAGGGCACGATCGGCGGCGTGTCGATGATCACCTTCTTGAACCGTCCGCGCAGGTCGCGGATGAGATCGGCCGCGGCGGCGCCGGACAGCAGCGGCACCGTGTCGCCGGACGGCTCGCCGGCCGGGAGCAGCACGATCTTCTGCGCCTTGATCTCGAGCAGGCCGTGATCCAGGTCGGCCTCGCCGGCGAGGACCTCACGGAGGCCGATCTTCGGCGCGGGCTTGAGCCAGCGGTTGATCCCGGGGCGCCTGAGGTCGGCGTCCACGAGCACCACCTCGCCCTTGTGGTCGGCGCCGAAAGCGAGCGCCAAGTTCAGCGACACGAGCGACTTGCCCTCGGAGGGCAGCGCGCTCGTCACGACGATCACCTGAGGCTCGTCCTCCGGGTCGTGAACGATCAGCGTCTTGAGTCGGCGGAACCGCTCGGCCGCCGGGGAGCGCGGGGCGGTGACCATCACGATCTCCGGCGTGACGACGAGCTCCCGCGGAATCAACTTGCCGTGGGGAATTCCCGCTGCGATCTTCTCCGGCTCTCCGGCCAAGAATCCTCCCTTCGCGATGTGCTCGTCCGGGGGGGCGACCCGGGGCATCGGGGTGAATCGATGGTCCTTCGTGCTCACGCGCGCCTACCTCACGTACTCGACGATGACGACGATCGCGAGCACGCCTGCCGATAGGGCCGACAGGCCCACGTTCCTCACCCGGTCGCGCACCGCCTGGCGCTTCGCGGCGTCGGTGTCGATGCGCGGAATGCTGACGAGCAACGGCACCGAGGCGAACGCACGAAGCCCCTCCTCCGACTGCACGGTCGGCCGCAGGAAGCCGAGGACGAGGAGGGGGCCCGTGAACGCGAGCAGGCCGAAGACGACTCCCGCCGCCAGGATGATCGCGGGCTTCGGGGCGACCGGGAACACCGGCGGAATCGCCCGCTCGATGACCTCGAATTGCTCGCCCTTCTGCGCGTCTTCGATCGTCTCGGCGCCTTTGGCGGACTGCACCTTGCCCTGATAGTCCTGGTACTGCTTCTGCAGCGCCTCGAATCCCTTCGTGATCTCGTCGAGCTGCAGCTGCACCTGGGGAGCCGCCTCCAGCCGGGCGGTGTAGACGGCGATGTCGTTCCGGATCTTGGTCTGATCGTTGCGGTACCGCTCGACTTCCCGCGCGAGCGTCTGAGCTTCCTGCTCGAGCGGCGAGAGCGCGGCCGGAGGAGGTGCGCTCGTCGTCGGCACCATGCCCTTGGGCATCGCGGCCGGGCCGGCGGTGATGAACTCTTGAATCTCACGCTCCTTTGCCTTGACCTCGGGATGGTCGTCGAAGTAACGCGAGCGGAGCACCGTCAGCTCCCGCTGAAGGTCCGCGAGGCGGGCTTCGTACGCCGCCTTCGCCGCGCTCGCCGCCGTAGGGGCGCCCGCCGAGGCGCCCTGGAGCTGCGACTGGACGAGCTGAAGCCGGTCCTGGGCCGTCTGGAGCGCCTTCTGGTTCGCGTCGAGATCGCGCTGCCGCGACTGGAGCAAGCCGAGGTTGGCCTCCGAGCGCTCCGGGAGGTCGTAGAGGTGTCGGGACTTGAATTCGGCGACCGCCCGCTCCTTGGCCTCGAGCTGCTTGCGGACGTCGGCCGCGAGCTGCTCGATCATGTGCGTGGCTTCCTCGGCCCGGCCGGAGCGGTAGCGCGTGTTCTCGGCGATGTACATGTCCGACAGCTCGTTCACGACCGCGGCGGCGCGCTTCGGGTTGTCGTCGCGGAACAGAAGCGAGAACATTCCGGCGCGCTGGCCGGACTGGTTGTACATGTCCATCTTCACGTCGAGGCGAGACCCGACGTCGGCGATCATGCGCTCGATGGCGGCTTCCGAGTGGACGCCGCCGTAGAGCTTGTCGATCAGCTTGGTCATGTAGTTGCGGCTGAGCACCGCGTCCTTGAGCGCCGCGATGCGGACCGCGAAGTCGTCGTTGACGGTGCTCTTGACGAACTCCTGCGGAATCTTCGGAGGCACGACGAGGATCTTGGTCGCCGCCACGTAGGTGCGCGGCATGAAATGAAGAGCGATCAGGGCGCCGGCGAGCCCGAGACAGATTCCTGCGACGGCGGTCCACCACGAGCGGATGAGTCGATCCGCCACCTCGAGCACCAGCGCCATCCCGCTCGCTTCGGTCATTCCGTCTCCCGCTTTCGCGAGCGCCGCGCCTGTTGACGTCCGACGGCTCTCGATGGCCGTCCGTTCTTCGCCGGCGACAACGCCTTCGAATCGTTCCCTAGAACGCGATGTTCTTCGACTCGTGCCTTGCGGACCGTTTGCCCGCAGCCAGGACTCGGCTCCGAGCGGGACAGATCTACCGGCAGCCGGCTCTTCCGTCAAGCGGAAGATGCGAACGAGTTCGAACGAGATCCGGCCAATCTACGAAGCCATTTTCTTGAAATATTTTGGGTTTGTCGTCGCTGTCGCCGATTACCCGAAAATCGTGATACCCAAAATGCCAACAGCCTCTAATAACACTACATCTAATAGATATTAAAGGAGTTATGACGAAATTGACGTTCGATTTCAATTGATTCTTGTCTGGGTGCCAAGTACTCTCCATATCTATCGGTAAGCAGCGTATCGGTGGCAGGCACGGGTTAGTTACTCATGTCGGTGGCCGAACCAGAGTTCGAGTGGGTGGGAGCCCAAGCAATCCGTAACGGGGAGCCGGTGTCCTCGCGGATCCGGAGCGCGATTTGAGCTTCTTCAAGATAACGCAGGCGCGTTACGTGACCTCGTTCGCGCTCGAAGGGGCGCTCGTCATCGGCGTCCTCTACGTGCTCGTTCAGCTCAACGCGCTGCTGATGCCGATGCCGATCATCCCGTTCGAGACCAAGGGCACGTTCGTGTCCCTCAACGGTCTCGTGTTCGTCGGAGGCTTCCTGGTGACGCGCCGGGCCGTTCTCGGGGAAGCGGCGAATCTCCGCCGCGAGCTCGTGATCCTCGGGTTCGTCTCGATCTTGTTCGGCCTCGTGGCGCTGCTGGGCTGGTTCGCGTACTCGGGCTCCGGGGCGCAGCTCCCGGCTCTGCTCATCGCCGAGGGTGTCGTGGCGGTCCCCGCCACCGTCGCCGGATGGCGATGGATCGCGCTGCGCTATCAGGTGCTCGACGGGTATCGCGAGCGAATCCTCATCGTCGGAACCGGCGAGACGGCCAAGCAGGTCGCGCGTCTGGTCAGCGAGCAGCTCTCCGGCGACTACCGCGTCGTGGCGTTCGCGGACGAGGAAGAAAGCCTGATCGGGCAAGTTCTCGCCAAGGGCGTCCGGGTCATGACGACCTTCGGCGAGCTCGAGCGGTTCAGCACGGGGCGCGTCGATCGGATCATCGTGGCGCTCGAGGAAAAGCGCGGGAAGCTTCCGATCCGCGAGCTGATGCACCTCCGCCTGTCCGGCGTGGAGATCGAGGAGGCCACATCGTTCTTCGAGCGCGCGAGCGGCAAACTCGTGGTGGAGTCGATGCTTCCGTCCTGGCTCGTCTACTCCGAGGGCTTCAAGGCGAGCCCGGTCCGCCGGGTCGTCAAACGGGCAAGCGACGTCGGAACCTCCGTGTTGCTCCTCCTCCTGGCGGCGCCGGCCATGGCCCTGACCGCGATCGCCATCGCGATCGACAGCGGTCGCCCGGTGCTCTACCGCCAGCGGCGGATGGGGCGGAACGGCGTCGAGTTCGACATGCTGAAGTTCCGGTCGATGGTCCAGGATGCCGAGCAGAAGTCGGGTCCGACGTGGGCGGGCCGCGACGACCCGCGCGTCACGCGCGTCGGCAAGTTGATCCGCAAGCTCCGGATCGACGAGCTGCCGCAGCTGATCAACGTCCTGCGCGGCGAGATGAGCTTCGTCGGGCCGCGGCCGGAGCGGAGGCACTTCGTCCAGCAGCTCGAGAAGGAGATCCATTACTACTCGCTGCGCATGTCGGTCCGGCCGGGAATCACCGGCTGGGCGCAGGTCGAGTACCGCTACGGGTCGTCGGTCGAGGACGCGCTCGAGAAGCTGAAGTACGACCTCTTCTACATCAAGAACTCGAACTTCCTCTACGACGTCTGGATCCTGATCAAGACGGTGAAGGTCGTCCTCACCACTGCGGGCGCCCGCTGACGGCTCCCGCGGCGCCTCGGCTCAACGCCCCCGGATCGCCCAGCGGAACAGGATCCCGTACGAGGCGTAGTTCGTGTCGGCGCTCGAGGTGCCGTTCGTCGGGCTGTGCTGGTCGACGAAGGTCGCCGCCGCGTCGAGCCCGATGTAGCGGTTGAAGGTCCAGCCGATCGTCCCGGTCAGGTCCGCCGTGCGGACCTCCCCGGACGCCTGCTGCGCGAGCTCCAGAGCCCGGCGGAACCAGTAGGACGCGTGAACGGCGCTCCGAAGGCCGCGCATCGGGGCGGACCGAGTGAAGCCGACCCACGCACCGCGGTCGAGCGATCCGCCGCCGATCCCGGTTCCGGTCCCGACCGCTTGCCGCGCGCCGGCATCGAGCGTCATGCGCTCCGACCGCCGGTTCGAGACGGTCACGAAGAACGCCGGGCTGGTTTGTGTCGTGCCGTCGGAGCCCGAAAGGGACGCTCCGGCACCGTAGGCGAGGTCGGTGCCCCGCCCGAGGGAGGCGGTCCCGCTCAGCGACAATGTCTCGGTGACGACGTCCGGGATGTGGATCGTCGGCTTGTCCTCGTAGACGAACCAGTCCACCCTCAAAGCCAGGCCGATGGTCGACCGCTCGCTCACCTCGTAGCGCCACCCGCCCAGGGCGGCGACGGACGCACTGTTGATGTAGGTCGTCGTGTCCGTCGAGTCGTACCGGTCGCTCTGGACCCGTGCCTCCCAGTCGATCAGGCTGCGCCGGGCGAGGCCGACGGTACCCGCGACGTCCCCGAGGAACCGGTAGGTCGTCGTCCGCGGCACGAAGGTCAAGGGCCGGTCGGTGTTGTACGACTGGATCCCCTGCGTGTCGCTCCGCGTGGCGTCGACGTTGACGACCGTCCGCGTGCGCCGGGACGGCTCGCGGGCGTACGAAAGCACCACCGCGTTGCCGAAGTAGTCGAGATCGGACGCATTGCGGTACTTCCGGTAGCTCGGGGTGTAGACGAACGACAATTTCGACTGCGGACCCGTCCGATCCACGGCCAGATCGGCCCAAATCTGCGCGGCGTCGTCGCCACGGCCCGTCCCGACCACGTCGACGTTTCCGTCATGGAGCACGCCGAAGGAGAGCGACGGCCGGAAGACCACCTCCGCCGCGCCGGCCGGCGCGATCGCCGCGGCGGCGAGGACCGCGCCGAGGATCGCGCGGCCCACGGCCCGCGGGGTCGCGTCAGTTGGCAATGATCGTGTCCCCCGGCCGCAGCTCGACGTTGAGCTCCGGCTTGTCCCCCGAGATGATCTTGCGATAGTCGATCCGCGTCCGGTTCACGTTCCCGTCCTGGTACCGGAGCAGCACGAGGTTCGAGCGGTCGGCGAACTGCGAGAGGCCTCCCGCCATGGCGATCGCCTCGAGCAAACGCGTCCGGCGCCGGAGCGTCTGCATGCCCTGCACCGTGACCTCGCCGAGCACGAAGACCTTGTAGCTGTTGATCTCCTCGACGATCACGGTGACGACGGGCTCCTTGATGTACCTGGCGATCGACCGCGTCAAGTCGTCGGTGAGCTGACGCGACGTCCGTCCCGCGGCCTGGACGTCCCCCACGAGCGGGAAGGTGATCATCCCGTCGGGACGGATCACGACCGCCTTCGCGAGATCGGGCTCCTTCCACACCGAGATCCCGAGCTTGTCCTCGACGCCGAGCACGTACTCATCCGCCGCGGGCGCTGCGGCCGTCGAGGGGGCGGGAGCCGCCGGGTCGGCAGCGAGGCCGGGAGCGGTCCTGGCGAGCAGCGCCGATGCGATCAGGACGGTCGAACAGGTCTTCTGTCGCAAGCTCACGTTCATTCGAGCACCTCCGGGCAGGGCGACATCTTATTCGGGAACCCACCCCGGAGATCGCGCCCCCTAGGCGCTTGCGGCCTGCCCCCGAGTCGCCTCGTCGAGCAGGCGGAGCACCTCCAGACGGAAGTGCTCGAACTGTATCGGCTTCATGAGGCAGAGATCGGCCCCGGCGTCGTACATCTTCCGGATGCTGTCGTGCTCGGGGAACGCCGTGATCGCGAGGACCTTGATCGAGCGTGTCTCCGGATTCTCGCGGATCGACTTGCACAGCGACAATCCGTCGACGCGCGGCATCATGACGTCCATGATCACGAGATCGGGCTGCATCGCCCCGATCTTGATGCCGGCTTCGTACCCGTCGGAGGCTTCCTCGATCCGGAGGTTCGGCTCCATTTCCTTGAGCACCCGCCGCACGATCTCCCGGATATCGGGCTCGTCATCGACCACCAAAACGGAGCGCGATTTGGAGGCCCCGGAGAAGAAGGTCTCGTCGATCGGGATGTCGTATTTCTGTAAGAATTCGCGGAAGTCGTCTGAGCTGACCCGGTAGTGCCCTCCGGGTGTCGAAAACGCTCGCAGTTTCCCGGACTTGATCCACTTCAGAACGCCGTCGTTCGTCACGGCGCAGTAGCGAGCAACCTCTGACGTGGTGAAGAAACGACGACCGGCCTCCGGCTGACCACTCATAACCCGACCCCCATTCTCCGCGTCAAGCATTTCCGCTTTTTCGGCCCTGTCGTGGCCCGAATATAGGGTTCGGTTTGTGGGTGTGCAACCGGAACCGGAACGGCGGATTTCGGCCGTTTATTGACATCGAGAACGCCCCGGTGGTAGGATCCGGCCGCGTTTTTGGCGGGTCGCCAACGTCTTTCTTCGCAGGCACCGGACCGTAGCTCAGTTGGATAGAGCGACTGGCTACGAACCAGTAGGTCGGGGGTTCGAATCCCTCCGGTCCGACCATGCGCTGCGAAGGGGGGCCGAGATCCCGCCGTGGGTTTTTTTGTCTTCGAGGGCGGGCGAGAGGTCGTGATGGAAGAGCACGAGCGCTTCATGCGGGTGGCCTTGGAAGAAGCGCGACTCGCTCGCCTCGCCGGCGAGGTCCCCGTCGGTGCTCTCATCGTGCTCGACGGGAAGATCATCGGGCGCGGGCACAACGCCTCGCTCGCGCTCCACGATCCCACGGCGCACGCGGAGGTTCTCGCGATGCGCGATGCGGCCTCCCGGCTCGGAAACTACCGGCTCGTCGGAACCACGATGTACTGCACCGTCGAGCCCTGTCTGATGTGCCTGGGAACGACGATTCACGCCCGCGTCGAGCGCCTCGTGTACGGGGCCACCGACTTCAAGGTCGGCGCCGTCGGCCGGGTCGAAGCCCTCCGGGCGCTTGGCGCCGATTTCAACCACCGGGTGGAATCGCGCGGCGGCGTCCTCGCGGAGGAGGCGTCCGAGCTCCTCCTCGATTTCTTCCGCGAGCGTCGCGAGGCGGCGCGCGTGCCAGCCGGCAATGTCGAGTCGATTACGGAGAGGTACCGAAGTGGCCGTAACGGGGGCGCCTCGAAAGCGCTTTGTCTGGGTGACCAGGCACGTGGGTTCGAATCCCACCCTCTCCGCCACGTTTCAGAAGGGATCTCCGGCCGCGGGTGATGCTACCCGGCCGGAGGCGAGCCCAGGGGTAACGCCTCGCGCCACGGAGAGATGACCGAGTGGCTGAAGGTGCACGCTTGGAAAGCGTGTGTACGGGAAACCGTACCGAGGGTTCGAATCCCTCTCTCTCCGCCATGCTGTTTTCGACAGGAATCTTTTGGGGGGCCCGAGCCCTGTGCGTTGCGACACCGTGAACCCCGCCAGGCCCGGAAGGGAGCAACGGTAAGCGGACCGTCTCAAGCGCCGCAGGTACCCTTGGGCCCCATCAGTCTCCATCCGGCCGGCTGATCGCGCGGAGCGGGCATGTATCAGGTGCTGGCGAGAAAATGGCGGCCGCAATCGCTCGACGAGCTCGTCGGGCAGCCGCACGTCGTGCGGACGCTTCGCAACGCGCTGACCTCCGGGCGTCTCGCGCACGCGTACGTGTTCGCGGGCCTGCGCGGCACCGGGAAGACGACGGTCGCGCGCATTCTCGCCAAGAGCCTGAACTGCGCGACCGGGCCGACGGCTACGCCCTGCAACCGCTGCGTCTCGTGCACGGAGATCACCGACTCCCGTTCGCTCGACGTTCTCGAGCTCGACGCCGCCTCGCGCACGGGAATCGACAACATCCGGGAGCTCCAGGAGATCGTCGCCTACGCGCCGGTCCGGGATCGGAACAAGATCCTGATCATCGACGAAGCGCACATGCTCTCCAAGGCGGCGTTCAACGCCCTCCTGAAGACCCTCGAGGAGCCGCCGCCCAACGTGATCTTCATCCTAGCGACCACCGAGGTGCAGAAGCTGCTCCCGACGATCCTCTCCCGATGCCAGGTCTTCGAGTTCCGCCGCTTGCCCGTCCGCGAGCTCTCCGCCCACCTGAGGCGCGTCGCGACCAAAGAGGGAATCGAGATCTCCGACCGCGTCCTCGACGGCGTCGCGCGGGCGGGCGAGGGCTCCGTTCGCGACGCCCTGTCCGTCCTCGAGCGGGTGCTCGCCTTTTGCGGAACGCAGGTCGACGACGCGGAAGCCGGCCAGGTGCTGGGAACCGTGCGGCTCGAGACGCTCGACGCGTTCATCCGGGGGATCGCCGCGGGCGACGCGGCGGCGCTGCTGACGGCCCTGGACGGAGTCGTCGACGAGGGGCACGACCTCGTGCACTTCTGGGGGGAGCTCGTGGGCGTCGTGCGCGATCTGCTGCTGCTGCGGGCGTGGCCGGGTGCCGGCGACGTCCTCTCGCGTGCCCCCGAGGAGATCGATTCCTTGACCGCTTCCGGCGCCGGCCTCTCGCTCGAGGACTGGACGCGGGTCTTCCAGGTCCTCGCCGCGCTCGAGGCGGGACTGAAGACCTCGAGCCAGCCGCGCTACCTGTTCGAGGGGGCGCTGATCCGCATCGCCTCCCTCGGCAGCCTCCGTCCGATCGAGGAGATCCTTGCCACGCTCCGCGGGAGCTCCGGCTCGGCCGAGCCACCCCGGGCGGGTGCCGCCCGGACGCCGTCCGTTCCCGTGCCGTCGGCTCCGGCGACGAGCCCCCCGTCGCCTCAAAAAAAAAACGTCCGTGAGCCCGCCCCGGTGACGCCGATCGCGGGCGCGACGGCCGCCGTGAGTCCGGCCGCTTCCGGGATGGTCGAGCTGCGAGCGACGATCGTCGGCGCCGTGACCGCCGCGCGGCCCATGCTCGGCGTCGCTCTGGAGGGGGCCGACTCGATCCGCGTCGACGGCGCGAGCCTGGTCGTCGCGTTCGGCGTCGGCGGGGCGGAGATGCGGCGTCTGCTCGTGGCACCCGACAACGCGAAGACCATCGAATCGCTCGTGAGCTCCGCCCTCGGCCGTCCGGTCGCGCTCAAGGTGCTGGGCGACGCGGCGCGCGAAGGCAGCGCTGCGGCCGCCGCCGACACCGGGCCGCCCCACCACCCGCCCGCGCTCGGAGCCGGCGGGGAGATCTCCGGGAGCGCAGACCGGACCCCGCCCGACCTCGCCGACCGGGCGCGGAAGGATCCGGCGATCCGAAAACTGCTCGACGAGTTCGGCGCCCAGCTCGTGGACGTCCGGCCGGTAGCACAGCCGGTCGTCGCCGAAATCACGGAGGCCAGCTCCGAGGAGACCCCATGAACATTCAGAAAATGATGAAAGACCTCCAGCGGATGCAGTCGAAGCTCCAGGAGGAGATCGAGGTGCTCGAGGTGGAGGCGAGTGCCGGCGGCGGAGCGGTGACCGCGCGCATGAACGGAAAGAAGGAGCTGACCGGCCTGACGCTCACCCCGGAGGCGGTGACGCCCGACGATCTCGGGCTGATGCAGGATCTGATCCTCGCTGCGGTCAACGAGGCGGGCCGCCGGGTCGACGCCGAGATCCAGGCCAAGACGCAGGGCCTGGCCGGAGGGCTGAAGCTCCCGGGCCTCGGCTAGGAGGCCTCCGGTGCCCCAGCTGGCCCCGCCGATCGAGCGATTGATCGCCGAGCTTGCCAAGCTTCCCGGCGTCGGGCGGAAGACCGCCCAGCGATTCGTCTTCCATCTCCTCAGGGTCCCCGCCGCGGAGGTGAGCGCTCTCGGGGAGGCACTGCGGGATCTCCGGGAGAAGACCCGCGCCTGCGAGAGCTGCTTCAACCTCGCGGACGCGGCGCTCTGTCCTATCTGCGCGGATCCGCGTCGCGACCGGAGCCTGATCTGCGTCGTAGAGGAGCCCGCCAACGTGCTCGGCATCGAGCGGACGGGCGCCTATCGCGGCTTGTACCACGTGCTCGGCGGGGCGCTGTCCCCGCTGCGCGATGTCGGTCCGGAGGATCTTCGGGTCAAGGAGCTGCTGGAGCGGGTCCGCGATCAAGGGGTCCAAGAGGTCTTGCTCGCGACGAGCCCCAACGTCGAGGGAGAGGCCACCGCCGTGTACCTGGCGCGGCTGCTGAAGCCGATCGGGGTGCGGACCACCCGCCCGGCGCAAGGGCTTCCGGCAGGGGCGGACCTCGAATTCACGGACGATCTGACCCTCCAAAAAGCCCTGGAAGGGCGGCGGGAGTACTGACCGGGCCCCCCGGCTTGATTCTTGGGAAAACCGGGAGCTAGATTTGGCCGGGCCCGGCGCGGTGCAGCGTGTCCAGGGGGAGGATCGTTCGACCGATGCCCGTTTCGAATCTCATGTTGCTCGAAGCGGATCACACCCGCCTGGCGCAGGTGCTGGACCGCTTGCGGCAGGACGCGAACGCGAAGATCGTCTTCCTGATCGACAAGAACGGCCAGCAGCTCGCCGCGGCGGGGAACATGGACGGGCTCGACCCGACCTCGCTCGCCTCGCTGACCGCGGGGAACGTCGCCGCGACCGACGGGCTGGCCAAGCTCCTCGGAGAGCGCGAGTTCTCGATCCTGTTCCACGAGGGAGAGCACGACAACCTGCACATCAACGTGGTCGGAGGGAAAGCGATCCTGGTCGTCCTGTTCGACGAGCACTCCTCGCTGGGGCTCGTTCGCCTTCGCGTGAAGAAAGCCACGGGCGAGCTGGCCTCGCTTCTCGACGAGATCGTCGCGCGGTCGCAGTCCGGTCGCACGGCCGCGGTGGGAAGCCTCGCCGCGTTCGGCGAGATCACCGACGACGACATCGATGCCCTCTTCAGCTAGGAACGCGCCTAGACTTCCCGGCCGACCATGACGTTCATCAACTTCGCCGCGCGGGAGATCAACTGCAAGATCGTCTATTACGGGCCCGGCCTGTGCGGGAAGACGACGAACATCCAGTACATCTACGACAAGACGGGTGCCACGGCGAAGGGGAAGCTGATCTCGCTCGCGACCGAGAGCGAGAGGACGCTCTTCTTCGACTTCCTGCCGATCGAGATCGGCACGATCCGCGGCTTCAAGACGCGTTTTCACCTGTACACCGTGCCGGGCCAGGTCTTCTACGACGCGTCGCGCAAGCTGATCCTCAAGGGCGTCGACGGCATCGTTTTCGTCGCCGACTCGCAGGAGGCACGCGTCGATGCCAACGTGGAGTCGCTGCGAAACCTTCAGGAGAACCTGAAGGAGCACGGGTACGACGCGGCCAAGGTCCCCTACGTCTTGCAGCTCAACAAGCGGGACCTCCCGAGCGCCGTTCCCTCCGCCGAGCTGATGCGGCAGCTGCGGCGCGGGGAGGAGCCCGTCTTCGAGGCGGTGGCGTCGAAGGGAACCGGGGTGTTCGAGACCTTGAAAGCCGTCGTGAAGAGCGTGCTTGTCGACCTCAAGAACCGTTGATCCCCTGCGCTTGACACCTCCCCCGCGCCCCGTCTATAGTCCATCGGCTTTTTTTTCACGGGCAGGAGTGCGTCGATGTACGCTGTGATCCAGACGGGCGGCAGGCAGCACCGGGTCGAGATCGGCGAGGTCGTCCGCGTCGACCGGCTCGAGGCGGAAGCCGGCGCTACGGTGTCCTTCGACCGGGTCCTCGCGATCGGCGACGGCGACGCCTTGAAGGTCGGGTCTCCGACCGTCTCCGGCGCCACGGTCTCGGGAACGGTCGTCGAGCAAGGCCGCGGCAAGAAGGTCCTGATCTACCGCTACCGCCCGCGCAAGAATGCCAGCCGGCGGCGCGGCGGCCATCGCCAGGACTACACCGCCGTGAAGATCGACGCGATCAAGGGCTGACGGGGAGGACGCCATGGCACACAAGAAAGCAGGTGGAAGCTCCCGCAACGGCCGCGACAGCAACTCCCAGCGCCTGGGCGTGAAGCTCTTCGACGGCCAGGTCGTCACCGGCGGATCGATCATCGTGCGGCAGCGCGGGACGCCCATCAAGCCGGGCCGCAACGTCGGCCGCGGCAAGGACGACACCCTCTTCGCGATGACCGCGGGGCGGGTCCGGTTCCAGGACCGGGGGCGCATGGGCCGGTTCGTCAGCATCGTTCCGGTCGAGTAGGCCTGCCCGGCCGGTAGCACCGGCTCGCCCATGTTCGTCGACGAAGCCCGCATCAGCGTCACCGGGGGCGATGGCGGAAACGGCTGCGCGTCGTTCCGGCGCGAGAAGTTCGTGCCGAAGGGCGGCCCGGACGGAGGCGACGGCGGGGGCGGAGGCTCGGTTCTCCTCGCCGCCGACCCGGAGCTGAACACCCTCCTCCCGTTCCGGTACAGGACGATCTTCAAGGCGGAGCGCGGACGGCACGGCGAGGGCGCGCTGCGCACGGGACGGTCGGGACACGACCTCGAGATCAAGGTCCCGGTCGGAACGCTCGTGTTCGACGCCGAGGGCGACGCGCTCCTCGCCGACCTTGCCCATGCCCAGGACCGGGTGGTCGTCGCGCGCGGCGGGCGCGGCGGGCGCGGCAACGCGCGGTTCGCCACGTCCACCAATCGCGCGCCGCGACGGAGCGACCCCGGCACCGAGGGCGAGCACAGATCGCTGCGGCTCGAGCTGAAGCTCCTCGCCGACGTCGGCCTCGTCGGGTTTCCGAACGCCGGTAAGTCGACGCTCCTCTCGCGCATCTCGGCGGCGCGCCCGAAGATCGCCGACTATCCGTTCACGACGTTAGCACCGCTGCTGGGCGTCGCCCGGGTCGGCGAGGACCGGACCCTCGTCGTGGCCGACATCCCCGGCCTCATCGAAGGGGCGCACGAGGGCGCCGGGCTGGGCGACCGGTTCCTCCGCCACATCGAGCGCTGCCGCGTGCTCCTGCACCTCGTCGACCCCGCCGGGCCGGGGCGGAGCTTCGCGGAGAGCGTGGCGGCGATCGACCGCGAGCTGGCGCTGTTCGCGCCAGCGCTCGCGGCCAAGCCGCAGATCCTCGTGCTGACCAAGAAGGACGTGCTCCAGGATCCCGCCGTGCTGACGCGCGCGAAAGCGGCAGCCCGGCGCCTGGCCCGGCCGCTCGTCGCGATCTCCGCCGTCACCGGCGACGGCCTCGACGAGCTGCTGCGCGCCGCCGACGCCGAGGTCCGGCGCCTCGACGTCCGAGACCCGGGAGTCCGCGCGTGAGCGCCGTCGGCGTCCTCGGCGGAACGTTCGACCCGGTTCACCGCGGCCACCTGGCGCTCGCCGCAGGCGTCCGGGAGGCCCTCGGGCTCGCGCAGGTGCTCCTGGTGCCCTGTGCGACGCCCCCGCACAAGCCGGGGCGCGCGGTGACCGCGGCGTACCATCGCCTCGAGATGCTCTATCTCGGCTGCGAGGGCCGGGAGCGCCTTTCGGTCGGCACCCAGGAGCTCGCGCGTGGCGGCGTGAGCTACACGATCGACACGCTGCGCGAGCTGCGCGCCGGAGGAGCCGACCCGGTGTTCGTCGTGGGCTCCGACTCGCTCGCGGAGATGGGCGCCTGGCGGGAGCACGACGCCCTGCTCGCGGAGTTCGACTTCGCCTCGGTCGAGCGGCCCGAGGACGGCGGAAAGCCGCTCCCCGCGGGGATTTGCGAGGCGGTGCGGCGGCGGCTCGTCGCGTGGCCGTCCGGCCGCCCGGTCGACCGTCTCGGCAGGGGAGGGAGGATCGTGCGCCTCCCGCTCGGGGCGCTCCCGGTCTCCTCCAGCCTGATCCGGGCGCGGGCCGCGTCGCACCGTCCGATCGACGATCTTGTTGCCGCACGGGTCGCCCGGTATATTCAAAGACACCGGCTGTACCGGTGAGGAGGCGTTCCCGCTGAGAGCAGTCCTCGAGCACATCGTCGACGCCGCCGTCGACAAGAAGGCCGAGGAGATTCTCGTACTCGACCTTCACGGCCTCTGCGATTTCACCGACTACTTCGTCATTTGCCACGGGGCGACGTCCCGGCAGGCCCTGGCGATCGCCGATGCGATCGAGGAGCGCCTCCGCGAGAAGGACGGACGAAAGCCCAAGGGTGTTGAGGGCCGGCGGGTGGGCGACTGGATCCTGATGGACTTCATCGACGTGGTGGTGCACGTCTTCCTGGCCGATCGCCGGTCGTTCTACGGGCTCGAGCGGCTCTGGGGCGATGCGCCGCGAGTCGCGCTGCCGGGAACGATGAGCGAGAGGCCCCGCGTGGCGCGGCGCCGGCCAGGCGCCTCGCGCTGATCCCGGCGGAGCACTCCCCCGTGTCATGACCGGGTTCACCACCTCGGACCCGACGTTCACCGAAACTCTGCGCACCGCGGAGCGCGCGGCGCGCTCGTCGTCGAGCGTGCTCGTGCTCGGCGAGACCGGCACCGGCAAGAACCGGCTCGCGCGATATGTCCACGAGCGCAGCGACCGCGCTGCGGGGCCCTTCGTCGAGATCGCCTGCGCGAATCTCCCGCCGGAGCTCGTCGAGGCCGAGCTGTTCGGCCACGAGGAGGGCGCCTTCACGGACGCGAAGTCCGCGCGCGCCGGCAAGCTCGAGGCCGCCCAGCACGGCACGCTCTTCCTCGACGAGATCCAGGAGCTCGATCCGGCGGCGCAATCGAAGCTCCTCCGCGCGATCGAGGAGCGGCGGTTCGAGCGCCTCGGCGGACATGAGACGATCGCGGTCGACGCCCGGATCGTCGCCTCGCTGCGCGAGCCGCCCGCCGAGCTGGTCGCGACGGGCCGCCTGCGTGCGGATCTCCTCTACCGGCTGGACGTCATCCGCGTCGAGATCCCGCCCCTGCGCGCTCGCCGGGCGGACATCCGAGCGCTCGCGGACCGGTTCCTCGAGGAGGCGGTGACGGCGCATGCCCTTCCGGGGCGCCGGTTCGCGGGTGAGTGCGTCCCCCGACTCGAAGCGTACGCGTGGCCCGGAAACGTCCGCGAGCTGCGGCATGCGGTCGAGCGCGCCGCGATCCTCGCGACGGGCCCCGAGATCGTCCCGGAGGACCTCCCCGAGTCCCTGTCCGTCTCCGCGCCCGGGATGCTCCGGGATGCCGCGTCCGCGGGGGCGACGCTCGCGGAGGTCGAGCGCGCGTACATCCGCGAGGTCCTCCGGCGCACGCGCGGCAACAAGTCCGCCGCGGCCCGCATCCTCGGCATCCATCGCAAGACGCTGCACGAGAAGCTGCGCGGCTTCCCGGTCGACGAGACGTGAGGGTCGGCGTCCTGTCGGTCGGAAAGCCGGAGCGCGCGCGATTCGGCCCGCTGTTCGACGACTATGCGGAGCGGCTCGTCCGGCTCGGCGTGACGTTCGATGCGCGCTTCGTCGCCGAGGTGAAGGCCGGGGGACGATACTCCGAGGACCACGTCCGGGAGCGCGAGGCGAAAGCGCTAGACTCCGCGCTCCCCGAGCGGGGCGTGGTCGTTTCGCTCTCCCCGGAGGGACGGACGCTCGATTCGATTGCGTTCGCGCGCAAGCTCGACGGCTGGTGGCGCTCGCGCGTGACGTTCGTCGTCGGCGGTCCGCTCGGCCTCGATCCCGGCTTCATGGCTCGCTCGGACCTGGTTCTCTCGCTGTCCGCGATGACGCTACCCCACGAGCTCGCCCGAGTGCTCCTGATCGAGCAGGTCTACCGCGCGGCGACGATCCTGCGCGGCGTGCCGTACCACAAATGACCACCATGACGCGCGGAGCGCGGTTGACGCCCTTGCGGCGTTGCTCTAACCTCATTACGGTCTCATTCGTTCGGACCGCGGACCGGCGATGAAGCTGCGCACCTTCCTCTACATCCTCGTCGCGATGGGCGTCACCTACGCGATCATCACGCTGTTCGTCGCGAACCGGGACGTCCTCGTCCGCAGGGAGTTCCACTTCTGGGGCGGCCTCGATCTGCCGGTGGGCCTCACCCTCGTCCTGTTCCTCGCGGCGGGCGTCGTGATCACATTGCTCGCGGGTCTGACGGGCGAGGCGTCGCGGATGCTGGACGGCTGGCGGCGCCAGAAGGCGAGCCGGACGTCGGAGCAGATCGAGGAGGACTACGGGCGTGGCCTCTCGTCCGTGCTGGAGGGTCGAGACGACGAGGCGCTGGCGCACTTCCGGGCGGTCCTCGAGCGCGACAGCCGGCACTTCAACACGCTGCTGAAGCTCGGCGAGGTCCTGCGAGGGCTCGGTCGGTTCGACGAGGGGATCGAGTACCACCGCAAGGCCCACCATCTGAAGGAGGACGACGCGAGACCCTTGTATGCCCTGGTGGACGACTACGAGGCGAAGGGCGACCTCGAGCGCGCCCGCACGGTCCTCGGGCGGATCATCGCGCTCAAGAAGCAGTCCCTCTCGGCGTGGCGGAAGCTCCGCTGGCTTCACATGAAGGGACAGAACTGGACCGAGGCGCTCGAGGCGCACCAGCAGGTCGAGAAGCTGCGCGACGGCAAGGATCTCCGCGACGCGTCCGATGCGCGCGTCGGCCACGGGATCCGCTTCGAGATCGGGTCGGCCCTGCTCGCGGACGGCAAGTCGAAGGAGGCCGCCGCGATGTTCCGGAAGCTCATCAAGGACGTGCCGCCGTTCATCCCGGCCCACGTGCGGCTCGGAGAAGCTCTGCGCGCCCAAGGGCTCGCGAACGAGGCGGTCGAGTGCTGGTTCCAGGGATTCGAGATGACCGGCTCGCCGATCCTTCTCACCGTCCTCGAGGACCATTTCCTCGCCCAGGAGCAGCCGCTGGCCGCGATCGAGGCGCTCAAGCGGTGCGTCGCCCGGGCGCGCAAGGACACGCTCCCGCGCTTCTACCTCGGGAAGCTGTTCTTCCGCCTCGAGATGCTCGACGACGCGATGGCCGTCCTCCAGGGGCTCGAGGGCCGCGCGTCGTACGCTCCCACGCTCCACTATCTCCTCGGGCGGATTCACGAGCGCCGAAGGAACTTCCGCGAGGCCGCCTCGGAGTACCGGAAAGTCGTCAAGGAGATGGAGCTCGTCGCGCTCGAGTACCGCTGCCGCGCGTGCCGCCAGACGCGGGCCGACTGGGCGCCGCGGTGCGAGCATTGCGGCGAGTGGAACTCGATCGAGGTGGATTTCCGCGAGGAGATCTCCCTCGACGAGCTCGGCCTGTCGCCCGCCCCCGTGTACACGTCCCGGTCCTGAAACCCGCGTCCCGCCTCCCGACGAGGATCCCCGGTGAGCTCCGTGTGGAGCGCCCTTTCTCACGCGGCCCGGCGCGGGATGCGCCAGGCGGCCTTTCTCCTGCTCCCGGCCCGCTGTTTCGGATGCGGCCGGCCGCTCCCCGCATCGCAGCGCGCGGGCGCCTGCCTGGCGTGCTGGTCGGCGATCGTCCCGCTCGATCGGGCGGCACTCGTCGGGGGAGCGCTCCCGCTCGACGGCCTGGTGGCCGCAGTCGCCTACGACGGCTTCGCGCGTACGGCGCTCCTGCGGGTGAAGCGGCACGGAAGGCGGGACGTTCTGCCGCCGCTCCTGGAGCAGCTGACGGCGGCGGTCCGCGGCGCGGGTCTTCGCGGCGTGGACGCGGTCGTCGCCGTCCCCTCCCCGCCGCTCCGGCAATTCCGGCGCGGCTGCGATCCCGCCGGGTCGTTCGCGACCGCGGCCGCGCGTGTTCTCGGCGTGAGCCGGCGCCGCGACCTGCTGGGCCTCGCGCGCGGTCCGAGGATCCCGGTGAAGTCCCTGTCCGCCCGCGGGCGACGGCTCGCGGCGTCCCGAGCTTTCCGGCCGGTCGGCAACGCCGCCGGTCTGAGCGTCCTGCTCGTCGATGACGTGCTGACGACCGGAGCCACCGCGACCGCGTGCGCCGCCGCCCTGAGACGCTGCGGTGCGCGCGAGGTCCGGGTGGCGGTCTGGGGCCGGACTCCCGCGCCCCGTCTTTGACCGGATTCCGAGCGGACCCTTATAATCGGGGTTTGTCGTTCTGGGATTCGGGGAAGGAGCGAGGATGAATCGGCACAATCTTTCGTGGATCGCCGTGCTCCTGGCGGCGCTCGCCGGCGCGGCCATGGCGGCCGCCACGTCTCCGACGGCGTCCACGCCCGCGTCCCCGGTGAAGGCGTCGCTCGAGCTCAACCAGCAGTTCTACTATGTCGGCGATCCGATGCAGGTCCGGATCACGATCACGAACACCGGCGACGCGGAGGTCGCGAATCCGATCAAGGGCGGACTGATCCCCCCGTTCCAGGTGCTCGACGCGGACGGCAAGCCGCTCAAGTCGCAATCGGGAGCCGGCTCGACGGAGCCTCAGCGCCCCTCGAAGCTCTCCGGCAAGTCCGGCTACTTCGCCATCGTCGATCTCTCGCAGCCCTATCCCGCGCTCAAATCGCGTGGTGTGTTCACCCTTCGATGGAAGTCCGATACGCTCACGGCGGACGACATCGTCGTCCACATCATCCCGAAATTCGACCCGGCGAAGGAGTACACCGCCCGTTTCGAGACCGAGGAAGGCGCCTTCGTCGTCGACCTGATGAAGAAGACCGCTCCGATCGCGGTGAAGGCGTTCGTGGACATGGCGAACGCCGGGTTCTACGACGGGCTGAAGATCCACGAGGTCCGGGCGGACCAGCTCGTCGTCGGGGGCGATCCGACGGGGACCGGAGGCGGTCAGGGCCCGATCCGATATCCGGCCGAGCTTTCCGCGATTCCGGTCGTCGCCGGTACGGTCGTCATGAAGCCGGCCGGGCTCGCCCCGCCCGCCAACGCTTCGCAGTTCGCGATCTCGTTGAAGCCTGAGCCGCGCTGGACGGGTCAGTTCACCGTGCTTGGCCAGGTCGTCGAGGGCCTGGATGTGGTCAAGCGAATCTCGAACCTGGCGAGCACCGACAAGCCGAACTACCGCCCGGTGACGGACATTCACACCAAGCACATCGTGATCGTTGAAAAAGCTGGTGCTTCGGCCACTTCCACTTCGGGCTCGTGACGGCCGGAATTCGTACTCTTCAACGACCGGCAGTGGCCTCCGTCAACACCACACTTGACGTTATTCGTCGAAATTTCAACTCATTTCGGGCTCCGACGGGGTCGTAGGTCCAAGAGGATTCGACTGGTCCACCTCTTGAATGACGTCGTTCCTTGACCGTTTCGGGGTCTCAGCGTATAGAAAGGGCGGCGCGATCGTTCGAATGGCGGGTCGGGACTGACGCTTCAAGAAACGCCGACCGCGGCGCCGCCTGCAAGGGGGGGCCGGCGTCGGGGAATGAGATTCGTGATTCGTCTCGAATGGTCGAATAGCCTTGACGATTGATGCTTTGGCCGTATAGATAGCGAACTTTGCGATAACTTTTTGGCACACAACTTTCAGGAGTACCCGGAGCGGGGAGGTCAAGGAAAATGACGAGATTCAATCGGTTCGGCATGATCGCTGTGCTCGCGGCTGCTGCTCTGGCGCTTCCGGCGTTCGCCGGCAACGTCACGGTCGGCCGCTTCTACACTGAGCTCGCCAAGGCGAAGCATCTCGGTGCCGTCGACGCCACGTCGGCCGAAGCGAATCTCCGCGCCGCGGGGTTCCATCTGCCGTCGATCAACCTGGACAAGACGCTGACCGAGGCGGACGTCGCCGCGATCTCGACGTCTCTCGGCGTGTCGGTTTCGACCTCGCGGCCGACCTCGGTCGTGAACGAGTCGCAGATGAATCAGTTCATCGGCAACTTCGGCGTGTCGAGCAACTTCAAGCTGGACCCGACCACCCCCGGCCTCAACCCTGACAGCTCGGGCGGCGACCCCGGGAACAGCGGCAACGGCAAGGGCAACAAGAAGGGCCACAACAAGTCGACGTCGGAGCCCATCTAACTCTCAGCGTGACGCTCACTTTGTCCGGTGGCGTGGAGGTCAGACTCATGAAGAGGCTCAATCGGATCGGCGCGATCGCGGCTTTCGCGGTGGCTCTGATTGCGGCACCGGCGTTCGCCGGCAACGTCACCGTCGGCCGCTTCTACACCGAGCTGGCCAAGGCCAAGCATCTCGGTGCCGTTGACGCCACGTCGGCCGAAGCGAATCTCCGCGCCGCGGGGTACCGCCTTCCGTCGATCGCGCTCGACAAGACCTTGACCGAGGGTGACGTCGCGGCGATCTCGACGTCTCTCGGGGTTTCCGTCTCGACATCGCGGCCGGGCTCTCCGGTCAGCGAGTCGCAGATGAGCCAGTTCGTCGGGAGCTACGGCACGCAGTTCGCTGTTCCGAAGAATCTCCAGCTGAACCCGGGCACCCCGAACAACGGCCTCAACCCTGACAGCCAGGGCGGCGACCCCGGGAACAGCGGCAACGGCAAGGGCAACAAGAAGGGGCACAATAAGTCCACTTCAGAGCCCATCTAGTACACTCTCCACTCCGTTAGTGAAAAACGCCATCGCTCATGCGATGGCGTTTTTTTTTGCGAGGCAGCGTTGTCGCAGTCCGTGCCAGGACAAACCGCGGATCGCCCGTCGTGGATGATCCTCCCCCTCTTCTTCGGGTCGGGCGCCGTCGGCCTCGTCTACCAGATCGTCTGGCTTCGCGAGCTCACGCTGGTGTTCGGCGCGACCGCGTACGCCTCGAGCGCCGTCCTGGCGACGTTCATGGGGGGGCTCGCCCTCGGCTCGCTGTGGGCGGCCAGGCGAGCGGATGCCTGGGGCCTGGCCCCGCTTCGCGCGTACGGCGCGCTCGAGCTCGGCATCGCGGGCTACGCCTCGCTCATCCCGCTGCTCCTGAGCCGGATGACACCGCTCCTGGGTCTGGCCTGGCGCGCGGGGGCGAGCGAGCACTTCGTTCTGTTCGGCCTGCTCAAGCTCGCGGCGATCGCCGTGCTGATCCTTCCCGCCACCACTCTGATGGGCGCCACGCTTCCGGTCCTGGCTCGATCCGCGGGACGGTGGAGCAAGTCCCTGGGGGGCAGCGTGGGCGCCTTGTATGCCGCCAACACCTTCGGGGCGGTCCTGGGCACGCTTCTCTCGGCGTTCGCACTGCTTCCGACGCTGGGAATGAGGCGAACCCTCGGGATCACCGTGTCCGTGAACGCGGCGATCGGTTTGGCGGCGTGGGCGCTCGGGAGCCGCGCGCTCGAGCGCAGCGGGACGGGTCCGGCACCGCCGCGCGCCGTCGAGGAGCCCAGGCAACGGTCCCGCCTGCGCACGCTGGCGCTGATCTTCGCGGGTTCGGGATTCGCCGCGATGGTGATCGAGGTCGCCTGGACCCGCGGCCTGGCGCTTACCCTCGGCAGCTCCGTCTACGCGTACGCCGCGATGCTGACGGCGTTCCTCCTCGGCCTCGCGGGAGGGGCGGCGGCGGCCGCGCGCGTGATCGCCCGGCGCCGCGTCAACCCCGCCGTGGCGCTGTCCGTCGCGCTCTCGCTCGCTGCGGTTGCGACGGCCGCGACCGCCCACGTGCTGCAGTGGCTTCCCAGGGCGTTCGGCGAGATCTATTTCCGGTTCAAGCCGAGCCCGGATGGCTGGCTGCTCGTCGAGGTCGTGCTCGCGCTCGTCGTCATGTTCCCGGCGACGTTCGCGCTCGGTTGGGTCTTCCCGCTCGTGCTCGAGATCCTGGGTCCGGTCCGCAGCGCCACGGCGGCAGTCGGGCGGGCGTACGCCGCGAACACATTCGGAACGATCGGCGGCGCGCTGACCGGCGGCTTCGTGGCGATCCCGCTCCTGGGCGTCTCCGACTCCTTGGTCACCACCGCGGTGGTGCAGGGCCTCTTGGCACTCGTCGTCGCCGCGGTCCTCGTCGAGGCGTCCCCGAAAGCCGGCCGCGCTGCCGCGGTGCTCGCGGCAGCCGTGATGGTCGCCAGCGTCGTGGCCCGGCCGAGCTGGGACCTCCTGCTGATGAACAGCGGCGTCTACATGAAGATCCAGGACATCGACCCGAAGGACGGGTGGAAGGGGTACCTCGCCCGCGTGAAAACCGACAATCAGGCCGTCTACGCGAAGGACGGTCTGACGGCGAGCGTCTTCGTCGGCATCCAGCCGTCCCTGGACAACCTGTACCTGACGGTCAACGGCAAGACGGACGCGTCGTCGCGCCTCGACACCGAGACCCAGATCGTCGCGGGGCATTTGCCGCTGCTCCTCCACCCGGATCCGAAGGACATTCTGATCGTCGGGCTCGCGAGCGGGATGACCGTCGGCTCCGCGGCGCGCCATCCGGTCGACCGGATCCGCGTCGTCGAGGTCGAGCCGGCGATGGTCGGAGCGGCGCGCTGCTTCTCATCGGTGAACTACGGGGTGCTCGACGATCCGCGCGTGACGCTCTCCCTCAACGACGCCCGCAACGAGCTTCAGTTCAACTCCGCGACGTACGACGTGATCGTCTCCGAGCCCTCGAATCCCTGGATGACGGTCGCCTCGAACCTGTTCACGGAAGACTTCTTTCGCATCGCGCGCACCCGCCTTCGCCCGGGGGGCGTTTTCGGCCAGTGGATCCAGATGTACTGCCTGACTCCCGAGTACCTCCGGTCGGTGCTCGCGGCGTTCCGCGCCTCGTTCCCGAGCGTCCTCGTGTTCGAGACGGGGAACGGAGTCGACCTGATCATGCTGGGTTCGGACCGGCCGCTCCGGCTCGACTTCGATGCGCTGCGCACGCGGATGTCTGAATTCCAAGTGATGACGGATTTGTCGAGAGTCCGGATTCGCGGGCCCGAGGACCTCGCGGGCATGCTCCAGACAGGGGGAGACGACATCGATCGGATCACCGCGGGGGCGCACCCGAACACCGACGACAACGGGTACGTGGAGTTCGCAGCGCCGAAGCTGCTCTACGCCGAGACGATCGACCCCAACCTGGCGATGCTGCAGGGGAACGGCCGGGATCCCCTGACCCCGCTGAGACCGCTCTTCGTGAATTCGCCCGACGACGGGGATCTCCGCCTCGGTCTGGTCGTCCGCTGGGTGCGGCGCGACGATCGCCCTCGCGCGAAAACGGCGATCGAGCATTCGCCCGACCCCGCGCTCCGTGATCGGGCGAACGAGATCCTCGCCGCACGCCGACAAACGCCTCCCTAGCGGAATCTCCCCATCGCAGTCGAGCTGCTCCGCCGCGTACTTCAGCGATGGCAATGACCGTACCGATCCGGACAGGTGTGAAGCAGGGGTGTGTACGCCCAGCCCATCTGGCCCCCGTGAGAGCCGCATTGGGAATGTGACATTAGGGCGATTGCCGCTGAATTTGGAGGGAATTGTCTTGCACACCGCCAGCCGGGAGTTTTGGGCCAAGTTCCCTTGATGAGGCCTGACTCTCACCGTATAAGAGGGGGTCGGCGGGGGGTACTTGTCTCCTAGACCTTTGGAACGGTTGGAGTTCCGAGGGCAGAGGGTCTCGATGCGGCTCGGCCTTGCCGTGCGAAGGATGATCCCCGCCGTTCTATTTGGATTGCTGGCGCTTCGGGCGACCGCGGCGCTCGCGCAGACGACGGTCTACGTGTCCCCCTGTGCCGGAACCGGCTCCGGTACCCAGGGCGACCCGTACTGCAAGATCCAGACGGCGATCTGCAACATCAAGACGACGGGCGGCACCGTCCGCGTCTCCCCGGGGACGTATAACGAAAGTCTTCGGTTCCCGGCGGATGTGACCGTCGTGTCGACCGACGGCCCGTCGGTGACGATCCTCGACGGCGCGAACAAGCCCTGCACGTCGACGGACTTCTGCACTCCGACCTCGAGCACGAACTGCTCCGTCGTCTATTTCCCCTCGGCGGCCGGCACGACCAGCCGGATCGAGGGCTTCCACATCACGAACGGCGCCGGGATCGACCAGAATTGCTGCGCCTCGAAGATCGGCGGCGGCATCACCGTGTACGGCTCCTCGCCGACGATCACCCGGAACGAGATCGTTGGGAACAATCTCGTCCACCCGACCTACGGGTATTTCTACGGCGGCGGGATCTACATCAACAACTCCGACGTGAACAACCCGGCGAATCCGGTGATCACGAGCAATCTGATCCAGGGGAACTCCGCGGACCCGCCCGCGGGAACCCATTCAAAGGGCACCAACGGCGAGGGCGGCGGGATCTACGTCGGCTACAACGCCGCAGCCACGATCGACTCGAACACGATCCAGACGAACAGGGCCGGCAACCCCGCGACGCTGAACCAGTACGGCGCTGGGGGTGGGATCTCGTTGTACTCCCGCATCACGACCGTGAACACGTTCATCCGGAAGAACCTGATCAAGGACAACAACGCGTCGGACTGGGGGGCCGGGATCGGGTTCGGCGAGTACGTGAAGAATACGGTTACGTATCCCGCCCAGGGCACCATCGAGAACAACATCTTCGACATCAACGGCGGCGTCGACGGCGGCGCGCTCGCGACGGCCACGACTGACGCGCACATCCGGAACAACACCCTCAACAACAACAACGCCTCGGGGCACGGCGGCGGCATCTACTTCTACCTGTCGAAGAACTCCGGCGATCAGGCCGAATTCGAGAACAACCTGGTGACCTTCAACCAGGCGACGGGAACGGGTCTCGGCGGCGGCGTCTACGTGTACACGACCGGCGCCAACCCGACCGTGCGGTACAACGACATCTACGGGAACACGCCGACGAACGTCGACGGTGCCAAGCATGACTCCGACTACATCGGCGTCAACGGCGGGATCTCGGTCGATCCGCTCTACGTGAATCGGAACGGAAACCCGCCCGACTACCACCTGCAGTCGTCGAGCCCCGTCATCGACGTCGGTGAGAACGCCACGGCCGCGGCCTCGAGCGATTACGACGGCGCGCCGCGCATCCAGGACGCCGATTACAACGGCACGGCGACCGTCGACATGGGCGCATTCGAGTTCTCCCCGGACTACGACGGAGACGGCATTCCCGACTGGCTGGACCCGGACGACGACAACGACGGCGTTCCGGACGCGCAGGACTGCGCGCCGCTGGACCGGGCGGTCAGCCAACCGCCGGACAAGGTCGCGAATTCCCTGAGGCTGAGCAAGTCGGGCGGGACGGCCACGCTCACATGGCTGCACGCCTACCAGGCGCCGACGTACAACGTTTATCGCGGCACGTTCGGGGGCGGGTTTCCCTTCGCCTACAACGAGACCTGCTTCGACACCGAGAATGCCGAGCGATCCGTGTCGGATGGCGCCGTTCCCACGCCGGGGAACGGCTTCTACTACATCATCTCGAGCCGGAACGCTTGCGGCGAGTCGGCGGCGGTGACCAACGGCCAGAACGTGGACCACACGCCGTCGCTCACCTGCACGACGGCCAACCGGAACAGCGACGCGGACACCCACCCCGATCTCGGGGACAACTGCCCGTTGGTGACGAACGCGAGCCAAGGTGACGTCGACGGGGACTTCGTGGGCGACGCCTGCGACAACTGCCCCAGTTTGTCGAACTCCGACCAGGCGGATACCGACGGCGACGGCATCGGGGACGCCTGCGACAACTGCCCCACCGTCGCGAACGCGTCGCAGACGGATACGGACGGCGATGGCATCGGGGACGCCTGCGACAACTGCGCATCGGTGTCGAATCCGGGCCAGCAGGACGCCGATCACGACGGCGTGGGGGACGCCTGCGACACGTGCACGGACACCGACGGCGACGGATTCGGGAATCCAGGGTTCCCGGCGAACACGTGCCCGCTCGACAACTGCCCGACGGTCTCCAATCCGTCCCAGACCGACGCCGACGGCGACGGCAAGGGTGATGCCTGCGACAACTGCCCCACCGTCTCGAACGCTTCGCAGACCGACACCGACGGCGACGGCAAGGGTGATGCCTGCGACAACTGCCCCACCGTCTCGAATGCTTCGCAGACCGACACCGACGGCGACGGTAACGGCGACGTCTGCGACAACTGCCCGACGGTGTCGAACCCCAACCAGGCGGACGCCGATGGCGACGGCAAGGGCGACGTCTGCGACAACTGCCCGACCGTGAGCAACCCGTCGCAGTCGGATGCGGATGCGGACGGTGTCGGAGACGCCTGCGACAATTGCCCCACGGTAGCCAATCCGACACAGGCCGACTTCGACGGGGACGGAATCGGCGACGCCTGCGACCCGGATATCGACAACGACGGCGTGGCGAACGGGCAAGACTGCCAGCCTTACGATCCGACCGTCTGGGCGACCCCCGCGGAGATCGCCGGCTTGCACGTCGACAAGGGAGCGGGCACGACGCTCAACTGGTCGGCGGCCTCCGGCGGGACCTCACCGGCGTACGACATCGTCGGAGGCTCGCTCGGTGCGCTGCTCACGGACGGCGGCGTCCAGGAGGCGTCCTGCCTCCAGAACAACGATCCCCAGACTAACTGGAACGACTCGCAGCCGAATCCCGCGCCCGGGGCCGGCTACTACTACATCGTACGGGCTCAGAATTCCTGCGGGAGCGGCACGTACGGGTCGGCTACAAGCGGCGCCGAGCGACACCCCGCGACGGACTGCCCCTGACCGGGGGGCGCTGCCCTCTCCCCGAGCCGGTGGGCCGACCCCTGCGACCCCGTTGATGCACGGGTATTTGCCGTCCGCCCCTGCGCGAGTATAGCCGCTTGAACCCCCCAATTCTTGACCGTATGAGAGCGGCGGCGGGGGGAGCTTGTCGAAAGGCCCTTGGGGCAGTTCTGTCGAGGGTTGCATGGGGTTCCAAACCGCCTTGAGACGTCGGGCCCTCGCCGTCGCTGTTGCCGCTCTCGCCTCGGCGCCGCTCACCCATGCTCAAACAACGGTGTACGTCTCGCCCTGCGCCGGAACCGGTTCCGGAACCCAAGGCGATCCGTACTGCAAGATCCAGACGGCGATCTGCAACATCAAGACCACGGGCGGCACCGTCCAGGTCTCGCCGGGCACCTACCACGAGAGTCTCCGGTTCCCGGCGAACGTCGCCGTCGTCTCGACGGACGGACCGTCGGTCACCGTCCTCGACGGTACTGCCAAGCCGTGCATCGGGACCGACTTCTGCACGGCGACCACGACCACGAATTGCTCGGTGGTCTATTTCCCCTCGGCGGCGGGCAGCACGAGCCGGATCGAAGGGTTTCACATCACGAACGGGGCAGGAATAGACCAGAACTGTTGCTCCGCGAAGATCGGCGGCGGCGTCACCGTGTACGGATCCTCCCCGACGATCACGCGCAACGAGATCGTCGGCAACATCTTGACGAGCACGACGATGCACTACTTCTACGGTGGCGCGATCTACATCAATGGCACCGACATGACCCACCCTCCGGACCCGATCATCACGAACAACCTGATCCAGGGGAACACCGCCGATCCGCCGGCGGGCGCGAGCGCAGCGAGCGTCACCAACGGCGAAGGCGGCGCCATCTACGTCGGGTACAACGCCGCGGCGACGATCGACTCGAACACGATCCAGTCGAACCGCGCCGGCGATCCCGCGAAGCAGTTCCAGTACGGTGCTGGAGGCGGCATCTCGGTCTATTCCCGGGTGACCGTCGCGAGCACGTTCATCCGGAAGAATCTCATCAAGGACAACAACGCGTCGGATTGGGGGGCCGGCATCGGATTCGGCGAGTACGCGCCGTCGTCGACGACGATCGCCTCGCGGGCCACGGCCGAGAACAACATCTTCGACATCAACGGGGGCGTCGACGGAGGCGCGATCGCGACCGCGACGACCCAGGCCCGCATCCGCAACAACACGATCAACAACAACAACGCCTCGGCCCACGGCGGGGGGATCTACTTCGGACAGTCGAAGAACGCCTCGGACCAGCCGGAGTTCGAGAACAACCTGGTGACGTTCAATCAGGCGACCGGCACCGGCCTCGGCGGCGGCGTTTACGTCAACGCGGTCGGGGCCAATCCGACCGTCCGGTACAACGACATCTACGGGAACACGCCGACCAACGTCGACGGCGCGAAGCACGACTCGGATTACATCGGCGTCAACGGCGGCATCTCGGTCGACCCGCAGTACGTGAACCGCACGGGATCGCCGCCGGACTACCACTTGAAGTCGGTCAGCACGGTCATCGACGTCGGCGAGAACGCCACGGCCGCGGCCTCATCCGACTACGACGGCGCGCCGCGCATCCAGGACGCGGACTACAACGGGACCGCGACGGTCGACATGGGGGCCTACGAGTTCTCCCCCGACTACGACGGGGACGGCATTCCCGACTGGCAAGACCCGGACGACGACAACGACGGGGTCCCGGACACGCAGGACTGCGCGCCGCTCGACGCGGGGATCAGCCAGGCCCCCAGCAAGGTCGGCAGCACGCTGAAGATGAGCAAATCGGGAAACAGCGTGACGCTCACGTGGCTGCACGCCTACCAGGCGCCGACCTACAACGTGTACCGCGGCACGCTCGGGGGCGGGCACCCGTTCGCCTACAACGAGACCTGCTTCAACACCGAGAACACGGCGCGGTCCGTGACGGACGGGGCCGTCCCGACGCCGGGAAACGGCTTCTACTACATCGTCTCGAGCCGCAACATCTGCGGCGAGTCGGCGGCGGTGACCAACGGCCAGAACGTCGACCACACGCCGTCCGCGACCTGCGCGACCGCGAACCGGAACAGCGACGCGGACAGCCTGCTCGATCTCGGAGACAACTGCCCGACGGTGACCAACGCGACCCAGGGGGACGTCGACGGGGATTCCGTCGGGGACGCCTGCGACAACTGCCCCACCGTCTCGAACGTCGATCAGGCGGACACCGATGGCGACGGGAAGGGGGACGCCTGCGACCCCTGAGCGATCCGCTCCAGCTCGGCGGCACACCGCGGGTTTCCGCGGTTGTATTGCCGCGCGAACTCGTTATATAGTTCGCCGTTCGTCCACCGCGCCGGGTAGACTGTGCCCGTCGCGTCGGATCGAGATCGCTCGCGGAGGAGAACCGTCCCCATGATCTTGAAGGCTTCGAAGTCGCTCGCCGGCATCGGGGGGCTGTGCGTGGTCGCGGGGCTGCTCGGTGTCTCCGGCTGCAGCCACGACACGCTGAAAACGGCCACCGTGGGCCTGGCGATCACCTACACGCCGAGCGTCACGGGAACGGGCCGCTACGAGCACGGGACGTTCGGCATCACCGACGTCCGGCTGGTTCCGGCCGATCCGGCCCGGCGGAGCTTGATCGATCCGAACAACCTGTCGCTCAACGCAACCATGAACATCGACCTGACCTCGACCGCGACCGCCTCGTTCACGCACGTCGCGCTGACGCCCGGCGTCTACAATGTGGTCAGCATCACCTTCAATCCGCCGGTGCTCACCGACGACAACCCGCCGGCCGTTCCGGCGACCTGCCTCGAGGGGGTCGCCGTGCTACCCGGCCCGCCGCTGGTGCCCCCGCCGTTACCCCCGATCACCTTTGGCGAAGCGGACGGCTACACGATCGACGTGGTGCCCGGCAAGACCACCATCGATTTCCGGGTCGACGTCCCGGCGCTCATCGCCGGGTACGAAGCGGCGTTCACGTGCCAACCGAGCTGCAATGGCGACGGGGCCTGCGTGACGGCGTTCGACCAGAACGCCTTCCGCACCGTCCTTCGTAACGTGGTCACGATCCAGTAGGAGCCCATCGCGTCGTGCGAGGCCGGACCGCCCGGGCCGCGATCCTCGCGGCAGCCGCGCTGCTGCCATCCTGCCAGACGGTGAAGGACCCGTTTCCCGCGCAGTCCGCCTTCAGCTTCGACCTCATCGACTCCAACATCGCCGGCCAGCGCTCGATCTCCCCGACGCCCCAGATCGTCAGCTGGACCGTCGAAGCGGCCTACGCCACCGATATCGACGGGTACGACGGAACCTTCGCGTTCTTGCCCAACCCGCCCTGCCTCTACACGGAAAACGTCCTCGCGCTCGTCTCGTTCTCCTCGCTTTGCGGCGCGAGCGGCCTGACGCTCCCGGCGGGCCCCACGCGCAAGGCCAACATCCACGTCTCGTTTTCCCGGATCGAGCTGCGCCAGGCAGAGCGCCCGGACCTGTCGAACAGCGCTGACCCGGACGGCGACGGGATCCCGAACTCGGCCGACAATTGCCCGATCATCTACAACCCGGACCAGGCGGACGTCGATGCGGCGACCGAATCGTTCCCGGTCGGGGACGCGTGCTCCGACCTGGACAGCTCGAACTCTCCCACGATTCCCGATCAGGACAAGGACGGCGTCCCGGACCTGACGGACAACTGCCTGTGGTACTTCAGCCCGGCCACCGGGGACGTCAACGTGCCCCCGGACAGCAACGTCAACGGGATCGGGGATGCCTGCGAGCGGGTCGCCGGGATCATTCTTCCGCCCCGGGGCCTCTCCGTGACCTGCAAGGTCACGTTCACCTCAACGGTGTCCCAAGCGTCGCGATTCGTGATGGATTTCGGTCGCGCGGGGATCCTGAACTGCGTCAGCCCGACCAACTGCTCGATCGACCCCACGGCTCTCGTCCTGGTGCTTGTGGGCTCGACCACGACCTTTCCCTGCACTGTGGATCCGTAACCCCCGGCGGGACCCAATCCGTCCCCCCTTTTTGGGTGAAACGGATGTAGATTCGACGCATGTCCGCGTTCGATGAGGAGCTCTCCCGGCTCGTCCGGGAATTGAACTCTCTGGGGGGCGGCGCCTCGCTGCCCGCCGTGGAGAGGGACGCGGCCGGCCGGCTGCAACTCGACCGCCTCCTGGCGCGAGCGCTCGAGTCCGGCGCCTCCGACCTCCTCCTCGTGCCAGGCGTGGCGCCGACCGCGCGGATCGACGGACGCCTCATCGCGATCGACCCCTCGGAGCTCGAGGCGAAGACCGTCCGGGCGCTCCTGCAGGAGATTCTCGATGAGTCGCAAGAGCGGAGGTTCGAGACCCAGCGCGCCGTCGATTTTTGCTTCGAGCGCCCAGGCCTCGGCCGGTTCCGGTGCAACGCCCACCACCAGCGGGGAGCGGCGGCGGTTGCGATCCGGATCTTCCCCCCCACGATTCCGACGATCGAGGCGCTGAACCTTCCCAAGGACGTCGCCCGGTTCGCGGCGCTCGAGCGCGGCCTCGTGCTGATCGCCGGCCCGGCGGGCTGCGGGAAGACGACGACCCTGGCGGCGCTGATCCACACGATCAACCGGACGCGCAACGTCCACGTCGTCACGGCCGAGGACCCGATCGAGTACCGGCATCGGCACGGGACGGCGATCGTCGAGCAAATGGAGATCGGCCGCGACGTCTCTTCGTTCGCGGAGGCCCTGCGCAGCGCGCTCCGGCAAGATCCGGATGTCCTCCTCATCGGCGAGATGCGGGACCGCGAGACGATGGAGATGGCGGTCACCGCCGCCGAGACCGGGCACCTCGTCTTCTCGACGCTGCACACGGCGACGGTCGCGCAGACGCTGGACCGGATCGTCGACGTCTTCCCCGAGGAGGGCCAGGCTCAGATCCGGTCTCAGCTCTCGCTCTCGCTCGCGGGGGTCGTCATCCAGACGCTGCTGCCGGTGAAGGAGGGGCGCGGCCGAGTTCCCGCCGTCGAGGTCATGTTCGCCAACGACGGGATCCGCAACCTCATCCGGCGCGGGCAGAACCACCAGATCCATGCCCAGATGACGATGGGACGCTCGAGCGGGATGATCACGCTGGACGAGTCGCTGGCAGGCCTCGTAAAGAGCGGGAAGATCGATCGGAGCGAGGCCGCACGCCGGGCCGTCCACCCGGACGAGTTCGAAAGCCGTCTTCGCTAGCGAGGGGGCCCGGCCGCCTCAGGCGCGGGCCGGCTTGCGGCGCCGCTTTCCGACGGAATTCTGATCCATCACGCCGTCGATTACCGCGGCGACCGCGGACGGCTCCATCGGCTTCGCCAGGCAGCGAAGCGCGCCGCACTCGACGATCCGCACCTCGGTCTCCGGCGTGAAGTACCCGGTCATCGCGATCACGATCGTGGAGGAGGTCTCGGGGTCCGCCTTGATCGTCCGGCAGACCTGGAACCCGTCGAGACCGGGCATCCGCAGGTCGAGCAGGACGATGTCGGGGTGGAACGTCGCCACCAGCCTCCCCGCCTCGAATCCGTCGGCCGCCGTCATGACCTCGTAAGGGGCCGAGCGCGTGGCCAGGCTCTCCGCGATGACGTTCCGGATGGCGGCCTCGTCATCAACCACCAGGACGCGTGGCCGCCCCGAGCCGTCCCGCAGCTCGTCCGGGAGGGGGATCCCGTTGTCCCGCATGAACCGGACGAGGTCATCGCGGCGGATCCTGCGGTGGCCACCGGGCGTCCGGAATGCCTGCAGGCGGCCGGCGTTCACCCAGTTGATGATCGAAAGGGGCGATACGTGGCAGAGCTTTGCGGCCTCGAACGTCGTGAACACCGACTTGTCGCGCATCAAAATCCCTTGAGATTTGTAACTATTGCAAGATGTCGCCGAAAAATATGAACGGTCATGGCATTGGTGTCAAGCCAAACCGACGCGTCCCGGGGATGAAACCCGGAAAACGCCGCCGCCCCGTCCACTCAGTCCCGCTCGGCCGGCATCCCCTCGACGAACACCGGATCGCTCTGCTCCGGGAGCCGGGGCTTCCCCGTGAAGTCGATCCAGTGACCCGATCGGAACGCCTTCGTCTCGAGGTAGAAGCGGTTGTGAGAGTTCGGTGGGATCACGTGGGGGATGCGGCCGGTGACCTTGACCCCGTACTGCTCGAGCTGCCGGATCTTTCCGGGATTGTTCGTCATCAGGTGGACGGACCGGATCGAGAGGCTGTGGAGCATGTGCGCTGCGATCGCGTAGTCGCGCTCGTCGTCCCGGAACCCGAGCGCCAGATTCGCCTCGACAGTATCGAGACCGAGATCCTGCAAGGCGTAGGCGCGCACCTTGTTGACCAGCCCGATCCCCCGGCCCTCCTGGCGCAGGTAGAGCAGGCAGCCGCGATCGAGCCCGCCCAGCCGGCGCAGGGCGATCTCGAGCTGATCGCGGCAGTCGCACCGGAGGGAGCCCAGGGCGTCCCCCGTCAGGCACTCCGAGTGAAGCCGCGCCGGCACATCCGCTCGGCCGATGACGTCACCGTGGACGACCGCGACGTGCTCCTTCGCGTCCCGGTTGTTCCAGAAGGCGACGATCCGGAAGTTTCCGAACCGTGTGGGCAGATCGGCGACGCCGACCACCCGCACGCAGACCTTCGCCGCGCCGAACCCCTCGCAGTCATGATCCCGGTCCCGCTCGACGAGAGAATCCAGGGTAACGACCTCGGTCATGGAGACTCCTTCCCGCTCGCGGATGGCGAGCGCCCGCCACCCATCCCGTCATCTTAGCCGCCGCAGCCGGTTCCGGCCCGGGGGGGCGGCGTGTATGGGAGTCAGGGACGGAGGAGTAGCCCGAACCGGTCCGGCTTGTGGAAATCCGGGGGATCGACGAGCGTCGGCGACCAGGCGGTGAACTCCGGGTCCCCGTCTGCCGGCCGGTCGATCCGGTAGAAGTTCGCCCGCAGGGCCTCGAATCCGCCGGGGCCGGCGCCGATCGCACCCCAGGGGACCTGGAGCTCGACCGTCCAGCCCCGCGCGGAATCCGCGGACACGCGGGCGCGCAGCCCCGGGGCGTCCCAGCCGGGATCGGCGCGCATCGTCCCCCGGTGGCCGTCCGGGTTGTCGATCATCGCGTCGAACAACGCACCTGCCGGATTGACCTCGATCTCCGCGTACCGGATCGGCACGCCGGGCCCGCCCGCCAGGAAGACCTCGACGACGTCCTCCTCCCAAAGCGGCGCGTCTCGCGTGACGTGCCGGCACTGTCGGCGGGGTCCCAGGCAGTCGAAGCGGACGTGCAGCGCCTCCGTGGTGAGCCCGACGCGCACGGTGGTGGAGCGCCGGGGCGGTGCCCCGTCCTGCGAGCGCCGGAGCGGGGCAAGCGCCGTCGCACCCGACCAGGATGCGGTTTCGGGAAACCCCAGCGCGTCGACCGCGCGGATACGGCCGAGCGAAGCGTGAGGGGGGCCGCTCACAGCCGAAAAAGCCCTCGCGCGTTCGTCGTGGTCGCGGCTTCGACCGCGGTGGCGTCCTCGCCCCGCGCCGACGCCAGCGCTGCCGCCGTCGCCGTCACGTACGCCGGCTCGCACCGGCCCCCACGGTGAGGGACCGGGGCGAGGTACGGCGCGTCGGTCTCGACGAGCAGCCGGTCCGCCGGCACGAGCCGCGCCGCCTCGCGCACGCCCTCCGCGTTGCGGAACGTGACCACGCCGTTGAAGGCGAGCATCCACCCGAGCGCGAGATACCGCTCGGCCTCGCGAGGCCCCGCCGTGAAGCTGTGAATCACCCCGCGCGACCGGGGGTGAGCGCCCAGGATCGCGATCATGTCCTCGTGCGCCTCGCGGACGTGGATCACGACCGGAAGCCCGAGGCGTTCCGCGAGACCGAGCTGCCGCTCGAGCTGGTCGGCCTGGGCCGGCCGCGGGGACAGCTCGTAGTGGTAGTCGAGGCCGATTTCCCCCACCGCGACGAACGAGCCTTCGTCGAGAAGCCCGGTGAGCGCGGCGAGCGCCTCGTCGAACCGATCGCCGGCCGCGTGCGCGGAAGACGGGTCGAGCCCCGCAGTCGCGTACACGACGCCGGGATGCGCGCGCGCGAGGTCCCGCGCCGCCCGCGCGTCCGCGACGCCGGTCCCGACGGTAACGCAGGACGTCACCCCGGCGGTCCGCGCGCGCGCGAGCACGCCCGGCAGATCCCCGGCGAGCTTCGGATGGGTCAGGTGCGCGTGGGTGTCGATCACTCCGGCAGCCTATCAACCGGACCGGCGGCGGCCGCCTTGCGCGAGACGAGCCACCGGACCAGCAATCCGATCGCGATTCCGGTCACGACGGCCCCGAGCGCCCACCGCTCGACGCTGACCACGTCGCCGAGCAGGCGTCCGACGACGTGGCTGCCGAGATACCCCGCGACGGCCACGATCGTGGCCCACAGCACGCATCCGGCGAGATCGATGACGAGGAATCGCCGCCACGTCAGGCCGCGCGTCGCCCAGAGCGCGAGGCTCGGGATCCGCGTGCCGTTGACGAAGCGCGTGAAGGCGATCTCCTTCGGACCGATCTTGTCGATCCAGCGGCCGAAGCGGCTCTCGAGCAGCCGGACGGGACGCGCGTTCTTGAGGCGCGGCGCGAGCCGCCGGGCCGCCGCGAAGATCGCCACGTCCCACAGGAACGCGCCCAGGATGCCCGCGCCGAGCACCGCGTCGAAACGCAGCACACCGAAGTGCGCCGCCGCCCCGCCGAACAGCATCGTCGAATCGGCCTCGAGCCCGACGCCGACCATGATCGCGAGCAGCCCCCAGCGGGCGATCCATTCCTGCATTCCGAATCCTCAGCGGACCACCGCCAGCACGACCACGCCCAGAGCGACCCGGTACCAGGCGAACGGGCGCAGATCGTGCGTCGAGACGAACCGAAGGAGCCACCGGATGCAGATCCAGGCGACGAAGAACGATACCGCCGTCGCGAGCAGCAGCGGCGCGCCGTCGCCCGGGGCGAGCAGATCGCGCTTCTTGACGAGCTCGTAGACCGTCGCGGCCCCGAGGGTCGGGATCGCCAGGAAGAAGGAGAACTCGGTGGCGGCCCGGCGCGGGAGGCCGCAGACGAGGCCGCCCAGGATCGTCGCGGCCGAACGGGAGAAACCGGGCCAGAGCGAGAGGCATTGCGCCAGGCCGATCAGCAGCGCCCGCCGGGAGCCGATCGCCTCGACCGATTCGACCTCCGGGCGCCGCCCGGGGCGGTCGATGGCGAGGATCAGCGCCGCCCCGGCGATCGCCGCGGCGGCCACGGCCCGGGGACCGAACAGATGCTCCGAAATCCAGTGATGGAGGAGCAGGCCGCTCACGGCAGCGGGCAGGAACGCGATCGCCACGGCGGCCGCGAACCGGCGGGAGGCGGCCTCGCGCCGGATCGACGTCGCCAAGGCGACCAGGCGCGAGCGGTACTCGACCACGACCGCCAGCACCGCGCCGAGCTGGATGAAGATCTCGAAGACCTCGGCGCGCGGTCCTTCGAAGCCGAGAAAGTGCGACACCAGGATCAGGTGCCCGGTCGAGGAGATCGGAAGGAACTCGGTGACGCCCTCGACCACTCCGAGGACGAGCGCCAGCAGGGCCATCGAGACGATCATGGGCTCTCCTCCGGGGCCGTCGCCTGTCCGTCCCGGCCGATCATCAGGGCCGGAACGAGCGTGAGCGCGGTGAACAGACAGGTGATGGAGCCGATCAGGGCGACCACCCCCACGCTGCGCATCGCGGGGTAGCTGCCGAACGCGAGTGTTCCGAAGCCGGCGACGTTCGTCGCGGCGGCCATCACGACGCCCTTGGCGGTCTCGAGCACGCCCTCGTCGGCGCGCCCGCCGTTCCGCTCCAGGCGATGCACGAGGTGAATGGAGTAGTCGATGCCCACCCCCATGATCATGGTCGCGACGAAGGCGTTGGCGTAGTTGATGCTCATGCCGAGGAGCTTCATGCACCCGAGCATCATCACGACTCCGGCGATGAGCTGGCCCATCGCGATCGCCGTCAGGCGCGGCTCGCGGAAATCGAACCAGAGGAGCAGCCCGACGAGCGCGAGGCCCAAGCCCACCGCGACGCGGGAGTCGTGCAGGAAGATCAGCCGCAGCTCTCGTCCGACGACGTTCGTGCCCGTGACCACGATGCCCGGATCTCCGCCCTCGACCGCCTCGACGAGCCGGGGCGGGGGGTTACGCCGCCAGCGGGGGTCGGTGGTGAACAGGTAGGTCACGATCTGCACGCGGCCGGGCTCGCGGTGGACGTAGCGGTCGACCAGGCGCGAGAGCCCCTTGCCCTCGAGGTCGTCGAGCGTCACGGGGCGCGCCGGCGAGAGCAGCTTGTCCAGACGCCCCAGGTATTCCTCGAACGGCGCCTCGCGGAATCCGCTCGCGGCCAGCGCCGAGCGGAAGGTCGCGCGGACGCGGTCGACGTCGAAGGCCCCTCGCGCCCCGGCCCGGAGCGCGTCGATGACGGCGCGCTGCCGCTCGACAGGGGGAAGGTAGTCGAGGATCGAGTCCTCCGACGTGACGGTCCCGTCGGCCAGGAAGGGCTTGAGCCGCTCCTGAACCCGCTGGGTGCGGCGCACGGCCTCCTCGACCGTGGCCCCCTCCGAGATCGCCATCATGTACGACAGCGAGGCCCCGAACTTGTCGGCGATCTCGCTCTGCACCTTGAACGACGGAGCCTGATTGCTCCGGAGCGAGTTGATCCCCTCGTCGAAGTCGAGCCGGAGCGCCAGGGCGGCGGCGATCGCGGTCGTCGCGACGACCGCCGCGATCGTCAGCCGCGGCCGCTTCCCCGACAGAACGACGAGCCGCTCGACGCCGAACGATTGCAGGTGCAGGCTCTCAAGCACGTTCTTCTTGCGACGGCGCACTCCGTCGTTCCAGGCGATCATCGCGGGCAGCAGGAAGAGGATCGCGATGCCGCAGAGGACGATCCCGCTGCCGATCAGGAAACCGAGATCGCGCAACCCCTTGAAGCTGCTGACGCACATCGCGTAGAAGGTCCCGGCGGAGGTGATGGCTCCCGTGAAGACGCCGAGCCCTCCCTCGCCCACCATCCGCTCCGTGGCCAGCGCGAGGCCGGCGCCCCCGCGGCGCTCCTCCACGTACCGCGCGTACATGACGATGGTGAAGTCCGTGCCGAGCCCCATGAGCAGCGCGGGAAGCGACGCCGAGGCCGAGTTCAGGCTGCCAAGCACAACCGCGCCCACGGCGAACGTCATCGCCTGGCCCAGGAGCAGGGGCACGCTGGAATACAGGAGCGCGGCGACGCGCCGGTAGCAGATCCAGTAGAGCAGCGTGACGGCGACGAAGGAGAAGATCCCGTTGACCGCGACGGTCCGCCCGAGCTGTGACGCCTCCTCGGTGAGGTTCGCCGGATTCCCCCCGAATCGGACCTCGATGGCGCCGCCCGACGCGCCGTCCTGGTGCAGCTCCGCGCGCGCCGCGTCGGCGGCCGCCCGCGCGGCGGCGAGAAGCTTCTTCGAATAGGCCAGATCCTGGGACGGGTGCGCCGGCTTGACCAGCATGATCAGCGTCCGGTTGTCCTGGGAGAGATAGTACCCGTCCGAAAGGTCGACCTTGAGCGCGCCGCGGTGCGACAGCAGGCGCTCGACGAGCAGCGGCATCAATCCGAGCGGATCCTTGAGCACGAGCCCGCCCGCCATCGCCGCGGCCGGGGACGACAGCGCGATCCGGTTCTCCGCGATCTGGCGACGGATCGCGGGATCCGTGAGCTTCTCCGCCACCTCCGGCAGCCGCTCCGGCGGCAGGAACAACAGCGCGTTCTCCGAGAAGAGCTCCATGAACCGCGCGTCGAACTGGAAGCGGTACTCGACCGACTCGACCAGGCTCTCGTCGGCTCGCAGCTTCTCGGCGTAAAGGTCGGCGAAGTCCTCGAGATCGTCCGCGCCCTCGTCCTTGCCGGCCTCGAGAAGGATCATCAGGTAGTCGATCGAGCCGAACTCGTGGAGCGCCGAGCGGAAGACGTCGACCTTCTTGTTCCCCTGCGGAATGAGGTTCAGCACGTCCGATTCGAGACGGATGCGCGTGCCGAGCCACGTCGCCACCGCGAAAACGATCGTCGAGGCGACGAAGACCAGCTTCCAGCGCTCGCGGGAGAACCGCTCGATCGAGAGCAAGGCGCGTTGTTTGAGCCCGGGTCGCGCGTCGCCCGATGGCGGGTTCGTCATGCGGCCGGGATTATTCCGGCTCGCTCGAAGTGCGTCAACCTAAGTGATATCTTGCGGCGAATGCCGCCGCGCGGCGCGCCAGACGGGAACGAGTCCCGACGATCGCGCCGGTGCCATGAGGAGTGCATGGACGCCGTGAAGCTCTCCGCCGCCGACCTGATCAAGCTCGAGGACGAATACGGAGCCCACAACTATCACCCGCTCGACGTCGTGGTGCAGAAGGCGTCCGGATGCTGGGTGTGGGACGTGGAGGGGAAGAAGTACCTGGACTTCCTCGCGGCGTACTCCGCCGTCAACCAGGGGCACGCCCACCCGCGCATCCGCAAGGCCCTGATCGAGCAGTCGGAAAAGGTGACCCTGACCTCGCGCGCGTTCCGCAGCGACCAGCTCGGCCTCCTCTACAAGGAGATGTCGGACCTCTCGGGCTACCGGAAGATGCTCCCCATGAATTCCGGAGCCGAGGCGGTCGAGACGGCGATCAAGCTGTCTCGCAAGTGGGGGTACACGGTCAAGGGAATCCCGAAGGACAAGGCGGAGATCCTCGTGTTCACGGGGAACTTCCACGGGCGGACGACCACGATCATCTCGTTCTCCGAGGAAGAGCAGTATCGGGACGGCTTCGGTCCGCTCACCCCCGGCTTCACGATGCTCCCGTACGGAGATCTCGCCGCGATCGAGCGCGCCATCAATCCGAACGTCGCCGCGGTGCTGGTGGAGCCGATCCAGGGCGAGAGTGGGATCCACCTGCCGCCGCACGGGTACCTGAAGGGGATCGAGGCGCTCTGCCGGAAACACAAGGTGCTGTTCGTATGCGACGAGATCCAGTCCGGTCTCGGACGGACGGGGAAACTCTTCTGCTTCCAGCACGAGGGCGTGCGTCCCGACATGGTCATCGTCGGGAAGGCGCTGTCCGGCGGGTTCTACCCCGTCTCCGCGATCCTTGCGGACGACGATCTGATGCTCGTGTTCAAGCCTGGAGACCACGGCTCGACGTTCGGAGGGAACCCGCTCGCCGCCGCCGTCGCCCGCGAGGCCCTGAAGGTCCTCGTGGACGAGCGCCTCGTCGAGAACTCGGCGGCCCTCGGGGAGTACTTCCTCGAGCGCCTGAAGACGATCCGGTCTCGATGGATCAAGGAGATCCGGGGCAAGGGGCTCTGGATCGGTGTGGAGCTCGTTCCGGCCGCGGGAGGCGCCCGACGTTTCTGCGAGGCGCTCCGCGACAAGGGCATGCTGTGCAAGGAAACCCACGTGCATACGATCCGCTTCGCGCCGCCGCTCAACGTGACGCGCGAGGAGCTCGACTGGGCGCTCGAGCGGATCGTGGCGGTATTCGCGGCTCTCGATTGAAGCAGGGAAACTCTGCTTATTCCTTCAGCTCCTCAACTCCTCTTTTTCTTGCGCGGCTCCCCGGATACCGCCGCGCTGCGAAAAAGAGGAGTTGAGGAGCTGAAGGAATAAGCAGAGTTTCCCCACCTCCCCGCGAGCAGCGAGAACAGTACACCGAACCCGGCGAGGGCCGCGCACGGTCCGATCACGGCGTCGAATCCCTTGCCGAAGCTGATCAGCGCGTGAAGGCCGTCCATCGCCCACGCGGTCGGGAAGACGTGTGAAACCGTCCTGAGCCACTCCGGCATGACCTCGGCGGGCCACCAGCATCCCCCGAGGGCGGCCATCACCGTGCTGACGAGCGAGCCGATGATCGACGCCTGCTCGGGGTTGGCGAGCACCACGCCGAGGTAGGTGGCGATGCCGGCGACCGCGAACGCGTAGGCGAGCAGGAGGGCCCCTAGTCCGGCCGGAGACGACCCGAAGTCGAGCCGGAACAGGAACCGGCCGGCGACGATGAGGATCGCGATCTGGACGAGGGCCACGAGGACCCTTCCGAGGATCTTTCCCAGGAAGATCGAGGTTCGCCCGACGGGCAGCGTCATCTGGCGCTGGAGCATCCCGCCGCGCTTCTCGATCGTGAGGAACACGGCCCCGTAGATCGTGGTCATCATGAGGACCGTGAACGTCATGATCCCGGGGACGCTCTGCGCGACGCCGCGCGCCACCGCGACCCCGTGGCCGGCGGTCGAGGTCTCGAGCGACACCAGCCGCGGCCGCGCCCGGAGCGCCTCGTAGGCGGCGAGATCCGGCACGCCTCCGGACTCCTCGAGCTCCGCCGCCCGGGCGATCGTGCGGGCGATCGCGCGCACCACGAGAACGTCCGCGGCCCGCGAGTAGTCCGCCGCGGCGCCCTCGGCGGTCTCCACCTTCAGACGCTGCTGCTTACCGGCGAGTGCCTGCGTCGTGAATCCCGGCGGAATCACGAGCCACCGCGCCGTTCCGTCCTGGGGTCCCCCGGCGGCGGAATCGCCTTCGGCGACGTCGAGCGCCACGCTCGGGCCGGACATCTCCACGATCAGGGCGCGCGCCAGCCAGCCGCCGTCGCGATCGAGCACCGTCAGCGAGATCTTCCCCGGCCCGCCCCCGCCGGAGATCGTGCCGAACAGCCAAGTGAGGAAGACCGGCAGGAGGAGCAACCAGAACAGAGCCGCGCGATCGCGGACGGTCAGCCGCACGTCGTTCGCCGCGAGCCTCAGCAGCGGGCTCATGCGGACGCACCGGTTCGCGCCGCGCGCCGCAGAGCGGCCATCCCGACGGCGAGGAAGGCCACTCCCATCGCGGCGAGGATCGCGGCGGGGCGCGCGACGCCGGCGACCGAAGCACCGCTCTCGAGCAGCGCGCGGTAACCCTGAACCCCCCAGTAGAGCGGGGTGACGGGCGCGACGTGCCGGACCGCCGCGGGAAGACCCTCGATCCGGATGAATCCCCCGCCGAGGAACCCCATGGCGACGAACAGCATGTTTCCCAGCGTCGAGGCCTCCCGCTCGGTCCGCGCGAGGCCGTAGACCATCGACGTGGTCCCGGTGACCGCGACAACCAGGGCGCTCGAGAGGAGCGCGAATCCCGGCACGCTGACGGACGCGCGCACGAACGCGACGACCACGAGCGCGAGCACGATGAGCGCCCCCGCCGCCACGATCGCCGTGTACGCGGCCTTCGCGGCGATCACGGCCTCCGCGCGGACGGGACCAGCGAGCTGGCGCCGCAGCGTGCCGAGCGTGCGCTCGGTCATCACGTCGCGCATGCCTTGATCCGCCACCATGAAGAGCCCGTACACCGCCACACCGGGGAACACCGCGAGGAAGATCGCGGACAGCGACGATCCCGACGGCTTCGCCGAGGCGCGCCCGCCGGAAGGCGATCCACCGGCGGACGTCGCGAACAGGTCGGACTCCAGGGTGATGGCCGGTGGCAGGACCAGCTTCGACGCCCCCTCGATCGCCCGCTTGAACGCGAGCGAGACCGCGGCGACGTCGGCGTCCGCGGGGGCGGCGGCTCGATCGTCCAGCAGCGGCCGGAGCGTCTGCATCGGCCGGTCGAGCAGGCGCCGCCCCCCGTCGAGGATGTCGGCCAGCGCCCCGACCGTCTGCTCCGCGATCTCCGGGAGAATGCCTTCGGAGGGATTGCGCACCAGACGCAGGGCCACCGGCCGGGCTTCCAGCACGTCGCGGCCGAATCCCCTCGGGATCGTCAGCAGCGCGTCCGCCTTGCCGTTTTCCATCAGCTCGCGCCCTTCGGCCTCGCTCACCGTCCGACCCGCGAACACGGACGCCGCCTGCCGCGATCCGAACGCGGAGGCGAGTCCGCTCGCGAGAAGGCTGCCGTCCTCGTCGACGACGAGCATCCGCACCTTCGGGACGCCCCCGTCCTTTCCGAAGGCGAGCGCGATCATGCCGGCGAACACGACGGGGAACGCCAGCGCGCCGATCAGGCCGAGAGGGGACCGGAGCTTGCGCCTCAGGTCCTTCGCGACGAGGAGAAGGAGCAGCCGCATCAGTCGCGCAGCTCGCGTCCCGTCAGGTTCAAGAAGAGCGTGTTCAGGCTCGGGGGCTGGATCGAGATGCCCTCGAGAGGAAGGCCTTCTGCGAGCACGCGGCCGAGCAGGTCCACGGCGGAGCCGCCGCTCTCGACGGACAGGACGACGCGACCGTTTTCCGAGGCGGCGGACTGGACGCCCGGCAGCGCGGCAAGCCGCGCGCGGACGGCCTCGGCGTCGAACGCCCCGCGGACGGTGACGGTCTCGCGCCCCCCGACCCGCCGGATCAGCTCGTCGAGCGTTCCCTCCGCGAGGATCCTCCCGTGGTCCATGATCCCGATCCGGTCGCACAACTGCTCCACCTCCTCGAGATAGTGCGTCGTGTAGATGACCGTCGTCCCCGAGCGCGCGACCTGCCGCACGGCCTCCAGGATGTTCAGCCGCGCCTGCGGGTCGATCCCGACGGTGGGCTCGTCCATGAGGACCGCCCTCGGGGAGTGGACCAGGCCGAGCGCCAGATTGAGACGCCGCTTCATGCCGCCGGAGTAGTGCTTGACGGGATCCCCCGCCCGGTCGGTCAGGCCGACCTGCTCCAGGGCGCGGTCGACCGCTCCCCGGAGCCGCTTCCCCTCCAGCCGGTACAGCCCGGCCCAGAACGACAGGTTCTCGCGCGCCGTGAGGTTGTCGTAGAGCGCGGGCTCCTGGGGGACCACGCCGAGCTGGGCCTTGATCTCGAGCGGATGGACCGCCAGGTCGGCTCCGTCGAACAGGATGGTCCCCTCGTCGGGGGCCAACAGGCCCGACAACATCGACATCGTGGTCGTCTTCCCGGCGCCGTTCGGGCCCAGAAGCCCATACAGCTCTCCCTTGCGGACCTCGAACGAGACGCCGTCGACGGCCCGGAGCGGCCCGTAGCTCTTGACGAGGCCTCGGACCTGGAACACGCGAAACCCCCGCGGAAAGCCGATCGGGCGCGCATTGTAGACTGCCCCGGCGTCCGGCCCGGTTGTCGAAGCGCAACCAGCGGCGTAGATTAGTCATCCGCCTGAGTGCATCGCTCGCGATCCGGCGAGCGCCCCCGGGAAGGCACCCCATGGAACGCAAGTACGGCCACAAGGGCTATCAGGAATCGTCCCGCGAGGAGCGCGACCGGAAGCGTACCCCGCCGCCCCAGCCGCTCACCCCGGAAGAGCGCGCCCAGCAGCGCTCGCTCCGTCACGCGGTCGCCCGCGAGGCGCACGAGGTGCTGCGGTGCCCCAACTGCGGCCGCAATGTCGTGGCGTCCGGCCTCGTGACCGTCGAGAGCCGCTGCCCCCACTGCGCCGCCTCGCTACACGCCTGCCGCGCATGCCGCCACTTCGACACGAGCGCGCGCTGGGAGTGCCGGGCCGAGGTCGCATCCCCGATCACGGAGAAGTCGAAGGCCAACACCTGCCCGCTCTTCGACGCGCGCCTCGTGCTCGACGCGACGGGCAAGCGCACCGGCAGCTCCGGGGCGGGGAGCGATCCGAAGTCCCAGTTCGAGAACCTGTTCAAGCGCTGAAGTCGCAGGCGCCCGAGCCCGGCCCATCCGCCGCCGCATCCGCCTCGCCGCGCTCCTCTCCGTGGCGCTCGTGGCGCCCGCGCGCCTCGCCGCCGCGGGCCCCGACGGCCCGGACACGCTCGTGTCGAAGCCGTACCTCATCCGGGCCGCGCCCTCGTTTCCCGGCGGCCTGTTTCACTGGGTCGACGCGCTCGCGGACACGAGCGCGGGGTAGACCAACGCGGCGCATCGCGAGCAGTTCCTCGATACGTTCGGCCGCCCGACGCCGGCCGACCGGGACAAGATCTCGGAGTTCGTCAACGCCCGCAGCGAGTTCCTCAAGCGGCAGCAAGCCGAGGCCGCGAGGGACGGCTCCCAGGTCCGGGTGTCGGCCCTGCTCGGCATCTTCTGCGCGGCTGGCTCCGTCGAGGAGGCGATGGCCACAATCCGGCCGCGAATGCCGGAGACGGCGTGGGCGCAGCTCGCCGACGCGCTCGCCTGGTTCCGGCCCAAGTACGAGATCATCTGGAACGGCGGCGCCGTCCCGAGCGCCTTTCTCTCCCGCGCCCGCACCGACCCGCACCGCGGCCGGCTCGAAGACGTCCTGGCGAGCATGGTGCGCTTCTACGGCGTCGACGCCGCGGAGGCCAAGCCGCCGTTCGTGGCGCTGGTCCCGGTTCCTCCGGGGCACGGCACCCACGCGGAGGCGATCGGCGACGTCCTCCTCCTGGAGATCCGGCCGAACGACGGGTTGGCGGACGAGGCGAGCGTGATCGCGCACGAGAGCGCGCACTGGCTGTGGGGGCTTCTGCAGGACGAGCGCCGTAAGGGCCTCGAGACGTTCGCGGCGCGGCTCGACGAGCGCGGGCGGGAGACCTACGCGCTGTTCCACGAGGCGATACCGACGGCGCTCGGCCAGGGGGTGACCGACCGTGTGTTCCGGCCGGGCTCGTGGTCTCTCGATGACCCCTGGTATCACACGTTCGACGTGGACGTCTGCGCGAAGTCGATCTATCCGGTCGTACGCTACACGCTCGAATCGGGCGGCGCGCTCGACGAGGCGTTCCTGCGGCGCGCCATCGACGCAGCGGAGCGCGGCCCGGCCGCTCCGCGCGGGCTCAATCCCCGATCACCTTGACCAGCACGCGCTTCTCGCGGCGGCCGTCGAACTCGCCGTAGAAGATCTGTTCCCACGGGCCGAAGTCGAGCTTTCCCTTCGTCACCGCGACGACGACCTCCCTCCCCATGACCTGGCGCTTGTGATGCGCGTCGCCGTTGTCCTCGCCGGTCCGGTTGTGCCGGTACCTGCCGGGGTCGTGCGGGGCGAGACGCTCGAGCCACTCCTTGTAGTCCTGGTGGAGGCCCGGCTCGTCGTCGTTGATGAAGACGCTGGCGGTGATGTGCATCGCGTTGACCAGGCAGAGGCCCTCTTCGATGCCGGCCTCCGCCACGATGCGCTCCACCGCCGGCGTGATGTTCTCGAACCCCATCCGCTCCGGAAGGTTCAGTCGCAAGTACCGGGTGATAGATTTCATAGCGCCGCTCCGACGTTTTTGGCCGCTCCCCGGCGGGCTTGTTCGGCGCCGGGAAGCGAAACTATATTTCCCGACTGGGAGATCCCGCTCCGGTGCGAGGATCCTTCCGGACAGAGGGCCGCATGCGGAAACGTCGGTTGGGGGAACGTGGCGAAGGCCGGCTCGGGTTGCTCGTGGCGCTGGCGCTCCTGGGCATGGGCATCTTCCTCGGGGTCAAGATCCTCCCCGTCCGGATCAACGCTTACGAGTTCAAGGACTTCATCTCCGAGGAGTGTCGGTTCGGCGCGTCGAAGAACACCGACGCGATGATCTACAAACGAATCTACGAGAAGGCACGCGAGCTCGAGATCCCTCTCGACAAGAAGAACCTGCTCCTGGAGCGGACGACCTCCAATCTGATCATCCATGCCCGCTACGAGCAGCCGATCGACCTCAAGTTCACCAAGTACGTCTTCAAGTTCAACGAGACGGTGCAGTATCAGGCCTTCTAGTGTCCCGTAATTGGGGATCCTAGATCCGGATCAATTCCCCCTCGTCCACGACGACCCTCCCGGACGCGATCACCGTCCGCACTCGCCTCACGCCGAGGCGATAGACCAGGTGGTAGCGGTTCGGGACCGCATGGACGACCAGGTCCGCGCGCTTGCCCACCTCGATCGAGCCCGTCTCCCCCGCCCGCCCGAGCGCGTGCGCGGCATTGAGGGTCGCGGCCGCGATCGCCTCGTCGATCGTCAATCGAAGCGAGAGACAGGCGTGCTCCAGAACGGTCCCCATCGCCTCGGTCGGGCAGGTTCCCGGGTTGAAATCGGTCGCCACCGCGACCGCGACCCCCGCGTCGACGAGCCGTCGCGCGGGCGGACGTTTCTCCTGCATCAGGAAAAACGTCGCCGCCGGGAGGAGCACGGCGACCGTCCCCGCGCGGGCCAGGGCCTCGATTCCCTCGTCCGAGACGTGCTCGAGGTGATCAGCCGACGCGGCGCCGAGCGCCGCGGCGAGCGCGGCGGCCGAATCGTCGGCGAGCTGGTCGGCGTGCAGGCGCACGCCCAGACCCTCTGCCGCGGCCGCTTCTAGAACGAGACGCGCCTCGGCGAGCGAGAACGCGTGGGCGTCCACGAAGACGTCGGCGTAGGAAGCAAGGCCGGCGCGGGCCACCTCGGGGAGCATCCCGCGCGCGACCTCCTCGACGTAGCGCGCGCGGTCCCCCCGGCGCTCGAGGGGCACGGTGTGCGCCCCGAGGAAGGTCGCGACGACCTCGACGGGGTGCCCGCGCGCCCCGTCGCGGAGCGCCGTCAGCTGCTTCAGCTCGGCCTCGCGCTCGAGCCCGTACCCGCTCTTCGCCTCGACCAGCGTGGTGCCGAGCGAGAGCATCGCGTCGAGGCGCGCGCGCACGAGCGAGGCGAGGTCCACGCGCGAGGCCGCGCGCGTGGCGGAGACGGTGGACAGGATGCCGCCTCCGCGCGCGGCGATCTCCGCGTAGCTCTTCCCGGCCAGGCGCTCGTTGAACTCCGACTCGCGCCATCCCGCGAACGGGAGGTGCGTATGCGCGTCGACGAAGCCCGGGATGACCGTGCCGCCCCGCGCATCCAGGGTCCGCCCCCCGGGGCGCACGGCGACCGCCCGGCGGAACTCGCGCTCCGAGCCGACGAACACGATGCGATCGCCCGCGCACGCCACCGCCGCGTCGTCCACGACGCGCACGCGCCCGAGGTCGGCCCCGAGGCGCGGGTGACGTCCTTCCGGTGTGGCGAGCTGCGAGATGCCGACGACGGCGAGGTCGGCTTCGATCATCCGACGTCGGTCGTGGAGCGGCGGCGCATGAACCGGAGGCTTTCCTGGTCGGCCTTCTCCTGCTTGCGGAGATCGAGAAGGGCCAAGTGCTCTTCGAGCATGGCGCGCAGCCTTCCTTCGAACGAGTCCCGCTCGAGACCGAGACGTCCGATCTCGTTCTCGACCGCCTGGAGCTGGTCCTGGGCCTGCGCGAGGATCCGCTCCGCCTTCACGCGCGCCTCGCGCACGAGAAGGTCGGCTTCGGCCTTCGAGCGCTCCCGCATGTCCTCGGACATGCGCTGCGCGGTGAGCAGCGTCTCCTGGAGGGTCCGCTCGCGCTCCTTGAAATCCTCGAGGCGGGACTTCAGCGTGGCGTTCTCTTCCGAGAGCGTCCCGTTCTCGAGATTGAGCCGCTCGGCCTCCTCCGAGACCGCCTTCAGGAACAGCCGGACCTCGTCCACGTCGAACCCACGCATTTTCCGCGTGAAGTCCTGGCTGTCGATGTCCCGCGCGGTCAGTCGGGTGCTCATCCGGAATTCCTCCGAAGCACGGCAAAACATAGCCCCGGACCCCCGGCGTTGCAAGAAATCCGTTGGATTCGGTACGTTCCGGCGGGCCGACCCCTCAGGCGCGCTCGCCGAAGATCGCCCGCCCGACGCGAACGAGGGTCGCGCCCTCCTCGATGGCCACCTCGAAATCGTCGGTCATCCCCATCGACAGCTCCGGCAGCGGCCGGCCGAGGCGCTCCGCGGCCCGGTCGCGCAGCGCGCGCAGGCGCACGAACCACGGACGCGATTCCTCGGGATCGGCCACCGGAGGAGGAACGGTCATCAGTCCGCGGAGCGCCAGGTGCGGGCAGGCCGCGACCGCCTCGAGGAGTGGCATCACGGCGGGCTCATCCACGCCGCTCTTCGTGCTCTCCCCCGAGAGGTTCGCCTGGACGAGAACCGGCTGCACGAGGCCCCGCGTCGCGGCACGGCGATCGAGCTCTGCGGCCAGCTCAGCGTCATCCACCGAATGGATCAGCTCGAACGCTCCCACCGCCTGCTTGGCCTTGTTGCTCTGGAGGTGGCCTACCAGGTGCCATCGCGCCGCGGCAGGGACCTCCGGGATCTTCGCGAGCGCCTCCTGAACGCGATTCTCGCCGAACACGGCGAGGCCGGCGCCCATCGCCTCGCGAACGGACGCTGCCGCGACCGTCTTCGATACGGCGACGAGCGTGACGGATGCCGGATCGCGCCGGGCCCGCGCGCAGGCCGCGGCGATCCGGTAGCGGACCTCGTGCGCGCGGCGCGCAAGCGGGGTCATCGGCTCGGGGTCTCGAAGACCTCGTGCAATCGCACCGGATCCGCTCCCGGGGAGGCCGCCGCGAGATCGAGCGCCCGGTTGAGGAGCTTGTCGGCGTCCTTGTTGCGCGCCCGGGGAACGTGAGCGATGCGGAACGCGGCGAACGCCGCCGCCCGGCGCCGGGCCTCCGCGTGCAGGGGGACGAGGTCGGGGTGGCGCACCCTGTACTCCCCGAGGATCTGCCTCACGACGAGCTCCGAGTCGGCGAGCAGGGTGACGTCGTCCGCCCCCCTCTCGGCAGCCAGGGCGAGCGCCTCGAGCAGGCCGCTGTACTCGGCGACGTTGTTGGTCGCACGGCCGATCGTCCCCGCGAACCCTTCGACGGGACGGTCCGCGTCATCGAGCAGGACCACGCCCCAGGCCGCCGGTCCCGGATTGCCACGGGATCCGCCGTCGAACCCCGCGCGAAACCGACCCGTCATTCAGAGGTTGATGCTGGCGCCGGAGGCGTCGCCCGCGGCGGCTTCGGTCGGGGCCTCGCTCCTGAGCGCGGCCTCGAAGTAGAGGTAGCGCTTGCAGTTGCTGCACGCGTGGATCCGGGTCGCCTGCTTGATCTCCTGGTAGACCTGCGGACGGACGCGGACGTGGCACGCGCTGCACATCTCGCGATCCGCCTTGACGAGGAAGACCCCGCGGCGTCCCTCCTCCACCCGGCGGACGTTCGCGACGAGGTCCGCGGGAAGAGCGGCCTCGATGTCCGCGCGCTCCGCGGAGGCCTGCGTCATGCGGGCCTGCGCGTCGGTGACGGCGGCTTCCACCTCCGCCCGCTCCTTCTCGACGATGGCGCGCTCGGACTCGATGTGGGCCGCGCGGCCGTCGAGGTCCCCCTTGAGGGTCTCGACCTCGTCCATGCTCTTGAGAATCGTGCTCTCGTGATCGTCGATCTGCGCCTTGACCGCGTCGATCTCCTTCAGGACGGCGGCGTACTCGCGCTGGTTCTTGACCTGCATCAGGCTGTCCTGGTACTTGCGACGCGCCTCTTCGAGCGATCCGAGCTCGAGGGTGCGCGCGCGCCGGTCGGCCTCGATCGCGTCGAACCGGTCCTTGACGGCGACGTACTCGGCATTGCGCTCGCGGAAGCGGTTCTCGGCGTCCTCGATCCGGGCGGGCGCACCCTCGACCACGGCCCGCGCGGCCTGGATGTCGAGCGCGAGCTCCTGGATTCTCAGCAGGCTCGCCAGCTGGCGTTTGACGTCGGTCATGCACCCCTCCGTCGATGCGATAGCGCCCTGAAAACACGAAGGGCGCTCGAGAACCGAGCGCCCTTGGTCGAGGCCGTGGTCCTTGGACCCGCCGCGAGCCCTCGGCGGCGGATCCGCGGGCGGTCGTCGTGATCGATCGAATCCTTGAATCTCATCACGGTAACGGTCCATTTTATCCGCTCCGGGCACCCGCGTCAACGGGCCGTGTTCAGGCTTGGCGGAGCGCGCGGCGCACCAGCGCGTCTTCCTCGCGCTCGTGCTCGCGGATCACGATCAGGATCCGCTCGAGCTCGGACTTGAGCGCGCCGGCGTCGGCGCGCTCCGCGGAGCGGGCGGTCCTGCGGACCTCGTCGAGCGCCGCGCCCATGCGCGCGTGCTCGGCACGGATCCGGCGGATGTCGCTCTCAGCCTGCGGAAGCGCGTCGGCGACGGCCTGGAGGAGACCCCCGTCCTCCTCGAGCCGGAAATGCTCCTCGAGTCGGTCCTTGAAGCTGTCGATGCGCACGGCGAGGCCGCGCATCGTCTCGCCGGTCGCGGCGGCGGGATCGAACTCCCGGACGCCCCGCTCGAGCTGATCGAGGTGGAACTGAATGACCTCGTGCTCCTCGAGCGACTGCTCGGTCAGCTTGGGGAAGGTCGGTGACCCGCTCATCGGAGTGCTCTCCTCGCCGGCCGAATCCGCCGCACGACTCAAGTTTGGCGCGTTCGCGGGTTTCGTCAAGTCGGCTCCGCGCCAAGAGCGGTCCATAGTGGTTCCGAGATTGTCACGGTTTGAGCGTCCGGCATGATGTCCACGCGTGGACAGTGCGGGTGGACAAGTGGACACAGAAACCGCAGAAGGGCGCGCTGCTCGATCTCGGAACCACTATGTCGGCGCTCCGGACTCCGCGCCCCGCAGGGCGATGCGCCGGCAGACCGCCTCGATCGACTCGACCGCCTCGTCGAGACGCGCGTCCTCGGGCTCGAGGCGGATCACGTCGACGCGCCGGCGGGCGAGGCCGGACGCGACGAGCCGGTAGGCGTCCTGCAAGGACGCGAGAAAGCGCTCGTTCTCGTACGGCTCGAGCGCGCGCCCCCCGGCGCGGACGTGCTCCATCGTGGCTTCGGGACGGCGCTGGGAGAGCACCAGCACGTCCGGCATCGGCGGATGCGCGAGGTCGAACGTGTTGAGCAGCCACACCTCCGGCGCCTTCTTCACGAACGACAGCCACTCCCGCTTCGGGATCTTCCTCTTGCCGGACAGGTAGAGCGTCAGCGGCTGCATGTCCCGCTCGTCGAACGCATTCCCGTGGAACTCGGCGACGGCCCAGGCGAGGAGATCGACGAGCGGAGATCCGTCGGAGACGACGAACCGGGCCGAGTGCCCGTGCTGCAGCGCCTCGTCGGCGCGGGCACTCGCGACCATCTGCGCGAACCGGTTGCCCCGGTACAGCCCTCCGGTGCGGAAAGCCCAGGCGAGCGCGCGCGGCCACGCGGTGCTCCGGACGACGGGAAACGCTGCCGCCTCCCGCACGCCCTCGCGGTCCGCTTCCAGGATCGGCGTGCCGATTCCGATCGTCGTGTCGATGCCGCCGAGACGTTCCGTCAGCGCGCGGAAGAGCGCCCGGTTCGTCTCGGCGTCGATCCCGCAGCAGGCCACGCGCACCGGCGGGGCGGGCCGTGGTCCTGGCACGGGGGGCGGAGGAGGTGCCAACGCCAGGACGTCGTCGCGGACGGCCTCCGCGATGTCCCGCGCGTCGAGCAGCGGCGAGTAGGTCCGCGGCTTGCCGATGATGACGTCGAGCCCGAGCGGAAGGGGGACGGCCTCGCCGCGCGGGAGGCTTCGCTCCGCGCCCGAGATGAACACGGGAAGGACCAGCACGCCCGGGACGCTCTTGACGAGCTTGCCGATCCCCGGCCGGAATGCCGCCACGATTCCGGGCTCGCCGCGGCTCCCCTCCGGGAAGAAGATGAGCGACTCTCCCTGCTGGAGCGCTTCGATGATCGGCGAAAGCACGTCGCGGCCGGCGGGAGCGGTTCGCTCGATGCCCATCGCGTTCATCCAGACCATCGACAGATTCCGCCGGAACCCGGTCTGGCCGAAGTAATCGGCCGCAGCCACCGGGTGCACGTGGGGTAGACGGCGAAGGGGAAAGATGCTCATCAGGAGCGCCGCGTCGAGGTGCGAGTTGTGATTCGCGACAACGATGCAGGGGCCCTCCGGAACGTAGTGCCTCCGGCGGAAGTGCGCCCCCCAGAACAGCTTGAGCGCCGGGCGGACGAACCCCGCCTGGAACGCGTACATCGCCGCGAGCCGGAGCCACCGGCGGATCACTCTCACGAGGCGACCGTCTGCAGGTAGTGATAGTAGACCGGAGCGGCGAACAGCGCGGGAATCGTCCGGTCGAGGAAGGCCGCACGTCCGAGCATCGCGTCGGAGGCCGTCCGGGACAGGTCCTGCGCCACCGCATCCGAGACGAGCGATCCGCCCGCCATCGCGAGCGCGACGAGCCCCCCGGCGACCCCGCCCTGGAGGGTCGTGGTTCCCGCCTTGGGACCGAAGATCGCGCCGAGGCCCACGGCGAGCGCGATCGACACCGCGAGACCGAGGACGGGCTGCGTGCGCTCCTCCCCCGGCTTGATCCGGCCCGTCAGCCGTTGCGGCAGATCGGCGAACAGCCCAGTGATTCCGAACAGCTCGAGGCGTCCGTCGGGCTGGTGGGTGAGCAGACCGATGTGCGCTGCGCAGAAGACGAAGACGATGACCCCGAGAAGGACTCGCCCGAGCGCATCGAGCAGGCCCGGCTGACGCGGCGTGACCGACAGCAGCACCGGGATCAGCAGGAACAGTCCGATGCCCGTGGCCGCCGAGAGCAGGTCGAACGATCCGACCCAGGCGGGCCACAGCGCGAGCGGCACCGCCACGTACGTCGCGAAGATGCCCCACCGGTCCTGGGGTCTGAGCGGCGTGAGGAAGAAGTACTGCTTCAAGGCGATGAACATGACGATACCGAGGACGGGAAACGAGTACATCCGGGGCAAGCGCGACAGGAGCACGAGCATCACCGCGAACTGCACCCAGGCGAACAGCCAGCCGGGAAGCGCCCGGTACCGCCCGCCGCGACGGCCCATCAGCAGCGCATAGGGCGCGACGATCGCCAGCGACGCCACGAGCGCCGTCACGATCGTGGGAATGCCGTGCATCCGTCCTCCGCGCGCCCATTATGCGCGTGGTTCAGCTCCCGACTTCGACGGTCCTCAACGCGATTCGTGTCCAGATCACGAACGCCGCCGAGCACGCCGCGCCCGCGAGGCCGAGTCCGAAGACGATGCCGAGGACGCCGCTGACGCCGATGGCCGGCGCCACTCGGAGCCCGGCCCAAGCCAGCGGGGCCGCCAGCACCGCGTACCGGACGGTCGACATGACGAGGCCGGGACGCCCGCGCCCCATGCCCTCGAACACGGGACGGCACAGGAAGAAGGGGATCGAGAGGAGAGCGACCGCAGGGATCCAGCGCAGGGCCGGCACCAGGAGCGCCACCGTGACCGGCGATTCGGACATGTGGCGCGCGAGGGGTCCCGCCGCGAGATAGATCACCGGCGTCGCGGCCAGAAGGTAGACGAGGCCAGCTCCTTCGACCTCGCGCAGCCCGGTGCGCACGCCGGCGACGTCCTTCTGTCCGAACCTGCGGGCGGCAAACGGCAGCATCGCGATCGACGCGGCGATCGCCGGCATCACGACGAACTGGTACACCCGGTAGAAGATCGCGTAGGCCGCGAGCGCCTCCTTTCCGTGCTCGAGGCCCTTGAGCAGCCAGTTCACGACGCCGGTTTCGGACGCCATCAGCACGTACGAGAGGGCGGAGGGGACGGCGAGCGCGAACAGCGCGCGGTACGGTCGCGGGTCGCGTCCCGGAACCGCGGGCTCGTTCCGTGCCGCGCGCGCGCGCTCGTGCGCCGAGGCCTTGCGCAGCGCGTAGACGAGACCTCCGAATCGGCCCAGGACCGTGGAGAACGCGATCCCGAAGACGCCCCAGTGCAGCACGAACGTGAAGACCGTGTTTAGGGCGACGTTGATGACGTTCGACCAGATCCCCGCCCACATCGTCGCGCGCGTGTCGCCGTGCGCCTTGACGATCGAGTCCGGGAGCACCGACCAGAACAGGGTGAACGCCGATCCCGCGATCAGCGTCGAGCCGTAGATCGCGAACTGGTGCGCGACCTCGCGATCGGGAGAAAGGCGGCCGGCGAACACCCAACATCCGGCGCCCACCAGGCTGAACGCCGGCACGCACAGGAGAACCAGACGCCAGCTCGCCTCGAGGTACTGGCGCAGCTTGACCTCTTCCCGTGCCCCCATCGCGCGGGAGAAGTTCGACGTGAGGCCGGTCGACAGGCCGACCCAGACCGCGATCATCAGGAACTCGAACGGAAACGAGAGGCCGATCGCCGCGACCGCGGCGTCCGAGAGGAACGAGGCGTACCACGTGTCGACGAACGTGAACAGCGATCGCATCCAGAACGACACGACCAGCGGCGCAGTCATCGCGAGCAGGCCGGGGACGAGAACCGCGGGGGAGGCCGGCGCCGGCCGCCCCTCCGGGGCACCGGCCGTCACGCGGGCGTTCCGCCGAGGGCGGTGGACGCCAGCATCCCGCAGGCCGCGTGGATCTCCGACCCGCCGGAATACCGGCGCACGAACGGGATGCGGTATTCCTTCAACGCCGCGAGGAACCGGCCTCGCTCCTCGTCGCCGGGCGGGATGTGGCGCCCCGTGGAATCGTTGACGTCGATCACGTGAACGCGCGCGGCGGATCCGTCGAGAAGTCGCGCGAGCGCTACGGCCTCGTCGCGGCCGGTGTTGAACCCGGCGATGAGGACCCAGGCGAGGTGCAGCACGCCGCCGCGGCGCTCGGCGAGCCGCTTCATCGCCCGCATCAGCGCGTCCTGGCGATACACGCGGGCCAGCGGGATCAGCGCCTCGCGCTTCTCCGGAATCGCGGACGTGAGAGAGAGGATCAGCCGGTACACGTGACCTTCGTCCGCGAGCCGCTCGATTGCGGGCAGGAGCCCGACCGTCGAGATCGTGATCGACTCGCCCCGGATCCGACCGCCGTTCGGGTCGCGGAGAATGGCGGCGGACCGCATCACGGCGTCGTAGTTCTGGAGCGGCTCCCCCTGCCCCTGGAAGACGACGCCGGTCACCGGGCGCTCGGGGGCGTCCTGCCGCACAGCGAGCACCTGGTCGACGATCTCCCACGGCTCGAGATTCCGTCTGAGGCCGAGCCGGCCGGTCTCGCAGAACGCGCAGCCGAGCGCGCACCCGGCCTGCGAGGACACGCAGACGCTCCAGCGGGGCCTCTCGAGCGGGATGCGGACGGTCTCGACGAGCGCGCCGTCGGGGGCCCGGAACAGGTACTTCACGAACCCGTCGCGGGCGCTCACGCGCTTGTCTATGAGCGCCAGCCGGCTCGTCCGCCCGCGCGCGAGGATCTCGGTTGCCAGCGCGCGCGACACGCCGCGCACTCCGTCGAGGTCGTCGCACCCGGCTCCGATCAAGCGGCAGATCAGGCGCCGGGCGATCGGGGCGGGAATCGGCAGGTCGGGCCAGAGCGCCGACAACGATTCCGGTGTCTGGCTTCGAAGATGAGCCGAGGTCACGAGCGGGAATGCTACCGGATGCGTGCTATCCACGCCGCGCCGGCAGCCACTCCTCGATGGCGCGCGTCACGGCCTCGACGGTGAAGCCGAACTTCTCGCCGAGGACGCCGCCCGGGGCCGACGCGCCGTAGTGGTCGATCCCGAGGCACAGGCCCTTCGGCCCGGCGAGCGCCCGCCACGGCGTGGTGCGGCCGGCCTCGATGGTCGCGACCGGAACGCCCGGCGGAAACAGCGCGTCCCGGTACGCGCCGTCCTGGGCGGTGAAGATCTCCGCGCACGGGATCGAGACCACGTGGAGCTCGACACCCTTGGCGGCGAGCGCCTCGCGCGCCCCCACGGCGAGCGACAGCTCCGACCCGGTCGCGGCGACGACCGCGTCCGGGCGCCCCGTGCCCGCGACGCGATACCCTCCGCGGCGCATCTCCGCTTCGCCGGCCCCGGAGGGGCGCGCGATCGCCGGGAGCTTCTGCCGCGTGAGCACGATCGCGGACGGCCCGTCGCCGCGCTCGAGCGCCATGCCCCACGCGAGCGCCGTCTCGACCCCGTCGGCCGGGCGCCAGACGTGCAGATTTGGAACGAGGCGGAGGGAGGCCACCTGCTCGATCGGCTCGTGGGTCGGGCCGTCCTCCCCGACGAAGATCGAATCGTGCGTGAACACGTAGACGACCGGCAGCCTCGAGAGCGCCGCGAGGCGGATTGCCCCGCGCATGTAATCGGAGAACACGAGGAACGTCGACCCGTACGGCCGGAACGATCCGTGGTAGGCGATCCCGTTGAGAACCGCACCCATCGCGTGCTCGCGGACTCCGAAGCGGATGTTCCGTCCCTCGAACGAGCCGGGGGAGACGTCGGGCGATCCCTTTACCGCGGTGAACGTCGACGAGACGAGATCGGCCGCCCCGCCGATCAGACCGGGCAGGAGTGCCGCCGCCTTCTGCAGGATCTCCCGGCCGTGCTCGCGCGTCGCGGCTGCCGACGTCGGCGCGGCCGCGAGGAGCGTGCCCACCACGCCGGGCGGAGCGGTCCGCTCCCACACCCCGCGCCATTGCTCCGCCTTGACGGGATTGGCGTCCGCCCAGCTGCGGAATCGCTGCTCCCAGCCCGTGCGAAGCGCGGCGCCCTCCTCGGCGCGCGCGCGGAAGAAATCCCGGACCTCGTCGGGAACGAGGAATGCCGGCTCGACCGGCCAGCCGAGCTTCTCCTTGGCGGCCCTCGCCTCGTCGGGCCCTAGCGGAGAGCCGTGGGCCTCCGCGCTGTCCTGCTTGTGCGGCGCCCCGTAGCCGATGTGGGTCTTGCACGCGATCAGCGACGGCCGCGCGCGGTCCGCGATCGCCGCCTCGATCGCCCGGGCGATCGCGTCGTGGTCGTACCCGTCGACGGTCTGCACGTGCCAGCCGAACGCGGCGTAACGGGCAGGCACGTCCTCGGAGAAAGAGAGCGAGGTCTTCCCGTCGAGCGAGACGCCGTTGTCGTCGTAAAGCACGATGAGGTTCCCGAGGCCGAGGTGTCCGGCGAGCGAGCCGGCCTCTCCGGAGACTCCTTCCATCATGTCTCCGTCGGAGGCAAGCACGAACACACGGTGGGCTACGGGCTGGAAGTCGGCATCGTTGAACCGCGTGGCCGCCATCTTCCCGGCGAGCGCCATGCCGACGGCGTTCGAGATTCCCTGGCCGAGCGGGCCGGTGGTCGCCTCGACGCCCACAGTGTGTCCGAACTCGGGGTGACCGGGCGTCTTGCTCCCCCATTGCCGGAAGGACTGAATCTCGGAGATCGGCAGGTCGTATCCCGAGAGGTGCAACAGCGCATAGAGCAGCATGCACCCGTGGCCGGCCGACAGGACGAACCGATCGCGGTCGGGCCAGTCGGGCGCGGACGGGTCGTACCGTAGGAAGCGGCTCCAGAGCACGAACGCCACGTCCGCCGCGCCCATCGGAAGCCCGGGGTGGCCGGACTTGGCCTTCTCGACCGCGTCGACCGAGAGGAACCGGATGGTGTTGGCGGCGGTCTTCGCGAGCGTCGCGTCCGGGGCGGGAGACATCGTCGACCTCCGATCGGGACGAGAGACCGCCCATTATAAGCCGGACGCCGCGCCGGATCCGCAGTAAGATCGCCGCGCACGATGGCTCGAAGCCTCGCTCTTTCCTTCTGCATCGCGTGCGCCGTTCCCGCGGCCGCGGCGGCTCCACCCGCGACCGCGCCCAAACCGCAGGAGGGCACTCCGGTGAAGCTGACCTCGCCTGCGTTCGCACCAGGAGCCGCCATCCCATCGCAGTTCACCTGCGACGGAGCGAACGTCTCCCCCGCCCTCGCGTGGACCGAGCCGCCGCCCGGAACGAAGTCGCTCGCCCTGATCGTCACCGATCCCGACGCGCCGGATCCGAAGGCGCCGAAGACCGTCTGGACGCACTGGATCCTCTACGACCTCCCGGCCGACGCGCGGTCGCTCCGCGAGGCGGTCTCGCGATCGGGGCTGCCTCAGGGGACCCGTGAGGGCACGAACGACTTCGGCAAGACCGGCTGGGGCGGTCCCTGCCCCCCGATCGGCCGGCACCGCTACCCGTTCACGCTGTACGCCCTCGATGCGATGCTCGGCGACCTCGGCAAGCCGGGACGGGCGGCGCTCGAGCGCGCCATGGCGGGACACGTGCTCGCGAAGGCGGAGATCGTCGGCACGTACCAGAAGCATTAGCTCGTGGTCGAGGACCCGAACGATCACCCCGGAGTCCTCATCTTCCCGCCGCTCCTGCTCGGACTGTGCCTCGTCGCCGGCGCCGCGCTGCATTTCGCCTTGCCCTTCCGGCTCCATCTGCCGCTCGCGATCCGTGTCGCGGGAGGGGCCCTGGCCCTCGCCGCGATCGCGCTCGCGCGGTGGGGGGAGCGCACGATGAAGGCGTCCGGCACGAACGTCCGCCCCGACCGCCCGGCTCTGACCGTGGTCCGGAGTGGGCCGTTCGCTCGCTCGCGGAACCCGCTGTACCTGGCGCTCTTCCTGCTCCTCGCCGGCATCGGCGTGGCCGCGGCCTCGCCCGGGATCCTCGCGATGAGCGTCCCGCTCCTCGTCGTGCTGCGCCTCGGCGTGATCGCGAGGGAGGAGCGTTACCTCGAAGCGAAGTTCGGGGAGGAATACCTGGCGTACAAACGTGCCGTCCGCCGCTGGCTGTAGGGGGTGACGATCATGCTGCCGCAGGCCGCAGACCTGACGAGACGCCCGCCGCCGCCGATCGACGGGGTCCTCGAGACCTCGCTGTACGTCGACGACCTCGGGCGCGCCACCGCGTTCTACCGGGACGTGATCGGGCTACGCGTGCTCGGCGTCGGTCCGAGGCTCGTGGCGTTGGACGCCGGGCGACGCACGGTGCTCCTTCTCTTCCTCCGCGGCGCCACCGCGGCCGGCGCGATCACGCCGCGAGGGTTCATCCCTCCGCACGATGGCGGCGGGCCGTATCACTTCGCGTTCGCCGTCGAGGGCGCAGCGCTCGATGCCTGGGAAGCCCACCTCGCGGCGCACGGGATCGCGATCGACGGGCGCGTCCGCTGGGAGCGCGGCGGGCGCAGCGTTTACTTCCGCGATCCCGACGGTCACTCGGTCGAGCTCGCGACTCCGGGCACGTGGGCGACCTACTGAGCGTCGCGCCCCGGCGTGCCGGCCGCCCGTTGTGAACCGTCCGCGGGCGGGGGTATCATCCGCCGATCCCGCTCAGGAGACCCGCTCTTGGCCACCAAATCGAAATCCTTGCCCGAGGATCTGAATCTCAACAACATCGTGAGCCGGCAGTTCGACAAGGCGGCGAAGCACGTCAAGCTGCCGCCCGGACTGCTCCACCAGATCAAGGCGTGCAACAACGTCTTCTACATGCAGTTCCCCGTGAAGATCAACGACAACTACGTCATCTTCGAGGCGTGGCGCGCGGAGCACAGCCACCATCGCAAGCCGCTCAAGGGCGGAATCCGTTACAGCCGGATGGTCGACCAGCACGAGATCATGGCCCTCGCGTCGCTGATGACCTACAAGTGCGCGATCGGCAACGTGCCGTTCGGCGGCTCGAAGGGGGGCATCAAGCTCCGCCCGCGCGACTACACGCCGGAGCAGCTCGAGAAGATCACGCGGCGGTACACCGCCGAGCTCATCGCGAAGAACTTCATCGGGCCCGGCGTCAACGTCCCCGCGCCGGACTACGGCACGGGCGAGCGCGAGATGGCCTGGATCGCCGACACCTACGACGCCTTCCATCCCGGCGGCATCGACAACTGGGCGTGCGTCACCGGCAAGCCGCTGACCCAGGGCGGGATCCGCGGCCGCCGCGAGGCGACGGGACGCGGCGTGGTCTTCGGGCTGCGCGAGGTCTTCCGCGACCCGGAGACCCTGAAGCGCGCCGGCCTCCAGGGGACGCTCGAGGGCAAGCGAGTCGTCGTCCAGGGGTTCGGAAACGTCGGCTACCACGTCGCGAAGATCCTCTACGAGGAGGACGGCTGCAAGATCGTCGGCGTCGGCGAGTACGACGGCGCCGCGGTGAACCCCAAGGGGCTCGACGTCGGGTTGCTCGCGGCCTGGTTCAAGGAGAAGGGCTCGATCAAGGGCTTTCCCGGCGCCGCGAAGACGCTCCCGAACGGGGCCGACGTGCTCGCCGTCGACTGCGACATCGTCATCCCGGCCGCCCTCGAGAACCAGATCCACCGGGGGAACGCGGCCAAGATCAAGGGGCGCATCGTCGCCGAGGCCGCGAACGGGCCGACCACGACCGAGGCCGAGGCGATCCTCGGGAAGATGGGGGTCCTGATCGTGGCCGACATCTACCTGAATTCGGGCGGCGTGACCGTGTCGTACTTCGAGTGGGCCAAGAACATCTCGCACATGCGCTACGGCCTGCTCCAGAAGCGCGCGGACGCCTACCAGATCGGTCAGATCATCTCGGCGACCGAAGGGATGATGAACGCCCGTTTCCCCGAGAGCGTCCGCCAGGGCCTGATGCGCGGGCTCGACGAAGAGGATCTCGTCCGCTCGGGCCTCGAGGAGACGATGGCGACCGGCTACCACGAGATCGTCGACGTCCTCAAGAAGGGCAAGAAGGTCGAGGACTTCCGCACGGCGGCCTTCATCGTCGCGGTCGGGAAGGTCGGCCGAGCCTACCTCGAGCTGGGCGTCTTCCCGTGAGCCCTAGGGGAGCTTGGCGTCGAGGCCGATCTGCACTTCGTTGTGAATGGAGAGCGTTTCGCCGGCGCTGAAGGGCTTTCCGATCTTGAACGCCGTGCGGTCGAGCGTGGCCGTGCCGCGAATCGCGAGCGGCTTTTCGGAGACGACCTCGAACTCCACGGGACACGTCGCCTTGACGCCGTGGAGATCGAGCGACGCCGTTGCCTTGTAGCGCTTCGGGCCCGCCGCCTTGGCGTCGCCGATCGCGATCGTCGCCTTCGGGAACGTGGCCACATCGAGGAAGTCCGGAGTGCGCAGGTGTGCGGAGAGCTTGTCGGAGCTCTCGTGGACCGAGGCCAGGTCCACTTCGATCTCCACGCGGCCCTTGGTGATGTCGCCGTTCGGGACGTCGACTTTCGTGAACCGCCACCTGTCGAAGCGCCCCTCGGCGTTGTAGACGGCATTGTGGGCCTTGAACGTCAGCTCGCCCGGCGCGGGAGCCGAATCGGCGGCGGCCAAGCGGACGCCAACGGCCAAGGCGAGCGCGAGAATGGCGGCGGGAGCGATACGTCTCATGGAATGGGACCTCCGGGGTCCCGAGAGCCTAACACGCCGGTCCGGGGTTAGCATCGCCCGATGGCCGGACCGCTGCGGATCGGGATCGACCTCGGGGGGACCAAGATCGAGGGCGTGGCGCTCGACGGCGACGACTGCGAGGCGGCGCGCCGGCGCATCGCGACCCCGCGCGAGAATTACGACGCGACGATCGCGTCCGTCGCCGGGCTCGTCGCCACGCTCGAGACCGCGGCGGGAGCCCCCGGCACGGTCGGCGTCGGCATCCCGGGAACCATCTCGCCGGCGACCGGGCTCGTGAAGAACGCGAATTCGACCTGGCTGAACGGCCGGCCGTTCCGCGAGGATCTCGAGCGTGCGCTCGGCCGCCCGGTTCGCCTGATGAACGACGCCAACTGCTTCGCCGTCGCCGAGGCGGCCGACGGCGCGGCGGCGGGGGCCGCGACGGTGTTCGGCGTGATCCTAGGCACCGGCGTCGGCGGGGGTCTCGTCGTCGCGGGCGAGCCTGTCCGCGGCGCGAACGCGATCGCGGGTGAATGGGGGCACACCCCCCTGCCGTGGCCGGCGGAGGACGAGCGGCCCGGCCGGGAGTGCTGGTGCGGTCTGTCGGGGTGTCTCGAAACGTACCTCTCCGGACCCGGGCTCGCCGCCGAGTTCGCGGCGGCGACCGGGGTCGCGCTCGATGCGGCTGCGATCGGCGAGGCCGCAGCCGCGGGCGAGTCCGCCGCGATCGCCGTTCTGGCGCGCTACGAGGAGCGGCTCGCCCGGGCGCTCGCGGTCGTGATCGACATCTTCGACCCGGAGGTGATCGTCCTCGGCGGAGGCCTGTCGCGGATCGCGCGGCTCTACTCCGAGGTCCCGCAGCACTGGAAGCGATGGGTCTTTTCGGACCACGTCGCCACGCGCTTGGTCCCCCCTCGCCACGGGGACGCGGCGGGAGTTCGCGGGGCGGCCTGGTTGTGGCCCAGGACCGGCGCGTAGGATCGCGCGATGGAGCGCCCCGGGTGATACCCTGCCGGTTCCGCACCGGCGAAACTTTGGTCCAAATCGCGCGTAATAGTCGGTATCCGGGTGCGTTGTCCGCCCGGCCTTCAGGAGGAGATCCCCACCGTGAAGAGAATTGGAATGGCCGTACTGCTGTCTCTCGCCGTTGCCGCGGCGGGGCCGTCGCCGGCCGCCGAGCTGCCGACCCCCGACATCGCCTATCAGAAGTTCACGCTCGACAACGGGCTGACACTGATCGTCCACGAGGACCACAAAGCGCCGATCGTCGCGGTGAACGTCTGGTATCACGTCGGCTCGAAGAACGAGAAGCCGGGCCGCACCGGGTTCGCGCACCTGTTCGAGCACCTCATGTTCAACGGGAGCGAGAACTTCAACGACGACTATTTCAAGGCGGTCGAGCCGCTCGGTGCGACCGATCTGAACGGAACCACGAACAATGACCGGACGAACTATTTCCAGAATGTCCCCAAGTCGGCCCTGGACACGATCCTGTGGCTCGAGTCCGACCGGATGGGCCACCTCGTCAAGGCGATCGACCAGGCGCGCCTGGACGAGCAGCGCGGCGTCGTCCAGAACGAGAAGCGCCAGGGAGAGAACGAGCCGTATGCCGTCTCCGAGGAGCTGATCACCAAGGCGTGCTTCCCGGCCGGCCACCCGTACTCGTGGACCGTCATCGGCTCGATGGCGGACCTCGACGCGGCCAAGCTCGACGACGTCAAGGAATGGTTCAAGACCTACTACGGCCCGAACAACGCCGTGCTCGTCGTCGCGGGGGACGTCGATCCCAAGACGGTCCTGACGAAAGTCCAGCTCTACTTCGGCGACATCCCTCCGGGGCCGCCGATCGCCCACTTCGAGCAGTGGGTCGCCAAGCGCGCCGGCACCCAGCGCCAGATCGTCCAGGACCGGGTCCCGCAGGCGCGGATCATGAAGGTCTGGAACGTGCCGGGTGAGGCGAGCCGCGACCGTGTCCTGCTCGGCCTCGCCGGTCAGGTCCTGTCTTCGGGGAAGAACTCGAGGCTCTACAAGCGGCTGGTCTACGACGATCAGATCGCGACGTCCGTGGCCGCCTACAACGACTCCCACGAGATCGCGAGCCTGTTCACGGTGCAGGCGGACGCCAAGAAAGAGGTCGACCCCGCGAAGGTCGAAAAGGCTGTCGACGAGGAGATCGCCAAGCTGCTCGCCTCCGGTCCGACCGAGGACGAGCTCGAGCGTGCCAAGACCGCGATCTTCGCCGGGTTCATCCGGGGGGTCGAGCGGATCGGCGGGTTCGGCGGCAAGTCCGACGTGCTCGCCTCGAGCATGGTCTACGAGGGCCGCCCCGACGGGTACAAGGAGGAGCTCGACATCGTGCGCTCGGCGACGCCGGCGCAGGTGAAGGAGGCCGCGCAGCGGTGGCTGTCGGACGGCCAGTACGTGCTCACGATCCTCCCCTTCCCCGCGGACCTCACGGCGGCCGACAAGGGCGCCGACCGGTCGAAGATGCCGGCGGCCGGGACCGCGCCGGACGGGACGCTTCCGGCGATCCAGAAGGCGACGCTCTCGAACGGCATGAAGATCGAGGTCGCCGAGCGGCACGCGATCCCGGTCGTCGATCTCAATCTCATGATCGACGCCGGATACACCGCCGACGCGGGGGCGATCCCGGGCACGGCGAGCCTTGCGATGAGCATGCTCGACGAGGGCACCAAGACGCGGTCGTCGCTCCAGATCAGCGACGAGTCGCAGCGCCTCGGGGCGCAGATCGGTTCGGGGTCCGACCTGGACACGTCCTACGTCAACCTCTCGGCCCTCAAGGCGAACCTCGACGCCTCGCTCGCGCTCTGGGCGGACGTCATCCTCAATCCGTCGTTTCCCGAGGCCGACTTCCGTCGCCTGCAGAAGCAGCAGCTGGCCGGGATTCAGAGGGAGAAGGCCGAGCCGATCGGAATGGCGCTTCGCGTGTTTCCGAAGCTCCTGTACGGGCCCGACCATCCGTACGGCCTCCCGTTCACCGGCTCCGGCTTCGAGACCGGCGTCGCGAAGCTCACCCGCGACGATCTCGTGAAGTTCCACCAGACCTGGTTCAAGCCGAACCATGCCACGCTCATCGTGGTCGGCGACACGACGCTCGCGGAGATCCAGCCGAAGCTCGAGGCGCTGTTCAAGGGATGGAAGTCCGGCTCGACGCCCGAGAAGAAGCTGACGAACGCGGCGTCGAAGAACGGAACGACGATCTACATCCTGGACCGCCCGGGATCGCTCCAGTCGATCATCCTGGCCGGCAACCTCGTGCCGCCGACCGCGAATCCGGACGAGATCGCGTTCAAGACGATGAACCAGGTTCTCGGAGGGGCGTTCATCGCGCGCATCAACATGAACCTGCGCGAGGACAAGCACTGGTCGTACGGCTCCTACACGTTCATTCCCCAGGCCCGGGGGCAGCGCCCGATGCTCGGGTACGCGCCGGTGCAGACCGACAAGACGACCGAGGCGATGGTCGAGCTGAAGAAGGAGTTCCAGGGGATCGTCTCGAACAAGCCCGTGACCGCGCTCGAGCTGTCGCAGGCGCAAGACAGCCTCACGAAAACCTTGGCCGGCGACTGGGAAACCCAGGAGGCGGTCTCGGGCTCGATGGGACAGATGGTCCGGTTCGGGCTGCCCGACGACTATTTCAAGACGTTCCCCGGAAAGGTCCGCGCGTTGAAGACGAGCGACCTCGACGCGATCGCGAAGAAGCTCCTCGCCCCCGACAAGATGGTGTGGGTCGTCGTCGGGGACCGGGCGAAGATCGAATCCGGGATCAAGTCGCTCGGGTGGGGAGAATTAAAATACCTAGACCCGGACGGGAATCCCGTCACGAAGTAAGCGCCCTCATCCGTACGGCCCGCGGTGCGCCGCGCTGCGGGCCGTGCGTGGGATTCGTCCCGATTCGTGCTACAAACGGGCACATGCCCGCCCCTCCGATCGCTCCGCTCGAGCCGCACGAGACCCGTCTTCACGGCAGGGTCCTGCAGGACGACTGGTTCTGGCTCCGCGGGCGCGGCGATCCGCGCGTCAACGCGCACCTCGAAGCGGAGAACGCCTATACCCACGCGGTGATGGCGGACACGGCGGAGCTGCAGCAACGCCTGTACGTCGAGATGCTCTCCCGCATCAAGGAAACCGACGTGTCGGCCCCGTACCGCCGGGGCAAGTACTGGTACTACGGGAGGACCGAGGAAGGACGCCAGTATCCGATCCTGTGCCGGAGGCTCGGGGCCATGACCTCCGCGGAGGAGATCGTCCTCGATCTGAACGCGCTCGCCGTCGATCACGCGTACTTCGCGGTCGACAGCTTCGTCGTCAGCGACGACGGCAGCCTCCTCGCCTATTCGGTGGACACGACGGGATCACGGGAGTACACGCTCCAGCTCAAGGACCTCGCGACCGGCGCGATCGGCCCCGAGCGGATCGCGCGCGTCAGCTCGGTCGCGTGGGCGGCGGACGGCCGCACGCTGTTCTACGTGACGGACGACGACGCGAAGCGCCCCTATCGCCTCTGGCGCCACAGGATCGGCCAGGCGGACGACGCGTTGCTCATCGAAGAGGCGGACGAGCGCTTCGCCCTGTCGGTCCGGCGCTCGCGGAGCAACGGCTTCGTGTTCCTCGAGGCGGATTCCCACACCGCGAGCGAGGTCCGCTTCCTGCGCGCCGATCGCCCCGACGACCCGTTCACGCTGTTCCTCCCGCGGCGGCCCGATCTCGAATACGAGGTCGACCACGGCGCGGACGCCTTCTGGATCCGTATCAACGATCGAGGCCGGAATTACCGTCTCGTCCGTGCCCCGATCGGCGTCTCCGACGCGTCGGGCTGGGTCGAGTTCCTGCCCCACCGTCCGCAGGTGATGCTTGCCGGGTTCGAGCTGTTCGCCGGGCACCTGATCGCGTACGAGCGGGAGGACGGCCTGGAGCGGTTCGTCGTCCACGAGCTCGCGACGGGCGAGAGCCATCTCGTCGCGTTTCCCGAAGCCGCGTACACGGCGTTTCCGGATATCAATGCGGAGTTCGAGACCGACCTGTTCCGATTCCGCTACCAGTCGATGGCCACTCCGCCGAGCGTCTACGACTACGGTCTCCGCACGCGGGCGCGGACCCTCGTGAAGCAGCTCGAGGTGCTGGGCGGCTTCGATACCGGCGCCTACGCGGTGGAGCGGCTCCACGCGCTCGCTCCCGACGGCACCCCGGTGCCGATCTCGCTCGCGTACCGGAAGGGAACGCCCAAGGACGGCTCCGCTCCGATGCACCTCGTCGGGTACGGCGCCTACGGGATGCCGCTCCCGGTCCTCTTCTCGTCCAATCGCCTCTCGCTTCTCGACCGCGGGGTGATCTGCGCGCTGGCCCACGTGCGCGGAGGCGGCGAGATGGGAAAGCCCTGGCACGACGCCGGCCGCATGGAGCGCAAGACGAACACGTTCACCGATTTCATAGCGGTCGCGGATCACCTCGTGGAGCGCCGATTCACGTCGCACTCCCGCCTGATCGTCGAGGGCGGCAGCGCCGGCGGGCTGCTCATCGGAGTCGTCGCCAACCGGCGGCCGGACCTGGCCGGGGGGCTCCTCATGAAGGTCCCGTTCGTCGACGTCGTCAACACGATGCTCGACACCTCGCTCCCGCTGACGGTCGGCGAATTCGAGGAGTGGGGGAACCCGTCCTTGCCCGGGGATTTCGCGCGGCTGAGCCTGTATTGCCCCTACACGAACCTCGCGACGGCATCCTTTCCGCCGATGCTCGTGAAGACCTCGCTCAACGACAGCCAGGTAATGTACTGGGAGCCGGCAAAATACGTCGCGAAGCTCCGGCACCTGAACGGCGGGGCGCCGCAGGTGCTGCTCAAGGTCAACTTTGCCGCGGGCCACGGCGGTGCTTCCGGCCGGTACGACGCGCTCCGCGACATCGCCTTCGACGTCGCCTGGATGCTGCGCATCTGGGGCCTTGGCGGACGGGACGCGGGCGCCTAGATTCTCGTCGAGGAGGAGGGCGGAAGCGTGCATGCCGCGATCGCCGCGCTGACGGCAGCCCAGATCCTGATCCATGCGCCCCAGCAGGAGCTCGGGGCGACCCGGGCCAGCGTCGAGAAGAAGCTCGGCCCGTCCGGATCGGTCGGAACGGATTTTCCCGCGAGCCCGTTCGTCGAGGGCGGCCGGGACCAGGTGCTCACGCTCGGCTACCCCGGGGCCCAGATCCGCGTCTACGCCGTTCCGGGCCGGAACACGAGCGCGCTCCTCGCGGTCGTGAGCGGAACGGACCTCATCCCGACGAGGACCGGCGTCAAGATCGGCGCCGACCGCGGCGCGCTCCTGCGCGAGCTCGGCGGGCCCGACTACGAGGACGAGGATCAGCTCGTCTACTCGGATCCGCACCCGGACGACCCTCGCGTCTCCGACCAGGTCCGGCTTCTCCTGAAGGACGATCGGCTGATCGGGATCGAGTGGCGGTACGCCGTCGGGGGCGCGGCCCGGTAGCCCCCGTGGCCGCGCCCCTCAGCGGCGCCGGCCGACCCCACGCTTCGGACAGTGCGGCTCGACGGCACAAGCCGAGCAGATCGGAGAGATCGGCTTGCAAACCGCCTGGCCGTGACGGACGAGCGTCTCGTTGATGGGAATCCACCAGCGCCTCGGCAGGCCGGCGCGAAGCGCCGCCTCGGTGTCCTCCGGGCTGCTCGTCCGCACCCAGCCGAGCCGGTTCGCGATGCGGTGGACGTGCGTGTCCACGCAGATTCCCGGCTTGCCGAATCCGAGCGTCACCGTGAGATTCGCCGTCTTCCTCCCGACGCCGGGAAGCTCCAGGAGCGCGTCGATCGTCGAAGGGACACGGCCTCCGTGCTCCGCGATCAGCGTGCGGCAGATGGCCCGGATCTGCGCGGACTTCCGCCGGTAGAACCCGACGGGGTAGATCCGCGTCGCAATCTCGCGCTCGGAGAGCGCGAGCATGGCCTTCGGCGTGCGCGCGAGCGCGAACAGCCGCGCGGTCGCGGCGTAGGCGACGTCGTCCTTGGTGCGCAGCGAGAGGATGCAGCCGACGAGGATCCGGAAGGGATCCGGACCGTGCGTCTTGACGAACCGGTCGATCTCGTACCGCGAGGCGAGCGCCGACAGGACGCGGTGGTATGGCGTCACAGCGTTTCCAGGGGCACGTCCCGCTTCGGGGCCGGAAACGCCGCTGCGAGCTCCGCCAGATCCTCCTCGCTGAGCACGATGTCGGCGGCACGGGCGTTCTCCCGGACGTGCGCAATCCGCGACGACTTGGGGATCGTCACGACGTGATCCCAGCGCATGGTCCACGCGATCGCGATCTGCGCGCTGCTGGCACCGTGCCGCCGGGCGACGTTGCGGAGTGCCGGATCCGGGCGCAGGCGCCCCTGCTCGAGCGGCGAGTACGCCATGATCGCGATCTCGCGCGAGCGGCACCAGCCGAAGAGGTGTCTCTCGACTCCGCGGCGGCCGAGGTTGTAGAGCACCTGGTTCACGGACGTCCCGCCGCCTCCGGGAAGACGCTCCGCGCGCTCCATCTCGCCGAGGTCGAAGTTGCTGAGGCCGTAATGGAGGATCTTTCCCTGGTCGAGGAGCGCGAGAAACGCCCGGTAGGTCTCCTCGAGCGGGTGCGGGCCCGGCCAGTGCAGGAGGTACAGGTCGATCCGATCGGTGCGGAGCCTGCGGAGGCTGCGCTCGCACGCGGCCTTGGTCCCCGCATGGCTCGCGTTTTGCGGGAGGACCTTCGAGACGAGGAATACCTGATCCCGCTGGCCGGCGATCGCTTCCGCGACGAGCTCCTCGGCCCCGCCACCGGCGTACATCTCCGCGGTGTCGATGAGCGTCAGGCCGAGGTCGAGGCCGCAGCGCAGCGCCGCGATCTCCTCGGCGCGAGCGGCCGCGTCCTCGCCCATGGTCCACGTGCCGAGCCCGAGACCCGGAAGCGCCGCCCCCGATCTCGTCCGCACCTCGAATCTCACGGCGCCCTCACCGTGCCGGGCGGGCGCTTCCCCCGTCCCCCACCCACCACGGGACCCACGCCAGCGAGACGCCGCTCACGGTGACGTCGGCGCCGAGCTTCTCGAAGTCCTGCATGTCAGACCGGCGGCTTGAGCGTGCGCATGACGATCGCCTCGTCGATGACGAGGTGGTGAGCGTCGCCGTTGGCCTTGACCTCGGGCTGCGAGAAGGGATCGAACTCGAACGGCTTGATGATGCGCCCCCACACCGCCTTCAGGGCGCGCGCGCCGATCCGGCTCGACTTCGACGCTTCGTCGGCGATCTTGCGGACCGCCCCCTCCGTGACCTCGATGTCGATCCCGTAGTTCTTGAAGAAGCCCTGCGAGGCCTTCAGGACGGAATCGCGCGGCTCGGTGAAGATGCGCGAGAGTATCCCAGAATGGAGATCCTCGAGGATGATCGAGTTGTCGAACCGGGAGAGGAACTGCGGCTGCATCCCGTAATCGAACAGGTCCTCCTGCTTGAACCAGTGCCGCAGCGTGAAGTACTCGCGGATCTGCACCTCGCCGTTCTCGTAGACCGTCTCGGTCGGCAGCTTCACGCGCGAGGTGGGCGAGGTCACGCGGCGATAGACCTGGTCGTAGAGCATCTCGAACGCCCCAGCGCACAGGAACAGCATCTTGCCGGTGTCGACGTGGATGGCGGCCTTCTCGAGCTGCTTTCCCTTGTAGACGGTGACGGGATAGAGAATGCGCTCGCCCTCGATGAGTGTCAGAAGGCCCTGCTGGATGTTGATCCCGGTCACGTAGGGCTTGCCGCCGACCACCGCCGAGATCTTGTCGATTTCGTCGATGCAGACCGTCGCCCGCTCCATGTAGCGGCCGATCTCCTCCGCGGAGGCTTGCTCCCCGAGGATCTCCCGCGCGCGCTCCTCGAGGCGCGTGAGGAGGCGGTTGGGATCGACGATCCCTTCCTCGCTGGCGAACTGGTTGGCGTTCATGATCACGACGACGCGGTACTGATGGATGTCGGTGTGCGCCTGGTAGAGGCGCTCCATCGCTCGCATGATCGTGGTCTTTCCGGTTCCCGAATTCCCAATCATCAGGAGGTTGCCGTACCGCTCTCCCTGTAGGTGTTTGAAGATCGCAACCGACACGAACTTCAAGGTTTCCTGCTGGCCGATCACGTCGGCTTGCAGGAATGTGTTGATCTCGACGGGTTTCATCGGGGTTCACTCCGAGTTAACGCGACGGGCGAAGCCTTGATTATAGCCGCTCCGTATAGAGTAGGCGCGGGCGCCCGGAGCGTAGGATCCGCGGCCCCGCGGGGAGGACAAAGATGCGCGGTTTCCTGATCGCTCTCGTCATCCTGGCGGCCCTCGCCGTCGTGATGGCTCGGGTGCTGAAACGGGGCTTCGACGTTCGAAACGCCGAAGGCCGCCGGGTGACCGGAGTCGCTCCGGGACAGCTGGGAACCATTGCGGCGTCGGTCGCCGGCCTCGTCCTCGTCATCGCATCCGTGCGCGTCGTCCCGGTCGGTCACGCGCTCGTCATCTTCAACACGATCACGCGCAGTTTCCGGCTCTCGCCGCAGGGCGTCACGCTCGTGTGGCCGCTGATCAGCCAGACCCAGCAGTACGACCTGCGGCGCCTCGAGTACACGATGTCCGCGACCACCGGAGAGGGCCGGCGCGCCGCGGTGGACGATTCCCTCTGGTCCCCGACCCAGGAAGGGCTCCAGGTCGGCATCGACATCACGGTCTGGCACCACCTCGATCCGGCACGCGTGACCCAGATTCACCAGAAGATCGGGCCCGACTACGAGGAGAAGATCATCCGCCCGGCGGTCCGCTCGGTCATCCGCCTCGTCATCTCCGAGTACCCGGTGATGGACGTCTACTCGGCGAAGCGCGCCGCCATCCAGGACGAGATCAACGTCAAGCTGAAGGCGCTCGTCGAGAAGGACGGATTCGTGATCGACGAGGTCGTGCTCCGCGACGTTCGCTTCACGGACCAGTTCACCAAGGCGATCGAAGCCAAGCAGATCGCTCAGCAGGCCGCCGAGCAGATGAAGTACGTGCTCGAGAAGGAAAGCCGCGAGGCCGAGCGCAAGGTCATCGAGGCCTCGGGCCGCGCGAAGGCGATCGAGACGATCAACGAGGCGCTCCGGCAGAATCCGAACTACATTCGTTACCTCTACGTCGACAAGCTCTCGGACAAGATCAGCGTGATCGTCTCGGATCAGAACACGATCATGGACTTGAAGGGCATCCTGGAAGCCAAGGGCAAGTGACGGCCGTCCGCCGAACGTTCGGCACCTCGATCGTTTCCGGCGCCCTGACGCTCGTGGCGTTCGGCTGCTCGAAGCAGGCGACGCCCGTCTCCTCCGGCGGGGGCCGAGGCCGGCCCAATCTCGTGCTCATCACGATGGACACGACGCGGGCCGACCACCTCGGGTGTTACGGCGACCGCGATGCGGCGACGCCACGGCTCGACGCCCTCGCGCGCGACGGGGTCGTCTTCGATCACGCGTTCGCGGTGGCGCCGCTGACGTTCCCGTCGCACGCCTCGATGCTCACGGGCCGCTACCCTCCGGCGACCGGTGTCCGGGACAATGGAGATTTCAGGCTTCCCGAGGCGGAAACCACGCTCGCCGAGCACCTCCGCGCGCAGGGATACCGTGCGCGCGCCTCCGTCGGCTCGTTCGTTCTCGCCGGCGAGCTGGGGCTCGCCCAGGGATTCGAGGCGTACGCGGAGCCTCCGGCCCCGCGCCTCGCCGGGGTCGCGGATCCCGCCGTCGCGCGCCTCGAGAGGATCCCGCAGCGCCCCGCGGCGCGTGTGGCCGACGAGGCCCTCACCGCGATCGACGCGATGAAGAGCGGGCCCTTCTTCCTCTGGGTCCACTTCTTCGATCCCCACTCGCCGTACACGCCTCCCCCGCCGTACGCGGAAGCATTCAAGAGCCGACCGTACGACGGGGAGATCGCGTCGATGGATGCCGCGATCGGGCGGATCGTCGACGGCCTTTCCGCCGCGGGCGTCACCGACCGGACGATCGTCGCCGCGATCGCCGATCACGGTGAGTCGCTCGGCGAGCACGGCGAGGCCACCCACGGGATCTACCTCTACGACGCGACGCTGCACGTGCCTCTCATCGTGCGGTACCCGGCGAAGCTTCGCGCGGGATCGCGCTATGCGGGTCTCGTTTCCGGCGTCGATCTCGCCCCCACGCTCCTCGAGCTGATGGAGCTGCCCCCCCTGCCGGCCGCTCAGGGATCGAGCGTTGCTTCGGCCCTCGTGGCGGGATCCGTCGCCGAGCGCGAACCGGTCTACGCCGAATCGGTTTACGGGGAGCGGGCCTACGGCTGGTCGCCCCTGTTCGCGCTGCGCTCGGCATCGGAGAAGTTCATCGAGGCCCCCGAGCCGGAGGTCTACGCGGTCGAGGCCGACCCGGGCGAGACGAAGAACCTGGCGAGCGGGCGCCCCGCCGACCTTGCCGCCTGGCGGAAGCGCCTCGCCGATGACGTCTCGCGCATGGGACCGTCCCAGGCCTCCGCGGCCTCCGCCTCGGACGACGAGCAGCGCCGCGAGGCCCTGCGCAGCCTCGGGTACGTCTCGGGCGGGGCGCCCGGCCTCGCGCGGAAGAACCGACCCGACCCGAAGACGCGGTTCGACGTTCACCTCGACTACATGAAGGCCTTGGAGCTCGTCGATTCCGGGAAGACGTCCGAGGCGGAGACCCTTCTCGCGAAAACGCTCGCGAGGGATCCCGGAAACCCCGCAGTCACGTCGCTCCTGGGCTCGCTCCGGTTCTCCTCGACCCGGCGGGCGGAGGGACTCGCCCAGCTCCGCGCGGCGGCCGCGGCGGCCCCCGGCGTCTGGACGAATCAATGGAACCTTGCGAACGCCCTGCTCGAGCAGGGGCTCTTCGAGGACGCGGTCGCCCCGCTCCGCGCGGTGGTCGCGATCGGGCCGGAGATCCCGGAGTCCTACTACGCGCTCGGAAACGCGCTCGCGGGCGCCGGCCACGCGGCGGACGCGGTGCTCGCGTACCGCCAAGCGGCCGGACGCGGCCTGAAGACCGCCGCCTTGAACGTGGCCCTGGGCGCCGCTCTCGAGGACGGGAAGGACGTGGCCGGTGCCGAGGCGGCGTTCCGGGAATCCGTGCGCATCGACCCGAGCTGCGCCGATTGCTGGAACAAGCTCGGCATTCTGCTCGACCGCACGGGTCGCCGCCCGGACGCGATGGAGGCCTTCGAGAAAGCGATCGCCGCGGACCCCGGCCACCCCGATGCGCTGTTCAACCGCGGCCGGATCCGGCTCCTCGGTGGCGACGCGAAGGCCGCGCGCGCCGACGTGGACGCGCTCCTGGCCCGGCACCCGGACTACGCGGCCGCGCGCCTCCTCGAGGCGAACGTTTGCGAGGCCGAGGGGAATCGAGCGGGCGCCCGGGCGGCGCTCCGCGAGCTCATCGCGCTGCCGGGGGCTGCACCGAACCTCAAGGCGGCCGGCCGGGCGATGCTGGCGAAGCTCGGGGAGTAGGGCCGCTTCTCCGCTTGAAGCCGCGCGTCGCCCGGTCCCCGGAGGCGGCGCGGCCCGCCGCTTAGGCTTTCTCCGTCTGGATCCGCATCGCGTAGAACGAGCGCCACACGAAGGTCACCGAGACGAGGAAGAACGCCGCGGCCAGCACGTGCGTGACCAGCGAGTTCTGCGCCGAGATGCTCACCGCAAGCTCGACCGCGAGCAATCCGAACAGCGTCGTGAACTTGATGATCGGGTTCATGGCCACCGAGGAAGTGTCCTTGAACGGATCGCCGACGGTGTCGCCGACGACCGTCGCGGCGTGCAATTCGGTCCCCTTCTCCTTCAGCTCGACCTCGACGATCTTCTTCGCGTTGTCCCACGCGCCGCCGCCGTTGGCCATGAAGATCGCCTGGAACAGGCCGAACAGGGCGATCGAGATCAGGTAGCCGATGAAGAAGTACGGCTCGACGAACGCGAACGCGAGAGTCGCGAAGAACACCGAGAGGAAGATGTTGAACATCCCCTTCTGAGCGTACTGCGTGCAGATCTCGACGACGCGCTTCGAGTCGGCGACGGAGGCCTTCTCCGTGCTCTCGAGATTGATGTTGCGCTTGATGAACTCGACCGCCCGGTAGGCCCCCGTGGTGACCGCCTGGATGGATGCGCCGGTGAACCAGAAGATCATCCCGCCGCCGGCGATCAAGCCGAGGAGGAACGGCGGGTGCAGGAGCGAGAGCTTGTCGAGGTTCTGGGACAGCCCGTGCGTCAGGGCCACGATGATCGAGAAGATCATCGTGGTCGCGCCGACGACCGCGGTGCCGATCAGCACCGGCTTCGCCGTCGCCTTGAACGTGTTCCCGGCGCCGTCGTTCTCCTCGAGGAGGTGCTTCGCCTTGGCGAAGTTCACGTCGAACCCGTGGTCCCGCTTGATCTCGTTCGCGGCGCCCGGGATCTGCTCGATCGTCGACAGCTCGAACACCGATTGCGCGTTGTCGGTCACCGGACCGTAGGAGTCGACCGCGATCGTCACGGGTCCCATTCCGAGGAACCCGAACGCGACGAGGCCGAACGCGAAGACCGCGGGGGCGATCATCAGGGCGCCGAGGCCCGTCGTGCTCACCCCGTACGCGATCCCCATCAGGATCAGGATCGTCATGCCCAGCCAGTACGAGCTGAAATTCCCCGCGACGAGGCCCGAGAGGATGTTCAGCGACGCGCCGCCCTCGCGGGACGACGTGACGACCTCACGCACGTGCGCGGACTCGACCGAGGTGAAGACCTTCACGAGCTCCGGGATGATCGCGCCGGCGAGCGTCCCGCACGTGATGACCGTGGACAGCTTCCACCAGAGCGTCCCGTCGCCCAGGCCCGGGATCATCAGGTACGACACGATGTAGGTAAGGATGACCGAGACGATCGAGGTCAGCCAGACGAGGCGCGTGAGCGGCGCCTCGAAGTTCATCTTGTCCGCCTTCTCGTACTGTCCGCGCGCGAGCGCCTCGTTGGCGAAATACGACAGCCCGGACGCGACGATCATCATGACGCGCATCGTGAAGATCCACACGAGTAGCTGGACCTGGACCTTGGGGTCCTTGACGGCGAGGATGATGAACGAGATCAGCGCCACGCCGGTGACCCCGTAGGTCTCGAAGCCGTCCGCCGAGGGACCGACCGAATCCCCCGCGTTGTCGCCCGTGCAGTCCGCGATCACGCCGGGATTGCGGGCGTCGTCCTCCTTGATCTTGAAGACGACCTTCATGAGGTCGGCGCCGATGTCGGCGATCTTGGTGAAGATCCCGCCGGCGATCCGGAGCGCCGCCGCGCCCAGGGACTCGCCGATCGCGAACCCGATGAAACAGGGACCCGCGTACGCCCCGGGGACGAACAGCAGGATGCACAGCATCAGGAACAGCTCGACGGAGATCAGCAGCATCCCGATGCTCATGCCCGCTTTCAGCGGGATCGCATAGCACGGGTAGGGCTTGCCCTTGAGCGCGGCGAAGGCGGTCCGGGAGTTCGCGAACGTGTTCACGCGGATGCCGAACCACGCGACTCCGTAGCTTCCGGCGATCCCGATGAGGCTGAACAGGAGGATGATCAGCGTGCGGCCGAAGGAGAACTGCTGCAGGAAGAAGAAGTAGATGAAGATGATGGACCCGATGAACAGCTCGAGGATCATCAGGAACTTGCCCTGCTGGATCAGGTAGGTCTTGCAGGTCTCGTAGATCAGCTCCGAGATCTCCCGCATCGACTTGTGGACGGGCATGTTCTTCAGCTGCGTGTAGATCATCAGCCCGAAGCCAAGGCCCAGCGCGGAGACCACGAGGCCGACCATGAGCAGCGTGCGCCCGTTGGTGCCTTCGAAGAAGGTCACGGTGCCGAGATCGGGCAGCTGAAGGTTGGCCTCGCCGCCCTCGTGAACGACCGGAGCGCCGCCGGAGTGCTCCTGCGCCGCCGCCGGCACCGGCGCGACGAACACGAGCGCCGCCAGCGCCAGCGGAATCAGGGCCGCAAGCCCCCGCAACCTTCGATTCGTGAACATGTCCACCTCTCTCCTCGGCTCGCGCCAAGCCACAACGCACCGCCCGTTCGCGGACGGCATCGAGTTTTGGAGGGGTTGGCCGCCCGCCGCTTGGCGGACGCTTCAGCGCCCAACGCTCCCGTCCGAATACCTCGGTTCCCCCCGGTCGGGAAGGACGGAAAGCCGAGGGTTTATACCAGCGACCGGGGGGTCCTGTCGACGCCCCGGGGTTCGACGGCCTCGCCGGCGCGCGGGGAGGTATGAGAGGGTAGGCGTCGTGCGCATCAAGATCTGCGGCATCACGACCCCTCAGGAAGGCCTGGCGGCCGCCCACGCGGGCGCGGACGCGCTCGGCTGCCTGGTGGGGGTCGAGCATCTTTCCCCCGACGGCATCCCGGCGGCGGCGGCACGCTGGGTGTTCGCCGCGCTTCCGCCTTACGTCGCCAGGGTTCTGGTGACGCACCGCGCCACGCTCCCGGAGATCGAGGATCTGGTTGCCGAGACCGCGGCGACCGTCGTCCAGCTCCACGGCGATTTCCCGGTCGCCGAGATCCCCCGTCTTTGCTCCCGGTTCCCGTACCTGACGATCGTCAAGGCGGTGCCCGTCACCGGTGACGAGGCCGTCGCTCAGGCACGGGACGCGGCGCGCGCCGCGCACGCGATCCTGCTCGACACGCGAACCCCGGGCCGGGTCGGCGGAACGGGGACCGTTCACGACTGGTCGATCAGCGCGCGCATCGTGACCGGCGTGCCGGTCCCGGTGATCCTCGCGGGCGGGCTTCACGCGGGCAACGTCGCCGAGGCGATCGCGCGCGTCCGGCCGTGGGGTGTCGACGTGAACACCGGGACGAAGGGCGCCGACGGGAAGAAGTCGGAGGAACGGATGCGCTCCTTCGTCATCGCGGTGCGGTCGGCGTCCTAGGGAATCTCGTAGATCAGGATCGAGTCGCCCACGCGATCGACCGGCGTCAGCCGGGTTCTCACACGGTCCATCCAGAAGGCGGGGAGAGCGTCCTCGATCGCCCGCCGCTGCGCCTCCGACACCGCCCCGCGCTCGACGAACCAGCTCGCGGCATGGGGCGTGGGACGATCGCTCGCGCGCGCCTCGTCGCAGACGTGCAGGTACTCGGTCACCACGGGACGGCTCACCCAGCCGCGCTTCACCGCCTCCCGGACGAACCCGCGCTCCCGGTCGAGATACACGCCCTGCAACAGCGTGACGCTCGCGGCGAGGTACGAGCCCGAGGCCGGTGGCGCGGCCGGGATGTCGGTCGCCGTGTCCAGGAACAGCGCGACCTTCCGGAACCTGACCCCGTACGCCCCCGGGTCTGCGGTGCCGAAGTACGCGAGGCCGACCTCGTCGACGCCGTGCGCCCGCATCCATGCGCCCAGCCGTCCCAGGTCCTGTCCCCAGTCGATGTTGGAGTCGACGAGGTGGCGCCATCCGCCGCGCGGTCCGCCGGCGAGGACGTTGAAATAGGACAGGTAGGCCGGCGTCGCCGAGGCGAACGACACGACGCATCCGGCGACGAGGCCGAGTGCGAGCCACGCCCTCCGGCCCCGCTCCGTGAGCCACACCGCGGCCGGGGCCGCCGCGACGCAGAGCAGCGGATAGAGGGGGGCGATGTGACGATGGCCGATGTTGAACCGGCTGAGAATTGCCGCGGTGGAGTACGCCAGCGCGGGGAGGGCGACGAACCAGCCGTCGAGGCCGCGCCCGCGCGACCGCAGCGCCGCGGCCGCGATCGCCCATACCACGAGCAGGATGAACGCGGGCGGCGTCTTGAACAGGAACGCTTCGGGGAAGTAGCGGTACCACCCGCGGATCGACTCCTCGCCGTCGAGGAAGCAGACCCGGTCGCTCGCCCACGCTTTCGCGTAGGCGAACCCGTACAGGTAAGCCTCCGGAAACAGGTGATGCGTCGCGGCGAAGCGCACGGACGCCGGGATCCCGGGGTCGTTCTTCTCGAGGGCCGACCACTCGAGCAGGTACCCGGGGTCGGTCGAGGCCGCGTAGCGAAAGCCGTAGCCGGCCCAGACCGACAGGTATGCGGTCCCGGCGACGAGCGCGATCGCCCCCGCGGCGCGCCTGGCCGGGACACGCCCGGCCGCCACCGCCGCGACCACGAGAACGACCACGATGGGCGCGAGTAGCGCCCCGTTGAACTTGATGAGCAGCGCGGCGCCGAGGGCCGCGCCCGTGAGCAGAGCGCGCGGCCACGTCGGCTTCCGGGTCCACCGCCAGTGCGCCCAGATCGTCGCGACGATGCCCAGCCCCTCGGGGAGGTCGGTCGCCACGAGCCGGGCGTGCGCGAGGATCGTCGGGCACGTGACCGCGAGGGCCAGGGCCAGGAGACCGGCGTCCGCCCCGCGCATCTCCCGCGTCCAGCCGTAGACCAGCAGGCACAAGACGGCCCCGAGCGCGATCATGGCGCACCGCGCCGGGAAGATCCGAGCCGCCGGGTCTCGGCGGATCGCCGAGTTCCGCGAGCCGAAGAGAAGCTCGAATCCGAAGATCCATTCGCTCGCCCCCGTCCGCGCTCCCCCGCTTCCTCCGGACGGCTCGCCGCGCCAGACCTCCGACGCGTAGTCCCCTCCGCCGCGCCCCAGGGCCACCACGGGGGCGGCGGCGATCATCTTCACGAGGGGTGGATGCTCGGGGTTCAGGCGGAAATCGCCTCGCTCGAGCGCGCTGACGCCCGCACCCAGATGAGGCGTCTCGTCGAACGTGACCGCATCGTCCTTGACCGACACGATCGCGCAGACGACGAAGATCGCGAGCAGGACGGGCACCGCGATCGCGTGCGGGATGCGGGAGAGCGGGAGCATGGCGACAGGATACGGAAGTCGCCCGCGGGCGGAGGGACTAGCTGTGGTTTCTAGAGACGTTGTTCGCGGGACCGACGGAGTCTGCTGATCGGCGGTAGTCCATCGAGGCTCCCATGTGGACGGCGCTGATTGTAGTGGCGCAGCCACGTTTT
>Ga0306921_10000009_pt1 | contig 184051 bp, 138 predicted proteins | sample sta12Cox44000080_FD_203760 | JGI IMG/M metagenome (GOLD analysis project Ga0306921, IMG submission 203760) | Lab enrichment of tropical soil microbial communities from Luquillo Experimental Forest, Puerto Rico - statoxic.12C.oxic.44.000.080 (v2)... | ecosystem: Environmental > Terrestrial >... | reverse complement strand
CCGCCGTTGCCGGCGGAGAACTCGCGCCACGATGCGGCAGCCGCCTCGAACGCCGGAAGATCCTCGGGCCGCTCCGCGACCGTTCCCAGCCCTGCGCTCGGCGGCAGGACCGTGACGGCGGCGAAACGAGGGGAGGGCGGTTTGGACACGGCCGCCAGCACGGCAGGCGCGGCGAAAAGCACGGCAACACCCCACGCCAAAGCCAACATGCGGCGGCAGGCGGCGGGGGAGCCCATGATTGACCCTAACCGTACGCCGTGTCCGGCATCGCGACAATCATGGATTGTGCATCCGGACCTGGGGCCATGCGACGCCAGCATTGCGGGCCTTGCATGCGACAATCGCGCCGGGACTTGAAGACACCGGAGGCCGAATCTGGAGCGAATCGCTGCGGTCGTGATCGGAGCCGGCCAGGCCGGGCTGTCGGCGAGCCATGAGCTGACGGAGCGTGGAATCGAGCACGTCGTGCTCGAGCGCGGCGTGATCGGTGACACGTGGCGCAGGCGGGTGTGGCGCTCGTTTCACATCGTCAGCCCGAACTCGCTGAACCTGCTTCCGGGGTACGAGTACGACGGGCCCGAACCGGACGGCTTCCTCGACACGCACGGCCTCCTCGCCTACCTCGAGGGCTACGCGGCCTCGTTCGCTGCGCCGATTCGCCGCGAGTCACCCGTGGCTGAAGTCCGGCCTGCCGAGGATGGCGGATTCCTCGTGCGTACGCGGCACTCCGTGCTTCACGCCCGCGACGTGATCGTGGCCACCGGCGCATTCGGGGCGGCGCACAGGCCGCCGCTCGCCGCGAGCGTGCCGGCGTCGATCCACTCGTTGCACACCGACGACTACTGGGCCCCGGAAGATCTGCCCCCCGGCGGCGTGCTGGTCGTCGGCTCCGGGCAGTCGGGACTCCAGATTGCCTACGCGCTTGCGAACGCGGGGCGCGACGTCACGGTGGCGATCGGCCGCCACGGCTGGGTGCCGCGGCGAGTCTACGGACGGGATCAGATGCAATGGCGCTGGGACAACGGCGACTATCGCGCCGTCGTCGCCGACCCGGATCGGCCGAAGGCCGACTACCCGTTCACGTTTCTCGCGCGCTGGGGTGCCAGCGACTTCAACGTGCGGACCGTGTGGCGGGCGGGCGCGCGGCTCGTGGGACACGTGGTCGGCGTGGACGGCATGCGCGTCGTGCTCGAGCCCGATCTGGAACCGCTGCTGCGTGCCGGCGACGACGTGGCTCGCACGTTCGTCGCACGCATACGCGACTTCGCACGGTCGCGCGGCGAGACTGTGCCCGAACCGGACCTCGAGACCCACTGGCGCGACGGCGAGATGCCGGAAGCGCCCGACGTTCTCGATCTCGCGTCCGCAGGCATCCGCACCGTGATCTGGTCGACGGGCTACCGCCAGGACTTCTCGTGGATCCGCGTGCCCGGAGTACTCGCCGGGAACGGCGCGCCGTATCAGCGCCAGGGCGTGTCCCCGGTGCCCGGCATCTACTTCGTCGGATTGCACAGCATGTGGCAAGCCGGCAGCGGCACGCTGCTCGGCTGCGGCTGGGCGGCGACGAACGTCGCGGAGCACGTCGCCGCCAGCCGCAGGACGGCGATCAGGATGCCGCCGCAGAGGCCGTAGAGGGGGATCTCACGAAAAGCCTGGGCGCGGCGCGTCATGGTCGAGCCATGATAATGACCCGGTCCCGGACGGGACGGGAGTGACCACATACTCCCGCTCCGCCTCGTGGATCTCGCGGTAGCGCCGGAAGACGTCGCGCTCGCTCTCCAGGCCCAGCCAGTACCGCCAGCTCGCTCCCCTGAACGTGTGGGCGATCATGGCCGGGCCGCGGCGCAGGCAATAGAAAGGGCTGTGACGGAGAGCGGAGGGGAAGTGGCGCAACTTCATCCAGCGCTCGGCGCGCCAGCGCAGGAACTCGATCTCCTCGGCCGCCAAGTGCTCGCTCTTCACGACCGCAGTGGTCCCGTCGTACTCCTCCAGCCGGTCGTTGATGATGAGCCCGCGCTCGGCGAGGTCCTTTGTCATCGGCGTCCGCGGGTAGGGCGTGGGATGCTGGATGTAGGGCCAATCCACGTAGCGGCGGGCGAAGTCGAGATTGGTCTCGATCGATTCCCGAGTGTCGCCCGGGTTGCCCACGATGAGGCCGCCCACCACGAACATGCCGTTGCGGTGGAGGTGGTCGATGGCAGCCAGGGTCGCGTTGCCCACCCGCCGCCCCCCCTCGTGCTTCGCGTTCTTGGCGGAGGCCTTCAGGAACCCCAGGTCCTCCTCCAGCACGTTCTCGATGCCGAGGAAGACGTAGCGGAATCCGGCCGCGCGCATCTTCGGGGCCAGGGTGTCGCCGTGGTCCGCGATGGCCGAGGTCATGCCCTGGACGGAGTACTCGATGCCGTGCAGGCCCGCGTCCACTATGGCGGTGCAGAGCGCTTCGAAGCGGCGCACGTCCAGCGTGACGTTGTCGTCGACGATGAAGAGCGAGCGGGCTCCGTGCGCGCGGGCGTCGCGGATGTCGTCGAGGACCCGCGAGAAGTCGTAGGCATGGAAGTTCCGGCCGCGCATCTCGATGATCGAGCAGAATGCGCAGTCGAAAGTGCATCCGCGGGACGTCTCGATCACATCGACCTGGCGGCCGAGCAGCGTGTATCCGGAGAGGACCCGGGCGTCCCGGTTGGGCAGCCGCAGCGATCCCTCACGCAGGGCCTGGACATGTCGGTCGGGATTGTGGCGGAAGCGGACGCCGGCGTCGCGCCAGCTCAGGCCGCAGATCCGCTCCCATCCGCTGCCGGCCTCGACGGCGCGCAGCAGCTCGGCAAAGGTCGCCTCCCCCTCGCCTCGGACGATGAAGTCCACCGCCGGCTCCGACGCCGCCCACGCCTCCGGGGCCAGGCTGGGATCGTAGCCGCCGACGACGATGCGGGCGGAGGGGCGGAGGGCGCGCACCAGGGAGATGACCCTGAGGGCGGTGCGGCGCTGGAAGGTCATGACCGAGAGGCCCACCACATCGGGCTCCCGCTCCCGCACGAGGCGCTCCACGGTCTCCGCCACGCGGTTCTGGACGAGGATCAGGTCGGCGACGGCAACGGAGTGGTGAGGATCGACGTTGCCGGCGAGGGAAGTCAGAGCGCCGTTGGGCATCCGGATGGCCACCGGTGGCATGTGCTCGGACGCGTCTGGCATCGAGAGGAGGAGAACGTTCACGGCGTCTGGCCTCGCACCTCGAATGTTACGCCCGCAGCGCCGAGGCGACAGACTTGCGAATCGACGCGCGCCGCTGTATACTTCGACACATAACGAAGTAACGGAGCGTACGCGATGCGTGAGGTCCTCTCGATTGCCAAGGCGCTGAGCGACGAGAGCCGCATTCGTGCGCTCGTCGCCGTCAGGGACGGCGAGCTCTGCCTCTGCCAGATCATCCAGGTTCTGGGTCTGTCACCGGCGACGGTGTCCAAGCACATGGACATCCTCGAACGGTCCGGACTGGTGCAGCGCCGGCGGCAGGGGAAGTGGAGGTACTACAAACTGACCGGCGGAGAATCAACCCCGGCGGCATCGAGCGCCTTGAAATGGGTCCTGGACGAGCTTCGGACGGATCCGCTGCTGACTGAGGATGCCCGGAGAATTCGCAAGGTCAAGCGGCAAGACCTCGTCGAGGCCAGCTCATGCTACCGAAGCTGAAGGTCCTGTTCCTCTGCACGGGGAACTCCTGCCGGAGTCAGATGGCGGAGGCGTGGGCACGCACCCTCCAGCCCGAGCGAATCGATCCCTACTCGGCCGGAACCGCGCCGGGAACGATCGATCCCACCGCCGTCCGCGTCATGGCGGAGGTCGGCATCGACCTCTCGGCGCGGCGATCCAAGCACGTCGACGAGGTGAAAGCCATTGCGTTCGACGCGGTCGTGACCGTTTGCGATCGCGCGCGGGAGCGCTGCCCCGTGTTTCCCGGCCCGGTTCGTAGGATCCATGCGGGCTTCGATGATCCACCGAGACTCGCGGCGGGCCGCTCTGAAGAAGCGGCGCTCGAGCACTATCGCCGTGTGCGTGACGAGATACGCGCCTTCGTCGAAGGGTTGCAGGCACGCTTGGATCTCTTGAATCTCATGCCGGAGCCGGCTGGAGCGAGCGACCTCGAGGCCGTTGTCGCGCTGGTGGAGGCCGCCGAGCTGTCCGCCACCGGCATCGAGAGCTTCTTTCCAGGCGGGTACGCGATCGTGCGAGGCGACTCGGGTATCGCGGCTGTCGCCGGCCTGGAGAATCATGCCGGTGTCGGGCTATTGCGCTCGGTCGCCGTTGCCGCGTCGTTGCGGGGATCCGGGATCGGCCGCCGACTCGTGGAGGATCGACTGGCGTTCGCCTCCGCGCAGCAGCTCGAGGCGGTGTACCTGCTGACCACCACGGCCCCCGGTTTCTTTCGATCGGCCGGTTTCAGGGAGACCTCTCGGGCCGCGGCGCCCGCCGCCCTGCAGGCGTCGCCGGAGTTCGCGTCGATTTGTCCCTCGTCCGCGGTGTGTCTGGTGAAGGTGCTGCGAATGAATGCTTCCAAGGAGATGAGCGAAATGAACGAGCAGAACAGCGAAGGCGTTCGCGCCGCCGTGCGCGAGCACTATGGCGACATCGCGAAATCCAACCGGAAGGGCTGCGACCCGGTGTGCTGTGGATCGGGCTCCGACGCGGGGGCGAAGTTGGGGTACTCGGAGGACGAGATCAACGCCGCCCCGGAGGGCGCGAATCTGGGCCTCGGCTGCGGCAACCCCCAAGCGATCGCGGCACTCCGAGAGGGCGAGACGGTTCTCGATCTCGGCTCGGGGGGCGGCTTCGACTGTTTCCTCGCCGCAAGGCGGGTCGGACCGACCGGACATGTGATCGGCGTCGACATGACGGCAGAGATGATCGCGAAGTCCCGGGCGAACGCCGAGAGGGCCCAGGCCAAGAACGTCGAGTTCCGGCTCGGAGAGATCGAACGCCTGCCCGTCGCCGACAACTCGGTCGACGTCATCCTCTCCAACTGCGTGATCAACTTGAGTCCTGACAAGGCCGCGGTGTTTCAGGACGCCTTCCGCGTGCTGAGGCCCGGCGGCCGGCTCGCGATCGCCGACGTCGTGACCACCAAGCCGCTTCCGCCCGCTCTGTCCACGGACATCGCCGCGCTGACCGGTTGCGTGGCCGGGGCCGTGGGGACAGAGGAAGTGCGCGACCTTCTGCGCGCGGCCGGGTTCGAGTCGATCCGGATCGACGTTCAAGAACCAAGCCGCGAGTTCATCCGCGATTGGATGCCTGGCTCCGGAGTGGAGAATTACGTCGCGTCGGCGACGATCGAGGCGATCAAGCCGGCTGCGATGTCGTGTTGCGGGAGCTCCTGCTGCGTCGACTGACCGATCGCGCACACTTCCGCACAGTCCCGGCACGATCCCCGAATCTTGGAAAGGCACCTTTCCTTCCGCGGGCCGCGGCAAGGGGCCGCCGCCCATTCGCGGAGGTATCCGATGAAAACGAGGACGATCATGCTCGGGGCCGCGGGCATCGGGCTTGCCGTCGGCCTGATGACGATCGCGGGTGCACAGGTTCACGACATTCACGGCGGGATGGGGCCGCACGGACCGGGTGGCGTCATGGCCGTCCCGCAGATGCTCGCGTGGGTAGTCGACACGGCGGTCGACGGGCCGGGCGTCAGCGACGCCCAGCGCTCCCGTCTGTTGGCGGTGAAAGCCCGCGTGATGTCGCAGGCCGAGACCCTTCACGCGGAGCATGCGGCGACGCACGAGGAGTTCAAACGGCAGTGGGAGGCCGGAACGATGGATACCGCCCAGCTGCACGCGCTCGTGGACGCGCGGGTGGAGGATCTCCGGCGCGTACTTCAGTCCGCGGTCGACGGGCTGGCGGAGGTTCACGAGACACTGACGCCCGAACAGCGGCGCGCGACGATCGAGCGGCTGCAGTCGATGCACGCGGTGAACTGAGTATCATCCCCAACGTGAGCACCGAGCCGACACTCACCGCCCTGCTCGTCGAAGACGACCAGCGCCTGGCTCGGCTCACGACCCAGTACCTCTCGGGCCACGGGGTCGCCGTCACGCACGTCGCGGACGGCGCCCGTGGCCTCGAGGAGGCGCGTCGCCGCCGCTTCGATGTCGTGCTCCTCGATCTGATGCTCCCGGGCATGGATGGGCTCTCCGTCTGCCGGAAGCTGCGCGAGCGCTCTGACGTGCCGATTCTCGTCCTCACCGCCCGAGGAGAGGAGCCCGATCGCGTGCTGGGGCTCGAGCTGGGTGCGGACGATTACATTCCCAAGCCGTTCTCCGCACGAGAGCTGTTGGCCCGGATTCGCGCGGCCGTGCGGCGTGCCCGGGGGCAGGCCGGCCCGATGGATGCGGTCCTGCGGGTCGGGAGTCTGGTGGTCGATCCCGGCTCGCGCCGCGCGGCACTCGACGGACACGCGCTTCGCCTCACCGGTTACGAGTTCGACCTGCTGCGGGTCCTGGCCTCCCACGCCGGCCGCGTGATTTCCCGGGAGCGGCTCATGGAGCTGTCGCGCGGCTCCGCCGAGGATGCGTTCGACCGCTCGATCGACGGCCACGTCTCCCGGCTGCGACAGAAGCTGGGGGACGACTCCCGGCATCCTCGCTGGCTCAAGACGGTTCGAGGGGCGGGCTACGTGCTGGTCGCGGATGACGAGCCGTGAGCCGGAGCCTGTTCTGGCGGGTCTACCTGCACGGAGTACTGCTTCTCGTCGTGGTGACCATATTCCTGCTGAGCGCGAGCGCGTTCTTCAGCCACCGGGTGCGAAGCGGCCTGCCGGTACCGCCGTTTCTCCACTTCGGGATGGTGTTCGGCTTCTTGTTGCTGGCGCTCGCCCTGGGCTCGATTCCGCTCGTCAGGCAGATCACCTCACCCCTCGAAAACCTGACCGACGCGGTCGTCAAGTTCGGGAGCGGAAGCCTGTCCACCCGTGCCGGAATCGAGCGCGCCGACGAGGTCGGCAAGCTCGCCCGTGCCTTCGACGAGATGGCGGAGCGGATCGAGCGGCTCGTCCGATCGGAGAAGGAGTTCCTCGCGAACGTGTCCCACGAGTTGCGGACGCCTCTCGCGCGGGTCCGCGTTGCGCTCGAGCTCGCGGCCGAGGGAGACGAGGCGAAGGCGCGGGCCTATCTGGCAGAGATCGCCGCCGACCTCGCGGAGCTGGAGCGCCTCGTCGAGAACGTGCTGACGGCGGCACGCCTCGACGTCTCCGGCGGCCGGGCCGGGCTCGCGGCTGCCGCGATGCGAAAGGTGAACGTGGCCGGGGCGGAGCTCGTCGACGGTGCCGCCGCGCGGTTCCGGGAGAGCACCCCGGGTCGTCACCTCTCGGTCGAGATCGGGGGGGCGCTCCCCGAAATCCACGGCGATTCCATGTTGCTGCGCCGGGCGCTCGACAACCTCCTCAACAACGCCGCCGCATACTCCGACGCGGACCGTCCCATCGTGCTCGCGGCCTGGGCCGACGGCGGAGACTTGACGATCGAGGTCCGCGACCTCGGCATCGGGATCGCGCCTGAGGACCTGGCGCGCGTGTTCACGCCGTTCTTCCGAGCCGATCGAAGCCGGGACAGGAACACTGGCGGCGTGGGTCTCGGCCTGGCGCTGGCGCGTGGAATCGTCGAAGCCCACGACGGGACGATCGCGGTCGAGAGCACCCCGGGAGTCGGGGCGACGTTCCGGATGCGAATCCCCGGGATCCACCGAAGCTGAGGCGCGTGCGCGAGCGCTACGGACAGCTGCCGGACAGATCCTGCGTGTACGAGCAGGCACCACCGGCGCCGGCTACTCGATCGCGCGCACGTCGCGCTGCAGCGCGCCGAAGCAGGCGACAAGCGTCACCGCGGCGCCGCCGATCGCGAACATCCAGGTGACGCTCCATTCCACCGCGACGCCGGCCACCGCCATCGAGACGGGCATCAACCCGAACGACGAGAGCATGAGGACGCTGCTGACGCGCCCGAGGACGGCGCGGTCCACGCGCTGCTGCAGCCAGGCCTGAAGCTGCACGTTGATGAACCCGCTGAAGCAGCCCATCACGAACAGCAGGACGGCCACGGGCCAGAAGCCGGTCAGAAGGCCCATGCAGGCCATCGCCAGGCCGAGGATCGCGCCCGTGCCCACGAGAAGAAGGCCGCGGTGCTTCGACTTGAAGGTGCCGGCCAGCAGCATGCCGACCAGGGTTCCTGCGGCCACCGCCGAGATCCACCCGCCGAACGCGGTGGGCGACGCGAAACGGTTCTTCGCGATGTAGGCCAGGCCGACGGTCAGCGGCCCCGACAGGCAGAAGTTGAGTGCCGCGGCCAGGAGCATCAGCGAGCGGAGGGGCACGTCCTTCGTGACGTAGCCGACGCCTTCCGCGATCGAGGTCCAGACGCCGGCCTTTCCCTTAGGCGCGGACGGGTTTGGCGGTGGGTCGGGGACGATCCAGAGCGCCGCGATCACGAAGAGAAAGCTGACCGCGTCGAGGAAGAAGGCCGCGGCCGCGCCGAGAGCCTTGGTGATCATTCCGGCGGGGGCGGGGCCGACGATTCCGGTCAGGAGCGCGCTGCTCTGCCACACGGAGTTGGCGGCCGGGAGCTGCTCGGGCTTGACGAGCGAGCGCAGGAGGGGACCGGCGGACGGCATCGCGAACGCGTCCGCGACGCCGAACGCCGAGGCGAGCAGGTACACGTGCCAAAGCTGCAGCGCGTGAAGCCAGATCAGAAGGCCGATCGCGCCGACGAGCATGGCCCGCGCCGACGCCGTCACCAGGAGGACCTTGCGCGGCGAGATGCGGTCGGTGACCGCGCCGCCCATCAGCATCAACGCGGCGCGCGGTATTCCGGCGCACATGGCGACGGTCCCCATGGCCACGGCGGAGCCGGTCAATTGAAGAACCATCCACGGCAGCGCCACGATGTAGAACTGGTCGCCGAGCAAGGACGTCGTCGCGCCGATCCACCAGAGCACGAAATGGCCGTTGCGCAGGGGATGGACGGTCGCGGCCGGTCGGGCGGGTGCGGGGATGCTGGCGGCGTTCATCTCGACTCCTCCTCGCGGCGCCGGCGGGGACCCTGCGGCGGCGGCGTCAATGCAAATGCGAATTTACATTTACATTAGATGGCTGTCAAGAGACTTCTTTCGCCCGCGGTTCCCGCTCGAATCCGGTATAAGGAAGGCGATGCGCAAGGCCAAGACGAGCCTGGAGCCCCAGCAGGAGCGCAGCCGGGAGTCGCTGCGGAAGCTGCTGCGGGCCGCCACCGAGGTGCTCGGCCAGCACGGCGTCGAGGGGACGACGATCCCGCGCATCGCCGAGCACGCGGGGCTGACACCCGGCGCGGTGTATCGCCGTTTCCGGGACAAGGACGCGCTGCTCGAGGCGGCGATCCTCGGGATCCTGGAGCGGCAGGACGAGCGGCTGAAGGGCGGCCTGACGCCCGCCCTGGCCGCGAAGATCCCTCTGGATGTGTTCGCCGCGCAGCTCGTGGGCGGCATGGTCACGACCTACCGCGCGAACGCCGCGCTCCTTCGGGCCTGCCGGCAGTTCACGCAGGCTCGTGCCGAGACGGAGTTCGCGAGAAAGGCCACCAAGCTGGAGGTTCGGTCCTTCGAGCGCGTCCTCGATCTCATCCTGGCGAGCCGGAAGGACATCAAGCACCCCAATCCCCGCATCGCCGTCGCGCTCGGCCTGGTGATGATCATCAACACACTCTTCGACCTCGTGGTGATGCCCACCCACCTGTGGGAGTGGAAGGAGCTCCTGCCCAGGGACGACCAGGCGTTGAAGCGCGAGCTCACGCGTGCTTTCTTGCGCTACCTCGAGGTCGACGCCGCGGCCGGCGCGTCCGGCGGACTCGAGGCCCCCAGCCGCGCTAGGCGCCGCCGGGTCTGACCGAGCGAACGCCTAGGACGCCTCGGCCAGTGTGAGCGCGAACAGGTCGATCGGATCGCTCCACTGCGCGCGGACGCGGAAGCCGGAGCGCTCCAGCATCGAAGCGATCTCCGCCGGCCGGAACTTGTACGAGCTCTCGGTCCAGATCGTCTCGCCCGGCTCCATCACGAACGCCAGGTCCGCCCCACGGACCGCGACGCGCTGCCTCATGCGGCTGAGCAGATGCATCTCGACGCGCGAATGCTCCGGGTTCCAGATCGCGCGATGGGCGAACCCGCCGAGATCGAAGTCGCCCCCGAGCTCGCGGTTGATCCGGGCCAGCACATTGAGGTTGAACGACGCGGTCACTCCGAGCGGATCGTCGTAGGCCAGCAACAAGTCCCTCTCGGACTTGACCAGATCGGCGCCGAGAAGAAATGCATCCCCGCTCTCGAGCGACGAGCGGACCGATCCCAGGAGCGCGTCGCGGCCCGGGGGATCGAAATTCCCGATGTTCGAGCCGAGGAACAGGGCGAGACGCCGTCCCGCCGCGGAGCGCTCGATGCCGAACGCTTCGAGACCCGCTTCGTACGTCATCCGGTGGGGCACGACCCGGGCGTCCGGGAGCTGCTCGAGCCCCCGCTCCGCCGCGGCGAGCGCGCTCGCCGAGACGTCGACGAGGTGCAGCTCGAGCGGCCGGCACGCGCTCCCGGAGCCCGCGATCAGGGCCGACATCTTGGCGCCGTTCCCGGGTCCCAGCTCGACGACGGTCGCGATGTCGGGATCGAGAATTTCGCGGGCGTGCCGGGCGAGCAGGCGCATCTCGGCGCGCGTCAGCGGGTACCAGGGTAGCCGGCAGATCGCCTCGAACAGGGCCGATCCCAGATCGTCGTAGAACCAGCGCGAGGGTATTCGTCGTGGCTTCCGTGCCAGGAACTCCCGTACATCCTCCACGAATGCCGGCCCAAGATCGGGAACGGCGGCGACGGACGCCTGCGCCGTCGTCCGCCTCATCGGCGATCCCTGGCGCACCGGAACGTCGCGTAGACGAACGGATAGCGCGGCCGGAACCAGTTTCGGAATGTCGGCCGCAAGAGCTCCCATGCGGTCGCGGGGGAGGCCCCTTTCAGGACGAAGTGATCGCCGTCGAAGAAATCGGCCGAGTACTCCGGATAGGTGGCCTGCGCCCGGAAGCCGGGGAACGGAGCGAAGGGCGTGCTCGTCCACTCCCAGCCGTTGCCGACCAGATCGTCCACGCCCCAGGCGCTGCGTCCGTCGGGGTGGCTTCCCGCGGGCTCCGGATCCCAGCTCGAGAAGTCGAAGACGCCGTGAAGGCCCGCGGCCGGAACCGTTGCGCCCCACGGGAAGGGGCGGTCCTCCCCGGCGGGTGCTCCGTACGCGGCGCGCATGAACTCCGCTTCGGTCGGGAGCCGGGCGCCTCGCCAGCGCGCGTAGGCTTGCGCCTCGGCGTGCGTCACGTACACGGGCCAGAAAGGAGGAAGAGGGATCGTCTCGAAGAGGCCGCGCCAGGTCCAGCGGCCTGGACGTTCCCAGAACGGCGGCTGACGAAGGTCTTCGCGCCGCACCCAGTCCCAATCGGCCGGGCTCCACCAACGCTGGTCCCGGTAGCCGCCCGCCGCGACGAAGTCCATGAAGTCGGCGTTGGTCACGTTCCCCGATTCGATCGCGAACGCAGGCACCGGCTCGCTGTATCGGGGGCACTCGTTGTCCCACGCGTACGCGGCCGCCGACCGATCGATTCCCAGCGTCGCTCGCCCCGGACCGATCTCGATCCACGTCGTGAGCGGCACGGCGCCCGTGACGACCGGCCGGTAGCCGGCAGGGGACCGCTTCTGCGCATTGGGCATCTGGTGCAGCATGTACAGAAGCGTCTCCTGATGCATCGCTTCATGCTCGAGGATCACGAAAGCGGCCTCGCCGCGGTCGAGCAGCGGGTGGCCCGGACGGTCGATGTCCGCGCGCATGAGCGCGTCGATCACGCGCTCGTCGGCCGCCTGCGCGAACTGTTGCACGGCGCCTCGGCTCGGCCAGCGCAGGCGGTTGGTCGCGACGTCCGGAACGGCCGCGGCATCGGTCGGCGGATCGATGCCTCGCGCGAACAATCCCTCCAGCTCCGGATCGATGCTCGCTTCGCCCAGAGCTCGTTTCACCAGCGTGTTGAAGCTGAACGCCGGCAAGTGCCCCTCGTAAAAGACGAAGGGGTGTCTGAGAAAAATGGGCTGGCTGTAGTGGGCATCCCCGTCGGTCAGAAGATCGAAGAGAAGGCGAGATCGGTCCCGGTTGCGCTTGTAGCGCGAGATCAGCTCGTTCCGGTCGATCGCGTCGTGCGAGGCCGGCCGGAGCGGCCGCTGTGGCGTGGCGGATTGCGCCATCGGGTTGTGACCTCCTGGCGATAATGCGGACCGTGGAACCTACCCTGATCGACCCAGAACGAAGCGTACCACCTTACGATTTTGGAGGCCGACCGGGCATCTCGGCAGACCAAGGGCGCGCACCGATTCTTCGGAGTAGGATCAGCCATTCCCGTTGGCATGGGTAGGCGAGGAGGGATCTCACGATGAGCAAACCGGCACGGACGGCAGAAGGGCAGGACCGGGCACGACCGATCGACCACCAACACGGCCGCGAGTTTCAAGCGTTCGGGCACATGACGCACCGCCCCATCGCCTTGTCCGAGAACGCCGCGCGACAGAGCGTCGAGAACCTCAACCAGCTCCTCGCCGACACGATCACGCTGCGCGATCTCTACAAGAAGCACCATTGGCAGCTGGCCGGGCCCTCGTTCTATCAACTGCACCTCCTGTTCGACAAGCACTACGACGAGCAGAACGAGCTCGTGGACACGATCGCCGAGCGCATCCAGACGCTCGGCGGAGTGACCCTCGCCATGGCGGCCGACGTCGCCGAGACCACGCTCATCCCGCGGCCCCCGAAAGGGCGCGAGGAGCCTCCCGTGCAGATCTCGCGGCTCCTCCACGCGCACGAGATCGTCCTGAAGGAGGCCCGGTCGATGGCGAGGCTGGCGGCGGAAGCAGGGGATGACGGCACGAACGACCTTCTCGTGTCGGATGTCGTGCGCGGGAACGAGAAGCAGGTGTGGTTCCTCTCCGAGCACGTCGTCGACGTTCCGCTCGTCAAGGGGGACTAATCCAGCGTCCCGTCCGGCGCCCAGCACCCGGTCCGTTCCTGGACGGCGCGCACGGCCGCGGCCGCCGACGCTGCTGTCGCCGCGGGCCCTCGCGCATCGGGCGCGACGAAGTGGCGGGTCGTGATGGTGGATTCTTTTCGAGTCAGATCGCGCACCCTCTCCTCGAGCTCCTTGTGCGCGACCGAGACCCGGTCGTGATTCCGCAGGTGGCTCGCCCACGTTTCCTCGACCCAGGTCTCGACGAAGCGCGACGGATCGGCCGTGTCCTGGAACAGCCACCACTCGATCGCGCCGTCGCGCCGGCGGTTTCGCCCGAGCTGGGTCATTGCGGTCCGGAACGCATCGACGCAGGTCGTTTCGACGGCATACTCCACCTGGACCATGATCGGTCCCGCTTCGAGCGAAGGCTCGCCGTCAACCACGGGATCGGGCCAGTGTCGTGCGGGTGAGTGGTCGACCACGCCGTCCGAAACCGGCCTCAGCCGATAGGCGAGCGCGGCGCCGAGCACCAGCCCGGCGGCGATACCGAGGTACGCGATCTTCAATCCGCCGCGTGACGCGACGAAGCCCCACAGGGCGCTTCCTCCGGCGATCCCCGCCTGGAACACGATCAGGTACACCGCGAGCGCCCGCGCGCGCACCCAGGGAGGGCTCGCCTGCTGGGCCCCGAGGGTGAGCGTCGACAGGACGGCGATCCAGGCGACACCGCCGAACAGCATGATCGGACAGAGGATTGCGATCTCGCGCGACGTCGCGGCTCCGATCGCGACGGCCGCGAACGCGATCGAGCCCGCGGCGATCAGCACGTCGGGCCTGACGCGAGAGCGCACGCGCGGCAGGAGCGCCGCCCCGCCCACGGCCCCGAAGCCGAGCGATCCGAGGAGGAGGCCGAACCCGATGGCGCCATGGCCGGTCTCGCGACCCAGAACGGGCATGAGGCCCATGATCCCGCCGCCGCACACCATGAAGAGGAAGGTGCCCACGAGCACGCGGCGCAGCGCGTCCGAGTACCGGGCGAAGCGCACGCCCGCGCGGATGGCGCCGAGCATCCGCTCGGCGGGAAGGACGGACGGCAGCTGCTCGCGGCGCCACGCCAGGAGGACCCCCACGACCCCCACGAACGACAGCGCGTTCAGGACGAACACGAACGCCGGACCGGCCGCCGCGACCAGGAATCCTCCGAGGGCGGGACCGAGCGCCCGGGCGATGTTGACCCCGGCGCCGGTCAGCGTGACCCCGGAGGCGAGCTCCTCGCTCGGGAGGAGATCCGGCACGATCGCGAACCAGGCCGGATCGTTGAGAGCGGTCGCGATGCCGAGAACCGCGGTCAGCGTGAGAAGGATCCCGGGTGTCACGACGCCGGTGAGCGTCACGATCGCGAGCGTCGCGACGGCGGCCGCCATGGCGAGCTGAGAGACGACGAGGAGCCTGCGGCGGTCGACGATGTCCGCGAGCGCCCCGGCGGGGAGCCCGAGCAGGAAGAAGGGAAGGCTTTCCGCCGACAGCAGGAGAGACACGAGGAGCGGTGACGGCGTGAGCGACGTCATGAGCCAACCCTGCGCCACGTCCGCCATGTACGAGCCGACGTACGATGCCGCGGACGCGATCCAGAGGGCTCTGAAGACCGGATGCGCCAGCGGACTCCACGTGGATCGCCGTCCGTCACTCATCATCAATGTTTCGTTGTCGCATCTCAAACGGCGTTCACCACGGCTTGACCCGGACTCGTCGCACCGCCTAGGCTCTTGGTCCATGCGCTGGATCCCAGGACTTTCCATGCTCCGCGAGTACAAGGCGGCGTGGCTGACGAGCGACGTCATGGCGGGCATCGTGCTCACCACGATGCTCGTTCCGGTCGGCATCGCGTACGCGGAAGCGTCGGGGGTTCCGGGAATCTACGGCCTGTACGCGACGATCGTGCCGCTCCTCGCCTACGCGGTGTTCGGCCCGAGCCGGATCCTCGTGCTCGGCCCCGACTCTTCCCTCGCCGCCGTGATCGCCGCGGTCGTCGTGCCGGCGGCGAACGGCGACCCGGAGCGCGCGGTCGCTCTCGCGGCGGCGATGGCGGTGGTCTCGGGGCTCGTGTGCATCCTCGCGGGCGTGCTCAAGCTCGGGTTCATCACCGAGCTGCTCTCGAAGCCGATCCGGTACGGCTACATGAACGGCATTGCGCTGACCGTGCTCATCGGCCAGCTCCCGAAGATGTTCGGCATCTCGATCGAGCGCGCTGGGCCGGTGAGAGACCTGGTGCAGATCGCGACCAAGGTGTTCGCGGGCGAGCTGAGCGGCCCCGCGCTCGCGATCGGCGCCGCCACGCTCGTCGTGATCCTCGTCCTCAAGCCCTACAAGCGGATTCCGGGAATCCTCGTCGCGGTTCTCGGGGCGACGATCGTGGTCGGCGCCATGAACCTCGCCGCTTCCGGCGTGAAGGTGCTCGGCCCGCTGCCGCAGGGGCTGCCGTCGTTCGCGCTTCCGTGGATCCGGATGTCCGACATCCAGTCCGTCGTGCTCGGCGGGTGCGCGGTCGCGCTCGTCTCCTTCGCCGACACGAGCGTGCTGTCCCGCGCCTACGCGGCAAAGCTGCGCACCCCCGTGAATCCGAACCTGGAGATGGTCGGTCTGGGGGCCGCCAACCTCGCCGCGGGATTCTTCAAGGGGTTCCCGATCAGCAGCAGCTCCTCGCGCACCCCGGTCGCCGAGGCGGCGGGAGCCAAGACGCAGCTCACAGGGGTCGTCGGGGCGATCGTGGTCGCGTTGCTGCTCCTCGTTGCCCCGAATCTCTTGAAGAACCTCCCGTCCGCGGCCCTCGCGGCCGTCGTCATCGCCGCGGCGATCGGGCTCATCGAGATCACCGACCTCGTGCGCATCTTCCGCGTCCAGCAGTGGGAGTTCTGGCTGTCGATGGCGTGTTTCGTCGGCGTCGCCGCCCTCGGCGCCATTCCAGGAATCGGGCTCGCGATCCTCATCTCGGTCGTCGAGTTTCTCTGGGACGGCTGGCGGCCGCACTTTGCCGTGCTGGGGCGGGTCGAGGGCCTGCGCGGCTACCACGACCTGAAGCGCTACCCAGACGCGCGCCTCGTTCCGGGCCTCGTGCTCTTCCGCTGGGACGCGCCGCTGTTCTTCGCCAACGCCGAGCAGTTCCAGGAACGGATCCACGAGGCGGTCGCCGCCTCGCCGACGGCGGTCCGGCGCGTCCTCGTCACCGCCGAGCCGGTCACGGACGTGGACGTCACCTCGGCGGATATGCTCTTCGATCTCGAGGCGTCGCTGCGGGAGGCTGGGATCGAGCTCCGCTTCGCCGAGATGAAGGACCCGGTCAAGGACAAGCTCAAGCGATTTGGCCTGTTCGACCGCCTGGGTGCCAAGAGCTTCTACCCGACGATCGGCGCCGCCGTCGACGCGTACCTCGCCGACCATGGGATCGACTGGAAGCCGTGACCTCCGTTCTCCGCGACCGTGCTCGCGATGTCGTGTTAGAGTTCGGTGACGTCCATGGGAAACACCCCTGAACCCGAGGATTTCTCGCTCGTCCTCGGCGGGCCTCTCTACCAGCTCTTCCGGCGTGCCCACCTCTCAGGGGACCACCTCGAGCTCCTTCGCCGGAGAGTGCTTTTCTTTTCGGCGCTCACTTGGCTACCGTTGTTCGTGATCTCGGCATTGGAAGGTCACGCCTGGGACGGCGGCATCAACGTACCGTTCCTCCGCGACATCGACGTGCACGTGCGCTTCCTCGTTGCGCTGCCGCTGCTCGTCCTGGCGGAGCTCGTCGTGCATCAGAGGATGAAGCCCGTGCTGGCACAGTTCCGGACGCGCGGGCTGATCGCGGAGAGCTCACGAACGCGGTTCGACGCGGCCGTCGCCTCGGCCTACCGGCTCCGAAACTCGGTCGTGGCCGAGCTACTGCTTCTCGGCGCCGTCTACGGCGTTGGCGTCCTCCTGCTGTGGAGGAAGAACGCGGCACTCGATGTGTCGAGCTGGTACGGCACCCCTGCGGACGGGACGCTCAATCCGTCGCTGGCGGGCTGGTGGCTCGGTATCGTGTCGCTTCCGATCTTCCAGTTCTTGCTCCTGCGCTGGTACTTCCGGCTCGCGATCTGGGCGCGATTCCTGTGGCAGGTCTCGCGCATGGAGCTGCGCCTCGTTCCCACCCATCCCGACCGGGCGGGGGGGCTCGGGTTTCTCGGCACGCTGAGCTACGCCTTCTCGCCGCTGCTTGTGGCGCAAGGGCTGTTGCTGGCAGGGGTTCTCGCGAACCGGATCTTCTACGCCGGTGAGAAGCTTCCCGATTTCAAAGCTCAGATCATCGGGACGGTCGCGACCATGGTGCTCTTCGTCGTGGGTCCCTCGTTGTCGTTCATGCCGGCCCTGGCCGCGGCCAAGCGCACCGGCCAGCGCGAGTACGGCACGCTCGCCCAGCGCTACGTCCGGGAGTTCGACGACAAGTGGCTGCGCGGGGGCGCCCCGCCCGACGAGCCGTTCGTCGGCAGCGGCGACATCCAGTCTCTCGCCGACCTCGGCAACAGCTACGAGGTGATCAAGGAAATGCGTCCGGTCCCGTTCACGATGCAGACCGTGTTCCAGCTCGGTGTCGCGACGCTGGCACCCATCGCCCCGCTCCTGCTCACCATGTTCCCCCTGAGCGACCTCCTCCAAAAGCTCCTGCAAGTCATCTTCTGACCCAGGACGGCGGACACCCCGCCGAGCTACTTGTACCCCTTGCCCCAGAGGAAGTCGTACTTGACGCTGAAGCCGACGGCATCCGGAGCATTGTCGTGCACCAGCGCTTTCGCGAACTCGAACAGAAGCGAGTTCCGCGAGTCGATCGACGCGGCAAGCTCGGTGCCCAGGGCGAAGGTGCGCTGCGCGTTGTCCTGATCGACACCGTCGACGGACGTGCTGCCGCGAAACGCGTAGCGCGTGTCCAGAGCGAGCCAGACGCTGTCGTTGAAGGAATAGCTGACGTGTCCCTCGAGTCCGGCCAGCGGCTCCTGCCTCAAGACCTCCTTGCCGTGGAAAGACGTGTTGTCCGTGAAGAAATAGATGTTGGCGTAGCCGTCGAGCTGCCACTTCTTCTCCGGTCCGAAAGGATAACGCAGCGCGAATTCCGGCTTGAACGACCACCGATCGGCGCCCAGGTTGAGTATCTTGTTGGAATCGTAGGCACCTGTGGGGGCGGTGATCGTGAGGCTCAATCCCAGAGTGGTCGTCGGCTCGTAATGTTCGAATTCCGACACGCCGAGAGCCGGGCCTCCCATCGCCAAGATGCCGACCTGGTAGCTTGAATCGCCCAGGCCGGACGTGGCGCCGCTGATGGCGGTGCCGCTGACCGAGCCGTCCACCCTCGCGACGGGCACACCCGCCTCCACCCACATCAGGCGGCGAAACGCGCCGAAGTAGCGCGTGTAATCGATGATTCCTTGATTGAGGTGAAGCTTCGCCCCGACGATGACCAGCGAGCCGTCGAGCGAGGCGTCGGCGCGCACGTACGCGTAGCTCAGCTCGAGTTGATTGGTCCCCACGGGAGTGTTGTCGTAGGTGTGGGCGTCAGTGAACTGGGCGCGAGCGAGTTCAGTGGCGGCTAGAGCGGCGAGAGCGAGACAGGCATGGCCGAGCGACTTGCGCACGGCACAAGATAGCCCATCCCAACACCGTCCCAGCCGCTACTTCGTGTGTCGCGTCTCGCCGACACCAGTCCGGTCCCAGCGCTGCAGCGTGTACGTCCACGAGTTTCGCCCGGCCGAGGCCTCGTAGCCGACGAGCTCGAGAGGCGATCCGGCGACACGCCGGAACATGATCACCGGCAGGCTGTCGGCCTTCTCCTCGGCGGGACCGATGCGGCTCATGACGAGGCTCGCGCCGTCTCCCTCGACCCACGCGCGGTGCAGGCCGACCACCGGCGTGAGCGCCCGGATCGTGCACACGGTCAGCCGGCCGGCGGCGTGGACACTCTTGTCGGGGAGCGTGAACGCGCTGGGCACCGCGGCCGTGACGCACGCGTCCTGGCCCCAGGCTGCGGAGGCGCACACCAGGAGACCGAAAGCGAGCAGAATTCCGAGCTTCCAGAGACCGTTGCGGTCGCGCTCCGTACTCATGGGCGACCTCCTGGATAAACGTCGTCATACATCTATACGTCCGGCACGCAAAAAAGTGACACGCGGGCACCGCAGAATTTGTCGACCTCCGGACGCATCCGATCCCGAGTTGCGCCTCCGGGGCGCCAGCCGGGTCTTTTTTCGGCAATGCCTGGGTTTTATATGGTCATTCCTCCACCTGCCGCTTCAGGAGGCTGGCGACGCGCTCGCGGACCTCGATCCCGTCGGCCGCTTGAAGCCAGACGTTCCCGGAACGATCGACGAGCGTGGACGCATCCCTCGGGGACGCCGCCTCGGACCCCTTTGGCAGGCGTCCGCGTGCCGTGAATCGGGGCGGGGCCATCGATGGCGACTCCAGGATCGCGAAGTCCTCCCCGATGACACGGATGCCGCCGCCATCGAGAAAGCTGACGGCAGCAATTCGTGGATTCGTGAGTCCGGCGTTCCGCTGGTCGAAGACCGTGAAGCGGTGGCCGTCGAAACGGATGAGACCCGCCGTCGAAGCCATCCAGAGATACCCGTCCAGAGCCTGTTTGATGTCGGTGATCGTGTGGGAGGGCAACCCGTCGTCCGTACCCCAGTGCCGCAGCGCGTAGTCGGATGGTGGGGTGCGATCGGCCTCACTCGCTCGTGAATCGAGGACGAGGACGCACGCGATGGCGAGGCCGGTCAGAAAACGGTTTCCAGGTCCCCGCGCCCTGCAGCCGGACCACGCCATGCGTCGCCCCACCTCCCGGGCGTCATGTTAGTCCGACAACTGCCATCTCACGGAGCGCTGGGCCGTGGCGCGCCCTGGGCCGTCGGTCCCGTCGGGCCATCGACGTAGGATCCCTGGCACTGGTACCCGTAGAACAGGTTGTCCCAGTCGGCGGTCCCCGCAGGGTCGTGAATCTCGCCGGGGATCCCGTTCCCGTTGATGTCCGCCGCGATCCCGACCGGAGAGATGATCCCGTCACAGTTCCAGTCGATCGGCGGGACGCCTCCGCCAGCCGCGCCCGAGCCGGCGGCGAGACCGCCGCAGTTCGCGTACGGAAGTCCCGTGCACGGGTCGACCGGGCAAGGGCAGACCGGTGTGTTCGGGTGGTTGTACCGGATGAGGTATCGCGTACTGGGCTCCTGGAGCCCCGGGGCGCCGATCCCCGCGGGCTCCGAGAGGTTTCCTTCGTCGAGCGCCGTCGTGAGCGGCTGATGGGAGAAGTCGGGTCGCCGCCCGGCTAGAGCGGTCGACCCGGGCGTGTCGGTGTACGGAATGCCCACGGCCTGGTAGAGGTAGCCCATGACGCTCAGGTAGTTCACCTTCGGCACGTTCGGGTTCGTCACCCCGGCCGGACCACCGTGATCGAGGCCGAGGTTGTGCCCGAGCTCGTGCATCAGCGTCCCCGCTTCGGCCACGACGCGGTCGTCCGCGGAGTACTGGAATTGCGGAACGCCCAGCGAGACGATCGAGTCGTTCCCCTTGATCTCTGAAAGACCCGTCGTGCCCGGTTTCGGCCGGCCGTCTCCGACCGCTGGGCACGTGGAGTCGCCGCAGCCGGGAGATCCCGATCCGTAGCAGGTGTTGTCGTGGCCGAACAGCACGAAGTGCTTGAACGCGAGCTCTTTAGGATCGAAGCTGGGCGCGCTCTTGTAGTCGAACAGGCTCGCCTGGTCGCCGGGGGTCATCGAGCCGCCGCCGGACGTGTTGGCACACGCAGAGGAGACGGTGCCGTAGCTCACGATGTCGTGGTGCGGGACTCCGGCCGCGGGCAATGGATCGACATGAAGGCGCCACAGCCGACAGACGTTGCCGCCGGCGGTGCCCTGCGGCACGCACCGGGCTCCTCCGAGCGCCTGGCAGTCCGCGTTGCAGGACTGCGCGCACTGCGAATCGCTCGTGCAGTTGGGCAGGCACGCGAAGTCGACGCAGCTGAATCCCGAAGGGCAGGGCGGGTCGGTGCTCTTCCCGCAGGGGTTCGCGGCGGGCGTGAGATGCGCGCCCGCGAATGCGCGAACGACGAGGTCGATGGAGTCCTGCTGCGGCATGTGGCCCGTGGGGGGCTCGGAGAAGCTCACGGTCGGGCAGCCCGGGGCGCTCGTGTCCTGGGTCGGGTAGAGGTGGGTCGAGGGGCCCATGTAGGCGATGTGGACGTAGACGTCCCGCACGCGCTTGTCGGAGTCCGGAAGGTACGCGTCGTTCGAGTCGTAGATGCCGTCGCAGTTGTTGTCGATGCGGCCGGCATCCTCCCAGACGTCGGGCAGACCGTCGTGGTCGGAGTCGAGCGCGCCGGCGGAGCAATTCGCCGCCGCGAACGCGCAGGCTCCGGCCGCGGACGTGCTCCCCCGCGGCGCCAGGCATCTCGAAGTGTCGAACGCCGCCCCGCACGCGCTCGCGAGGCAGGCGCTGTGATGGCAATTGTCGAGGCTGGCGTCGCAGTTGATCGCGCACGAGCCGCAGTGGGCCGAGTCGCTCGTCAGATCCGATTCACAGCCGTTCGCCGGGTTGGTGTCGCAGTCCCCGAACCCGGAGTCGCATGCCCCGACCGCGCAGGCGCCGCTGACGCATTGGGCGGTCGCGTGGGGGAGCTGACACGACGCCTCGCTCCCGGGCCCGTCGATCGTCCCGTCGCAGTCGTCGTCGATGCCGTTGCAGATCTCGGGAGGGTTGTAGACGCACGGGCTCTTGATCTCGTAGTAGAAGATCGCGCCGCTCGGCGGCGTGTCGTTGAACGACCGGACGTCCGTCGTTCCGATCTGGTTGGCGGGATCGAGTGTCGTCTGGGCGACCGTCGACCGGTAGACCCGGAACGTCGGCTGCCCTCCGGTCCAGGTGAGCGCAACGCCGACGCCCCCCGTCCCCTTGTCGGCCGTGAGGACCATGCCGTCGAAGGCGTCGGCGAAGATCATCGAAGTCGAGGCGGCGACACACGCCAAGCTCAGGAGCACGAGACCAGCGCAGCGGTTCATGGTCATCCCCCTGGTGCGATCGTCCACGGTCGTGGATTCGCGACCGCTATACGCCGGTCGCGGGAGCGACGCAAGAGCACGGGCTCGCTCTCTGCGAGGCATAAGCGCTCGAAGCATTGGCCGATCAGCAATCGCCGGGCCTGGACTGGAGCTAGCGCGCTGCCTCGCGAAGGACGCGGTCGAGATCCAGCTCCGCAAGATCCTTCCCGCGCCGCCTCAACTCCGTCTGGATGGCCCGCAGCAGTCGAACGATCTCCTCGCGCTGGGCCAGCTGGATGTCCTGCTCCGCTCGGAGCGGGAGCGCACCGTCGGCACTCACTCCGGCCGTTCGCAGCGCGAAGGTCGGCCTTCCCGCGCCTTCCGCAACCCCGAGCGTCCACCAGAGCAACGGGTCTCCGCTCGAATGCGGTGTGAGCAACACCAGCGTCATCCGGTTTCTCTTGAGCTGGGCGAGCGCGCGCTCGTGGCCGTCGCGTCCGGTCCGCATGCGTTCGAGATCGGACGACGTGTACAAGGCCACGTCGTCTCCGACGGCAGCGGTGATCGCGAGCCTCAAAGCATCGGCCAGCGATGCGTCGCGGGCTTCGTGGCCGATGAAGATCGCGCGGTCGGGCATCTCGCACGCCCGGACGGCGCCAGGGGCATGACCCCGGTCGCGCGCGGCCGGGAGGCGCTCGGCCAGGACTTCGCGCGCCTTCACCGGGGCGCGTTGGAGGATCGCACGCAGCACGGCCGGAGGCGCCCCGGGCTTGGTGAAGTCTCGCAGCGCGGCCGGAAGCGACTTCGCCCTCCGTGCGATTTCCTGCTCGAGGCTCGCCCGAAGAGCGTCCACATCGGCGTCGACCAGCTCGGCCTCGATGTCCGCGAGCGTTCGATCGAACGCATCGATCGCGCTGCGGACGTAACCCGAGAGCATGACGTCCGCAGCGGTCCCGACACGCTGCGCGAAGTTGTCCGCCTGGGATCCCCCGGCCTTGTGGGTCTCGGCCTGGAACGCGATCGACTGAGCGCGCACTTCGGCATCGCCGCTCGCCTGGATGTGCCCAAGCCTTTCGCGGTAGGCCTTCTGAAAGTCGGCGTCTTTCCAGATCATCCGTCAGAGACGAAGTTAGGCCGGGCCTGCCACCAGTCAAGGGCGACCGGCCGTCTCCCGGAACTGCTTCGGAGACACACCGCGCCAGCGGCGGAACGCGCGATGGAACGCGGTCGGTTCCGCGTACCCGAGGAGGAAGCCGACCTCGTACACGGCGAGCGAGCGATCCTCGAGGAGGCGCACGGCCAGCTCTTGCCGGAGCGCCGTCAGGGCTCCGGCAAAGGTCGTTCCCTCGTCCCTCAGGCGCCGCTGCAGCGTGCGCGGGCTGACGGCCATCGCGGTGGCGGCGGCCGCGAGCGTGGGGGCGCCGTCGCTCAGCGTGGACCAGAGCACCTGCCGGAGCCGTCCCGTCGTGGAGCCGCTGTCGCCCAGACTCTTGACCGCTTCGTCCGCCAGTCGGTCGAGATAGCCCACGAGCGTCGGGTCGGAGCCGACGACACGAAGATCGAGGTCCTCCCGCTTCATGACGAGCGCGGTGTGGGCCGCCTCGAACTGAATCGGGCAGCGCAGGAACGCGCGCAGGTCGGCGCCATGCGGCCGCTCCGGATACGGGAATCGCACCTCGCGGGGCGCCAGCGCGGTCGCCGTGATCTCGCGCATTCCCGCGACGAGCCACGCGACCGACAGCTCGGTGTACTCGTGGATCGCCTCGAGCACGGGATGCCCCTCGAATGTGATCGTTGCCGAGGATTCGGCTTCGTCGAGCTCGATCCGGTTGTGGTCGCCCATGATGCGGCCGTACCGAACCAGACGCCCCAGAGCGCCGCGGAGCGTGGCGGAGTGGAGCATCGCGTAGCCGATCAGCCCGGCGTCCTTCGTCTTTCGTGCCGAGCCCGCGTGCAGACCGAACGCCGGCCCGGGGGCATGAGCGATGACGGTGCGCACGATCGCCGCGACCTTCGCGAGCGGCAGGCGGGCGTCGGGCTCGTCCAGGATCTTCACGTCGAGATCCAGATCCGCCACGAGCGCCTCGCGGTTCGCGCCCGCGCGAATCGCGTCGTCGAGCAGAAGCCGCACGACGCGGACGAGATAGGTCGGCTCCGCAGCGGCTGGCGACATCGGCGAAAGCCCTCATCCTCGGCAAAACCGGCCTCGATCCTAGCCGATCCGACCCGAATCTGGGCGTCGTTGCGCCCAAAGTGAGGGCGGCGCGCTCGGCCAGGAACTTGGCGTCCGCGGTCCATGCCCGCCGGGATGCCCCTCCCTATCGTCGGTGGAACGGAGGCACACATGAAGACCAACGACCGTTCCCGCGCCGCGTCCGAGGCAAGGAAAGCGCATCGCCAGCGGTCCCGATCCGGGACGGGCCGCGTCGACTCCTCCCGCGACGTCGAGCGCCTCATCGAGGAGGCGCGCAATCTCGTGCCGATCTTCGCTCGGCGCTACCAGGGCCGGGGCGTTTCGTTCGAGGACTTGGTCGGCGCCGGCAATCTCGGCGTCGTCGAGGCGGCCCACCGGTTCGATCCGGACCGCGGCGTCAAGTTCGGCTCCTACGCGGTGTGGTGGATCCGCAAGGCGATCGTCGAAGCGCTGGGAACGGGATCTTCCGTGATCACGACCCCGCGTTACTCGGTCGTGCGGCGCTGGCGTGTGATGGACGCCATTAACCGTGGCCGGTCGCCGGGAGAGCGCGACCTCAGCCCGAGCGACGTCGCAGCCGGCCTGGGCCTGTCGACCCGTCAGGCGGAGCGGGCGTACGTGTTCGCCGTGGGCTCCGTGTCGCTGGACGCGCCGGTCTCGGCCGATTCCGACCTCACGTGGGGGGACCGGCTCGCGGGTTCGGACGAGGGCCCCGAGGCCGCCATGCTGGACGACGAGCGTGCGCGCGCGGCGCGCGAGGCGCTCAGCGCACTCTCGCCCCGACAGCGTCTGGTGGTCATGCTGCGCTTCGGCGGCGGGAAGGACCAAGAGCCGGCCTCGCTGAAGGACGTGGGCCGCCTGATGGGGCTCTCCAGCGAGCGGATCCGTCAGATCGAGGGCGAAGCGCTCGACGTGGTGCGCCACAAGCTCGCTCGCGACGCCAGGAAGCGCTCGCGTGGTCATCGCCACGCGGGCGATACGCCGAAGCATCGGCGCATGACGTCCTGATATCATGAGCGAATGCGACGCTCGTTCATCCGTCTCGCGGTCACGCTGCTTCTGATGGCACCCTGCGGCCCCGGCGCCGCTGCGGCGGCGACGGAGAGCGCAGCGGACGAGACACCCGCGCCCGCGCGCAAGGTGTTGGTGGTCGCGAAGATCAAGGAAGAAGCAAAACGGCGGGCCTTCGAGGAAGCCGCCAGCGCCGAGCTGAAGAAGAGGGGAGTCGTGACGACGCTCGGCTCGGACGTGATGACCGATGCCGATTTCGTATCGGAGGACGCCGTCCGGACGAAAGTCCAGAGCCTCGACGTCGACGGGGTCATCGGATACGTCCCGCTCGCCATCGACGAGACCGTCAAGACCTCTTCCGCGCACGTGAGCATCGGCGTCGGAGGGTATGGCGGCGGCGGAATGGGAATGTTCGTCGGAGCGAGCGCCCCCATCGGCGGCTCGACGACGGTCGTCCGTACCCTGCGGCTCCGCGCCCGGTACTTCGCCCGCCCGTTCGAAGCCCCCGCGTGGGAGAAGGTCTACACCGAGAAGCTCAAGGAAAACACGAGCGCGCTCATCGACTACCTCTCCCGCGATTCCGTCGCGGCGCTCAAGAAGAAAAAGCTGATTCCCGCCAAGTGAGATGCGCTCGGCCACGCGTCTGTGCGGCTAGCGACGGACGTGCCGCGCAAGGAGCGCGTCGACCGCATGAATCTCGTCCTGGTTCACCGTGTGCGGCATGCCCGGGTAGATGCGCTCGTCGACGCTGGCGCCCATGCGCGTGAGCACGGCGGTCGACTCGTGAACCCGCTCGAGTGGGACGTGGGGATCGACGTCGCTGCACCCGATGAAGATCGGCGTTCCGTCGAACGAGCCGGGGTAATCTCGCGGCGTCCCGGAAGGGCCGATCAGTCCGCCCGTGAGCGCGACGACGGCCGCGTACCGCCCTGCGTTTCGCGCGGCGAACTCGAGGGTGAGGCAGGCGCCCTGGGAGAACCCCATGATCGCGACGCGGTCGGATACGACGTTCAAGTCGCGGATCACCGCGTCGACCCTCCGGAGGGCCGAGCCGAGCCACGGCTCGTTCTGCGAGATCGGCGCGAGGAACGAGTGCGGGTACCAGGTGCCGCCGGCGGCCTGAGGTGCTATGTAGGCCACGTCGGTCGCGGAGAGCTCGGAGGCGAGGCCGAGAATGTCCTCCGCTGAACCGCCGCGCCCGTGGAGAAGGACCGCGACGATCCTGGCGTGGGCGAGCGCGGCTCCCGCGTGCAGGACGGGCTGGCCCGCGTGAGGGTCGGCGGTCATCGGCTCGCGTGCGGCAACGTGAGCGGCGGAAGCGCGCGCTCGAGGCTCTTCCGATAGGGCTCGACGTCAGGCGGCAGCATGAGATGCTCGCCGAGATGGTCTCGTGACTCGTCGACGTCGAACCCGGGCGGGTCGGTCGCGATCTCGAACAGGATGCCGCCGGGCTCGCGGTAGTAGATCGAATGGAAGTAGGTGCGGTCCATGACCGGCGAGACGTTGTAGCCGTCGCCGACGAGACGCTTCCTCCATGCGAGCTGCTGGGCGTCGTTCGGCGTCCGCCACGCGATGTGATGCACCGTACCCGCGCCGAGGCGTCCCGGTCTGCTGTCGGGGGCGCAAACGACGTCGATGGTCGAGGCGGGCCCGCCGGATCCCATGCGATAGCGGTAGCGGTTCCCCTCCGTCGCGACGGCGCTCAGGCCCATGACCTTCTCGAGCAGCGCCGCCGTGTTCTCGTAGCCTTCTTCGAGCAACGTCGCGCTGTGGAACCCGGCGATCGCGTGCCGCGGATCGACCGACCCGCCGTTCCAGGCCGCGCCTCCCGCGGCGCTCACCGTCGCGACGATCTCGAGCGCCAGGCCGTCGGGATCTTCGAAGCGGAGCACCTCTTCGCCAAAACGTTTGTCCGCCAGTTCGGCGCCATGGCGCGAGAGACGCTCGCGCCAGTAGCCGAGCGATCCGGCCGGCACGGCGAACGCGACCGCCGCCACCTGACCGGTGCCCGCGCGGCCACGGGGGACGCTCACCCACGGGAAGAACGTCAGAATCGATCCCGGCGCCCCGCGCGCGTCGCCGAAGTAGAAGTGGTAGGTCCCCGGATCGTCGAAGTTGACGGTGAGCTTGACGAGCCTGAGGCCGAGGACCGCCGTGTAGAAGTCGAGGTTGCGCTGAGGCTCCCCGGCAATCGCCGTGATGTGATGGATTCCGGTGATGGTGTGCTCGTCCATGCCGCGATGATACGCGCTCGCGTGCGGCGTGGGGTAGGATCGGCATCGTGATCCGCGGACGCGCTCTCGTCTCGCTCCTTCAGTGCGGGCTGATATTGCTCGCTCAGGTCCACGCCTGGAGCGCGCACGGCTGCTCGATGTGTGGCTCATCGTGCCACTGCGCGTCCCGCGATTCGGGAGCGTCGTGCTCGGTGCGCAGCGTGGGCTGCGGGGGAGCCGAAAGCGGCAGCGCAAGCGCGCCCGCGAGCCCGCAACGCGCGGTGCTCGCGGCTCCGATCGCGGTTCTCCCGCCACTCGAGTCGGCCGGCGTTCGCGCGTCCGACTCGCTTCGTCCCGGGGAACCCACGCGCGCACCTCTTGATCGCCCCCCGCGCTTCTCCTGCTGAACCCGACTCTCGTTTCCCATCGTTCAGCATCGGCGCCGTTTGGACGGCGCCAGGAGATGACCGCATGCGTTCTCCCAGCGCTCGCTGTGTATCCGTGTTCGTGTTCGTCTTTCTTGCCGCCGCGGCGGCCCATCCGACCTCGGCGTCTTGCGGATCGGCCAGTTGCTTCCTCGTCACCCACTCGGACCTGGGCGTGGAGACGGCAGGCTCATTTCAGGTCGACTTGTCGTTCCGGTACGTCGACCAAACCAAGAAGCTGCAGGGCTCCCACTCGACCGACGAGGTGCTCGTTCCCGGAATTGATTTCGAGAGCCAGACGATCGAGCCCGATCACCACCGCGAGATCAGCACGCGAACGACGACGCTCTTGCTCGACCTCTCATACGGCGTCACGTCCCGCGTCAGCGTCTTCGGCGTACTCCCCTTGGTCGTGGACAAGAACCACGAGCACTTCGACGACGTCGGCACTCCGGACGAGCACTTCACCAACACCGACGGCACGCGAGGGTTCGGCGACGTCGCCGTGGGTGCGCGGTACGTGTTTCTCGTCAAGGCGAACGATCTCCTCGTCGGCGGCGTGTCCGCGAAACTGCCGACGGGCGCCTACGAGCTGCTCGACAGCGGAGGAGCGATCAACGAGCCGACGATCCAGCCCGGGACCGGCTCGTACGATGGGCTGGTCAGCCTCTACTACGTGCGCCACCGGTTTCCGAAGCCGGTCGAATGGTTCGTGTCGGGCTCGGCGCGGATCAACGGGCGCAATTCCCTGGAGTACCGCGTCGGCGATGAGTACGTGGCATCGGTCGGGGCGAGTTACACGGCAAGCCAGCGCTGGGTCTTCTCGCTCCAAGCAAACGCGCGCCACGCCGGGCGCGACGACTACCGGGGTTCGGGAGTGGCTTCGACGGGTTCCGGCGCGATCTCCTTGTCTCCGGGCGTGCGCTTCCGCACCGGCGACGGTGGCACGGAGATGTACGGCTACGTCCAGCTTCCTGTGTACCAGGACGTCAACGAGGCCCAGCTCGCCCCGCGCTCGGGGTTCATCCTGGGGATCTCGAAGAGTTTCTAACCGCTCGGTGTCGAGAACCGCGACATTCAGGAAATGGCGGTGTCGGGTGCATCGTGCGCACCTTCCCATGCGCCACGAGAAGTCGCTACGCGACCCGCACCTTTCCGCGCGCCTGCGCGGGGATCTTCGGGTCGGGCGTGAGCACACCCTGCAGGTTGAGAGGGTCGGTCGCCGCCACGTCGATCGGTGCGAACGGTCGCTGAGCGTCCAGCCGGCGGAGCCGGCGGGCCAGCTCGACAGCCTCGGGACGCGCGTACTGCTCACCGGAGAACCGCTGCACGAAGCGGCCGCCGCGAACGTCACCGCGCAGCTCGAGGTGGCGGTACACGCGCACGACGTCGCGCCAGGCGACCGGGATGCGCTCGCGCTCGATCACGCGGCGGAACACGATTCCGTAGCGGTCGAGAAGGCGCCGGGCGACGAATTCGGCCTGCTCTTCGCTCGCGATGCGCACGGTCTCGCCCGCGTCGTCCCGGAAGCGCGACCATCGGCCGGGCGGGGCGAACGGCGCGCGCGCCGTCACGCCGCGCCGTTTGCTCGGCGGGGTGAGGAGCCGGCGCACACCGCCGAACGCGTCGCTCGTGACACGGCCGTGGCCGATGAGCTGCGTCAGCCCCATCTCGAAGTGGCCGGGCAACAGCCCCGAGGCACGCTCGAGCTCCTGGGTGAAACTGGCGCCGCGCTCGTGGAGCACGGCGAGGATCGACCTGGCGTACGTCGACAGCTCGCCCTCCGCCGGCTTGACCGCCGCGAGCGATTTCCACATCTCGATGTCCTCGCGAAGGACCAGGCAGATCGGCGTCGAGCGGATCGCCGAGTCCCCGGTTCCCCAGAGGCGCCCCCACACGACCTCCCCTGTGAGCGTGACGTGGTCGAGCGTGTCGGGGCGGAAGTCGCGAAGCCGCCCGCGCAAGAGTGAGGATTCCCACTCCGCGGCCGGGGCTTCGAATCCCGCCAGCTTGCGCACGACCTCGTGGAGGCCGCGCGGGCCCTCGAGCCGGAAGCGGGAGTCGGCGTGCTGCCAGCAGGCGAGGAACCGCCAGTATTCCTGAGCCGTCACGGGCTCGATCTCGCGGCGGAGGCGCTCGAGCGTGTAGCGGTGGATCCGCGCGAGAAGGCGCCGCTCGCACCAGGCCTGCCGGCCTCCGATGCGGCAGCGGAGCACGACGCCCTCCACCTCGAGCCGGAGGAGGAGCGGCTCCTGCTCGGGCTCCGCGTCCATCAGCGGCCCCGTCGCCTCGAGACGGCCTTTGAGGATCTGTTTCGGATCTCGCGTCGCGTCGCATGCGTACCAGCGGTCCGCCTCGAGGGTGACTCGGTGCGCCGCTCGGAGCTCCTCGAGGAAGCGCGCCCAGCCGCTCGCGTCCGCCTCCTCGCGCGTCGCGTACCCCATCCACTGCAGGGCTTCGTGGACCTCTTCGGCGTTCTCGGCCGACGGCCAGGCTTCGTCTTTGACCCTTGCGACGGCTTCGGGGTCGAGCGCGCCCAGGACGTCGGCGGTCTTCGGGTCGAGGGTGCGCCGCGACGCGACCGAGCGCGTGCGCCGCTCCTCGAGCGGCGCGTCGTCGAGGAAGGCGTACGGCATCGCGTTCAGGATGCCGCGTGCGAAGACGGAGGGCTCGGGCGTATCGATCGCGACCTTCTCGATCTGTCCTTCGCGCAGGCCGCGGAGCACGTCGAGGAACCCGTCCGCGTCCATCGCCTCGTTCAGGCAGTCCTCGATCGTCTGCCGCACGATCGGGTGATCCCAGGGCACGGGAAGCTCGGACTCCGGAAGAGTCTCGGGGCAGGCGAGGACCTGGGGGAACGCCTTGACCAGGAGGTCCTCCGCGCGCATGCGCATCATCGCGGTCGGGACACGCTTGCCGCCGTGCTGCGTCCGTGGGAGCAGCAGGGCGCGCGAGGCGTTCCACCGCCACCGCGTGCCGAACATCGGGGCGGCGAGCAGGGCCTGCACGAGGAGGTCGTGGGCGGTGTCCGGATGGAGGTAGTCGAACACCTCCTCGAGAGGGAAGCTGTGCTGCGGTCCGAGCGACAGGACGATCGCCTCCTCGTTCGCGGCGGCCTGCAGCTCGAATCCGAACCCGCGGCAGAAGCGCTTGCGCAGCGCCAGACCCCAGGCGCGGTTGATCCGCCCGCCGAACGGCGCGTGGAGGACGAGCTGCATCCCGCCCGACTCGTCGAAGAAGCGCTCGGCGACGACCCGCCGCGGGGTCGGAACGGCGCCGAGCGTGCGGGCGCCCTCCTCGAGATACTCGGAAAGCTCGCGCGCGGCGGCGGAGGTGAGCCCGGCATCCGATTCCGCCCACGCGGCGTCGCGTCCCTCTTCCCTCACACGCCCGATCGTCTCCGACAGCTCGCGCGTGCGCGCGGGCGCCTCGCCGAACCAGAACGGCAGCGACGGCGGCGCGCCCTGCGCATCCGCGACGCGCACGATGCCGGGATCGACCTTGAGGATCTTCCAGGATGCGTTCCCGAGCTGGAAGACATCGCCGCCGTTGGCCTCGATCGCGAAGTCCTCGTCGACCGATCCGACCTGGATCCCTTCGGGCTCGAGGAGGACTTGGTACTGCCCCGTGTCCGGGATCGCGCCACCGGCGGTCAGCGCAGTGATGCGCGCGCGCTTGGTCGCGCGGAGCCGCGCGCGAATCCCGTCCCGGTGGAGAAGTGCGAACCGGCCGTCGAGGTGGAGTGCCGTGGTCGCGTCGAAATCCGCGCGCGTCAGATCGCGGAACGGCCAGGCGCGGCGGAAGCACTCGTAGAGCCGGTCCTCCTCCCAGGTTTCCGCGACGCAGGCCGCGACGATCTGCTGGGCGAGGATGTCCAGAGGTCGGCCGGGCTGCGGCGTGCGGTCGAGCTCGCCGTGCCGGATGGCGTGGACGAGAGCGGTCGCCGTCACGAGGTCGTCCTGGGTCAGCGGGAACATCCGGCCCTTGGGCGTGCGCGCAAGGGCGTGCCCGCTCCGGCCGACGCGCTGGAGGAGCGTCGCGATCGAGGCCGTCACGCCGGCCTGGATCACGAGGTCCACGTCGCCGATGTCGATCCCCAGCTCGAGCGACGAGGTCGCGACGAGCGCCTTCAGCTCGCCGGCCTTCAGGCGCGCCTCGGCGGCGAGCCGCCGCTCACGGGCGAGGCTCCCGTGGTGGCTCGTCACCGCGCCCTCGCCCAGAACGTCGGTCAGGCGCGCGGCGACGCGCTCGGCGAGCTTGCGCGTGTTGACGAACACGAGCGTGGTCCGGTGCTCGGAGATCAGCGCGGCCATGCGCGCGACGATTTGCTCCCACGTCTCGTGGGAGCAGACGGTCTCGAGCGGGCCGTCGGGGAGCTCGACGGACAGGTCGAGGTCCCGCCGGTGGCCGACGTCGACCAACTCGCACTCGCGATCGACACCGACGAGGAGCCGGCCGACGTCCTCGATCGGCTTCTGGGTCGCGGAGAGGCCGATCCGCTGCAGCGGTGCCTCGACCAGCGCGTGCAGCCGCTCGAGCGAGAGCGCCAGGTGCGCACCGCGCTTGCTTCCCGCGACGGCGTGAATCTCGTCGACGATGACCGTCCGCACGGTGCGCAGCATCCCGCGGCCCCCATCGCTCGTCAGCAGGATGTAGAGCGACTCCGGGGTGGTGACGAGGATGTGCGGCGGCCGCCTCGTCATGGCGGTCCGGGCCTGGGCCGGCGTGTCGCCGCTGCGCACGAGGACGCGGACCTCGGGGAAGCCGGGGTCGAGTGCCCTCAGCTCCGCGAGGGGGCGCTCGAGGTTCTTCTGGACGTCGTTTCCCAGCGCGCGCAGCGGGGAGACGTAGAGGACCTGAGTCTCGTTCTCGAGGTCGGCGCCCTTGCGGAGCAGCCCGTCAATCGCCCAGAGGAAGGCCGCGAGCGTCTTGCCGGTGCCGGTGGGCGCCGCGATCAGCGTGTGCCGCCCGGTGCGGATGCGCGGCCATCCCTCGACCTGCGGCGCCGAGGGCGTGCCGACGCATTCCACGAACCACCGCCGGACGACCGGGTGAAACTGGGTCAGGGGCATGCAGCATCATAGCGGTCAAAGAGCCCGGCGGCGCGCAGCCTCCGCGATCGTTCTGAACTCCGTGCGCGAGCGGAGCGTCACGAACGCGAGGTCGTGCTCCAGCCGGTCGAACTCCTCGAAGCCCAGCTCCGACGCGTGAGCCAGGATTCGTAATGCCTCCTCATCGTGCCCCTTGAGCGCCTGGATCTCGGCTGCGGCGTAAAGCTTCTCGACGTTCTCGAGTACCGAATTCGTCAGCGAGTCTGCCGCGGTGATTCTTGCGAGCGCCGAATCCCTACGTCCGCGACCGATGTCGCACTGGGCGAGGATCTCGAGGATCTGCTTCTCGACGGAAGGGCTCCACTGGGCTTTCGCCGGGGCGAGCATCGGCAGGAGGAGGCCGCTCGCGTCCTCGAATCGATCTTGCCAAACCAAGCATCTCGCCAGCGCCAATCGCGAGACGATCACCCGCGATCCCGAGCCCGTAGGATCCACTCGATTGGAGGCGGCAAGGAGATCCCGGAACAACCGCTCGGCATCGGCGACCCGACCCTCGTGCATCCGCGACCGCGCCTCATAGTAAACGGCGCCCCAGGGGGCTTCTCCATTCAGGCGCTCGGCGCGGTCGAGCTCATCGAAGCGTGGGTCCCCGTGCAGGGGGAGGAACTGCGGGTCGCGCGCGGGGCCGCCCGGATAGCACCACCCGAGATCGGTCGCGCGGCGGAGGTAATCCAAGGCCAGCGCGACGTGCCCCGTGTTCGCGTGAACGCAGGCCAGATTGTAGAGAGCGATCTGGGTCTGGAAGTCACGCTCACCGAACACCCGTCGAATCCGGTCGATCCCTTGCTCGAGAAGAGCTTGAGCTTCCGCGTAACGTTGAAGCTCGAGGTAGGAGCCTGAAAGGCCGACTTTCGCCGACAGGACGTCTCGGTGGTCCGGACCCAGCCGACGCTCCAGTCCGGCGATCGCAGTCTCGAAGAGAGGCACGGCCTCCGCGTGCCTCTGCCAACGTTTGTAGAGGTTCGCGAGGTCCACGGTTGTTCGCATGGTGACCGGATCGTCGGTGCCCGCGAGCCGCTGCCGCCGCGCCAGCACATCGCGGAGCAGCCGTTCCGCCTCGGCGAATCGGTCGGCGTACGCGTACGTGCGCGCGAGGCTCTCATTGGCGGCGAGCGACTCGGCGGAATCGGGTCCGCGCAGCGATGTGATGCGATCCCGCAATTCCAGCAGCGTGTTGAAGTCTCCCCCGATCCCATCGGAGACCATCTGATGATCCCCAACCGCGAACAGGAGTTGCAAGAGCACCAGCGGCTGATCCGCGAACTGCCCGCGAATCAAATTCAGCAGCACGTCCCGATCGGGTGACGTGAGCGGTGACTGGGACGTCTCATTGCTGCCCAGCCCGCCGGGAGGATCCATCACCGTCAACATGAACTTCCGACCCTCGTTTTCGACCTGAGCTTCGGTCTCCGCCCGCTCGGCCTCCCGGCGCGCGCGTAGCGTCTCGGCGGTTCCGAGCATCGCGAGACCGATGAGCGTCGCCGAGAGGACGGCGACGATCGAGGCCGCCGCGCGGTGGCGCCGGAGCGCCTTGCGCAGCCGAACGAGAAGTCCCGGAGGCCGAGCGTGGATGGGACGGTACGCAAGATGACGCTCGATGTCCGCGGCCATCTCGGACGGATTCGCGTAGCGGGTTCGAGGGTCCTTCGCGAGAGCCTTGAGCGTGATGGCGTCGAGATCTCCGCGTAGCCGCCGGACGAGCGCCTGCGGGGCCAGCGGAACCCGGCGCGCGACGTCCACCGCCGGGCACCGCATCGCGCGGACGCTCGGCCGCTCCGGCTCCTGCTCCCGGATCCGGCGGCAAAGCTCCACGAAGCTCGAGTCCGGTCCGGTCTCCCTCTCGAAGGGCCTTACTCCCGCGAGAAGCTCGTAGAGAACGACCCCCAGGGAATACACGTCGGTGCGCGAGTCCACCGCACGTCCGTCGAGGGCGGCCTGCTCCGGGCTCATGTACTCCGGCGTTCCTACGAGCTGACCGAACTGCGTGAGTCCGTCGGCCGGTCCCGCGCCGTTCGCGAGCGCCTTCGCGACTCCGAAGTCGATGATCTTGGGAGTTGGGCGGCCGCTCTCCGTGGTCACGAGCACGTTCGCAGGCTTGAGGTCCCGGTGGATGACCGCGTTCAGGTGCGCGTGCTGGACGCCGTCGCACACGCGGAGGAACAGCTCGAGGCGCGCCTCGATACCGAGCCGCCTCGAATCGCAGAACGTGGTGATCGACTCCCCGGCGACGTATTCCATGACGAAGAAAGGCCTCGAGTCGGAGGCGCTTCCCGCGTCGAAGACACGCGCGATGTTCGGGTGATTCATCGTGGCGAGCGTCTGGCGCTCGGACTCGAACCGCGCGATGGCGCGGTCGCCCGGAACGGCGTTCCGTGCGAGCTTGATCGCCACGCGGCGCACGAGCGGCGGATCCTGCTCGGCGAGATAGACGACACCCATCCCGCCTTCCCCGATCCGCTCGAGGATTCGGTAGGCGCCGAGTCGCGCCGGGACAGCCTCGACCAGCTCGTTCGCGAGCCTCAACATCGACCCGGTTTCGAGGATGCTCGGGAACGAGTCGGGTGAGCTCGAAGGGTCCGATTCGCTCACGGTTCGGACCGCAGGTGCTTCGTAAGCCACGCCCGGGCCTGCCGCCAATCTTCCTTGACGGTTCTCTCGGACACCCCGACGACGGCTCCGATCTCGGCCACGGAGAGGCCTCCGAAGAGCCGAAGCTCGGCGACGCGGTGTTGCCTGCCGTCGTGGCGCGCGAGCCGCATCAAGGCCTCGTCGAGGACCAGGACGTCGATGGTTGGCTTGAGAGAGGCGTTCGCGTCCTCGTCGAGGCTGACGCGAACCCGGTCCCCGCCGCGCTTGCTCGCCTGCGCCGCCCGCGCATGGTCCACGAGGAGGTGGCGAACCTGCAGCGAGGCCACGGCGAGAAAGTGCGTCCGGTCTTGCCACGATTCGTGGCCGGAGCTCTTCAATCGCAGGTAAGTCTCGTGGACGAGCGAGTCGGTCCCCGGAACGGCGCCCCAAGCGGCCACACGCTTCCTCAGCCGGTGGGCGAGCGCCCGAAGCTCTTCGTACTCACTTGCCGCGATCCGGTCGAGCTTCTCGGCCGTTTGCGATGCTCCAGTCGATGCCGCGGGTACCGCCCGGTCCGTCTCGTCGCGCATCGATCGGAGCTCCGATTCCCCTCGAAATGCGATCAAGTATACGGCGATTTCCTGGGCGCGAACGCTCCGCGTGCCGCCGCGCCCTGGCGAACGCGGCATATCGTCCGCGCCCCCACCACGCCTTGGCCCGCCCGTGCAGGAACTCGCCGGAGTCTCGAACGTCCAGGGGCCGCCATGCCGCGGCCCACCCGGAACGAAGGGAATTTTCCATCGGAAGTCAGGAAGTTCCTGACAGTCGCGGCGGGCGTTTTTCCCGATAACTAAGGTCCTTTGGGTCGCCGCTCTGCAGCCGGAGGTCGGCTGCCGTCGGCGGACGAGGAGAGGACGGAGTGAATCGGGTACGAACGTTGCTCGTCGCCGCGAACGTCGATTTTCTCGAGAGCCTCGCGGACTGGATGGCTCCGCACCCGCAGCTGGAGGTCGTGGAGCGCGCGCATTCGGGAGAGGAGGCGCTGGAACGCCTCGGACCGTCGCGCGCAGAGCTCGTGCTGATGGACGTCACCCTCCCCGACACGAGCGGCTTCCAGGTGGCGAGCGAGATGAAGTCGCGCCCCGGAGCACCGCTCGTCATCCTGCTGTCGTTCTTCGACAGTCGGGCTGTTCACCTCAGAGCCTGGGCTGCGGGAGCCGATGGGATCCTGCTCAAGTCCGAAATGACGGAGCGTCTTACTCCGTTGGTCGCGGAAGTGCTCGGCAAACAACAGGCAGAGGCTCGACCGAATCTTCCCATCGAGCCGTCGAAGCGGGCGGTGCCCGCCGATGTTTCCGGATCCACCGGCTCGGGGGCCGGCGAAAGGGGGCGTTTGTGAGGAATCGACTCATCATGCTCGGAGCGGCGGCCTTCGCCCTGTTCCTGACCACCGCGGCCTCCGCGGACAATCACGGGGTCACGTTCACGAGGATAGGGTTCATCGACCAGACCTCGTATCCGGTGTCATCGGTGTGGGACATGAACCCGCAGGGCACGATCTTCCTGGTCAGCCCCTCGCCGTTCTTCGACTACTACGTCGAGTGGACGCGCGACGGCGGCTGGGGGACCCACATCGGAGCCTCGCTCTTCCCCCCCCATATCTCCTCCGGCGGCGTGGTCATGTCGAACGGCGTTTATCCGGGATCGGATCCCGTGTTTGCGTGGCCCGGGCTGTGGACAGGCGTCGAAAATGGCTGGGATCCGATCCCGTCTCAGCCCGGATACTCTCCCTGTGGAGACGCGGAGCTCACCGGCTACGGCATGGGTGGCGAGGGTGACTACATCGCGGGTCTCACCTGGCAGGGCTGCAACGTCGCGCGGGCGTTCAAGTGGGACAAGGCGACCAACACGACGGTCGACCTCGGCACTCCGAACGGGAAGAGCACGCGCGGGAACGCCATCTCCAGCGACGGCAGCAAGGTCGTCGGGTTTGGCACGATGCTCTTTGGCTTTCGGCGCGGCGCTGTATTCCAGAACGGGACCGCGAGCTTCCTAGGCGATCCGAACGGCCTCGAGCCTACCACGTGCGCAAAGAGCGGGAAGCCCTGCACCGTGGACAGCCCCGACCCCACGTACGGCTGCCCGGGAGAGTACGTCCACGACGGCTATTGCGCGGCGGGGTCCTGCCAGAACAAGGGGACCTGCCAGAACAAGGGAAGCTGCTCGAACAACGTCTGCGTCGGCGGCGCCAACGCCGGGGCATTCTGCTGGTCGGATGCCCTGTGCCTGGGTGCCTGCGTCGGCGGAGCGAACTCCGGCGCGCTCTGCACGGACAATACGCCCTGCGGTGGCGCCTGCGTGGGCGGGAATAACTCCGGCGCGTACTGTATCGACGATACGCCGTGCACCGGCACTTGCGCCGGCCCCAACGCCGGCGCGGAGTGCACCCAGAACTACGAGTGCCCCGACACCCCGGTGTGCGTCGACAACCCCAACTGGACGGACGACTTGTACAAGGGCGAAACGTGGGACCTGACGCCGGACGGCCGGTACGCCGTCGGCGAGTTCATCAGCTACAGCTCGACCAGCGGCTATCGGGCGAACCCCGACGGCACGTTCACCGAAATGGCGCCGCCGGCGACCTGGCCCTACCACGTCCTTCCCATCCAGATCAGCGCCGACGGAAAGACGGCGGTCGGCAGGCTCGGCACCTTCTGGGACGGTTACTCGGCGTTCGTCTGGCGTGAAGACCTCGGCACCATCGATCTCCAGCTCTTCATGGAGGCTCAGGGGATCCAGGACATGTCCAGCTGGTATCTCTATGAGACCAACACGGTGAGCGCCGATGGCACCGTCATTGCCGGCTTGGGCATCAACCCCGACAATCTGGTGGAAGGCTTTATCATCGACATGAAGAAAGTCTGGGTCTGCCACACGCCTCCCGGTAATCCGAAAATCCCGCGGACGCTCGGCATCGACATCGACAGCGTCGCCGCGCATCTCTCACACGGTGACTTCCTCGGCACCTGCGAGTTCCAGCAGTCGGGAGGACTCCCGCAAGCGGATGCGACGCGGCGGGCGAAGATGAGCCAGGCCAGCGCGATGTTCTCGCCGGTATCGCCTAAAAAGTTCTCGACGGAGCAGTTCACGCCGTGGGTGGTGCCGCTCACCCAGCCCAAGATTCCGGTTGCCTCGCCCTCCCACCCTCGTGTGGAGCAGTTGAAGCGGCCGGCGGCCAGGTAAGTCGAACCAGATCGAGATCTCTCGTTCACGGCGGCGGCTCGTCCGAAGAGCCGCCGCCCTGATCACTCGACGAGCCATCCGCTCGATGCGAGATTGCCTTCCCTGCTCTTGACGCCTCTCGCGGCGTGAGCAAATCGCGCGACTGTCCATGCATGCGTTGCGACGGTCGTCGTGTATAACGGAGTTGGGGGAGGCAATCGAGGCACCGAGTGGTTCCAACGGTCTGCCGAGCAAGGTGTGCTCCCCGGATGCTGCGCCGCACGGCGGTTGCGCTTCTGCTCGGCGCGGCACATGCGGCGGCTTTCTCCGAGCCGGGTCCAAATCTCCATTTCGAGCGAGTCGGGTCGGCGGGCGGCCCGCCCCCGGAAGTGATCACGGCACTCCTCCAGGACCGTGACGGGTTCATCTGGATCGGCTCGCGCAACGGCCTGCTTCTCTTCGACGGCTACAGCTACACCAAGTTCCAGTACGACCCCTCGGACCCCGGGTCTCTGTCCGACAGCACGATCCGCACGATCTACGCCGATTCCGACGGCACGATTTGGGTCGGCACCAACACGGGAGGTCTGAACCGTTTCGATCCGGCGACGCGCTCGTTCGTCCACTACCGGCACGACAGCGCGGACCCCAGCTCGCTGAGCCATGACAGCGTCTACGCGATCCTGCGCGACCATCTGGGCCGGTTGTGGGTGGGGACCCAGAAGGGGCTCAATCGCATGGATCCCGGCTCCAAGGTCTTCGTGCAATTCGCCGCGGGCGGGGCGGAGGGCCTGGTCAGCGACTTCGTCATGACGCTCTGCGAGGATCACGCGGGACGATTGTGGGCCGGCACGCTGGGAGGGGGGCTGCATCGCTGGGATGATGCGGTTCGTCGGTTCGAGGTCTTCCGCCACGACCCCGCCGACGCCGGATCATTGGCGGACGATCGCGTCAGTTCCCTGCTCGAGGACGACACGGGGCAGCTGTGGGTCGGGACGCTCGAAGGCCTGTCTCGCATGGACGTGGATCGGCGAAAGTTCCTCAGCTACCGCGAGGAGCCCCGTCGGGCCGGGGGCCTTCCGGGCTCGTCCGTCACGGCGCTCGCGCGGGGTCCGCTTGGGAAAATCTGGGTCGCGGTCTTGCGCGCCGGGCTCGCCGAGCTGGACATCGATTCCGGGCGCGTGCGGGGCTGGCACCACGACCCTGCTAGGCCGGACAGCCTGAGCGAGGACATGATCATCGCCCTGCTGTCGGATCGCGACGGATCGCTCTGGATCGGGACGTGGGGAGGCGGCCTCGAGCGCCTCTCGCACGCCTCCCAACGCTTCGCGGGGCCCGGTGACGCCGGCTTCCCTCCCGCCGGAGTCCCGGCCTCCGACGTCACCTCGATGCTCCGCGATCGCGTCGGAGGAATCTGGATCGGGACGCGCTCGGGGTACCTCGTCCGGCGCGATCCCGCGACCCGTCGATACGAGTCGATGCTCGTCGGAGGGAGCGAAGGCGAGTCGCGGATCCTGATGGACATGGCGGAGGACCGCCTCGGCCGGATCTGGATCGGGGCCAGCGACGGCTTGCTGCGCATAGATTCCGCGACGGGCGAGAGGCACCTCTACACGCACCGGCCCGGCGACCCGCGAAGCCTGGGTCCCGGCTACGTGTCCGCGCTCCTCGTGGACTCGAGCGGCACGCTCTGGGTCGGTACGGGCGAGGGCGGGCTCCAGAAGCTCGACGGGGCCGGTGCGGTCGTGCGGCGCTTCGTCCACGACCCGAGGAACCCGTCGAGCCTCAGCGACGACTTCGTCACCGCGCTGCTCGAGGACCGGCAGGGCCGCCTCTGGATCGGAACGCGCTCCGGCGGCCTCAACGAGCTCGACACCGCGACCGGCCGCGCGCGTCGATTCCAACCCGTCGTGGGTGATCCGACGAGCCTCGGCCACCATTGCGTGACGTCGCTGCTCGAGGACTCGGCCGCGCGGCTCTGGGTCGGCACCGCCGGCGGGGGCCTGAATCGGGTCGTCCGCTCCGAAGACGGGGCCGTCCGGTTCGATCGCGTGAACAAGAAGCTCGGCCTGGTCGACGACGACGTCACCGCCGTCGTCGAGGACGACGACCGCAGCTTGTGGATCACGACTCGCGGCGGCCTGTCGCGATTCCAGCCGGAGCGAAACGCATTCACCAACCTGCTGGTGTCCGACGGCCTGCCCGCGGCGGAGTTCGAGCCGAACGCCGCGATCCGGAGCCGCGAGACGCTTTACTTCGGCACCGTCCGCGGTCTCGTCGCGCTGCCGGCCGGCACGGCCTTCGAGACCCCGTCCCCCTCGCCCGTCGTCGTTCGGTCGATCCGCACGGCCGCCGGCGAGATCTTCGGGCGTCGTGCGGTCCGCGCGCCGGATCGACTGGAGATCCCCTACGGGACGTGGCTCGCGGTCGAGTTCGCGGTGCTCGACTTCAGCCCCGAGCGGGACCATCGCTACGCCTACCGTCTCGACGACGACTGGGTCGAGCTCGGCGAATCGCGCGAGATCACGTTCACGTCCCTCCAACCGGGCATCCACGCGCTGCGCGTCCGCGGGCGCAACAGCCAGGGCGTCTGGAACGAAGCCGATGCCCCGCTGCGCGTCACGATCGTGCCGCCGTACTGGATGACCTGGCCGTTTCGGCTGCTGATGCTGTTCCTCGTCGTGGCCCTGGTGGTGGCGATGCACTTGCGGCGGACCTCGAATCTCGAGAGGCGCAATCGTGAGCTGCTGGAGCTCCATGGGCAGCGGGAGAAGGCCCGGCAGGAGCTCGACGACGCCTACCAGCGGCTGCGGCACCTGACCGCGGGTCTCGAGGCGGCCAAGGAAGACGAGCGCCAGCGGATCGCGCGCGAGCTGCACGACGAGATGGGGCCGTCGCTCACCGCGGTCATCATCAACCTGCAGCTGCTCTCCGCGCAGGACGACGAGGAGAGAATCGCCCGCAAGATTTCGGATACCGTCGACCTCGTCGATCGCCTGGTCCAGCGCGTTCGCGACATGTCGCTCGACCTGAGACCGCCGTTGATCGACGAGCTCGGACTCGTGCCCGCGCTGGCGGGATACCTGGAGAGCGTGTCCGAGCGCACGGGCATCCGGATTCGGATCCTGGGTGACCAGGAGATCGGGCCGCTGCCGGCCGAAGTGCCCATCACGGCGTTCCGCGTCGTGCAGGAGGCGGTCACGAACGCCGTCCGGCACTCCGGCGCCCGCAGCGTCGACGTCATCGTCCGGCGCGACGGCTCCCGACTGGATCTCTATGTCGAGGATGACGGCCGGGGGTTTGACGTGGGCGATACGATGGAGCGAGCGGCGACCGGGAAGTCGCTCGGGCTGCTCGGCATGAAGGAGCGCGTCGGCATGCTGAGCGGGGAGATCGAGATCGACTCGGCTCCCGGGGCGGGCACCCGCGTTCGCGTGCATCTCCCGGTCGTGGAGGCCGCGTGAAGCGAATCCGCGCTCTGCTCGCCGACGATCACACGCTGGTGCGGGCGGGGATTCGCGCGCTGCTGGAGACGATCGAGCACGTCCAGGTGGTCGCGGAATCCGGCGACGGTATCGAGGCGCTCGACCTGATCACCCGTCACCGCCCCGACCTGGCCTTGCTCGACATCGGCATGCCCGGACTGAACGGCGTCGAGGTGGCACGGCAGGCGGCCCGGGTCTCCCCGAACACGAAGATCGTCATCCTCTCGATGCACGAGGACCGGATTCACGTGCGCCAGGCGTTCCGCGCCGGCGTCGCGGGCTACCTGCTCAAGGGCGCCGCCGTGACCGAGCTCCCGCTGGCCGTCAAGGCGGTGATGGCGGGGGAGACCTACCTGACCCCGAAGGTCTCGCGGCACGTGGTTCAGGGATTCCTGCGCGAAGGAGCCGACGAAGCGGATCCGATCGAGGGCCTGACCCAGCGTCAGCGCGAGATCTTGCAGATGATCGCCGAGGGGCGCTCCATGAAGCAGATCGCAGGCGTCCTCGACGTCAGCGTGAAGACAATCGAAACGCACAGGGCGCGGCTCATGGAGCGCCTCGACATCCACGATGTGGCGGGCCTGGTTCATTTCGCGATCCGTGCCGGTCTGGTCACGCCGGAGCGGTGACGCGATATGTCACACAATGTTAATAATCGTTTTACATACCCTGCGCCGCTCATGTTGCCCTTGACGGTCCCACGGGCTCAGCGTAACTGTTTGACGATGCCAAATAGGACGACCCGGAACTTCTCTTGCACATGTTGTTGCGGGCAAGGCCGCGGCCTTTGCCTGATGCGCACGTCCGGAGGCGGCATCGTGTAAGACGCTCATTCGGAACAGCAGACGGCGAACGAAAGCGGCCCATGCACCCGACGTGCTGGGCCGTTTTCATTTTTGGGGTCTTGAGTCATGGCGGAATCAGCGCCGGGGTCGGCCAATTCGTCGCTTTACCCGATCGGGTTGAAGATCGGCGGAGCGCGATGCCTGGTCGTCGGAGGCGGTGCCACGGCGCACCGCAAGCGACAAGAGCTTCAGGAATGCGGCGCGATCGTTGAGTCGATCGACGGGGTGTTCGCGCCCTCGGATCTCGACGGCGTGCGTCTCTTGGTGGTGGCGACGGACGACCGGCAGGTCCAGCAGGACGCCGCGAGAGCGGCGGGCGAGCGGGGCATTCCCTGCAACGTGGTGGACGTCAATCATCTCTGCAGCTTCTACGCCCCCGCCGTGCTGCGGCGCGGCGCGCTGACGATCACCGTGGCGACCGACGGGAAGTTCCCCCTGCTCTCCGTCGCCCTCCGGGACCGGATCGCCGCGGACCTCGGCGAGGGAATCGCCACGGCGCTCGAGCTCCTGGGAGTAGGACGGGCGCTTGCGGCCGCGAGGTTCCCGGACGATCCGGACAAGCGCGTGGAGGCGCTCCGGCGCCTGCTCTCGCCCGAGGCCCTGGGGTCGATACTCGACGGACGCCTCGACGCGTTCATGGCCCACTGGGAATCGTGGAAGACGGAGCTCGCGGCGTGAGCGGCACGTCGACCTCCCCGGCGCTGTTCCGTCTGGGGAGGCTGCTGCGCGCCTGCGAGCCGCTGGAGCGCGGCGTGGTCAGCCTGGTGGGTGCGGGACCCGGCGATCCGGGCCTTCTCACGATCAAGGCGGCGCGTCGTCTCGGCGAGGCGGACGTCGTCTATCACGACGCGCTCGTCTCGGACGAGATCCTGACGCTGTGCACCCCCGGCGCGCGGCTCGTGCCGGTGGGCAAGCGCCGCGGCGCGGTCACGATGCCGCAAGAGGCGATCGTCGATGCGATGGCGCAAGACGCCGCGCGGGGGCTCGCGGTCGTCCGGCTCAAGGGAGGCGACCCCTTCGTGTTCGGCCGCGGCGGCGAGGAGGCGCTGGCTCTGCTCGAGCGCGGCGTCTCGTTCGAGATCGTCTCCGGGGTCTCGTCGGGGATCGCCGTCCCCGCTTCGGCGGGGATTCCGGTCACGCACCGCGGGGTCGCGGGCTCGGTCGCGTTCGTCACGGCGCACGATGCGGCCGACCCCGCCGTGCGGTCCAGGCTTTCGCATCTGGCGCAAGGCGCGGACACGATCGTGATCTTCATGGCGGGGACCGAGCTTCCCGGCGTGGCGCGGGCGCTCCTGGAGGCGGGGCTGCCCGGCTCGACCGCCGCCGCGGTGATCGAGAGCGGGACCCGCGCCGAGCAGCGTGTCTCGCGCGGCACGCTCGACCGGTTGGGGATGCTTGGCGGCTCGCCCGCGAACGGGCCGGTTCTGGCCGTGGTGGGCCGCACGGTGGCGCTGGGCGATCTGCTGCGGGCCGAGCCCGAGCATCGCAGCGCGGCCGAGGAGGCGAGCGCGCATGCGTAGGGCGCTCGACGACCTCCGCCTCGTCATCGACAACGTCGAGGCGATGCCGGCAGACGAGGCCATCCGGTGGGCCCTCGACAGCTACCATCCGCACACGGCGCTCGCCTCGAGCTTCGGGGCGGAAGACGTGGTGCTCATCGACATGCTCCTCGAGGCTCGCCCCGACGCGCGGATCTTCACGCTCGACACCGGCCGGCTTCACGAGGAGACGCACGAGGTCATACGCCGCGTCCGCGGGCGGTACGGGTGCTCGATCGAGACGCACTTCCCGGATCGCGAAAGCGTCGAGCGTCTCCTGCGCGAGAAAGGCCCGTTCTCGTTCCGCGCGAGCGTCGCCGATCGGATCGAGTGCTGCGGGATCCGCAAGATCGCGCCGCTGCGGAGGGCGCTCGACGGCCTCCAGCTCTGGATCACGGGATTGCGGCGCGAGCAGTCGGTCACGCGGACGACGGTCGGCCGGCTCGAATGGGACGAGGCGTTCGGGCTCCTCAAGCTCAATCCGATCGTGGACTGGACCGAAGCGCGGGTGTGGGAGTACATCCGGGCCCACGATCTTCCTTACAACGCCCTCCACGACCGAGGCTTCCCCTCGATCGGGTGCGCCCCCTGCACGCGCGCGGTGCGCCCCGGCGAGGACGTGCGCGCCGGCCGGTGGTGGTGGGAATCGCCGGAAGGAAGGGAGTGCGGACTCCATCCTGAGCGGCGGGCGGGAGACTTTCGATGATGCACCAGACGGCGAATCCACCGAAGCCCTCGAAGAGCGAAGATCTCAAGGAAGCGGATCCCACCCTGGCGGGAACGATCGCCTCGACCTTGAGCGACCCCGGCCTCGATCGGTTCTCTGCCGACGACACGTACTTCCTCAAATTCCACGGGATCTATCAGCAGGACGACCGCGACCGCCGCAAGTTCGCCAAGGAGTTCATGTTCATGGTGCGCTGCCGCATCCCCGGCGGCGTGCTCACGCCCGACCAGTACCTGGCGTGCGACGATCTGGCGACGCGCTACGGGAACGCGACGCTCCGGGTGACCTCCCGCCAGGGGCTGCAGTTCCACGGCGTCGTCAAGAACGGGCTCGGGACGCTAGTCAAGTCCATCGATCAGGCGCTGCTGACGACCCTCGCCGCCTGCGGGGACGTCTGCCGCAACGTGATGTCGCCGGCGGCGCCACCGCAGGACGCGCTCGGGATCGAGGTGCGCGCCGACGCGCGCGCGGTCGCCGACGCCGTGGCTCCGAGAACGACGGCCTACCACTCGATCTGGGTCGAGGGCGTGCCGCTGAAGTTGAACGTCGATTCCGATTCGCCTCCCGTCGATCCGCTCTACGGGACGACCTATCTCCCGCGGAAGTTCAAGCTGGCCTTCGCGATTCCGCCGCGCAACGACACGGACGTCCTCACCAACTGCTGCGGGTTCATCGCGATCGCGAACCGGTCGGGCGCCCTGTCCGGGTACGTCCTGACCGCCGGAGGCGGGATGGGCCGGAGCCACGCGAACGCGGCGACGTTTCCGCGCCTGGCCGACGCGATCGGATTCCTGCCGCGCGAGCGCGTCGTCGAGGTCGCGAAAGGGATGATCGAGATGCATCGCGACTTCGGCGATCGCGCCAACCGCAAGCACGCTCGCCTCAAGTACGTCCTCGCGGACCACGGGCCGGTCTGGTTCCGCTCCGAGCTGGAGCAGCGGATCGGCTTCCCGCTGACGCCGGCGCCGCCGTTCGCCTTCACGGCGACGGGCGACCCTCTGGATTGGCACGTGCAGACCGACGGCCGCTGGTTCCTCGGTCTTTTCGTCGAGACGGGACGCATCCGGGACGTGGACGGGGCCCGGCTGAAGACCGCGCTCCGCGAGGTCGTCGCGCGGTATCGGCCCGAGATCCGGCTGACCCCCGGGCAAAACGTGGTCCTGGCGGGGATCGAGCCCGCGCTCAAGGACCGCATCGGCGAGTGCTTCGCGGCGCACGGGATCGAGATCGGCCGGCAGGGGACGGAGATCCAAAGGGGCTCGATGGCGTGCCCGGCCCTTCCGACGTGCGGCCTCGCGGTGGCGGAGTCGGAGCGCTTCCTGCCGACGCTCGTGCGGCGCATCGAGGACGCTCTCCGCGAGCTCGGTGTTCCCGGCCAGGAGATCTTGATCCGGATGACGGGCTGCCCGAACGGATGCGCGCGGCCGTACACCGCCGAGATCGGGTTCGTCGGCCGCTCGCTGGGCCTCTACGAGATTTGGCTCGGCGGCAACGACGCGGGCACGCGCCTGAACCGCCTCTACCAGGACGACGTGAGGGACACCGACATCGTCGAGACGCTCCGGCCCCTCCTGGCGCGCTACGCGGCCGAACGCGCCGTCGGCGAGCGGTTCGGCGACTGGTGCGCCCGCTCGGTCTGGGTGCACTGATGGACACGCTCGCGGCGCTCGAGAACGAATCGATCTATGTCCTGCGCGAGGCTTACAGCAAGCTGGAGCGCCTGGCCATGCTCTGGAGCATCGGGAAGGACTCGACCGTGCTCCTGTGGCTTGCGCGGAAGGCGTTCCTCGGTCACGTCCCGTTCCCGCTCGTCCACGTCGATACGAGCTACAAGATCCCGAGCATGATCGAGTACCGCGACCAGTTGTGCCGCGAGTGGAACCTGAAGCTCGTCGTCGGGAAGAACGAGGCCGCGCTCCGGGACCGGCTCACGTACCCCGACGGACGGGCGACGCGCGTGGAATGCTGCGGCCGCCTCAAGAGGGACGCCCTTCAGGCCGTGCTCGAGGAGCAAGGGTACACGGGCGTCATCGTCGGCGTCCGTCGCGACGAGGATGGCACCCGTGCGAAGGAGCGCTACTTCAGCCCGCGCAACAAGCAGATGGAATGGAACGTCTCCGACCAGCCGCCGGAGATGTGGGACCAGTTCAAGACCGAGCTCGAGAGCGGGACCCACATCCGCGTGCACCCCTTGCTCCACTGGACCGAGCTCGACGTCTGGGAGTACATCGAGCGCGAGTCGATTCCGGTCATCCCGCTCTACTTCGCAGACGGGAATGGGATGCGCTACCGCAGCCTCGGGTGTCATCCGTGCACATTTCCGGTCCCCTCGCAAGCGCGAAGCGTGAGGGAGATCGTCGAGGAGCTTCGCCACACGAAGATCTCCGAGCGCACCGGCCGCGCGCAGGACGGCGAGGCCGAGGGCGCCTTCGAGGCGCTGCGGCGCGACGGGTACATGTGAGCCGATGAGAGACCCATCGAGCGCCGTATCCAAGGCCCAGATGAAGGTTGTCATCGTCGGGCACGTCGATCACGGGAAGTCGACCTTCGTCGGCCGGCTCCTCCACGACACGGGGTCGCTCCCTGACGGAAAGCTCGAGCAGCTCAAGAAGGCAGCGGAGCGCCGCGGCACGCCGTTCGAGTGGGCGAACCTGATGGACGCGCTCCAGTCGGAGCGCGACCAGAACATCACGATCGACACGGCGCAGATTTGGTTCCGCACCGAGCGGCGCCAGTACGTCCTGATCGACGCCCCCGGCCACAAGGAGTTCCTGAAGAACCTGATGACGGGTGCTTCGGGCGCCACCACTGCGCTCTTGCTCGTCGACGCCGCGGAGGGGGTGAGGGACGACTCTCGCCGGCACGGCTGCCTGCTCGGGCTGCTAGGCATCCGGCAGGTCGCGGTCCTGGTCAACAAGATGGATCTCGTCGGCTACGACGAACACCGTTTCCGGCGAATCGAAGCGGAGCTCCGCACATGGCTCGGGACGGTCGGGATCACACCGTGCGCCTTCGTACCGATCGCGGCGCGCCACGGCGACAACATCGCGACGCCGAGCCCCCACATGCGGTGGCACGAGGGGCCGACCGTGCTCGACGCCCTCGACGGGTTCGAGACCGTGCGACCCGCGCCGAACCGACCGCTCCGCTTCCCGATCCAGGACCTGTACCGCTTCGACGGGCGGCGGATCCTGGTCGGCCGCGTGGAAAGCGGCACGCTGAGGGTCGGCGATCGCCTGGAATTCTGGCCGTCGCGGAAAACGAGCACCGTCCGCAGCATCGAGCGCTGGGGCGCCGACACGGCCGAGGCCGCCGAAGGGGAGAGCATCGGAATCACGCTGGGGGAGCCCGTGTTCGTGGAGCGGGGCGCCATCGCCGCGCGGGTGGGCTCTCCGCCCCGCGAGGGAACGTGCATCGAGGCGCGCGTGTTCTGGCTTGCCCGGCGGCCGCTCGCCGCCGGCAAGCGGTACAAGCTGAAGCTCGCCACCGCGGAGGCCGACTGCGAGGTCGAGGCCATCGACACCGTCATCGACCCGGCGACGCTCGTCGCCGCGATCGGCGGCACGGTCGTGCGCCAGCACGAGATCGCCGAGATGGTCTTCCGCGCGCGAAAGCCGATCGCGTTCGACGCGTTCGACGAGGTCGCCTCGACGGGCCGCTTCGTCATCGTGGACGGCTGCGACGTCGTCGGCCTGGGCATCGTCCAGGCCGCCCGGCGCCCGGCCGCGCGCATCGGCGCGGTCGGGCGGAACGGCCACGCCCGGGGCGGGGTGCTCTGGCTGACGGGTGCGCCGGGGCCCGACAAGCTGAAAGCGGCGGCGGAGCTTCAGCGCGCCCTCGCGGACAGGGGACGGAGCGCGTGCGTGCTCGACGACGAGACGGTCGCCGCAGGCCTCTGCTCCGACCTGACGCCTTCGCCCGCCGACCGCAAGGAGCGGGTCAGACGCGTCGGCGAGGTCGCGAAGCTGCTCGAAGCCGCCGGCGTCGTCTGCATCGCTGCGCTGAGCATCTCGGACCGGGGCGAGACGGAGCGCATCCGGCGCCTGGTACCCGACGGGCGATTCGTCGAGGCGCGCGAAACGCAGAACCTCTCGCAGATCCTCGAGCAACTCCGATTCGGCGACGATGGGAAGGCGGTGGCCAGCTAGAAGATGTGCGCGGCTCCGTGGAGCCGCGCCCCGCCAATCTGCCGGGAACCTTTACATTACGGGCATGCCGTGATGCTGCCTCTCTGCTTGTTGTCGTCCCAGCTCTTCGGACTGTTGCAGGACACGAGATAGTAGAAGCCTTTGCCGGCGGCCGGAGTGGTCGTGTCGGTCGTGGAGGCGTCCGTGCTGTCGTTCTCCAGGCACGTGGCGAGCGAGAAGTTGGGGAGATCCGAGAGCGCGCCGCGCACGACGTCATAGAGGCTGGGAGTGCACTGGCCGACCCAGGTGATGGTCGTCTTGTTGGAGGCGAAGGCGAGGTGGTCCACGTTGGGCCCGCCGAGGTACAGGTACGCCGCGCCCGTGTTGTAGTTCGTCCCGGAGTCCCCGACCAGGACATCCGCGTAGCCGTCCCCGTTGACGTCTCCCGCCGTCGCCACGCAGTATCCGTACTGGTTGCTCGTGGTGGTGTCCCCCTGCGCGGTCCACGAAGGGGTGGTCGCAAGACCGCTGGCCCCGCCGAGGAACACCTGAGCGTAGCCCACGCCGATGCCGAGGCCCGAAGAGATGACGACGTCCGCATAGCCGTCCTTGTTGACGTCTCCCGCCGTCGCCACATGGAAGCCGAACGAGTTCATGCCGAGATTCTGTCCGAGCACGCTCCACGACGGGGTGCCGAAGAAGTTGGTCAGCGAGCTCTTACCGTAATACACGTAGACCTTGCCGTAGCCTTGGCCGGGGTAGCCGTACGCTCCGACGACGATATCCGCATAGCCGTCCTTGTTGACGTCCCCCGCCGTCCCGGCGGACCAGCCGTAGTAGTCGCTGGCGTGCTCCCCGGTCCCGATGGCCGCCGCGGTGGCCGACAAGCCGCTTGCCGAGCCCGTGTACAGGTACACCCTACCGATGAAGCTATTCCCGGTGGGACTGCCGTCCCAGCCGGGCGCCCCGATGATCACGTCGGCGTAGCCGTCCTTGTTGACGTCACCCGCCGTGCCCACGACCCTGCCGAACTGGTCACTCACCATCTCCCCCACTGCGGTCCAGGATGCGGTGGTCGAAAGGCCGCTTGCACTCCCGCGGTACAGGTACGCCTTGCCCGTTCCGCTGTTGTAGTTGTACCCCCCTACGATGACGTCCGCGTAGCCGTCCTTGTTGACGTCCCCCGCCGACGCGACGGCGTAGCCGAAATCCTCGTTCACAGCCTCACCCACGGCGGTCCAGGCCGGTGTGGTCGACAGGCCACCCGGCCCGCCCAGGAAGACATACGCCTTGCCCCCGATCGTGTTGTGCGAGTAGTTGGGCGCGCCGATGATGACGTCCGCATAGCCGTCCTTGTTGACGTCCCCGGCCGACGCTACGGATTCCCCGAATTCCTCACCCCCCGCCCCGACCGCCGTCCACGACGGCGTGGTCGAGGGACCGCTCGGCCCTCCCAGGAACAGGTACACCTTCCCGTTGTAGTTAGAGTTCACATACGCACCGACGATGATGTCTGCGTAGCCGTCCCCGTTGACGTCCCCCGCCGATGCGACGGACTCGCCCAGCTGGTCGTCCATGTGCTCACCAACGATCGTCCACGAAGGGGTCGTGGCGAGCGGGTCGATCGTGAGCGGGTAGATCGCGCCCGAATCCTCGACGGCGATCCGGATTCCGCCGGCGATCGGCTCCATGCGCGCCGGAACGTCGGCGCCGACGGCATCGGTCACGACGAGCTTGCCGTAGCGCAGCACGCTCACGCTTCCCGTCGAGTAGAAGTCGACCGCCTTGCCGTCCGGCGCGAAGACGGGCCGCAGTCCTCCCTCGACCGCCAGGTCGAGCGCCAGCCCGTTTCCTTCCAGCTCGGGCCGAACGGGCACCGTGAACCCGTGCTCGAGCCCCTGGGGCGAGTTGACGAACCACTCGGCGAGCGGACCACGGTCGAAGTCGACCCGGTCCTGACCGGCGCGCACGGCGGGGACGCCGGGCTCGTTCAAGGCTCCGGCCCGTCCCCAGCCACGCAGCGACAGCCTCCATTCCCAAGGAGCCCCGCCGGTCGGCACGAGGCTCACACCGGCCGCGTCGAACCTGGCCTGGAAATGGTGCGCCGGGTTGGCTGCAAGAAACCGGGCCCCGTCGGCCCCGCCCCCCACGATCCCGTACTGCTCGAGCTGGATCGATCGCTGGGCTTTGCTCCACCAGTCGGCTGACACCCCGCTGGGAAGTCCGGGCCGCAGGGCGGGGTCGGCGCCTCGCGCGGGTAGCACCGCGAGCAGCGCGGGAACGAACGCGGCGATCGTCAGCGAACGTAGGCCGGAGCGGGTGGACATGGCGGACTTCCTCCTCGTCTGCTACAACCTGTAAGCAGGGAACTCAGGGTTCCTTTACACGCGTGCTTTTCTATACCTGACGAAAAGGATCCCGCCAGTCAGGAAGATCCCTACAAGAGCGGACGTCTCCTACGCCTCGACGCTCGTCGGTCAGGGAAACTCCTACTTCCGTGGGTGAAGGTGTGCGGGTGGTGTGCGGGCAGACCCCTCCCCGACGGGAGACGAGTGTTTCGCCGGCCCCGCCACTGGGAGGACGCACCGAAGGAGATCGCTACTTCTTGGGCAGCTCCGCGGGTGGCGGGGTGGCCGGCTTGCTTGCCGTCTGCACCTTTGCCCGGGCTTCCGCGCGCAACTTGTTCCATTGATCAAACTGAGCGGGGGTCAGCACCTTGGCGAGCTGGTCATCCGTCTGCTGACGGATCGTTTGCATCTCCTCGCGCATCCCTTCCCACTTCTGAGGATCTCCGGCCGTCTTGCCCTGGTACTTGTCACGCATCGCGCTGAGCTTCTTGACGTTGTCGGCAAGGATCGGCTTGATCCGCGCCTCCTGCTCCGGCGTCAATTTGAGGTCCTGCTTCATCTCCTCGAAGCCCGCTTGCGCGGCCGCCTGCCAGTCGGTCGAGGAGACGAGGGCGCCGTGCGACGCAGGACTCGAGGCAGGCGCGTCGGCGGCGAGAACCGGCAGCGCCGCGACCAGACCCGCCGCAACGAAGATGAGGGCACGCCTATGGAAAGATCGAATAACACGGGATGTAAGAGACATCGGATCCTCCTTAGCCTACGGGGGAATGCACGCTCGATTGCTCAGGGGGCGATCGCCGTCGGAGTGAGTCGCTAGACCCGTGTCCATCGGCCTCGAGTGGCGAAACACCCGAAGGCGAGCCCGGTACCCTGGGCTCGCCTTCGGATCGTTCCGCTTCGCGGAACTACGTCGCTTGCACTATTCGAAACCTACTTCGGGCAAGCCGCACCTACGGCCGCGGCGTAACACGAGTTGAAGTAGATGTTGCCGTCCAGGCAGAGTATCGGGGCGAAGGTGTCGGGGCAGCCGCTGACGTCAACGCAGTTCGATGCCCCGTTACATCCTGCGACACAGGAGTTGTTGTACAGGCCCTGGTCGCATTGCACCGGCTTGAAGATCTTCGAGCAGTCGCAAGTCGTTGGCGGACAACTTCCTGAACCCTGGATGTCGGTGCACGCGGTCTGACCCGCACACTGCGCAAGGCAAGCGTTGTTGTAGGTCTTTCCGTCCGTGCAGAGCACCGGCTCGAAGACCTTGGAGCACGCGCAGGCGTCTCTACAATCGTTTGGTTGCTGCCCGTTGCAGCTCGCGAGACACTGGTTGTTGTAGAGGAACCCGTCGTCGCAGACCACCGGCTTGAAGGTCTTGTCGCACATACAGTCTTGGTTGGGGAAACTAACAGGCGTACACCCACTCGCGCCGGCGCAACCGGCGAGACAGATGTTGTTGTACGTGTTCCCGTCCGAGGAGCAGGACACGGGGTTGTACGTCTTGTCGCACGAGCAGGTGTCTCTGCATTCGCCTATGCCAAAACCAGCGCACGCGGCGAGACATGGGTTGTTGTAGGTCTCGCCATCTTCGCAGGTCACCGGGTGGAAGGTCTTGTCACAGGCGCACCCACCGCCCTCCTGACAGTTGGTTTGACCCTCGCACGCCGCGTCACACTTGTTGGCGTAGACGTTGCCGTCCGAGCACAAGACGGGGTTCCAAACATCGTCACAAGTGGGGCAGCTCTCAGCGCAATTGGTCTTGCCATCGCACACGGCAAGGCAATTGTTGTTGTAGGTCGAGCCGTCCGGGCACGTCACCGGATCGAAGATCTTGGTGCACTCGCATCCGCCCGGTGCGCACTCGCCGCTGCACGCGCCGCCGACATCGCCGTGGGCGAAGTGGGCCGGGACAGCACTTGCATCCACAGTAATGGTGTGCCCCTTGTGGCAGATCGTGACCTTCTGCGTGCTGCCACCTTGGGTCACCTGCACGGAGGACTTCTTCACCACCGACGAACTTGACGCGGACAGTTTCGTCACTGCCGACGCCGTCGTCGCGCTCAGGAGGAGGACACCGCACCCCAGGGTCGCGAGCCACAGAGTGCGGCCCGCACACTTACACAACGTATCTCCTAGGAATCTCATTGTTCAGACCTCCTTATGGAATCTCGGAACATCACCATTCACTCCTCACAGGACTTGATGCTGGAATCTCGAAACGGGAGTCGCGAAAGCCCCCCGGGGGTGCTCGGGATCGCTCGATGACACGGATGATCGCCGAGCACCCACGAAGACTTCGCAGAACTGTGCGACTGCAGTCCAAGCACCCACCTCAGGTTATGGAACGAAAGTCGAACCCGTTTCAGCGGAGTCTCAACCGGGGGTACGTGGGTGAGTGCCTTGGGGCGCGGAAAGGTTCAACTACTTCTGGATGAATTGCTCCAGCTCGAGGACCGCGTAGTGCAAGCGAGACTTCACCGTGCCAACCGAGACACCAGCTCGCAACGCTATTTCACGGATCTTCAGATTCTTGTAATACTTCAATTCGATCACTTCACGGTGTTTGGGCGTGAGTCGTTGCACGGCCTCGGCCACCTTTCGAGCGCGTTTCGCCTCGTCGATGTTGAGCACGGAAGCGGGCTCGATGGCTTCTCTTTGAGCGAGTCCGTCGTCGAGGACCAGACGTTTCTGTTCCCGAAAAAGCCGGTGAAGTAGATTCAGCAGGATTCCATGCAGCCACGTATGAATCGTCGAGTCTCCGCGGAACTGCGGCGCGGATTCGAGGGCGCGCAGAAACGCTTCCTGCACTAAATCCTGTGCATCCGGCTCGTTGCCGCACATCACGAGAGCCGAACGGAGAAGCCGGGTGCGATGCGTCTGAAGATCGAGGCGGCCCAGATGCTCGATTCCTGGCGGCACGGTGAGCGCCGCGTGCCGGAGATCGGGCCGCCGAGACAGATTTCGCGACGCCGGGGAGTTCAAGGCCTTCTCCGATCGCGAACCTGAGGTGGGGACGGACCAGATGTACGAGGTTCGCGCGGTTGGGACAACAGTGCTCGTGCTGTTTGAGCCAGATTTAACTTGGGCGTGACCGTTGCGGCAACCGTAACGGAAGTGTGGCTTGCTGCAGAACTCCGATTCAATGATCGCAGTGGTGACCGGGACTACACGAGCGATCGGTGAGCCCATTGCAGCGTCACACGGCGTCGTAGTCCGTTAGTGGCCGGGCTCCTATGCGGAGCCGGCTCGAAGGCGTACGGAGCGCGCCTGCGGATCCACTGCCCACTTCGTCGCTTCGATCGCCGCGGTGCGACACGACGGCGAGACGCAACTCGGAAAGAAGCCTATGTCCGGCCGAGTCGCATGCTCTGTCGGGTATTTCCCCGAGGTGGCGGAGAGGCGGACCGCGGCGCATACTCGCCGCGATCGCCCCGTTCAGCACCCCTTGGCGAACGCGTGCAAGAAGCGGCCGGTCTAGCGCGGCTTCGGGCGCGCCTTGCCGTCCTTGGGCTTGCTTGGAGGCTCGGGGCTCGCGGGCGCGAGCCCGGCCATCCACACACGCGAGAGCGCGTAGGTCGAAGCGATCTGGTCGATCGCGTCCTCGGGTTTCGGGATTCTGGAGTAGGCGGCGCGCGCGTGCTCGTCGTCGCCGAACTGCTGCGCGAGCCGGCCGATGACGAGCCACTCCTTGTCTTCAGGCTCCTCTCGACCGGCGGCGACGAGCTCGTTCACCAGAGTTTGCCGTGCCTCCACGACACGACCGACGTCGGCGTAGACCGCGGCGAGGGTGTGCAGCACCGACCAGGGAGGATTCTTCTGGAAGAGGGCGGCGTGCTCGGCGTCGTCGACCATTTGCGAACCGGGGTCGCTCTGAAACAACGCTTCCCAGGCGAGCTCGTTGTAGTCCTCTGCGTTCGCCTTTCCCAACGCGACGAGTTTTCGGCGGAATCGAGCCGAGTCGTCCCAGCGGCGCTGAAGGGTCGCCGCCCGCGCTCGCGCGCGCCAGACGTCCTCGTCGTCGGGGTTGTTGACCTCGCGCGCGTCGCTCAACGCGATCACCTCGTCGACTCGAAGATTCGTCAGGAGGGCAGCGGCGAGTTGTCGAAACGCCGCGGCGGATGACGGGCGCGCGTCGTAGAGGCGGCGCGCGGGCTCCAGGGCATCGGCGTATCGGCGAAGCGCGAAGTAGGCGGTGCGGAGCGCGTAGTCGATGCGAACGGCGCGCTCGCCGGTCGTGGTCCCACGGGCTTGCTCGAGGATCGTCAATCCCTGGGACGCCTCGTCCGCGCCACCCGCGGCCAGCGCCGCGGCGGCGAGCCGGAGACCCGCCTCACCCTCCTGCGGATCGGGCGGCCAGAACGCGACGAACGGCCGATCCTCCAGGAGGTCGGCTCTCGCGCTGGGGAGCTCGTCGTGCGCCCAGGTCAGCCATCTACGGGCCGATTCCGTGTCACCGGCCCCGAGGTAGGCCAGGGCCACCCGGCCGATCGGGGTCACCTCGTTGCCGACCGTCACGATCTTCAACGCTCCGCCGACCCGTCGCATGAAGAAATCGAGGGTTCTCGTATCGCCGGGAACGCTGACTCTCATCGAGGCCTTGTAGCCCGCGGTCTCGCTTCCCTCCGTGTGCCATTCGGCCATCGAGAGGACGATGTCCGCGATGCCGTCCACGCTGATGCCGGCGCCCGCGATCGCCGACCTCAGGCCCTGGAGCGGGCCGCGGACCGTCCGCGTCGCCGCCGAGCGGTCCTCGTCCCGCGACGGCCAGGTCTCCAGGTACTCCGCGAGCTTGTCCGTGTCCTCGTTCAACAGGATGTCGACGAAGAAGCGTCGCACGAGATCCTCGGGCGTGTCGCCTCCCGTGGAGAGCTCCTCGTGCCTCCGGCAACGTCCGACCATGTCGGCTTGAGCCGTCGCGGCCGCCGCCCCCTGCGGCGCGGACTGCGCGCCCGCCCGAAGCAGGGCGGAGGCCTCCCGGTAACGTCGCACCTGCAGCAACGTGAGGCCCGATGCGGACAAGAGCTTGTCCCGCGCCGCACGAACCGCCGTCTGGCGCCCCGCTTCCGCGATCGCCTCGTCGATGCCGCTGAGAACCGCCGTGGCCACCACGATCCACGCGCTTCGGGTCTCCGCGCCCTGGGCCTCGCGGGCAAAGTCGAGGAGCTCGGTCCATCTCTCGGCGCGCGCGAGCGTCACCATGAGACTGGCGTCGCCGTCTTTCGAGTCCAGATCCTTGCGAAGGGCCCGCCATACGTCGATCGCCTCGGAGAGTCGCGCGCCCGGACCGTAACGTTCCAGAGTGCGCGGGTCATGCTCGAGAATGATGGCCAGGTTCTTCCGAGCGACCTCATCCTTCGGATTGAGCTCCGCCGCCTTGCGGTAGGCCTTCTCGGCCTCGGCGAGATCGGAGCCCTTCTTGAAGGTGCGGCCGACGAGATCGTTGAGGTAGGCCCATCCGTACTCCCGCCATGCGTCCGCGGAACGAGCGTCGAGCTTGATCGCCTCCCGCGCCTCCTCGCGAGCGGCCTCGCCGAGGCCGGCGCTGACGTAGGCGTCGGCGAGCTGGGAGCGATGGAGCGCCTCCGTGGGGTGGAGCGTGGCCAGCTTCCGGTACTGCGCACTGCCTCCTGGAGCTGTCCCGCGCGAAGGGCCTTGTAGCCGGCTTGCTCGAACACGAGCTGGACGGTCTCGCCGGACCTGACCTTTGCGATCCACGCGCGTACATCGGCGAGCTCTTGCGGCGTCCACACCAAACGGTCGCCGGTGTCGAGCGTGGCCCGGAAAGTGATCGCTCCGTCCGGTGCGGACTCGACCGCTCGGGTGAAATGAACAGGGCCGACGTGAGTATCCTCGACCTGCGGGGCTTCCCCGGGAACGAACCCCGGGGGCGGATGCACGCGTGTCGTCCAGATGTCGACAAAGGCTTCCCGGAGCCGGAACGGAAGGGTGCGGGGGGCCGTCTTCGCCTCGCCGTCCGCGGCGTCCTTGTCTTTCTTCTCGGCGGGAAGCTCGTTCTCCAGCCGGTCGACGAAGTCCGCGGGCGGAAACCGCACCGTGGACGCGTCGGCGAACGTTTCGCCGACCTCCGTCTCCTTCCCTTCGAACGACAGCGTGAACGGCTTCGAGAAGTCCGTGCTGGCGGTCCGGCGGATTTCGCCTGGGGCCCGGGCCTTGTAGACGCGCTTTACATAGTCATCGATGGCCTTCTTGACCTCGCCCTCGTCCATCGTCGAGTAGCGTTCCCGGTAGTCGCCCTCGAACCCGCCTTCCGGGGAAATCGTCTCGACCACGCGGCCTCGGCCGCGCTCGACGAGGAAGTAGTCGCGCGCGTGCTCGATGCGATGGCGGCTCGCCGGGGTCTCCGGAATGCGCTGGAGCGTGGTCGAGGCGGCCGAGGCGACGAGCGCGAGCCGGCCTGCAACCGCGGCGGGAAGGTCGCCGACCCTCAGGTATTCGGCGGTGGCGTCGATCCACACGGGCGGCTCGCCGCCCACGAACACGATGGCGTGGTCGAACAGGTCGATGCCCGGAAGATCCGGATCGGGATCGGGGCCGAATCCGGTGTCGAGCAGAGCGACATGAGCGTCGAACCCGGCCGCGCGCAGCATGGCGACGAGCAACGTCGACTTGTCCTTGCAGTCGCCGAACCTCCGCTTGAGCGTCTCGTCCGGGCGCGCGGGCATGATCGACGACTCACCGAACTCCACGCCGGTGTACCGGATCATGCGGTGCAGCTCGCGGACGACGGCCTCGAGGCGCGGCACTCGCCCCTCGACGCCGCGGAGCGCGGAGCTCGCGGCCGATCCGACTTTCGACGAGGCGATTTGCCGGTCGACGATCGAGGCGTACTCCGACGCGACGCGCACCCACGTCCCGGCCGTCGCCCAGCCGACCGCGGGAAGCTGGTGGACGTCGTAGGGCGCCAGCGGCTCGATGTCCGCGAGCTTGGGTTGCGGTCCCGCCTCGAGCGTGATCGTGACCCGTCCGTCCCGCTCGCTGCGCGCCGGGGCGAGCGAGCCGAGGTTGTACGTGCGAAACGCGAGCGGGACCTCGGTGGGAGCGCTGATCTCGAACACGGTGTGCCGCACGGGGACGCTGTCCCCGACGACCCAGCGCCCGCTGCTCCCCAAGACGGGAGAGCCCGCCGTGTCGTTCAGCGTCCAGACGATCTCGACCACCGAACCGGCCGCGACGGCCGGGAGGGGCCCCTTCACGTCGCGGCGATCCGAATAGACGTCTTCGCCCTCGTCCCCGGCCGGTGCGTCGGCGATCGTCGATGGATCGAGCTCGTGAGTCACGCCGTCGGCGGAGATGACCCGGCCCCGGACGATCGGGCGCGCCTGCCGCCACGGGCTCCACCGAATCGAAAAGTGCGAGCGGCCCTCGACTCCGGCGGCGTTGAGGACGCGGTAGATCGTGTGATAGCTCTGCTCCACCCGGCTGTTCTCGTCGAACGTCAGCCGCAGCTCCTCGAGCAACACCTCGGCGCTCGCATCGGGAGCCGGCAGCCGCGCGACGCCGGCCATCAGCACGTCCGGCGCGACCGAGAGCGGGGGGGCGCCGATCCAGGGCTCGACCGGCTCGGCCGCGCCCGCCAGGCGCGCTCCGAGGCACAACACGGCGATCGCGAGCCCCTTGCGCGCCACGACGCTCACACCAACCCTCCCAATCCACGTCAACGTGGTGGGAGCTTACGGATGCGCCCGCGGCAGGTCAATGCGCCGCGGGCCACCATAGGGGATTTACCCCATCCGCTTCGACCGGCGTGGACCGTCGCGCAGGCTGATAATCGAGGAACCGATCCGCAAGATCCGGAGGGGAGAGCATGCCATTCAAGCTGACGGTGAACGGGCGGGCCACGACGGTGACGGTGCCCGCCGACATGCCGCTCCTGTGGGTTCTCCGCGACGTCCTCGAGCTCAAGGGCACCAAGTACGGGTGCGGGATCTCGTACTGCGGGATGTGCACCGTGCACGTCGACGGAGAGGCGACGCGCTCGTGCATCACGCCGGTCTCGAGCGTCGAGGGGAAGAAGATCACGACGATCGAAGGGCTCTCCGCCGACGGATCGCATCCGCTCCAGAAGGCGTGGATGGAGGTGGACGTCCCGCAGTGCGGCTACTGCCAGGCCGGCCAGATCATGTCGGCGGCGGCGCTGCTCGCGAAGACGCCGAAGCCGTCCGACGCGCAGATCGACGAGGCGATGGAGGGGAATCTCTGCATCTGCGGAACCTACATGCGCATCCGGGAGGCGATCCGCAAGGCCGCCTCGACCGGCGCGTAGGAGCCGGCATGGACATCGGCCGCATCGACCGCCGCACGTTCCTCCGGATCGGCGCCGTCGCGGGAGGCGGGATGCTCCTCGGCCTCTACGTCGAGCCCGCCGCGCGGGCCCAAGGGCGGCCGGCTCCCGCCGAGCCGAAGTTGAGCGCCTTCGTCCGGATCGGCGAGGACGGCACCGTCACGATCATGGCGAAGAATCCGGAAGTCGGGCAGTCGGTGAAGGTCACGCTCCCGATGCTCATCGCCGAGGAGCTCGACGTGGACTGGAAGGACGTCCGCATCGAGCAAGCCGATCTCGACCCGGAGACGTACGGTGCGCAGTTCGCCGGCGGCAGCGTCGCGGTGCCGATCCACTGGCTCCCGATGCGGCAGGTCGGTGCCGCCGCCCGCGCGATGCTCGTCGCCGCGGCGGCACAGGAATGGGGCGTGCCGGCATCCGCGTGCGCGACCGCGTCTGGGCGCGTCCACGACCCGTCGAGGAAGCGCTCGCGCGGCTACGGCGAGCTGGCCTCGAAGGCCGCGACGCTTTCGCCGCCGGATCCGAAGTCTCTCAAGCTGAAAGATCCCAAGGACTACACGATCATCGGGAAGCCGATCCCCGGGCCCGACACTCTCGCCATCGTGTCCGGCAAGCCGCTGTTCGGGATCGACCTCGCGCTGCCGGGGATGCTCCATGCGGTCTACCAGAAATGTCCCGTCTACGGAGGCAAGGTCGTCTCCGCCAACCTCGATGCGATCAAGTCGCTGCCGGGCGTTCGGCACGCGTTCGTCGTGGACGGGGGCACGGACCTCGGCGGGCTTCTCGGCGGCGTCGCGATCGTCGCGGACTCGTGGTGGGCGGCGCAGAGCGCCAGGGGCAAGCTCCAGGTGAAGTGGGACGAGGGGCCGACGTCCTCCCAGAGCAGCGCGGGATTCGCGAGCCGTGCCGCGGAGCTCTCCAAGCAGCCGCCCGCGCGGACGCTGCGCAAGGACGGCGACGTCGAGGCGGCGCTCAAGTCGGACGCCAAGGTCGTCGAGGCGGCGTACTCGTATCCGTTCCTCGCCCACGGCTCACCCGAGGTGATGAACTGCACGGCGCATTACAAGGACGGCAAGGTCGAGATCTGGGCTCCGAGCCAGACGCCGCAGAGAGGACGGGATCTCGTCGCGAAGACGCTCGCCATCCCGGCGGACGACATCACGGTCCACCTCGTGAGGATCGGAGGGTGCTTCGGGCGGCGCCTCGTCAACGATTGGATGGTGGAGGCGGCCGCCATCTCGAAGAAATCGGGAGCGCCGGTCCGGCTGCAGTGGACGCGGGAGGACGACATCCAGCACGACTTCTACCGTCCTGGTGGGTTCCACTACCTGAAGGGTGCCGTGGATGCCTCGGGGAAGCTCGTGGCGTGGAGCGATCATTTCGTCAGCTTCGGCGAGGGGGAGCGCTTCGCGCGCGCCGCCAGCATGTCGGGCGACGAATTCCCGGCGAGGTATGTCCCGAATTTCGCTCTCCATGCGTCGGTCATGCCGCTGGGAGTGCCCACGGGCGCCTTGCGCGCTCCCGGCGACAACGCCATCTGCTTCGTCGTGCAGTCGTTCATCGACGAGCTGGCGCACGCCGCGGGGAAGGACCCTCTCAAGTTCCGGCTGGAGATGCTCGACGTGCCTCTGCTTCCGGCGTCGGAGGACGAAGACCCGCTCGATCGATTCGACCCGAAGCGGATGCGGGGCGTGTACGAGCTCGTGGCGGCGAAGTCGGGCTGGGGGACGCGCACGCCGCCCCGAGGTAGCGCCTTGGGGATCGGCGGGCACTTCTGCCACAAGGGGTACTGCGCCATCGTCGCGGAGGTCGGCGTCGACGCGAACAACGCCGTCCGTGTGAGCAAGGTCTGGACGGCGACCGACGTCGGGCGTCCGATCATCAACCCGAGCGGCGCCATCCAGCAGGTGCAGGGCGCCGTCATCGACGGTCTCGGCCATCTGATGGATCTCGAGATCACCTTCGATCACGGGCGGGCCGAGCAGAGCAACTTCGACGAGTTCACGCCGCTGCGAATCTCCCGGGTGCCCGACGAGATCCAGGTGCATTTCCTCGAGACCGACCACCCGCCGACGGGCCTCGGCGAGCCGCCGCTGCCTCCCACCGTGCCTGCGGTCGCCAACGCGATCTTCGCGGCGAGCGGCCGGCGGGCGCGCGACCTGCCGCTTGCGAAGCACGGTTTCTCGTGGGCCTCGAAGCCCGGAGCCGTGAAGCGATCGGCGTAGAGCGGAAAGTAGGCGTTAGCGCCACTCCTGGGGGACGGCGACGTCGCTGGCGTGGGCGTGGAGCTTCAAGAGGAGCTGCTCGGCTTCCCGCGCCTGGAACTCGGCGAGGGCCTTGGACTCCTCGCTGGCGCCGTCGTCGTGCGCAAGGGCGCTCGCGTGATCTCTCCAGCGGTCGCGAGCTTCCCGGAATTCCTGGAACGTCTTGCGCCACCATGCTTCGTCGTGCCCGCCGCGTTCGTTCGGATCGGCGGGGATCTCCTCGAACACGACGACCTGCCGCTTCGTGTCGATACTCACCTTGTGCCCGGACAGGAAGTCCATTCCGATCAATCCCTCGAACTCCGTCGAGATGCTCTTCATCACGGTCGTGGGGACGAACTCCGCGCGCGCGCCTTCGATCGAGACGGATTCCGTGATCGTGAGAACGGCGAGCGACGTGCCGCCGACGCCGCCGGCGGCGACGAGAAGATTCCCATTGCCGTGAGAGAAGAGTCCGAGCCGCTCCGCCAGATCGATCGACATCACCATCCCGGGGGCGCCCGTGTCGAGCGCCATCGGAGCGGTGATCGCATCGTTGAACGTCACCGGGATGATGACGCGCCTCGCCGACTCCTCGTTCTTGTAAGGGACTTCGAACCTCTTGGGCGCGCCGGGCGGGGTCTTCGTCTCGGCCGGCGTCGGGGAGGCCGGACCGCGGGTCGTCGAGGTCGAGGTATCTGCGCCGGGTCTCGTGTCCGGCTTCTTGCACTGGCTCTGGTACTTCACGGGAACTTCAGCCGGATCGTCGAGATGGATCACTCCCTTGTCGTCGGTCCATTGACACGGCTCGGACGCTCCGATCGAGGTCCAGGTCAGGAACAACAACATCAGGAGGGATACGAATCGCATGCGAGGAAACATACCGCGAAAGACGTTTCGTAGATCCGAGCGGTCGCCGGGCGGCCCGTTGGTGCGGCGGGCGACGAGAGCCTGCACGTTGCCCCGTCGAGGGCGAAAAAGGTTGCAACTTTCACGACTGCCATGCGTAGTACGCACGTGGTGGGACGACGGCTAACGGTCACGGCGGCCGCTTTCGCGCTGTCCTCTGGCCTCGCGGTGGCCGCAACTACGACCGAGCCCCCTTATCCAATCAAGATCGCACGGGCGACCGGTACGATCATCGTCGACGGCGACCTCTCGGATGCGGCCTGGAAGGATGCGGCGCCGATCGACAAGTGGTGGGAGACGAACCCCGGGGACAACATCGAGCCGAAGGTGAAGAGCGTGGGCCGGATGGCCTACGACGACAAGTACCTCTACGTCGGCCTCGAGTTCGACGATCCGGACCCGAAGAAGATCCGCGCGCCCTACGCCGACAGGGACAACGTCGACAGCACGACCGACTACGGGGGGATCATCCTCGACACGGCCCACGACAAGAAGAGCGCGATCCTCTTTCTCGCGAACCCCCGCGGGATCCAGTACGACTCGATCAACTCCGACGCGACCGGCAGCGAGGACAACGCGCCGGACTGGTTCTGGGACTCGGCGGCGAAGATCAACGACCACGGCTGGACGCTCGAGATCCGGATCCCGTTCTCGTCGCTCCGATACCCGAAGACGGATCCCCAGACGTGGGGGATGATGCTGTACCGGAACTACCCGCGAGACCGGCGCTACCAGATCTTCTCGACGCGGCTGCCCAAGGACGCGAACTGCTTCATCTGCAACGAGCAGCCGCTCGAAGGCCTCTCGGGACTTCCCCCCGGCGGGAACTGGGTCATCGCGCCGTTCGGCGTGGCGCATCAGGACGGCTCGCCGAGCGGCGACCTCGGGAGCGCGCTTTCGACCCCGGCGCCGAAGTACGACGCCGGTATGGACGTGAAGTGGACGCCGAACGCGAGCAACACCGTAGACGCGGCGATCAACCCCGACTTCTCCCAGGTCGAGACCGACACCGCCCAGATCACGGCGAACGAGCGCTTCGCCCTCTTCTACCCCGAGAAGCGGCCGTTCTTCCTGGAGCGCACCGACCTGCTCCTGACCCCGGTGCAGGCCGTGTACACGAGGACCATCACCGATCCTCTGTGGGGGTTACGCGCGACCGGCCAGTCGGGGCACACCTCGTACACCGCGCTCGTGACTCACGACGACGGCGGAGGTTCCGTGATCATCCCGGGCCCGAACGGCTCGGATATCGCGCCGCAGGATTACGAGTCCACCGTCGCGATCGGACGCGTCCGCCAGGATTTCGGCCAGTCGTTCATAAGCGGTCTGCTCACCGATCGCGAGGTTCAGGGCGGGGGATACAACCGGGTCCTCGGCCCCGACTTCCAGTGGCGCCCGACGAAGAGCGACACGATGACGGGACAGGTCCTCTTCAGCGACACCTTGACTCCCGACGTCATTTGCCCCTCGCCCCCGTGCGTCCCCAAGCAGTCGCATGCCGCGGAGCTGTTGTTCCAGCACGCCACCAAGTACTGGGACGCGTTCGCGAACTACCGCGACTACGGGAACGAGTTCCGCGCCGACGTCGGCTTCGTCCCGCAGGTGGGCTTCCGCGAGCTCTACACGGAAGGCGGCTACACGCGCTGGCCCACCAAAGGGTTCGTCTCGCGACAGCGGTTCTTCATCCAGGCCGACAACGTGGAGGACCGGAGCCGCGATGTGATCCAGCGCTTCGTCGCGGTCGGCACCGGAATCGACGGGCTCGCCAACTCGTTCTTGCGTTTCTGGGTCGACGACGGCGACATCCGCGCCATCGATTCGTTGACGGGCGAGAGCAAGGTCCTTCCGCGCCGCCGGTTCCTCTACACCGTGCAGGCGAGCCCCTGGAACTGGCTGACGCGCATCTCGGTCGACGGCGACTACGGGCAAAACGTCGACTTCGAGCGCGCCCGCCCGGGCCACGGAGGGACCGTCAACTTCAACGCGACGGTTCGGCCGAGCGACCACATCCAGCTCGACATCCTCGCGAGCCAGCGATGGCTCGACGTCGAGAACGCGGGCGCCACCTCCCGCCTCTTCACCGCGGAGGTGCAGCGCCTCCGCGGTGTTTACACCTTCAACAGCCGGAGCTTCCTGCGGCTGATCGGCCAGCGCACGGCGACCCGCCGCGACCTCGACCTGTACGGACCCGTGCCGTCGCTGCCGGCGAAGGACGAGGAGATCGACGTCTCCGCGCTGTTCGCCTACAAGCTGAACTGGCAGTCGGTTCTCTTCTTCGGGTACCAGGAGCAGCACGCGTACTCTCCCTCGACGACCGACGTCGAGGTGGCCGGCCGCTCGCTCTTCCTCAAGGTCTCTTACGCGTTCCAGCGCTGAGGTGTTCGGCGAAGAAAGCGAGCGTGCGCTCCCAGGCCAGCTTGGCCGCCGCGGCGTCATAGCGCGGGGTCGTGTCGTTGTTGAACCCGTGCTGCGTTCCCGGGTAGAGGAATCGCTGGTAGACGACGTGCGCCGCCTTCAGCGCCTTTTCGTAGTCGGGCCAGCTCGCATTGATCCGATCGTCGTTCTCCGCCGAGTGGATCAGAAGCGGCGCCTTGATCTTCGGCACGTCGTCCAGGCTCGGCGCCGATCCGTAGAACACGACCCCCGCCGCGAGCGCCGAGCCCAGGCGCGTCGCGAGAGTGTTCACCATCCCGCCGCCGTAGCAGAAGCCCACCGCTCCCAGCTTCCCGTTCGACTCCGGCCGCGCCTTCAGGAACCCGGCCGCCGCGACGAAGTCCTCGCGCGTCTTCGTCTGGTCGAGCTTCGAGAACATCTCGCGCGCCTTGTCCTCGTCCCCCGGGTAGCCGCCGAGCGTGAACAGCGCATCGGGCGCGAACACCACGTACCCCTCGAGGGCGAGGCGCCCCGCGATGTCCTCGATGTGCGGGTTGAGGCCGCGATTCTCGTGAACGACGAGGATTACCGGCCGTTTCTCGTTCTCCTTGCCATGGCCCTTCACCGGCTGGGCGAAGTACCCGCGCCCCTTCCCGTACCCCTGAGGCGAGTCGAATTCCAGCGGCTGGACCTTGACGCGCGCGTCGTCCGCCGGGACGACCGTCGCCGCGAAGTCCGGGCTGAGCTGGGCGAGGAGCATCGACGCGGTCATCCGCCTACGGCGAACCGCGCGGCCTTGTCGAGGAACACGCGGCGATCGATCGCGCCGTGGACGTAGGCGTCGAAGAGGACGAGAAGCTCCTGATCGAAGTCGTGGGCGGTCTTGCGTTCCATGGCGACCCTCCGGATCGAGGATAAACCCAACCTTGCTTGCACGACCCGACGCGTGCCTAATCTGCCGCATGCGTCCGCCGTTGCTCGCCATCTCCGTCGCTATCCTCAGCCTACTTTCCTGCGAGCAAGCGCACTCCGACAGGAGCGTCGCCATCGGCCACTACGGCTCGATGAGCGGCTCGGAGGCGACGTTCGGCCAGTCCACGGCCCGCGGCATCCGGCTCGCGGTGAAGGAAGTCAACGCCGCTGGAGGGATCAAGGGGAAGCTCGTCGAGCTCAAGTCGTACGACGATCGCGGCAGCTCGCAGGAGGCGGGCACGGCCGTCACGCGCCTGATCACGAGCGACAAGGTCGTCGCGATCCTGGGGGAGAACGCTTCGTCACTGTCTCTCGCCGGCGGCCGGATCGCCCAGCAGTACGGCGTGCCGATGATCTCGCCCTCCTCGACGAACCCGGCGGTCACCCAGCTTGGCGACAAGATCTTCCGGGTGTGCTTTCTCGATCCGTTCCAGGGATGGGTCGAGGCGAGGTTCGCGCGCGAGTTCCTCAAGGCCCCGACGGCGGCGATCCTCTACGACCAGGCCCAGGCGTACTCCAAGGGCCTCGCCGAATACTTCAAAGCCGCGTACACGGGGATGGGCGGATCGATAACGACCGAGCAGGCGTACACGGGCGGGGACCAAGACTTCTCGGCTCAGGTCACCTCGATCCGGGAAACCAACCCCGGAGTGGTCCTCGTGCCCGGCTATTACACCGACGCCGGCAACATCGCGATCCAGGCTCGCAAGCTCGGTCTGACCGCCCCCTTGCTCGGAGGCGACGGCTGGGAGTCGCCTCAGCTCGCGGCGATCGGGAAGGACGCGGTCGAGGGGAGTTACTACTCGTGCCACTACGCCGTTCAGGAGAGCCGCCCGGACGTCCGGAAGTTCGTCGCGGAGTTCGAATCGGCTTACGGCGAGAAGCCGGACAGTCTGGGCGCGCTGGGCTACGACGCCGCGCAATTGCTGTTCGACGCCATGCGCCGCGCCCCCTCGTGGGACGGTGCCACGCTCGCGAAGGCGATCGCCGAGACCAAGGACTTCGCGGGAATCACCGGCCGGATCACGATCGACCCCGAGCGCAATGCCAAGAAATCGGCGGTCGTCGTGCAGATGAAGAGCGGGGTCCCAGTGGCCGTGACCACGATCGAGCCGGAATAGCGGACGCCGTCGAGCTCCCGATCAGTGGCCTTCCGGTTTTCCCTCGTCCGCGTGCTTGTCCTTCCCTTTGCCCTTGTCGTCCTTGGGCTTGGGAGCCGCCCCCTTCGGTGATTCGTGCTGTTGCTGGCCGTGGCTCTCGTGCGCGGCAGGCGGAGCCGCCTCGGCGTGCGGGGCGGGAATGCTGACAGGTGCCGGAGCGCGCACGGGTGCCGGGGCACTTGCCGGCGCGGGCGCGACGTGCGGGTTGTGCACCGGTTCCGCCGCGCGGCCGTGCGCTCGCTCGGGCTCACTCGGGGGCGCGGGGGGTGTCGCGATCACTGGTGTTGGTCCGCTCACTGGTGTCGGCGCGCCCACCGGTGTCGGTGCGTTCACCGGCGCGGGGCGCTCCATGGCGTGACCATGGCCTCGCTCCGGATGGCTCGGCGGCGCGCTCACCGGCGCCGGAGGGGTCTGCGGCGCCTGCGGGCCGCTCGGCTCCGGCTGAGACTCTTTCTGATGTCGATTCGCGTGGTCGTCGCCGTTACCGCGGCCGTGCTCGGGCTCGCTCTGGGGCGGAGGCGGAGGCGCCGGCCGGTTCGACCACGGGTCGCCCGGCTGCGTCCGCTCGGCGATTCGCGAATCGTTCCTCGGACCGTTGCCCTGAGGGTGCGGCCTCGCCCCGACTTCGTCACCGACCCGCAGAGGCGGCTTCGCGGGCGCTCCCGGCGCCGGGGTCAGAGTTTCGTGCCGTTCCGGAGGAGTCGCCGAGACCGCCACGAACCGGCGGTCCCGGTCGTCGTGGTTCTTCCAGCCGTTGTGCTCGCCGCGGTCGTGCCCTTCGAACGGGCGGCCGGTCCGCTGGATCTCGGCCACCTTCTCGTGGAACGGCACGGGCGCGGGCGGCGGCGGCGTGCGGACGATCAGCGGGCGGTCGCTCTCGTCGCGCCGGTGCGGGACGTACCGCGAGTGCGGATCGCGGGGCTGCGAGGGGCAGAGGCTCTCGTGCGTGGGAACGATCCCCGTCGGGGCGGACCCGATGACGGGGGCGTGGATCAGCTGGCGCGGCGGGACGGAGATCGGACGCACACGGCCCGACCCGAAGGTGGTCGTGTTCACGACCGTGACCGCGTTGATCACCGTGATGTTCGTGTAATGGTTCGTCACGCGCGGAGCGGGCTGCCAGGGATAGGTATACGGCTCGGCGGGAGCCAGCGGAACCCAGCCGACCGACGGACCGCCGCCGAGCGACACACCGACGCTCCAGTTCGCTCCGCCGACGAAGGCGACCAGCGCCGGCGCGTAGCTCGGGTGGATCTCCGCGACGACGGCCGGGCCGCGATATCCCACCGGAGGCGGCGGCACCCACCCCCAGGCTCCTCCGACGTACATCCACCGTCCGTAGTGGTACGGAGCCCATCCCCACGACTCGTCGGAGACCCAGGTCCAGCCGTACGGGTCTTGCCACATCCAGCTCCCGGCCCGATAGGGGGCCCAATCGGGAGGCACTCCGGAAGGCGTCCACACGCGGCCGTACTGTCGCGTGTCGCGCCAGTACCCGTGATCGTCGAGGTCCTCGGACCCCACGACGTCCGGATGCACGTAGCGAGCGCTCTCCGACCGCTCGGCGCGAATGTCGCGATCGTGCGCCCACTGGTCGAAGGGCGTCTGCGGCGCCACCGCGTCGAAGGAATACTTCGGCTTGTCGGTCCCTTCGATCGTCAGGCTCTCGCCGGAGTCCACGTCGAGCTGCTGCCCGCTCAGCGCGACCGAAAGGCGTCCCTTCACCGCGGAGTACCTCGCGCCGCGGTCGGTGATCTCGACCCGATAGGTGCCCGGCTCCTGGACCGTGGCGGCGCCGCTGGGCGTATCGATCTCGAGCGTGGCCGAGTCCGATGCCGAGCGCGCATGCAGGCTGACGTAACCGCTTCGAAGGCCGAGCTGGGCGACGTCGCGGGCGTTCTGGATGAGATCGACCTGCGTTCCGGCGTCGAGACGCAGGGCGTTGCCGCTTCCGAGATTGAGCTCGGCCCGGCCGCCGTCCGCGGTGTAGAGCGAATCGCCCGTCACCAGAGGCGTGTTGACGCCGAGCGCGTTCCATCCCTCGCTGTCGCCCCGCTGGTAGGACACGTCGCCGTCGGTGTAGCTGACGCGCGCGACCTTGACGTCGGGCTCGTCGGCGAGAGACGCGAGCGGGAAAGACAGCGTCACCAGGCAAAGCGCAAGACGTCCGTAGGCGTGCTTCATCGTCGCTCCTCGAGATCGGCCTTCGCATCGGAAGGTAGGGACCGGATTCGAGGAAGTCGAGTGACGCTTTTTGGGATCGGAGGTCGCGACGCGGCGGTCACGAAATCGAAAGCGCGATCACGGATTCGTTCTGCTACTTGGGAGGAGTCTGCGATGGGTTCGCGGCGAGGATCGACTGCAGGACCTGCTGGCCGACGTCGGAGACCGCTCCGGGAGAATGGGTCAGGAACAGCGTGTTGGTGCGGTCGGATTCGCCGATCGACTTCAGCGTGTCGAAGTACTGCGTCACCATCACGAGCTGCATCACGTCCTGGGCCGTCGCGCCGACGACTGCCTTCTGGAACTGCTCGATCGAGGATTGCAGCCCCTCGACGATGGCCTTCCGCTGGTTGGCGATTCCCTGTCCCTGGAGCGCCTTGCTCTCCGCCTCGGCCTCGGCCTTCTTGACGACGAGGATCTTCTCCGCCTCGCCGCGCGCGGCGGCGGCGACCTGCTCGCGCTGCGCGGCGTTGATATCGTTCATCGCCGACTTGACCTTCGCGTCCGGGACGATGTCGGTGACAAGCACGTTGACGATCTCGTAGCCGAAGCCGGCCATGTCGGCGTCCAGCTCCTTCTTCACCGCCATCGCGATGCTCGACTGGTTCGCGAAGACCTCGTCGAGCGTCATCCCGGGGACGTGCCCGAGGATCACCTGCTCGACGTACGACTTGATCTGGGCGGCGGGGTCGGTCAGCTTGTAGAACGCGTCGAACACCTTCTCGGCGCGCACCCGGTTCTGCACCGAGATCGGGATCGTGACGAAGACGTTGTCCTTCGTCTTCGTCTCCATCGTGAGATTGATCTGCGTGACGCGCAGGCTGAGCGTGCCGGCGACGGCGTCGATGAACGGGACCTTCCAGTTCAAGCCGGCCTCGGCGACCCGCAGGAACTTCCCGAAGCGCGTGACCACGACCGCGCGCGCGGTCTGCACGGTGAAGAAGCTTCCGAGGATCGCCGACAGGACGACGAGACCGACGATGCCCGCGGGGATCCAGTAGAGCGCGGTGCCAGGGCTCATGACGGGGTGGCTTATACCACGATCGCCGCCGCCTGAGGGGTCAGACGGTGCCGATGGCCACCGGAGGCTTCATGTATGCGGGCACCGCAACGCCGAAGTTCCGGAGCAGGGTCGGAGCGATCTCGAGGGCCGAGATCTGCGGGCGTCCCGCCGGCCGCGAACTCCGGTCGGCGGGGTCGTAGACGACCAGCGTCCCGGAGGGGATGTGGTACGCGGTCGTCCCCGACTTGTCGGTGATCTCGACGTTGGTGACGCCCAGGGTCGCGAAGTCGACCGCCCTCGTCCCGACGGTGATCGGCACGTCGTCGGAAAGGTTGTGATGCCCGAAGTCGAGGCTGAAGAAGCCGTGCTCGGTCTCGCGGTAGACGAGCTTCTCCCCTGCGATGCGCAGCGATTCGACGGTCGCGCGGAATCCGGCGACCTTGCTCTCGCTCACGCGGAGATTGACCTGGGGTAGCATCGCCGGCATCCGCGACCAGTCTTCGGACTGAAGCCCCATCGCGGCCGTGAAGCGCTCGAGGTCGGTGACGTACAGCTGGGTCTCCAGCGGGAGCGCCACGGTCGCCGCCTGGCCCATGCTCGTCGCGACCCAAAGGACGTAGCCGGGATTGCGATCGACGAACGCGACGAGGCGCGAGAAGAACTCGTCGAACTTGCTCATCGTGAAGTCGATCTCGTTCCGGTAGGTCTCCACCCAGCGCCGGTCGTATCCGAACTCCGCGTAGTCCTGCGGGAACGCGGCGGCCCAGAAGCGGTGCATCGAGGACGCCACGTGGTTGGTGAAGAAGGTCGAGAACGACGGGCGCGTCGTCTCGAGCTGCTTCATGAAGACGTCGAACGCCAGCACGGACTGGTAGGTCCGGCGGCGCGTCGTGCGCCAGTCTTGGACCTTCTCGGAGACGAGCTGGCCGCCCAGGTCGGCGAACGTCTTGATCTTGAGTCCGAGCTCCGGGGCCGCCGCGAGGAAGCGCAGCGCGGCCGCCCACGGAACACGCGTTTCGACGTTGCGCGCCGATTCGCGTGCCATCGTCAGGTTGAATTCCTGGAAAGCGTTGAGCTTCTTGGGGAAGCACTCCGAACCCGCCGCGAAGGTGTCGGGGAGGAAGAACGCGTAGCCCTCGAGATCCTGCGGCATCGGATACGTGTGCAGGCTTCCGCACACGCCGGTGGAGACGCGGTTTTTCGCGAGCAGATGCCAGATCGGCGGGTACTCCGCGTCCACCTCACGCAGGTCCTGGCCGAAGTCGTGGATCAGGTGCTTCTCGTCGTTGACGCCGCGATGAACGCTGGGCCACGTCTTCCACGGGGACAGCGCGCTGCGGTCCTCGGCGTAGGTCTCGTACTGCCGGCAGGCGGGGAGCGTGCGCGCGAAGCTCGATCGCGGCCGCCAGGCGCAGAACTCGTCGACGATCCGGTAGGGGACCTCGTTCAGCTCGAAGAGGATGACCTTTCTGCCCATGGGACTCCGTGCCCGAAAATGACCCACATTAATATACGCCGTTCTTTCGATTCGTGCGCGGACGGCGCCGTCTACCAGGACGCGCCGGGATCCGTCCTCGGAATGCCCCGGGGCCGTGCGTGCGCCGCCGCTTTCGGCGTGCCCGCGAGGCCGCGCGCGACCGCACCGGCCACGCGCTCGGCCGCCGCGCGAGTGCCCGCGACGAACCGGTACAGCGGACCGAACGCGCGCAGCGAGGTCAAACCGACGAAGTACAGCCCCGGAACCGTGCTCTCGAACCAGTGGTTCAGCACGGGAATCGCGAGATCCGTCGCGACCTGCGCGCGCAGCGCCGGACCGATCATCGTGAGCCGGTCGAGATCGACCTTGTATCCGGTCGCCAGCAGGACGTGATCCGTGCGGACCGTCCGGCCGCCGCTGAGGGTCGCCGCGACGCCGCCGTTTCCCGCGTCGAGCCCGACGACGGTTTGCCCTTCGTGGAGCGTGACCTTTCCGAGGACGCGATTCCTGAGCCAGTCGCTCGCGCCGGAGTGGTAGTTGCTGTTGTACCCGTCCTTGCGCGGCTGCGGGAGGCGATAGAAGAGGTACGGCATGCGATCCAGGATCCAGTTGTCCCAGCCCTGCGCGATGCTGGCGTTGGGCGCGCGGAGCTTCTCGAAGAACGTCCTGTCGTGCGCCCGATCCGGATCCAGCCACACGATCGGCCGCCGGGCCGCGACGTGCGTCGCGGCGCCGGCCTCGTGGAGCAGCGCGGCGTATTCGATGGCGCTCTGTCCGCCGCCGATCACGAGAACACGCTGTCCCGCGAACCGGCCGAAGTCGGCGTGCTCGCACGAATGCGACACCGTGCCTGCCGGCAGGCCGTCGAACGCCGCCGGCCGATGCGCGTAGGAATAGGGCCCGGTGGCGATGACGACCGCGGCGCTCGTGACCTCGCGCCCGTCCGCGAGCGTCACGTGGAACCGGCCGTCCACCCGCTCGATCCCCGCGACGTAGGTTTCGTCTACGTCGGGCACGGCGCGCTCCTGGAACCAGAGCCCGTAATCGATGAAGCAGTCGATCGGGACCGGATAGCACTGTCTGTACCGCGACTCCCGGAAGAAGCGCTCGAAACCGTACCGGCGCTCCGGATCGGAGAGATTCGTGGCCCACCAGTGCGAGCGCAGCAGCATCCCCTTGGGCATGCAGTCGCGCCACAGCCCGAGCGGCTTTCCGAACGTGGCGACGTCGAGACCCCGGCCGCGCAGGTGGGCGGCCGCCGACAGCCCGTACGGTCCCGCCCCGACGACCACGGCGTCATGTGTGGTGCTCATGAGAATTGCCTCCGTAAGCGAGAGCCGCAGCGCCGCAGCGCGTACCGGGCGAACCCGGTGGTGGCCCGGAATGCGGGCAGGGGGTCGTCCCACACGACGTAGTCGTAACCCATCGGCTTCAAGAACGAGAGGCCGAACTCCGCGACGGCCCGCGCGGGCGTGCGGACGCCGGGCCTGCCGCGCTCCTCGAGTGCTGCGATCGTCGTCATGATGTCGCCCCCGAGGTGGCGCATCCAGCCGCCGGTCCTGTAGCCGGCGACGTCGTCGATCGGGCCGCCGCGGGCCCACTGATAGATCAGGTGGGGGAAGTCGACGCCCGCGCGCACGGCGACCTCGACGGACGCGGACAGGCGCGGGTTGATCTCCATCAGGTACGGCCGTCCGTCGCCGTCGCGCCGGAACTCGACCTCGGAGTACCCCTCCAGCTCGATCTCGCGCACCAGCCGCTCCGCTTGAACGCCGATGTCGGACGGGACAGGAACGCTCTGCCGCAGGACCGACGCCCCGCCGAGCGGCGGGATGGTCCGGCGCGCCCACTGAGCGAACCGGGCATGCACCCGGCCACGCGCGTAGAGGAAGCTCACGGCCTCACGCCTTCCGGAGAGGTACTGCTGGAGGAGCGCGGCGAAGCCTCCCGCCGTGACCTCGGCGAGCGCGGCGGACGCCTCGTCCGGCGTCGTGACGAGGCGGGGGCCCACCCAGGCGCCTTGGTCGTCGTGCGCATGCCAGGACTCGTCGGGCTTGACGACCGCCGGCAGTCCGATCTCCTTCACGGCCGCGGCGGCCTCACCCGCCGCGCGGATGACGAGACCGCGCGGGGCGCTCAGGCCCAGCTTCTGCGCGATGTCCAGGGTGCGTTCCTTGCTGACGGCGATCGTCATCGCCGGCTCGGCCGCCAGTGCGATGCGGACGCGCGCCTCGAGCCGCTGCCGATGCCGGCGCAGAAGGGCGATCGTGCCGTCATGGGACGTCACGAGCACTCGCGCGCCGCATTGGTCGAGCGCTTGCTCGAGACAGGAGAGATAGGCCTCGGTTCCTTCCGCCGCCGGGCACACGAAGCGGTGACGGCACCAGCGCGACGAGAACGTCGGCGCGGTCCTCGAGGTGTCCAGCGCCGCGATCGACAGCCCGCGACGGCCGAGCGAGCGAACGGCGACGAGCGACTGCCGCAATCCCGCATCCAGCACCAGCGCGTCGAACGCCGTGGGCGCCGCGGCCGCGCTCATGACGAAAGCTGAACCTGCGGGAGCGTTTGGCGGGGGAGCAGCTGCCGGACGTCGGAGAGTTTCATCGGCTCGATCCCCGCGCCCCGGGCGAAGACCAGGAAGTTCCGCACGCGCTGGATGAACCGCCGCTCGTCGTCGCGCGAGCGCGTGAACGGAGTCAGGCCGGCCTGCAGCGAGGGGGAGTGGAAGGTCATGTTGAGGATGGTGTGGCCATTGCGCATCATCCTACGGGCGAGCGCGATCATCGTTCTGCTGTCGGAGACCTCGGGCGAGAGCCATGCGAGGTTGACGAGCCTGAGCCGGTACAGGATCCCGACCAGTCTCAGCTTGCTGATCGGCCACCGCGCCAGGGCCTGCCGGATCCGGTTGCTCATCTCGAAGTCCCGCTGGAGGAAGCCGATCGTCACCGGGACCTCGACGAGGTCGCCGCTCGAGCACTCGCGCATGGCGTCGTCGGCCGAAAAGCGGAACGGGCGCGGGGACATGGTCCTGAAGTCCGGCCCGTGGAAGCTCATCCACTGGACGTACGGCGTGATCGACGTGTCCACCTCGAAGCCGAGCCGGCGGAGATTGCGGGCGACCGTCGTGTCGTACCCGAAGCGCCCCGACCGGAAGGACAGCGGGTCCAAACCGAAGGCCGCCCGGATCGCGCTTCGGAGGGTCGCCAGCTTGGCGTACTGAGAATCCGAGGCGAGATTCCGCAGCATGCTGTTGGCCTCGGTATCCGCCTCGGCGATCGGTGGCGTGTTCCAGGGATGGCAATGCGCGCCGATCTCGCATTTCCTCGCGTCCGAAATCGCCTTGAGCGTTGAGGCCGCCCGCTCGTCCACGGCGACGGCATAGCTGGTCAGGTACGTCGGCTCGACGCCGAACTGATCGAACACTTCCTGGAGCGCCGGGATCCGTTCGATGTTCTCGCACGTGTAGACGGGCGGTCTCGGCCCCGTCCAGTGATCTTCCTCGGTATCGATCGTGACGACCAGCTTCACGTGCACGTCCCCCGGAACTACATCCGCGGGGCGAAATCTAGGTTCCGCACCGTGCTCGGTTCAAGGAGCTCGCGCCGACGCCGCGTGGTCGGGCAAGGAGGGGACACTTCACTCTTGTCGCAGCGAGGCGGTATCCGGGGAGCCGGCCAAGAAAAGGGGGATGTCCTCTGTCTACGCGACCGCGGAGGTCACCTCGGCGGGCGGGTCGACCACGCTCGCCTGGGGGATCGGGACGATGAACTTCCCGCCCCAGCGTCGGATGTGCGCAAGCTGCGCCATGATCTCGTCCTTGAAGTTCCAGGCCAGGATCACCACGTAGTCGGGCTTCGCCTCGTCGATCTTCTCCGGCGCCAGGATGGGGATGTGGGTCCCGGGCATGAAGCGCCCCTGCTTGTACGGATTGCGGTCGACGGTGAAGTCGAGGAAGTCGCTCCGGATGCCGCAGTAATTGAGCAGCGTGTTCGCCTTGCCCGGCGCGCCGTAGCCGACGATGCGCTTGCCGGCGCGCTTCGCCGCGGTCAGCAGCTCGAGCAGCTCGCGCTTCGTCTCGCGCACCTTCTCCTCGAACCGGCTGTAGTACGCCAGGTTGCGGAAGCCGGCCGCCTCCTCGCGCGCGCGAAGGGCGGACACGCGCTCGGACACCGGGCGGCTCACGTCGGGGGCCGGACGCGCGTAGACGCGCAGCGAGCCGCCGTGTGTCCACAGCTCCTCGACATCGAAGATCGTCATGTCGTGGGCGGCGAGGATGCGCTCCAGGCTGATCAGCGAGAAGTAGCAGAAGTGCTCGTGGTAGATGGTGTCGAACTCGTTGCCTTCGATCAGGCGCTGCAGATGCGGGAACTCGAGCGTCACGGTTCCCGTCGGCTTAAGCAGCGCGCGGATCCCGGCGACGAACGAGTTCAGATCCGGAACCTGCGCGAGCACGTTGTTGCCCAGGACGAGATCGGCCTGGCCGCGCTTCAAGACGAGCTCGACCGCGAGCTCGCGCCCGAAGAACTTGACCAGCGTCTCGACGCCCCTGGCCGCGGCCGCCTTAGCGACATTGGCCGCGGGCTCGATGCCCAGCGCCGGGATGCCCTTCTTGACGAAGTTCTGGAGCAGGTAGCCGTCGTTGCTCCCGAGCTCGACGACGAGGCTCTTGGGCCCGAGCGCGAGCCGGTCGGAGATCATCGTGACGTAGTCCTCCGCGTGCTTGAGCCAAGACGTGGAGAACGACGAGAAGTAGGCGTACTCGGTGAAGATGCGATCGGGTCCGACGTACTCGTCGAGCTGCACGAGGAAGCAGTCGGCGCACACCCAAACGTGAAGCGGATAGAACGGCTCCATAGTGTTGAGCGCGTCGGCCGGCACGTAGCTCTCGCACAGCGGCGACATGCCCAGATCCACGAAAGTTCCGCGCGACGATGAACCGCAAGAACGGCAGAGCGACTTTGACATGGCACCTGAAACGTAGTCGCATCGCGGGTCCGCGGCAAGCGCCAAGCGAGGAAAAGGGGCCGAGGGGGATGGTATGCTCCGCCCGAATGAAAGCCCACGCGAGGCCCTGGAGGGGCGCCGTCGTCGCCGAGTCGACTCGCCGGCAGCGGAACATTGGGCTCTCGCACCGCATCTATCTTTCTTACAATCCGCTGTCATATGGCGGTTCAATGTCCGAGCACCATTGGCGCTGCACCTTTCAAAGCGCATCGCGCCGGGCCGAGTCATGACCGACGGCGAGCGGATGCACGCGCTGATCGCCGAGCTCTATCCGATCTGCCGAAGCATCACCGGAGACGGCGTGCGCGCCACGCTCGGAGCGCTCGCCCGGCGCGTGCCCCTCGTCGTCACCGAGGTGCCGTCGGGGACGCCGGTGCTCGACTGGACGGTGCCCGCGGAATGGAACGTCCGTGACGCGTACATCGCGGATTCGAGCGGCCGGAGGGTCGTCGACTTCCGGCGCCTGAGCCTGCACCTGGTCAGCTACAGCGCGCCAGTGCGCACGCGCTTGTCGCTCGCCGAGCTGCGCCCGCACCTGCACACTCTGCCCGACCATCCCGACTGGGTCCCTTACCGCACGTCCTACTACGAGGAGCGCTGGGGCTTCTGCCTGACGCAGCGGCAGCTGGACGCGCTCCCCGACGGTGAGTACGACGTGTGCGTCGACTCGACGTTGGCGCCCGGGCACCTGAGCTACGGCGAGCTCGTGCTACCGGGGGAGATCGAGGACGAGATCCTGATCTCGACCCACGTCTGCCATCCCTCGCTGGCCGACGACAATCTTTCCGGCATCGCGGTGTCGGTGTTCCTGGCGGAGCGCCTGGCCGGGAAAGGCCGGCGGCACACGCTGCGCTTCCTCTACGCACCCGGCACGATCGGCGCGATCACATGGCTCGCGCGCAACCGCGATCGCACCGCCCGGATCCAGGCGGGGCTGACGCTGACCTGCCTGGGCGACGCGCATCCGTTCACCTACAAGCGCACGGTCGCCGGCGACGCGGACGTCGATCGCGCGGCCGCCCACGTGCTCGCACGCTGCGGCACCGCCCATCAGCTGATCGACTTCTTCCCTTACGGCTACGACGAGCGGCAGTTCGGAAGCCCCGGGTTCCGCCTGCCGGTGGGGTCGCTCATGCGCGGGCGGCACGGGCAGTTTCCCGAGTACCACACCTCCGCCGACAACCTGACGTTCGTCACCCCCGAGCGCCTCGCGGAGTCGCTGCGCGTGGTGGGCGACATCGTGGACGTGCTCGACCGCAACCGCCGCTATCGCAACCTGGAGCCGTACGGCGAGCCGCAGCTCGGGCGCCGCGGCCTCTACCGGTCGATCGGAGGGACGGACATTCCGGACCTGCAGCTCGCGATGCTGTGGGTACTGAACCTCTCCGACGGAGGGCCGGACCTGCTCGGCATCGCCGAGCGCGCCGGCCTCCCGTTCGCCTCCGTCCGCGCCGCCGCGGACCTCCTCCTGGCGAACGGCTTGCTGGAGGCCGTTTCCTGACGGGCGTGACTTCCGGCGGTGTGACATGATCGTCCCGCGGAACGAGGGTCGATCGCCGCGCAGACCCCTTCGGAGAACGACATGGCCGAGATCGTGGTCATCGAAGCGACGGAAGCATTCACGCACGTCGCCTTGCGGGGGAAACTCGACATCACCGGCGTCGAGCAGGTGGAGCACGAGCTCGCCCAGCACACCGTGGCCCGTCGCAAGCCGGCGATCGTCGACATCTCCGCGGTGGACGTTCTCGCGTCGATCGGTGTCGGGATGCTCGTGAAGACGGCGCGCTCGATGCACAGCTACGGCATCATCTTCGGCGTCGTGGCCACGGGAACGAGCAAGGACGTCCTGGAGCGCCTGAAGATCAACACGATCTTCCCGGTCGTCGCGACGTACGAGCAGGCCCTGCGAACCCTAATGCTCGAGTAGCCCGCTTCCGCCGGGGGAGGTCGTCTCCGGGACGATCTCAACGCGCGGCGAGTACCATCGCGCCCAGTCGTAGGAAGGGTTGCGCCGGGGTCCCGGGTCGACGGTCATCCGCAGCCGGATCGACTTTCCCCGGAAGGCCGTCAGGTCGAGATCGAGCGCGACCGGTTTCCCGTCGGCGTTGAGGGCGCTCGCGGAGACGGACGGCACCCCTTCGGCCACGGCCGCGACCTCGAATGCGACGCCGTCGGTCTTCCCGGGGCCCACCGCGCCCGGATCGACCGCGACGGTCGAGCGGAACAGGACGCGCCCGGCGGCTTCGGGGACGCGGACCGCGATCGAGGCGAACGTGCGTCCCGTCCCGTCGCGACGGATCTTCCCCGTGGCGGGGTCGCGTCGCGCCGCGCGGTAAGGGGGATGCGCGAAGACCACGTCGTCCGCGGCGAAGAACTCGGCGCCGTCGTCCCCGGGCCAGAGCGGACCGTTGACCGTCACGCCCGCGCCGCCGTCGGGGATCGTCCCTGATTCCGCGTTTCTTAAGGCGTCCGCGATACGCACGACCACATTGGGATCCTTCGAGGGCATCTCCAGCGCGCTCACGGCGGCGCCCGCAGCCGCATGAAAGAACGCGAGGAGCGCTGGACTCGGCGCGCGCAGGGCCGCCGCATCGAGCCGGACGGTGGGCAGCGCGTCGTGGCGGCGGGCCACCTCGAGGCACTGGGAGTAGGGAGGGTCGGTCGCGGGGTCGATGCAGGTCGGGTGCGCGTAGGCGAATACGCGCGCACCGAACAGGCGCGCCTCGATCGGGTCCACGGAAGCGATCAGCCCGGGACTCCAGGTGCGCTGAGTCGGCGTGACGCCGCGAGCCGCCTTCTGGGCGAACGCGAGAAAGGGCGCGAGCGGCTCGTTGACCTCCTCGCCTCCGAGCGCGATCGACGGCAGCGCCGCCCGCAGCTCGAAGAGCAAGCTCCGCGTTCCTTGCAGCATCGACGCGCCGTCGATGGGGCCGCGGTCGTCGTCGACGATCAGGGTGAGCTGGTCGAGGTGGACGGCGTCGAATCCGTACCGCTCCACCGATCCCTTCACCTTGCTCACGAACAGCGCTCGCCAGGCCTTCGCGGCGGGATCGATGTAGGCATAGTGCGCCTTCGGATCGTTCGGTGACTGGTAGCCCAGGGGGGCATGCGTCCATGGATCGACGGCCTGTTGCGTCAGGAACGGCGCGCACTCCGGGCCGGCGAGGTCGCACCCGAAGTGGTTGAAGTGGGCCATGACGTGGAAGCCTCGCGCATGGGCCTGCTTCACGAACTCTTCGAGCCCGTCAACGCCCGTGACGTCGGGGTAGTCGTGATCGTAGCCGGCGCGCCTCCAGGTGGCGACGTACAGGAGCGTGCGCCCCGGCTCGACCTTCGATGCCAGCGGCTCGAGCACGGTTGCGTCGACCGGGACGAGAACGACGCTTCGGACCGATCTCGTCCACTCGGGCGGCGGCGGTTGGGCGTCGAACGCGGGTGCCACGAACGTGCGCCGGTAACTCTCGACCGACGCCTCCGAGCCGCCGGCGAACGGCTCGATGCGCCAGCGCGCCGGTTGAGAACGCTGGCACTTCGCGAAGGGCGCCTGCTCGAGGCTCGTGAAGAGAAGAGTCCACCCCGATCGGCCGCGTCGCGCGGTGAGCCGCAGATACCGGTCGGTGGCCTCGTCCGCTCGCACGAGGACTCCTCCTCGCCGTCCCTCGATGATCACGAACGGAGCTTCCCAGGAGAAGGGGTAGTCGAACGTGAGCGTCGTTTTGGGAGAGGACGCGTCGAGCCGGACGCCGCCGTCGCCGGGGACGAGAATCGAGAGGGCGTCGGGGACCGCGTCGATGGCCCACTGCACGCCCGCGAGCCCTCCCACGGACCACTCGGCCGCAAGCCCCACCGTGAGCCCGCCGCCTTCCGACGCCACGGTCTCGACGAGATGCGCCTGACGCGGGCCGCTCGCCGGGGCGAAGTCGCGCTGCGTCCGTCCCCCCGGCTCGATCGCCGCGACGGATCCATGACCGTCGCCGGCGTCGGCGAACCCGGCGGCGAGCACGATCCCGGCGAGCCCGTCGCCTCCGCCGGGTGCGACCAGAGGCTCTCCCTGCACGGTGAGAGTCGAGATCGAGCCTTGCGTGAATCCGGCCTCGAGCATGCCGGTGCGCGCAACGAGCGGGTCATCGGCGCGGACCGATCCTGAAATCGCGGAGAGAAGGGCGGCGACCAGAGCGAGTACGAGCGACCGCAATGGGACCTCCGGCGATGGGGAGCATAGCCGTCGCCGGATGCCGTGTCGCGAACGGCACCCGTCCCTGGGTGCCGTTGACGGGAACCGGCGCTCGACCGGCCGGACCGTGCCCCACAGTTGCAGGCCTACGGAACCGACGGCGCCGAAAGGAGGGAGCCGCGCGCGATCCGGCCAGGCCGACGATGCCGACAGATCTCCCGGCCGCGACGAACAAGACCCGAATCGTATGGGGAACGAGTCTTGCTCTTGTTGAACCTCCGCTGCGCACGGCGCAGGAGGCGGCTCGCGAGGTCCGACTCGAACGGAGGGCGAAGTCATGAAGAACAGCACGAATCCTTGGAACATCGGTCGGTCGATCCTCGGAGTCGCGACATCGCGCATCGCACTCGGCGCGCTGTTCTTCGGCACGGTGCTCCTCGCCGTATCGGCGCAACCCGCCGCGGCGGCGAAAGGGGTCTGCGGCGATGGAATCCTCGACTCCGGAGAGGCGTGCGATCTGGGCGCGTCGAACGGCGCGCCGGGTTCCTGCTGCTCCGCGACCTGCTCGTTCAAGAGCGCCGGAACCGTGTGCCGCGCCGCCGCAGCAGAGTGTGACGTGGCGGAGTCCTGCACCGGAACGAGCGCGCTCTGCCCCGCCGACACGTTCGTCCCGGGGAAGACGGCTTGCCTGATCCAGACCCTCGGGTCGAGCGGGAACGAGATACCCGGCACGACGGTATCGATCACGCTCGCGGGGGGGGCCGCTTCCCGCCACACCGTCATCGTCACGGTCGCCATGGACCCGGCTGCCTCCGGCGTGTCCTGCGCCGACAGCCGAGGGAACGCGTACAGCCTCGATGCGGACAAGCGGAATGGCTCGGGACTGACCGGCGTCCGCTCGCTCGTGTTCTCGGCGCCGTTGACCACCGCGCTTCAGGCAGGCGACAAGATCACCGTGAGCCTCGGTTCCGCGGTCGCCGCGAAGGCGATCAGCGCTGCGGAGTTCGCAGGCATCGGCAGCGTGGACAAGACCGCCTCCGCTATCGGAAACAGCGTCTCCCCGTCGTCCGGGTTGACGAGCCCCACCGCGCAGCCCTACGAGCTGCTCCTCGGCGGCATCGGGGTCGAGACGAAGCTGAACCAGACGTACGCGGGTGGGTCGAGCTACACGCTGCTCACGCGAGCCCAGTCGGATCCCAGCGCGGGGAGCCCCGGCCGCCACGTCACCACGGATCCCGAGTTCCGGCTCGTGAGCGCGACGGGCTCGTACGCCGCGGACGGCCTCCTGGGTGGCACGCGTCTCTGGGCGGCGACGATCGTCACGTATCGGACGGGGAGCGTCTGCGGCAACGGAATCGTCGAGCCTGGCGAGGACTGCGACTCGGGAGCCGCCGACGGGACGCCAGGATCGTGCTGCACCACCTTGTGCACCTTCAGCGCCCCCGGCCAGCTCTGCCGCGCCTCCGCGGGCGAGTGCGACCTGGCCGAGACGTGCACCGGCAGCAGCGGGCTCTGTCCCGCCGATGCGAAAGTCGCGGCGGGCACGGCGTGCACGGACGACGGAAACGTCTGCACACAGGACATCTGCGACGGCGTGAGCGCCGCGTGCGCGCACCCCGCCGGGAACGCCGGCGTCGTCTGCCGGCCCGCGGCGGGCGATTGCGATCTTCCCGAGGCCTGTGACGGCGTCGGCATCGCTTGCCCGGCGGACACGTTCAAGTCGGCGGGCACGGTCTGCCGCCCCTCGACCGCCGATTGCGATCCCGCGGAGAGCTGCACTGGCACGGACGCGGCGTGCCCGCCGGACGACGTCAATCAGCCGGCCGAAGTGGCCGGGCTGACGCTCGCCCGCGCAGCGTCCATGACCACGATCGCCTGGACCGGTGACGGCGACGATCTGTTCAACGTGTTCCGGGGCTCGAAGCACGCGGGGAGCGGCTGGAGCTACAACCAGAGCTGCATCGACACCGGCGTCTCGGGGCTCAGCGTGACCGACCCGCTGGATCCTCCTCCAGGGACGGTCTTCTACTACCTCGTCTCCCGCGTCGAGGGTCACTGCGGTGAGTCGGTGCTCGGGCGCGCGTCGCTCGCGGCCGTCAGCCAGGACGTCCCGACGGCCGGACAGTGCCCCGGTCCGGCGGTCGACAAGGACGGCGACGGCGTCGAGGACGCGCTCGACAACTGCCCGGACACGCCCAACGCGGACCAGAGCGATGTCGACGGCGACGGGCGCGGCGACGTCTGCGACAACTGCCCGACCGACTACAACCCGGACCAGGCGGACAGCGACGGCGACGGGATCGGCGATGCCTGCGATCCCACGCCGTGAACGCGAACGGTTCGGCCCATCCGTCTTGCGCGGCTTCCCGGATACCGCCGCGCTGCGACAGATGGGTCCGAGCCGTTCGTGATCAGGGCGCCGAAGCTCAGGGACGCGGCGTCCGGTCCCTGACTGCCTTGACCACGAGCCACACGCCGAAGAGCATCGGAAAGACCGGCCACCAGTCGGCCAGCCAGTCGAGGCGAAGCCCGAAGCGCGTGTGGAGGAGCACGACGGCCGCGGCGGCGATCAGAACCGAGCCGCCGACGATCGAGCCGCCCATGCCGGGGAGCTCGAATCCTTCGGGGAGGTCGGGCTCGCGCCCGCCGAACAGGGCGCGATTGTAGAGGGTGGCCAGCCGGGCGGCGTCGATCATGTTGTACATCCAGAAGAACGCCAGGAAGATCGAGAGCAGCGGAATGTAGGGACTGAACCCGCGCGTCGACGCGAGGATGCTGATGATCCCGGCGACGACGACGATGTGTACGAATCCGCGCGGGTAATACCCGACGTACACCTGCCCGAGTCCCGGAACGACGGAGAACGCCGCCGCGAGCGCCGGTGACTTGGCTCGCGCGTCGCGCGGCGCGGGGCGCCCCTCGTGCGTGGGGTAGGCCGGCGAGGCGGAGGCGCGAACGTCGTCTCCGGCGAGGTCCTGGGTGCGAGGCTCGGTCGTGCTCATCATCGTGTCTCCTGCGCGGGGCCGGGCTTCCGATCGGTTCCGGCGGTCCCGTCGCTCGCCTGCCCTGACGCGCCGGCGGATGAAAAAGTTCCCGCGATTCCGGCCGCTCGCTCGGCCACGAACTCCCGCGTCGTCGCCCAGGCGGCGTGCGCCATCATGTTGAGTCTCGCGGACGTCTCTCCCGACGCGTGACGGATCGCATCGAGCGCGTAGGCCTGCGTGCCGCCCCCGCGGTCCTGGAACGCGCCGAACGGAACGACCAGGATCATCGCCGCGACGAACGCCCCTTCGAGCGCGATGCGCGGGCGCTCCAGCAGGCGCCGCACGGACTCCCGCCACGTCGCGGCGAACGGGGCCCGGCGCGGAGCGAGGCTCGTTCGCGCGAGAACGGCTCGCACGAATTCCGGATCGGCGTCGGCCTCGGCAAGCCGGGGAAGCGCCACCCGCATCGACGAGAGCGCGCGATCGAGACCCGCGCATTCCGGACAGCGGTCGAGATGGCCGCTCACGCGCGCGACCTCGATCGGGTCGAGGGTCCCGTCTGCCCGGGCGCACAGGCGGTCCCACACGCTCTCGCAGACCGGGCCCACGGTGCGCCGCAGGATCGCCGATGTGAGCTCGGGGTCCTCGGCGGGCGCCTCGCGCAGCGCGGCGATCAATTCTCGGCAACTCGCGCAGCGGGCGAGGTGGTCGACGACGGCGGCGCGGGCCTGGCCGACGAGCGTCCCATCGAGGAGCTCGATCGCCACGTCCAGAACGCGCTCGCAGGTCATGCCGCGCTCACCCCGCGCGCTCGCCGAAGGAGGGATCGAGCGACAGCAGGATCCGCGCCAGCTCGATCCGCGCCCGATTGCAGCGCGACTTGACGGTGCCGAGGGGAAGCCCCAGAAGCTCGGCGACCTCCTCCAGCGTCAGCCCGTGGATCTCCTTGAGGAGAACCACCTCACGATGTTGCGTCCCGAGTCGCGCCACGGCCCGGTGCAAGAGAGCCTCCCGCGCGGCGCGCGAGGAGCTCTCCTCCGGGTCGTCGGAGCTCGCGAGCTCCGCGTCGTCGACGGGAACGTCGCTCGCGGGAGGGCGCGACTTGATCCTGCGGATCCGGTCGATGCTGGCGTTGCGGGCCACGCGGAGGAGCCAGGCCTTGAAGTTCTCTCCGCCGGAGAACGAGTCCAGGTTCTCGTACAGCCGGACGAACACGTCCTGCGCGACGTCGCGCGCCTCCTCGAGGTCGCCCAGATAATGGCGGGTCACGGCGATCACGCTCGACTGGTAGGACCTCACGAGCGTCTCCCAGGCCAGGCCGTCCCCGCGGCGGCACTCCTCGAGTAGCCTGGCTTCATCCACTCTCGGCCGCCTCCCGACTTCCGGACGCACCGCCGATGGAAAAGGTTCCGCGCTCGACGGAACCCGGAACCCCCCGGATGCGTCTGGTTCGTCGAGCGTGGCCGGCCTCGGCCGGACCCGCCGGGAGGGGAGCATGCCGATGGGACGAACCTGGGACCCCACGGTACCGGCGATCATACTCGCGTGCGGCCTGGTGGCCGGTGTCGTCGCCTCGACCGGCGGGCTCGAACCGGGCGGGTGGCGGGGGACCCTCGCGACGAACGGTCAGACGGTTCGGCTCGAGATGCGGCTGGACCAGCGGGGCTCGCACATCCGCCTTACCACGGACGTTCCGACCGGCGAGCTCGAGGGGTTCGACGCCGCGAGCTTCTCGAAGTCGGGCGCCCCCGTCCGGATCGCGTGGAAGCGGGACGCGGGTTCGTTCGTGCTCGACGGAACGGGCGGACGGCATCCGGCGGGCTCGGTCCGGTTCGAGCCCTCCGCGAGCTTCCGGGAGAGCTGGCGCGGCCTCGGCCTCGAGCCCCTGGGAGACGGCGATCTCTTCACGATGGCGATCTCCGGCGTCCAGCTGGCCGTCGTGCAGGACCTGGTCGCGGAGGGCGCCGACCACCTCGACGCCGGGGACGTGATCGAGCTCGCGCGCGACCCGGACGCGATGCGGTGGGTGAAGGAGCTGAAGGGCCGGGGAGCGCCGATCCGCCTCCGGGACGTGTTCCTCCTGCGGAACCACGGTCTCTCCCCCGGGACGTATCGCGACTACCTTCAGTCGGGCGTCGAGGCCGACGTCGAGGAGATCGTCCGCCTCCACGATCGCGGCGTCGACGCGGCGTACGTGAAGGACCTCCTTCAAGCCGGCGTCCGCGCGCACGATCTCGAAGGAATCGAGCGTCTGCACGCCCACGGCGTCGCCGCCGATTACGTGGCGAGGATCGGGACATCCGAGCTTCGGGAGACGGGCGTCGACGGCATCACGAGGCTCCACGATCAGGGCGTCGGCGACGACTACGTCCACGACGTGACCGCGTCGGGCCTCACGGGGGTCACGCTCGAGGGAATCGTCCGCCTCCACGCGCACGGCGTGCCGGCCGATTACGTTCGCATCGTGGCGGACTACGGGCCCGGCGATCGCGCGGTGGACGACGCGATCCGCCTCCACGACTCCGGCGTCTCGACGGAATTCCTGCGCTCCCGCGCGTCGAGCGGGACGGCGCGGCCCACGACCGAGAGCACGATCCGATCGTGGGCGCGCGGCGGGGAGGACTCGACCCCCAATCCCTGATCTCTGGCACACGCCTCAGCCTCGCGCATCCTGGACGAGGAAGCCCCTTGCGCACTCCGCGAACTGCGTCAGCCGGGATTCGACGAGCGCGTTGATCGATGCGTCCGGGAATCGGCCGCCCGCCGTGCGCACTCCGGGCTCGCGGCCGGTCAGGCAGGCGATTGCGTCGTCCACGCTGCCGACGGGTATGACGGCGAAGCGTCCCGCCGCGACGGCCTCGACGACGTCACGGCGGAGCATGAGGTCTTTGACGTTTGCCGCGGGGATCAAGACTCCCTGCCGGCCCGACAGGCCGCGTCCGTCGCACACGTCGAAGAACCCCTCGATCTTCTCGTTGACGCCTCCGACCGGCTGCACGTCCCCGTGCTGATTGACGGAGCCGGTCACAGCGAACGACTGCCGGATCGGGAGATCCGCCAGCGCGGAGAGCAGTGCGCACAGCTCGGCCAGCGATGCGCTGTCCCCCTCGACCGGAACGTACGATTGCTCGAAGACGATGCTCGCCGACAAGGCGAGCGGGAGGGACGGCGTGTACCGGGCGCCGAGGAACCCGGTCAGGATGAGCACGCCCTTCGTGTGGATCGGGCCCCCCATCTCGACCTCGCGCTCGATGTCGACGACCTCGCCCGTGCCCACGCGCACCCGTGCCGTGATCCGCGTCGGATGTCCGAAACGCTGCTCGCCAACCTCGATCACCGAGAGGCCGTTGATCTGTCCGGTCCTTTCGCCGTCCGAGTCGATCAGGATGCGGCCCTGCTGGACCGCCTCGAGCAGCCGCTCGCGCACGCGCCCGGCGCGGTGGGCCATCGCGTCGATCGTCGCCTCGACCAGATCGCAAGAGATCACGTCGCTCCCGGCCGCGGCGGCGGAGGCGTCGGCCTCGCGCAACAAGTCGGCGATCGGCCGCATCTTCACGGAGAGCTTGTCGGCCTCTCCGGTCAGCCGGGACGCGTGCTCGATCACGCGACCCACCGCAGCACGATCGAGCGCGCGCAGGCTCTCCTTTCGCACGAGGCTCGCGATCAGGCTCGCGTAGCGCGTTTCCGAGTCCGGGGTGCGGTCCATCGCCTCGTCGAAGTCGACGATCACCTTGAACAGCTCGAGGAAGTCCGGGTCGGCGCGGGAGAGAAGCCCGTAGATCGTGCGCTCGCCGATCAGGACGATCTTCGTCGCGGACAGCGGAACCGGATCGGGCTCGAGCGATGCCGCCGGCGAAAGCCGTTCGGCCTGGCCGAGTGGCTCGATCCGGATCTCGCGCGCACGGAGCGCTCGCTTGAGCGCTTCCCACGCGTGAGGTTGGCTCAGGAGATGCAGCGCGTCGACGAGAAGGTACCCGCCGCGCGCGCGGTGAAGTGCTCCTGCTTTGATCCGGGTGAAGTCGGTGGCGAGGCCCCCGAGCTGCGCCAGGTGTCCGATGTGGCCGATGAGGTTCGCAGGCGTCGGATTGAGCTCGTAGACGACGGGAAGGCCCGGCGTGCCGCCGTTATCGATGAGGACGTTGACTCCGTAGCGGCGCAGGCTCGGCCGGTCGAGCGGCATCGGGTTGAGAGCCTGGCGGACCGCCGACTCGAGGCCCCCGCCGGGGTCCCCCTCGAGGAACAGCGACGAGTTCTCGACGATGTCGGCCTCGATCTGCGAGAGGTGATCGACCAAGGCGGGCCGCGCCGCGTACTTGGTCGAGATCTCGCCCATCACGCGCTTCGCGACGGCCGCTGACGTCTCCCGATCGAGCGCCCTCATGCTTTCGAGATGGTCCCGTCCCCAATCGTGGAACTCGCCGAGGAGGGCCTGAACCCGCTCGCCGATCGCCTCCATGCCGGCGCGCACCAACGCTTGTTCGACCTCCGGAAGCTGGGCGATCACGGCCGCGTCGACGGCGTTGCCGCCGAGGACCGGCGCGACCACGACCCCCGTGTCGGTGCGGAGGACCGCGAGCTGACGCTCCTGTGCCTCGCGCTGGACCTCCGCGAACGCCCTCTCCTGTCGCTGCTTGATGTCGGTCACGAGGCGCTGCCGGCGCGCCCGTAGCTCGTCGCTGTCGAACGCCGCGCGCATCGAGACGCGAAGCGCCGCGACCGCGCTCTCCAGGTCGGCCCGGAGCGCGGCCCCGAGGCCGGCGGGCAGCTCGATCGCGCGGGGGCGCTGCGGATCGCGGAAGTTGTGGACGTAGCACCAGTCGGAAGGGGCGGGCTCGTCCTGCGCGCGTTGCGCGAGCAACTGGCGCAGGAGCGTCTCCTTGCCGACGCCCGGCGGTCCCATCGCGTACAGGTTGTACCCCTCGCGCCGCATCGCCAGGCCGAACCGCAGCGCCTCCAGCGCGCGATCCTGCCCGACGAAATCGTCGAGCCCAGAGGCACCGTCAGTGGTCTCGAAAGGGATGCGCGCGAGATCGCAGCGGCGGATCAGGGACGAAGCCGGGAGCGCGCTAGCAGCACACGATCCGAACATAGCTCAACAGAGCGCCGCGAATCAGGACCGGACCGATCGGAAACGACCGGAAGGGGAACGCACGCGCGGAACGTGGCTCGCCGAGGGCTCACGGACACGACGAGTCGAGACGCGGGCTTCCGTCGCTCGTCGCGCCGTACGTGCCGGTTCCGCAGGCATTGCGGGCGCGAACGAGATACCAGTACCCGGCACCGGCGGGTGGTACGTCGGTGTCGACGGCCGACGCCGCGAGTGTTCCCGGGACGATGCAGGAGTCGGACGCGCCCCCGACCGGGAGCTCCGCGACGAGGCCGCGAAGCACCTGGTGCTCGGTCGAGGACCCCGCCGTCGGCGCCGCCGAGTCCCAGGACAGCGTTACCCGGTCGGAGCCGAACACGAGCCCGGTGACCTCGCCGGGCGCGGCGAATACCGTCGGGTCGTCCGGCCTGCAATCGGACAGATTGTCCCGGCCGTCCCCGTCGGCATCCGCCGGGCCGAGCTGGCTGAGCTCGTACACGTACAGCGAGCGCCCGTAGGTGCCCGCGAAGAGCTGCCGGCTGGACTCGATCAGGTCGATATCCGCGACGACGGTGGAGGGCATGCCGGCGCCGAGCGCCGACCAGGTCCGCCCGTAGTCGTCCGTGACGTAGACGCCCAGGTCGCTGCCGACGAACAGGCGCCCGCGCATCGCCGGGTCCGGGTCGGCGTTGACGCAATTGAGAGGAACGTCCGGCAGGCCGGCGCTGATGTCGGTCCAACTCGCCCCCGAGTCCACCGTCCGGAAGATTCTCGGCAGGCGCGAGGCGTTGCGGTAGCCGGAGAAGGTGACGTACGCCGCCGTGGCGGAGAACGGATCGGCCTCGACGCGCGTGACCCACTCCGAGCGGCCGGGGACGTCTGCCTTGGTCCACGTCACGCCGTAGTCCCGCGTGACCCAGACGTGCCCGTCGTCCGTACCCGCCCACAGGACGTTGGTGTCCACCGGGGACACGGCCAGCGTCGTCACGGTCCCCGTGACCACGCTCGTCAGGTGCCAGTGGCGCGCGGCGTCGGGATTCGAGTCGGCAAGCGGCGTGGGGGGCGGGCCGTCGGTGAGGTCGGCGCTGATCGCCGTCCAGTTCTGGGCACCGTCCGTCGAGCGGTAAACGCGAAACGACCCCGTGTAGAGGCGCTGGCTCGTGTGCGGATCGTGGACGATCGGCGCGTTCCAGTTCTCCCGGTCGTTGGGGGGGATCCCGTGAAAGCCCGCGAGGAACGTGTTCCCGCCGTCGGTGGAGCGGAAGATGTTGCCGTACTGCTGCTCGCAGTAGACGCGCAGGTCATCGATCGGATCGACCTCGCAGTTGAAGCCGTCTCCGCTCAACACGTTCCCCCAGCTCGACGAGCCGCCGTCAACGGTCCGGAGCGTGCCCATGTCCTGAGTCCCGCCGAACCGCCGGCGAGGATCGATGGGGTCGATGCCGAGGTCGTAGAACTGCGAGACCGCAAGAGACGGGGAATGGAACCACGTGGTCCCCGCGTCGGTGCTCCGGTAGAAACCGCCGTCCGTCGCCAGGTACAGCTTGCCGGAGGCAATCGTCAGCCCATGAAGGTCGACGTAGGCTCCCCCGGTGAAGTTGTTGAAGTTGCGCCCGCCGTCCATCGAGCGTGTCCCGAGCACGTCGAGCATGTACACGACGTTCGCGTCGGACGGATCGACGCGAATCTGTCCGCAATAGTACCCAGCACCGCCGAACGCGTTCTTGGCTCCCGACGCGTTCATCTTCGACCAGGTGGCACCGGCGTCCGTCGTCTTGTAGAGGCCGATCAGATCTCCGGGATCGTCGAGGTAGAGCGCGTACACGGTCTGCGGGCTGGACGGAGCGACGGCCAGGCCGATGCGGCCTATGGTGGCGGAGCTTTTTGGAAGCCCGTTCGTCAGCTGCGTCCAGGTGTCGCCGCCGTCCTGGGACTGCCAGATCCCGCTGTTCAACCCGCCGGCGACCCAATGGGTCGGCGTGCTGTAGTGCTCCCAGATCGCGGCGTACACGCGCGCGGGGTTCGCGGGGTCGATCGCGACGTCGATCGCACCGGCCGTCGGCGCGACGAACAAGACGCGTGCCCACGTCGCCCCACCGTCCGTCGTGCGATAGATACCGCGGAACTCGTCGGGAGAGAAGACGGCCCCCGCGGCGGCGACGAACACCCGCTGCGGCTGGACGGGATCGATCGCGATCCGGCCGATGCGCCGCGTCTCGACGAGCCCGAGGTGCTGCCAGCTCGCGCCCCCGTCGACCGTCTTGTAGACGCCGTCGCCGTCGTACGAGAAGCTCGAGCCGTTGGCTTCCCCCGTGCCCACGTAAACGATGTTGGAGTCGGTGGGGTGAGAGGCGATGGCGCCCACGGAGAGCACGGGCTCTCCGTCGAATACAGGCGTCCAAGTTCCCCCGGCGTCCCGCGATTCGAACACGCCCCCCGCCGCCGCCCCGGCCCAGACGTGATCGGAATCGTGGGGGTCGACCGCGATGGCGGTGATGCGCCCGCCGACGTTCGTCGGGCCCGCGGCGCTCCACACCCCCGGCGCCAGCTGCCGCGGGGCCTCGCGCGTCGCGCCCTGACCTTGGGCGGTGATCGCCCGCCGGAGAGCGTCCGGAGGGATCGGCTCGCCGGAGGACATCCGCTGCCGGACGAACCACGACGGGTTCGGCGGCAGCCTCCGGTCCTCCGCCCTTCTCGCCGCGTGCGGCGCGCAACCGGACACGGCGCAGGAGACGAGAACGAGGATCGAGGCGACGGAGTACCGAACGCGCATCCCGCACCTCCCGTGCCCGTGGCCGGTGGGGGGGACCGGCGTCGTACCGGAAAGATATACCCCCGATCGTGTCCTCATGACACACACGGCGGTTGCGAGCCGCCACCATCGCCATCGGCGACCCGATGCCAGTCGCTGATCGGTAATTGTCCCTAGAGGCTTCCCGGCCGGCGCTCCGTTACACGTTCGCCCCTATCTCTCAGGTATCTGTTGCCTTTTATTCGGGCGTTCGCCCGATGGGGACGCCTGCCGCTCTCCGTTAGTCTCGACTCAATGCAAGTCCGCGTCGAGCGATAAACGGAGGTGCCAGGTGGACAGCGCCGCCCCGAACCCCAAAAGACCCCTCGAAAACACCCGATCCGTCCTCGATCTGGTCGAGGAGCAGGCGGGGCTCCGGCCCGGGGCCGAAGCGGTCCGGGCCGGATCCCTCGCGCTGAGCTACGAGGCGCTGGCGTCGCGCGGGCATCGCATCGCGGCGCACCTCCACGCGATGGGCATCGGGCCGGAGGTCGCGGTCGGTCTTTGCGTGAAGAGCTCTCCCGCGATGGTCGCCGGCGCGCTCGGCATTTTCGAGGCCGGCGCGGCGTACGTGCCGATGGATCCGGTCCACCCGCCGGCGCGCCTCGCCACCCTCGCCCGCGATGCCGCGGTCCCGGTGATACTCGCGACCCGGCAATCCTCGTCGGCCGTCCCGCCCGGTCCGTGGGACGTGATCCAGATGGACGACGACGGGATGCTCCGCGGCGTGCCCGAGCGGATCGGCGCCCGGCCCGAAGCGGTTCTCGATCCCACGATCCTCGCCTACGTCATCTTCACCTCGGGCTCCACGGGGCAGCCGAAGGGCGTGGAGGTCGAGCACGGAAGCCTCCTGAACCTGGTGCGCTGGCATCTGCGGGCCTTCTCCGTGACAGCGGCCGATCGCGCGAGCCTGCTCGCCGGCGTCGCGTTCGATGCCGCGGTCTGGGAGGTCTGGCCGTACCTCGCGGCGGGGGCCAGCCTGCACGTGCCGGACGAAAGGGTGCGCGTCGACGCACCGGCGCTCCAGGGCTGGCTCCTGCGCGAGCGGATCACGATCGCCTTCGCGCCGACGGCGCTCGCGGAGCAGCTCATGGAGCTTTCCTGGCCCGAGCACACGTCGTTGCGCGTCCTGCTGACCGGGGGAGACACCTTGCACCGCCGCCCGAGGGCCTCGCTTCCGTTCCGCGTGGTGAACAACTACGGCCCGACCGAAGGAACGGTCGTGTCGACCTCCGGCACCGTGACCCCCGACGGCACCGGTGCCGAGCGCCCGAGCATCGGGCGGACGATCGACGGTGTGCGCGCCTACGTCCTCGACGCGGATCTGCGAGACGTCCCGCCCGGTGCCCTCGGCGAGCTGTACGTCGCCGGCGCCGGCGTGGCGCGCGGCTACCGGAACCGCCCCGACCTCACCGCGGAGCGCTTCCTGCCCGACCCTCACGACGGGGGCGGGGGAGGCCGCATGTATCGGACCGGAGACCTGGTCTCGGCGCTGCCCGGCGGGGAGATCGCGTTCGCGGGGCGCGCCGACCAGCAGATCCAGCTGCGCGGCCACCGGATCGAGCCGGACGAGATCTGCGCCGCGCTAAACCTCCACCCGGCCGTCGTGCAGAGCGCGGTGATCGCGCGCGGCGAGGGGGCCGAGCGGGAGCTGGTGGCGTACGTCACGCTCGTGCCCGGTGCCGTCCCGGGCCGCGCCGAACTGCGCGAGCATCTGGCGGCGACGCTTCCGGAGCCGATGGTTCCCGCGCTGTTCGTGGAGGTGGAGGCGCTCCCGCTCACCCCCAACGGCAAGCGCGACCTCAAGGCGCTTCCCGAGCCCTCGCCGGAAAACGTGCTCGCGGACCGGCCGCGAGAGCTGCCGGCCTCCCCGGTGCAGGAGCAGGTCGCGAGCATCCTCGCGGATCTTCTCCACGTCCCCGCGGTCGGCGTGAGGGAGAACTTCTTCCATCTCGGCGGCCACTCGCTCCTGGGCGCGCAGATGATCGCGCGCTTGAGCGAGTCCTTCGGCGTGGATCTGTCGCTTCGGGCGCTGTTCGACCATCCCACGGTCGAGGATCTGTCCGCCGAGATCGAGCGGGCGATCCTCGCCGCCATCGACGCACGGTCCGCCTCCACCGGAAGCGGTCTCGAGGCGCGCGCCTGAGCGGGCGCGACCGGGGGGCTCCATGGAACTCGCAGCCACGACACGAACGCCGGCCGCACCGAGCCTGTACCAGCTCATGGATCCCGACGTGCTGGCGGATCCGTACCCGCTCTATCGCCGGTTGCGGACCGAGCGGCCGGTGCACTGGGACCCGTACCTGCACTCCTGGGTGGTGACGCGCTACCCGGACGTCGTGCGCGTCCTCCATCACTTCTCGGCGGACCGCACGCCAACGCCGGAGCAACTCACCGACAAGGGCCTGTCGGCGCTCAACCCCATCGCAAGGATGATGGTGCGCCAGATGCTCTTCATGGACGCGCCGGACCACACGCGCCTGAGGGGCCTGGCGGCGCTGGCGTTCACGCCGGCGAGGGTGGAGCGGCTTCGGACGCACATCCAGGAGATCGCCGACCGGCTGCTCGACGCCGTCGTCCCCACGGGGCGGATGGACGTCATAGCCGATTTCGCGGCGCCGCTGCCGGCGATCGTCACGGCCGAGATGCTCGGCGTCCCCACCTCCGATCACGTCCGCCTCAAGTCCTGGTCCGCCGACTTCGCCGAGATGCTCGGGAATTTCCAGCACAACCCCGGACGCATCGGCCGCGTGCTCTCGAGCGTGGAATCGCTCGGCGACTATTTCCGCGGCGCCATGCGGGAACAGCGCGGGCATCCGCGGGACGGTCTGATCTCCGCGATGATGGCGGCGGAGGCCGGAGGGGAGCGCCTCGACGAGGAGGAGATCGTCGCCAATCTCGTGGTGACGATGGTGGGCGGGCAGGAGACGACCACGAACCTCATCGGCAACGGCGTGCTGACCCTCATGCGCCACCCGGAGGAGATGGCGCGCCTCCGCGCGGACGACGCCATCATCCCGTCCGCGGTGGAGGAGCTCCTGCGCTTCGAGAGCCCGAGCCAGCACACCGCGCGCATCGCACCGGACGACGTGGAGATGGGAGGGCAGCAGATGAAGAAGGGGCAGGCGGTGATCGCGGTGATGGCGGCGGGCAACCGCGATCCCCAGCGCTTCCCCGACCCCGACCGGCTGGACCTGGAGCGCACCGACAACCGCCATCTCGCGTTCGGATGGGCGGCGCATTTTTGCTTCGGCGCTCCGCTCGCGCGGCTCGAGGGGCAGATCGCCTTCCGGACCATCCTGCGGCGCCTCGGCGGCCTCGCCGTGGCGCCCGGTCACCGCCTCGTGTGGCGCCACAACCTCGGTCTGCGGGGGCTCGAGGCCCTTCCCGTCACGTTCGAAGGCTCGTGATGGGCGGCGCCGAGGCCCGGCCGCTTCCGGCCAACCGGCGCGTGCTCCTCGAGGAGTACCTCCGCTCCCGCGGTGAAGGCGCGCGTGTGCGGATGCGCGCCGTGCCCAGGCGCGATCGGGGCGAGACCGTGCCCCTGTCGCTCTGCCAGGAGCTGGTCTGGCTCCACGCGCAGCTCGCTCCGGACGTTCCCGTCTACAACGAGGCGGTCACGATCCACTACGACGGCCCGCTGGACGAGGCGGCGCTCGAGCGCAGCCTCCGGGAGATCGTCGCGCGTCACGAGGCCTGGCGGACGGGATTCGAGGTCCGGAAGGGAACGCCCGTCCAGGTCGTGCACGACACCGTGAGCGTGGAGCTGCCGCGTCACGACCTGCGCCCACTCGAACCGGGGGCGCGGGAGGCGGAAGCGACCCGGCTGGCGACGGCGGACGCGACGCGGCCGATCGCGCTCGATCGCCCGCCGCTGTTCCGCGCGCGGCTCGTGCGTGTGGCGGAAGAGCGCTATCGCCTCTACCTGACGCTCAGCCACATCATCTTCGACGGCGTGGCCATCTATCGCGTGCTCCTCCCCGAGCTGGCCGCGCTCTACGAGGCGCACGCGGCGGATCGAAAAGCGGCGCTCCCGGAGCTGCCGTTCCAGTACCCCGACTTCGCGTGCTGGGAGCGGGGCCATGACGGGGGCGCCAAGCGCGCCGCGGACCTCGCGTACTGGCGCGACGCGCTGAAGGGCGAGCTGCCCGTGCTCGATCTGCCGCTCGACCGGCCTCGGCCCGCGGTCTTCAGCTTCCGCGGGTCGATGCATCCCTTCGTCATCGAGGAGGGGCTCGCCCGGCGCCTGAGAGATCTCGCCCGGCAGCATCAGGTGACGCTGTTCCAGGTGCTCCTCGCCGCGTTCGCCGCGCAGCTCTCGCGCTACTCCGGGCAGGACGACATCCCCATCGGCTCGGTCACCTCGGGCCGGGACGTTCCGGGGACGGAGAAGCTCCTGGGCTACTTCCTGCGCACCATCGTGCTGCGCCTCGACCTCTCGGGCGGGATCACCTTCCGCGACCTCTTGCAACGCGCCCGCGAGGTGACGCTCGAGGGGCTTTCGCACGACAGCCTGCCGTTTGGCACGCTGCTCACGGAGCTCGGCGCGACGCGCGATCCCGGCCTCAACCCGCTCTTTCAGGTGCTGTTCTCGCTCGAGCCGCCGCTCCCGCCGCTGCCGCCCGCGTGGCGCCTCACGCAGATGGACGTGGACACGGGGGCGACCAAGTACGACCTGTACCTCGAGCTGGACGACCGCTCGGACGTCGTCCTGGCGCGCTTCCATTACTCCACCGATCTGTTCGACCGGACTACGGTGGCACGCATGGCCAGCGAGCTGATCACGCTGCTCGACGGGGCCGCGGCGGCGCCGGGCACGATGGTGAGGCACCTTCCCCTGCTCCCGGCGGAAGAGCGCCGCCTGATCCTGCATTCGTGGAACGCGACCGAGCACCCCTACCCGGGCGTCACCGTGCACGAGCTGTTCGAGGCCCAGGCGCATCGCACGCCGGATGCGATCGCCGTGGAGTGCGGCATCACGACCCTCACCTATGCGGAGCTCGACGGCCGTGCGAATCAGCTCGCGCATCACCTCCGGAGCCTGGGGGTGCGACCCGACGATCTGGTGGCCTGCTGCATGCACCGCTCGCCCGATCTGATCGTCGGGCTGCTGGCGATCCTCAAGGCCGGCGGGGCTTACCTCCCCCTCGACCCGGCGCATCCGAAGGCGCGGCTCGAGCAGATCCTGGCCTCGGCGATCCCCCGGGTGGCCCTCACGACCCGCGAGCTGGCGCCGCTCTTCCCGCCGACGCTTCCGGTCCTGGCGCTGGACGCGGAGCGCGAGGCCGTCGAGCGCCAGCCGCGCACGCCCGAGCGGCGAAGAGCGGGGACACGCAATCTCGCCTACGTGATCGCCACGTCGGGCTCGACGGGCGCACCCAAGGGCGTCGCCATCGAGCACCGGTCTGTCGTCAACCACCTCGCTGGCATGCAGCGGGAGCTGGCCATCGGCGCCACCGACGCCGTGGCTGGCCTCACGACCGTCTCGTTCGACATCGCGGGGCTCGAGATCCACCTGCCGCTCGCGACGGGCGCGCGGATCGTGATCGTGCCGGGGGATCTCTCCCGCGACGGTGTCGCCCTCGCGCGCTTCCTCGACGAGCGCCGGCCGACGCTGATCCAGGCGACGCCCTCGTCGTGGCGGATGCTGGTCGAGGCGGGCTGGCGCGGGGGCCCGGACGTCGCGCTCCTGTGCGGCGGCGAGCCGATGCCGAGGGGCCTCGCGGCGCAGCTGTCGGCACGCTGCCGCGTGCTGTGGAACTGTTACGGCCCCACGGAGACCACGATCTGGTCGCTGCTCCAACGGGTCGATCCGGGGGAGGACGGGCCGGTGCCCATCGGCCGGCCGATGGCCAACACCCGCGTCTACCTGCTCGACCGGCACGGGGAGCCGGTTCCCATCGGGGTCGTGGGCGACCTGCACATCGGCGGGGATGGCGTCGCGCGGGGGTACCGCCATCGGGAAGACCTGACGCGCGAGCGGTTCCGGCCGGATCCGTTCGTTCCCCGCGACGGCGCTCGGCTCTACCGGACGGGGGACCTCGCCCGCTACCGCGCCGACGGCCGCATCGACTTCCTGGGGCGCAACGACCGTCAGGTGAAGATCCGCGGCCACCGAATCGAGCTCGGCGAGATCGAGGCGGTGCTGTCGGGCCAGCCGGGGGTCGCGGCGGCCGCCGTCGATCTGCGCGAGGCCGCTCCCGGCGACGGGCGGCTCGTGGCCTACGTGGCCGGAAACGGCGATCGCGGCACGCCCCACGAGCTGCGCGACCGGCTCCGCGAGCGCCTTCCCGACGTCATGGTCCCGAGCCAGTTCGTCTTCCTCGACGAGATGCCGCTGACGCCCAACGGCAAGGTGGATCGCCGCCGCTTGCCGGATCCGGGAGGTGTCACCGCGAGCGCATCGCGGTACGCCGAGCCGCGCAGCGATCTCGAGGCGCGCCTGGCCGCGATGTGGGAGGAGCTTCTCGGAGTTCGCCCCGTCGGGATCCACGACGATTTCTTCGCCCTCGGAGGGCACTCGCTTCTCGCGGTGCGCCTCTTCTCCGCCATCGAGCACGAATTCGGTTCCAGCGTGCCGCTCGCCACCCTGCTGCGGGCGCCCACCGTCGCGCGCCTCGCGCAGGTGATCGAGGGCGGCGGCGAGCCCGCGCGCTTCACGTCGCTCGTCCCGATCCAGCCGGAGGGATCCCTTCCGCCGCTGTTCTGCGTGCACGGTCACTTCGGCGAGGTCCTGTTCTACCGTCCGCTGTCGGAGCGGCTCGGCGACGCCCAGCCGTTCCATGCGCTGGCGGCCGCGCCGCTGTCGGGCCGCGGGCCGGTGCACCGCACCATCGAGGAGATGGCCGGCCACTATCTCTCGGAGGTCCGGCAGGTGCGGCAACACGGCCCGTATGCGCTCGCGGGGTACTGCCTCGGAAGCCTCGTCGCCTTCGAGATGGCGCTCCAGCTCGTTCGCGACGGCGAGAAGGTCTCGTTCCTGGGGCTGTTCATGGGGTACGACCGCCCCGACCCCTGGGGCCGCATGCTGTGGAACAAGGTCCGTCGCCACGTCGGCCGGCTGCGGCGCGACGGGCCGCGGAAGGAGGCGGGCGTCGTCGCCCGCGAGACCGCGCGGAAGGTGAGCTCGGCGCTGTGGCAAGCCGCCTACGCGCGTCTCGGCGCGCGCGTCCCGCGGATCTTCCTGCGCAACGTCCCGGAGATGAACCTCCAGGCGGCGCGCCGCTACGTCGGCGAGCCGTACCCCGGGCGCATCACGGTCTTTCTCAGCGGCGCACCCCCCGGGTTCGTCTTCGATCCCGTTCTGGACCTCTACGGGCTCGAGGCGCGTCGGATCGATCTGCGTCTCGTGCCCGGCGACCGTGACTCGATGATGCGGGAGCCGAGCGTGGCGGTCCTGGCTCGGGAGCTGCGGGAGTGTCTGGCGGAGGCCGCGGAAAAATGTTCACGCGAGATCGTGCCGTAACGACACGCAGTGCGCGCGTGTCGACGCGAGGTCGGCACGATCCGCTGGCGTGATCATTGCAATTCAACTCGATCGGAGGGGCACGGAGGGCGCGACATGAACTCGCAATGCACTCTCTGCCTCGCCGGTGGTGGCGTTCTCGGGGCCGCGTACGAGATCGGAGCGATGGCCGCCGTCGAGGAGCACCTCGAAGCCAACGGACTCCAGCTCTCCTTCGACCGCATCGTCGGCGTGAGCGCCGGCGCGGCCGTCGCTTCCTTGCTCGCGCAGGGAGTGTCCGCGAGGACTCTCTACAAGGATTTCGCGTCAGGTTTGCTATCGCCGGGCGTCGCCGCGGGCCTCACGAGCATGGGGCCGAGGTTCTGCCGCACCCGGCTCCTGCAGGGCGCGCTGCGCGCCCTCTACGCGAAGCGCGGGCTGACCAACCGGTTCTCGGAGCTGCCGGCCCCGCTCCTGATCCCGGCCGTCGACGTCGACACCGCCGAGCGGAGGGTGTTCGGCGGTCACCCGATCGAGCAGGCGACCATAGCGGAGGCGGTCGCCGCCTCGTGCGCGATGCCGCCGTTCTTCGACCCGCTGACGATCGACGGACGACGGTTCGTCGACGGCGCGTTCGTGTCGCCGCTGTATCTGGACGTCGCGATCGGGGCGGGGGCGACGAAGATCCTCGCCGTCGATCCCATCGCGCCGACCCGCTCCTCGCCGGGATCCGGCCCGATCGCCCTCCTCCACGGGCAATGCGCCCGCATCGAGCACGCGGCCCGCTCGGCGCTCGAGCTGGCCCACGCGCGACTTGCCGCTCCGCACGTGCGGGTCGTCTGCTTTCGTCCCTCGCGGCGCGAGACGTACGCCGAGCCCCCGATGTCGTGGGGCGCCAAGGACACCGTCATGAAGCTCGGCTTCGAGCTGACCGCGCGGCAGCTCGACCGCGGCGACGCGCGGGCGCTCTTCGACGAAACCGAGGTCGCCCGCGCCGGGTAGCCGGACGGGCCCGTTCTAGGGTTGGGTGGAGCTCTTCGGGACGACCTTCGCGCCGCCATCCGCCGTCCACCGCGCCAGCTCGCGACGGTTCTCGTCGACGACGATCAAAGCGCGGAAGCCCCGCTGCGCGGCGAACTTTCCGAGCCCGGTCACCTTCTGCGCCTTCTCCGCGTCGGAGAGGTCGGCCCAGAGCACCGTGGCCACCTGGCAGTAGAGCATCGGCCCGACCGGGACGACCTCCTGCACCGGCACCGACGACGCGACGAAGTCCGAGGCGGTCGTGGGGGCGACGGTGCGGTGGGCGAACGTCAGGAGGTTCGCGGTCAGGGCGACGGGGACGAGCCCGGCGACGATGCCTATGAGAATCCGCTTGCGGCGCCGCTCGCGGATCACGTCCTGCATGTCGGGCGGGAGCTCTACAGCGACCGGTGCCGGCCGCTCGCCGCCGGTGGCGGCGTCGCGCAGGAGCTCTTCACGCGAGCTCTTCGCGCGGTCGACCGCGGCACCGGTCAGCTCCGCCTCGAGGATCTGCTCTTGAACCGACGCCTCGATCTCGGCCGGGTGCCCGGCGAGCGACTGCGAGAGTCCCAGGTAGGCCGCAAACAGCTTGCGGCGCTCCTCGTCCAGCGTCGCGTTGCTCTTCTTCGTCTGCGTGAATAGCTCGGCGCGCAGCGCATCGAGACGCGGAGAGACGATCCCGTGGGCGAGGCGCAGCGCATCGCGCGCGGGCCGCCCGTCCGGCTCCGCCGTCGACTCCACCGAGAACGCGCGAGTCTCCCGCTCCATGGCCGTGCGCAGCGCGATCGCATCGAGGACGACGCGGTCGAACCGGCTCGTCTCGGTGTCGCTCGCCGTCGAGGCGATCACCTCATGCTCGTAGGGCGTCAGCGACGGCGCGGCCTCCGCCAGAGAGCCGTCCCGGGCGGCAGCCCGGAGCTTCGCGAGCTCGGGAACCACGAGCACGGCGGCGAGGAGCGGTTCCTCCGACAGGCGCAGGGAGGCATGGAGCTTTCCGATCGTGTCGCGCTCCGTGCGATCGACCGTACCGATCGTCTCCTCGAATGCCGCCTCGACCTCTTCCCTCAGCGACAGCAGCGGCTCGACCATCGCAATCCCGCGATCCAGCGCCGCGTCGCTCACGTCGGGGGATTCCCAGAGCTCGAACATCGATCGATCCACGGCGAGATGGAGGATCGCCGCGCGCGAGCCGATCTGCCGGGCCGTGACGTCCGACACGTCCCGCAGCGCGGAAAGAGCCTGCAGCGCTTGCGGCTTGGGGTCGAAGGCCAGCTCGCCCGCGAGGCGTCGCTTCAGATCGAGAAGGGTCGTCGGGCCCCCGGCCAGAACGTCGTCGACGACGCCGCGAATGTCCTCCATGCGGCCGAGAAAGAGAGTCTCGTCGCTCCGCTCGCCCATCTCACGATCGTCCATCGGCATGGACGAAATTCCCGTCCACGAGAATGTAGACGCCGTCGTAGACGAAGAGGCCGGCGCTTTCGTAGTGCATCGCGTAGACCCAGTAGTTCGGATCGTCCTTGGACACCGCGATGACGAGGAAGTCGGCGTCCGGTCCGTTGGCGTCGGGCGCCACGTAGGTTCGCAGCCTGTTGTTCAACAGCTTCAGCTTGAGTCCGTCCGCGCTGCTGAAGTACCCGCTCGATGTCAAGGGCTCGAGCGTCGTGACGTTGAACCTCGACCCTCCGGTGTCGGTGGGGAACGAGCCGTGGTCGACGTAGTACCGCATGAACGCGCCGTACAGCTCGTACATGTCGCCGATCAGCGCCGCGTGCTGGGCCTTGGCGACGGCCCCCTGGTAGAGCGGGACCGCGGTGGCGGCCAGCAGGCCGATGATCGCGACGCAGAGCAGCGTCTCGATGAGAGTGAACCCACGCATGGACGCGCGCCGCGCGTTTCGATGGACGTCCACGGCACTCCCGACCCCCATCGAGAGAACATAGGTCCCGGCGGACGGCGGTCAACAACCCCTCAAACCGGGTCAGACGCTCCTTTTTCCTGCGCGGCTTCCCGGCAACCCTGCCTCGCTGCGAAAAAGGGGGTCGGAACCTATATTCCCGGGACGAACCAGCAGGAAAGAAGAGGTGGGCCGTGGCGATCAACTTCGAGGTCAAGAAGAAGATCACGGTCGATGGCAAGGAGTACGAGAGCCTGGATCAGGTGCCGGCGGAGGTGCGCGGGGCGATCCGGAACGCCGTCGAGGTCGGCGGTACGGCCCTGAGCGGAAAGATCACGATCAACGGCAAGACCTACGCGAGCGTGCAGGAGATGCCCGCCCCGCTTCGAGCGATCGTGCGCGGGCTCACGCTGATGGCCTTGAATCGCGAGGACGCCGCGACGAGATCCGGGCCCGAGCCCGTGGCGGCGTCGCTGCCGGCGGGGGATGGGCCGCGGCCGGAGCCGATCCTTTCCTTGAAGACCGTCGTCTTCGCCCTCGGCGTGGCGGCGCTCCTGTTCCTGATCGCCCGTGCGCTGTTCTGAGGAGGAATGTCCCCGATGCGCCTCCTCTGTCTTCTTGTTGTCGCCGCCCTGGCCCTCTCGGCCTGCGACATGGTCCAGGTCTACCAAGCCCAGATCGATCAGGCGACCCGCGCCCTCGAATCGGCCCGGACCGATGCCGAGCGCGCGGCGGCGCTGGCCGACCGAGGGCGCGGGTATTCCGATAAAGGACGGCTTTCTTTCCTGCGGAAACAGATCGACCGCGCCGAATACATCCGGCTGTTCGAGCTGGCGATCGCGGACCACGACCGTAGTGTCGCCTTGGCACCCGCGGATGCGCAGATCTACTTGCAGCGCGGCCTGAGCTACTACGACCGGGCGGCTCAGGTATCCGACGTGGATGCCGACCACCGGCCATGGTTCGACGCGGCGAGGGCCGACTTCACCGCCGCGATTCAGAAAGACCCTGGGCTTACCACCGCCCACGATTACCTCGGTCTGGTCGACGAGCAGACGGACAGGATCGACGAGGCGATCGCCGACTACACCCGCGTGATGGCGCTCGATCCGCGGCTCGGCAAGTCACGCCTCGCCGACGTCTACTGCAACCGAGGCCAAGCCCGCCTCGGAGCGAAGAAGATCGAGCTCGCCCAGGCCGACTTCGAAAAGTCGGTCGAGTACGCCGGTCCCTCGGACGGCTGCTCGTGCGAGCCGTACGGTCCGCTGGCCTACATCTATATCGATGCCACCGGGCAGTACGACAAGGGGTGGGATCTCGTGCGTCGGGCACGAGGCTCCGGGCACTGGATCGCCCCCGAATATCTCGACAAGCTGGAAAAGGCCACGGGACGGCGAAGCTAGCCGCGAGACAGTCTGCAGTCGTTCCGCCACGTGACGACTGAGGCAAAAACCACCGTTCTCGGTCCGGATCGAGCCGTCCCGCCCCCCTTCCTGCCCCCCTCCGTGTTCGTTCCCGTACTTCTGGGGGTATCCCCCCATGGTTGACCCCCCGCTCCCGCAGTAAACCAATGCCGCTCGCTACCCGACTGTCCGGGGGGCGAACCCGAAGGTTGCGCGGGAAAGGGGTTTTTCAATGACAAGGAGATCGGTCGGTCTCGTCGGTCTGGCCGTGCTGTTTGCGGCCTTTGGTCAGGCGCGAGCGATGACTCTGACGAGCCACGATGCGAACATCGTGGAGATTCTCAACCAATCAAACGACATCGTCGTCGGCACGGTCGGCAAGGTCACCGACGGGATCGACGAGAAAGGCATTCCGTACACCGAAATCAACGTCTCCGTCTCGGAGTCGATTCGAGGCTACCTCTCCGGGACGTATACGTTCCGGCAGTTCGGATTGCTGGCCCCGCGGATCACTCCGGACGGTAAGAGGAAGATGATGCCGGCGCCGGCCGGCTTCCCGAAGTACCAGAGCGGGCAACAGCTCGTCCTGTTCCTCCGCCCGGAGGCCGCTTGGACTGGCTTCCGCATGCCCGCGGGCGTCACCTACGGAAAATTCGAGCTGGGGCCGGGGCGCGTGGCCAACGAAATGGGGAACGCCGGTCTGTTCGACGGCGTGATGGTGGCTCCGGGACTCGCCAGCGATCTGGAAAAGCGGATGATGACGGCCGGCGGTCCGGTCAATCCCGACACGTTCCTCTCCTTCGTCCGGAAGGCCGTCCACGACCGCTGGGTCGAGACCGGCCGCATGACCCGCGTCGGCGCGCACGGTGCCCCGCAGGAGCCGCCGCGCTCCGTCCCCGCGGGCACGGGCAACCAGGCTCCTTCGACGCAGCCGCCCGCCGAGAACCCGTCGCCGACGCTGCTCGACCCCAAGGCGAACTCGACGCTCACCGGGAGCGGCAAATGAGCCATTCCGTGAGATTCCCCCGTCGCACGGGACGGCTCTTCGTCGCGCTGCTCGCCGCGGCGCTGACAACCGCCGCCTTCGCCGGCGGCCCGATCTACACCTTCGACTACGCAAACCAGATCCCGTACGCGTGGAACATGACCTCGTGGCCCGACAACGAGGTGCCCATCTACACCGACCTGGGTAACCTGGGCATTATCTCGAACGCGCGCGCGAACGAGATGGCGGTGTTCGCGGCGAACCAGTGGTCGAGCGTCCCGACGTCCAGCTTCAGAGCCAACGTCTGGGGAGATTTTTCCCTGATCAGCCAGGGCGACATCGACTACTACACGATCGGCCTGATCGTCGGTCAATGGAACGGCGGCGGGATCGACATCGTCTACGACAACGACGGCAGCATCATGCAGAACTTCTTCGGTGTCCCGCCGACGAGCGTCCTGGGAATCACGGACATCGACTTCGCGGCAGTCGGCACTCCCGAGATCCTCGAGGCCTGGATGGTCATCAGCGGGCCGGGGGTCCGCTCGGACGACCCGAACGGGGTGGCGTACCAGGGCGTCTTCACGCACGAGATGGGTCACGCGCTCAATCTCGCGCACACGCAGGTAAACGGTTGGTCGATCTACGCCGGGCAGGCCCCTCAGCCGGCCGGCTGTGGAGCCCCGTGGACCGGGATGCCGAGCCCCATGCAGTCCGAGACCATGGCTCCCTACACCAATCCGGAGCCGGGGGGGACCGGCGAGTACCAGGGAACGGTGGACCAGCTCGACGACATGAGCGCGCTTTCGGACCTCTACCCCGCTCCCGGCTATCCGGACAGCAGGGCGACAATTTCGGGTCAGGTCCTCGACACCAACGGCAACCCCGTCGGGAGCGTCAACATCGTCGCGCGAAACGTCGCCAATCCGTTCGGCGACGCCTCCTCCAAGATCACCGGCCAGGTCTCGAAGCAGCAGGCGGGGCCCGATGGGTCGTTCGTGCTGACCGACCTGACCCCGGGCGGCCGCTATGTGGTCTACGTCGAGAGTCTCAAGGCTGGCGGCTTCTCGGTTCCGCGGTGGCCGATGATGCCCGGCCCCGAGGAGTACTGGAACGGCCAGATGGAGAGCTCGGACGCGGCGATCGACGACCGCTGCCAGTGGGTGACCGTGGACGCGCAGCAGGGTGCGCCCGCTTCCGTGGAAATCGACCTCCAGCGCTACACCGGCGCGCCGGTGATCATCACGATGCCGGCGAACGGGAATGCCACCGCCATCACGCGCGACGGGTCGACCGTCGTGGGGGCGCTGGGAAACAAGGACGTCTTCCGGTGGGATCTGAACTCGGGCACGCTCGACGACATCGGCGGGTATGTCTGGGGGAACGTCGGGATCTCCGACGACGGGACGAGGATCGTCGCCGACGCTTACGACACCGACGGGTCTCTCAAGGCCGGCATTTACGAGAACGGCGCCTGGACCGTGCTCCCGCCGGTACCGGGTACGGCTCCGTGCACCCAGGACGGCCCGCCCACGTACAACGGCGCCGAGAACATCTCCGGGGACGGCTCGACCGTCGTCGGGCTCTCTTACAACTACTGCGATCGGGGCAGCATCCGAGCGTACAAGTGGACCGCCGCGGGGGGGAGCGTCGTGCTCCCCAAGTTCTCCTCGCCGAATAACATGTCGCGCGCTAACGCGGCCAACTTCGACGGCTCCGTGATCGTGGGTCTGGACGAGTCCAGCAGCGGGGTCTGGCGCGCCGCCTACTGGAAGAACGGCGTCGTCAAGCTGATGACCCGGAACAGCCAACCCGTGAACAATTCCACCCAGGTCTCGAGGGACGGTCTCTACGCCGTAGGTCAGTCGAGCTTCGCGGACCTGTACAACGCCTATCGCTTCAACACCTCGACGGCCACCGTCGAGATGCTCGGCATTCTCCCGGGTCAGACCAACAGCATCACCTGGTCGATCAACGACGACCACGGCGTCATCGCGGGGACCTCGGACGCCGACAACGGTCGAGTGGCGACGATCTGGACTCCCGGCCTGCACTGGTCGAGCTTCTACACCTTCCTCTCGTCCCAGGGTGTCAACGTCAACGACATCGGGTTCTACGGAGTGGCGTCGATGTCCGGGGACGGCACGACCATGGTCGGAACCATGACCACCCGCGTGGGGGACGTCGGCTTCGCCCTGAAGTCTCCGACTTCCATCGTCTGCCACGCGCAGCAAACGACGGTCGTCGCATTCCCTCACGGGCTCGACTCCGCGCTCGCCGCTGGGGATACGCTCGGGCCGTGCCAGTGCTACCTGGCCGCGCCGACGGGCGTCCCGACGCTGACGGTCGAGAAACCTTCCCCCGGAATCATGGAGCTGATCTGGAATTCCGTGGACGCGACGAGCTCGTATGACGTCGTGCGCGGAAGCCTCTCCGTCCTTCATGCGACCAAAGGCGATTTCAGCCAGGCCACGACCGACTGTCTCGAGAACGATCTCAACTTCACGGCCCGTGACGACGCGGATACGCCCAATACCGATGACGGCTTCTGGTACCTGGTCCGCGCCAACAGCTGCGGAGGCCACGCAACGTACGACTCGGGCGCGCCCTCGCAGGTTGGCTCGCGCGATGCCGGAATCCAGGCGGCTCCGGCCACCTGTCCATGATCTCGGAACGAGGAGAGGAAGAGATGAAGATGGGGGTCAACAACGTGCGATTCAAGTTGCTCCGGATCACAGTCGGCGCCGCGGCCGCGCTCTTCCTGCTGTCGACCGCGCAGGCGCAGACGACGCCACCGCCGTCGCTTCTGATAACGAATAGCAACTTCATCGCGGGCTCGGACCTCGCGGTTCCGGGCCTGACCGACGTCTACTTCGGCGGCAACCTCGAATGGCCCTCGCTCGCCGAGGACGGAACCGTCCTGTTCCGCTCGAATCTGTACGGGACGGGCACCGCGCCCGGCAACAGGTACGCGCTCTTCATGGGCACGAGTGCTACGAACCTGTCGGTGCTGGCCCGCTGGTCCGATCCCGCGCCCGGGCTCCCGGGACTGTCGCTGGTCAGCGGCAACTTGGCGCAGGGCATCGGGGGCGCTTGCTCTCTGAGCCCGTCCGGCGGCTACACGTTCTGGAACAGCTATCTCAGCGGCGCCGGCGTCAACGGCAACAACGACACGGGGCAGTTCGGCAGCTCCCCGTCCGGCGGTTTCCTCGTCAATCGGGAAGGAGACCCTGCGCCGGGGACGCCGGGATGTTTCTTCTCCGGCGATCAGATCCCCTACGGCCCGAGCCAGCAATTCATGCAAGTCAACCGCCACGGAGCGGTGCTGTTCGCATCCCTCCTCGGGGGAGGGGACGTCACGGGATCCACGAACAACGCGGGCCTGTTCACGGGGACACCCGGCGCCCTCACGATGATCGCGCGCCGGGGGGACACGGTGCTGCCAGGCCCGACGACGATCACCGACCTTGCTCAGTACATCCTGCAGATGGACAACGACGGGCGCGTCCTTTACGACGTGGTGCTCGGAGGACCTGGGGCCACCGCCGCCAGCGACCGGTCCGTCTGGTACTACACGCCCGGATCGGGCAGCAAGCTTCTCGTGCGTGAGGGAGATCCTGCGCCGGGAACGGCCGGGGCCACGTTCAACAACCCCGACAACAGCCAGTGGTTCGTAAACGTCTCCCAGTACACCCTCACACGCAGCGGCCTCTACAGTTTCACGGCCGACCTGATGGGCGGCGATGTCACGCCGGGCATCAACGACAACGCGTTTTACATCGGTTCACCCAGCAACGGCCTGACCATGGTCGCCCGCAAGGGCGATCCGGCGCCCGGCACCGATGCCTTCTTCTGGGGGTTCAACTACAACTACGCCTACGTCAACGACTCGGGGAAGGTCGCGTTCCAGTGCATCCTGACCGGTGGCACCTCCACGGACACCAACAAGGACGGCATCTGGACCGGCACGCCGGGGAACTTGCACCTCGTCGTGCGCGCCGGGGATCCGGCCCCGGGAACGGCTGGGGCGACGTTTCAACCCTTCAACGGCTGGTTGATGAGCTTCAACGATCTCGGACAGATCCTCATCACCGGCAACCTGACCGGCGGTGACGTCATCCAGGGGTTCAACGACAACGGGGTGTGGGCGTACGACCCGGTCCGCGGGCTCTTCCTGGTGGCGCGGGCCGGCGAGAACTACCAGTTCGCGCCGGACGATTTCAGGACGACATCTGCTTTCGCCTGGCTCCAGTTCTCGAACACCGACGGCAACGCGCTGGGGTTCGGCAAGAACGGCACGATCGGCATGCGAGTCTTCACGACCGACGGGCAGGCGATCGCAACCGTGAACCTCAACTGCTACCCGCCGACGAACTATTACTTCGACGGCGACGGGGACGGCTACGGCGATGCCAACGGCACGCCGCTCAGCGTGTGCGCGAACGCCGCTCCGCCGGCCGGCTACGTGGCCAACAACACCGACTGCAACGACTCCGATCCCACGATCCACCCTGGTGCGCCCGAGATCTGCAACGGGATCGACGACAATTGCGACGGGCTGATCGACAACGGCGTCGTCCCTCCCGGAGTGCTGACGTCGGTGACGATGGTCAAGCACCCCGGCGGCTCGGCCGATCTGAACTGGCCGGCGCTGGCGGGGGCCGACACCTACGACGCGATCCGCGGGAATCTCGGAACGCTGCGATCGAGCCACGGAGACTTCTCGACCTCGACCGACGCGTGCGTCGCCAACGACACGCCGGCGACGTCGATCACGGACGGGACGGTTCCGTCATCGGGCGCGGGCCTTTGGTACCTCGTGAGAGGTAGCAACAACTGCGGCGGAGTGGGAACGTACGACGATCCTCCGGGGAGTAAGTCGGCGTCACGCGATGCGGGGATCGCCGCCTCGCCCAACGCCTGTCCGTAGAGACCTGATGGCCTTGACGGGCCTGCAGTGAACGAGGAACTGATGAAACGTCCGATTCTCGGTCTGCGAGCTGTCGCCTTTGCCGTCGCGATCGCCTGCGCGGCGGCGACGGTGGCTCGCGCCGGCGGCCCGATCTACACCTACGATTACGCGAACCGCATCCCCTACGCCTGGAACATGGCCAACTGGGGCTACGGGGTGTACGTCTACACCGATCTGGGCACGCTCGGGATCCTGAGCAACGACACGGCGAACGGGCTCGTGGCCAACGCCGTGGCGCAGTGGTCGGGCGTTCCGACATCGAGCTTCAGAGCAGCCGCCGTCGGCGATTTCTCGCTGATCAGCCAGGGCGACATCGACGCCTCCACCATCGGCTTGATCATCGGGGCCTGGAACGGCGGCGGGATCGACGTCGTCTACGACAGCGACGGCAGCATCATGACGGACTTCTTCGGCGTCTCGCCGACCTCCGTTCTCGGGATCTCCGACCTCGACTTCGTGGCCCCCGACTCCAACGAGATCCTCGAAGCGTGGACGGTTCTGAGCGGTCCGGGGGTCCCGGCCGACGATCCCAACGGCACCGGCTTTGCCGGGGTCGTGACGCACGAGATGGGTCACACGCTCAATCTCGCGCACTCTCAGGCCAACGGCGCCGCGCTGCAGAGCCCCGTCGATCCCCCGCAGCCGGAGCAGTGTGGCGCGCCCTGGACCGGCGGTCCGACCGATGCGCAAACGGAGACGATGTACCCGTTCATCACCCCGGAACCGACCGGAAGCGGCTTCTACATGGCGACCGTCCACCTCATCGACGACACGGCCGCGCTGTCGGACCTGTACCCGGCCGACGGTTGGCCGCAGAGCGCCGGGACGATCAGCGGTCAGATCACGGATTTCGCCGGGAACCCGATCACGGGTGTCGATGTCATCGCGAGAAATGTCGCCAACCCGTTCGGCGATTGCAGCTCGTACATCTCCGGGCAAGTGTCCAAGGGAAACGCCGGGCCCGACGGCTCGTTCGTCCTCAACGGCCTGACCCCGGGGGCGAGCTACGTGCTCTACGTGGATCGGCTCATGGACGGCAGCTTCTCGGTGCCGACGCCCATCGTCCTGCCGGGACCCGAGGAGTACTTCAACGGGGCGATGGAGAGCGGCAACGGCCAGACCGACGACGCGTGCCAGTGGTCGCCGGTGACGGTGACCGCGGGCTCGCCGGTGACGCTGACCGTCGCGCTCAACCACATCAACGGCGCGCCGATCCTGATCACGCCGCCTCGGCTCGACGTTCAGACCGTTCCCACGAGCATCACGCCCGACGGCGGGGTCGTCGTGGGCGGAGAAGGCCCCCAGAACGTGCCGATCTTCCGCTGGGACCTGAACGCGGGGACGTTCGAGGAGATCGGCGGGACCCTGACCGGGAGCGCGGCGATCTCGGCGGACGGGCAGAAGATCGCCGCGAACGTCGTGGACGGCGACGGCGTCAACAAGGCGGCGATCTATGCGAACGGCACCTGGACGGCGCTTCCCGGGGTGCCGGGCGGGGTTCCCTGCCCCGACAACGGCACCGGCAGCGGCCCGGAGCTCACGTCCGCGTACGACCTCTCGGCGGACGGCTCGACGGTGGTCGGGCTGTCCTACGGCGCCCAGGGTTGCGGCACCCCGACCATCCGCGCGTTCAAGTGGACGGCCGCTGGCGGCTCGGTGGTACTCCCGAAGGTCGACTCGACGAACCGGGCCAACCGCGCGAACGCCGTCAACAACGACGGGTCCGTGATCGTCGGCTGGGACGACCGCACGGACGGTTTGCGCCGCGGCGTGCAGTGGAGGAACGGCGCTGCGTCCTTGATCACGGAGAACCACCTGCCGGCCGGCGAGGCGGAGGACGTCAGCGGAGACGGCAACTTCATCGTCGGGCAGAGCACCCCCTACACGGCCAACAATGCCTGGCTCTCGTCCCAGACCACCGGCATGCACAACCTGGGGGCGCTGACCGGGGAAACGAACGCCCTCGCGAGCGCGGTCGACGCTGACGGCGGTGTCATCGTCGGCCGGTCCACGAACAAGAACTTGGGGACCATGACGCCGACGATCTGGACCTCGGGACTTCACTGGACCGATCTCAACCAGTTCCTCGCCGCCCAGGGCGTCAACACTTCGGGGAGCACCATCAGCATCGGGATGGCGATGACGCCGAACGGCCAGACGATCATCGGCTGGGCGGGAGCGCAGATCGGGTACCTCGGCTGGGTGCTGAAGACCCCGACGTCGGTCGTCTGCCACACGCAGAGCTCCCCCGCTCAAACGCTCGTCGTGTCTTTCCCCGACGAGCTGAACACCCACCTCGGGCACGGCGACACGCTCGGCCCCTGCCCCTGCCTCGATGCCGACGGGGACGGCTTCACGACGTGCGCCGGCGACTGCAACGATTCCGACCCGACGATCCATCCGGGGGCGACCGAGATCTGCAACGGCGTCGACGACAACTGCGACGGGATCATCGACAATGCCACGCCGCCTGCGGGGAGTCCGACGCTGACCGTCACCAACGCCGGTGGAGTCACGAGCCTCTCCTGGGATGCGGTGAGCGGTGCGACCGCGTACGACGTCTTCTCCGGAGACCTCCAGGAGCTGATTGCCCAGGCGGGGAATTACGCATCGCTCGTGCAATCGAGCTGCCTGAGCAACGACCTCGCGGCCACGACGCTGTCGGTCGGAAGCGACATCCCAGCGGCCGGCGACGGGCGCTGGTACCTGGTACGCGCCGTCAACTGCGGCGGCGCGGGGACCTACGACGACGGCGCGGGTCTGAGCAACTCACGCGATGCGGGAATCAACGCCTCGCCGGGGGCCTGTCCATAGAAATTCGAGCGAGAGGGGGAGTGGGGGAGATGAGAAAGAAGACAAGCGCGTGGGCGGCACCGGCGCTCACGGTGAGCCTGTGTGTCATCGGAACGGTTTCCCAGGCCGAGGCGCAGTCGCTGCTCTCGACGAACGGGAACGTCCTCGCGTACTCCGGCGGCGTGGTCCCGGGTCCGTCGGGATTGATCTACTCATACGTCTTCGACTTGCCGCTCGTCGCCGACGACGGAACCGTCTTCTTTCGCACGACCCTCGACGGCGGCGACGTGACCGGCAACGCGAACAACCGGGCCCTCTTCCTTGGTAAGACGGCGGCCGACGTCACGATGCTGGCGCGCTCGTCCGACCCGGCTCCGGGGCTGGACGGTCTCTTCCTCGTCAAGCCCGACGGGACGGACGGGATCCAAACAGGTTACCGGTTCAGCCCGGACGGCCGGACCTTCTGGTCGAGCTACCTCAGCGGTCCGGGTGTCGCCGCCACGAACGACTCGGCGATGTTCGGCGGGCCCGCGGGGAGCCAGAGTTTCTTCTTCCGCGAAGGGGACGTAGCACCCGGCACGGGCGGCGCCGTGTTCTCCGGGAACACGTTCACCTCGACACAATTCTCGGCGATCAATCGCAGCGGGGCCGTCATGTTCCAGAGCAACCTAGCGGGCTCCGGCGTGACGTTCTCGAACAATCAGGCGCTCTTCGCGGGCGATCCGGCGGCACTCGCGGTCGTGGTGCGCAGGGGAGACACGGTTCTCCCCGGCGTGACCGCCTCGACTTTCACCACCAGCCAGTTCAGTCTCGACACCTCCGGACGAGTCCTCTACAACGTGAACCTGGGGGGTGCGGGTGTCAACAGCGGGAACGACGCCTCGCTCTGGGTCTACACGCCGGGATCGGGCAGCACTCTTCTCGTCCGGGAAGGACAGATCGCCCCCGGGACCGCGGGCGCGACGTTCAACAACGACGCCAACACCTGGCAGCCGTCGGTGTCCGTCAATGGATTCAACGGCGGGTGGTACGAGTTTACGGCGGTATTGCAGGGCGGCGACGCGATCCCGGGAGTGAACGACTTCGCGCTGTACGCCGGCACTACGAGCGGCAGCTTGACGCTGGTGGCCCGCAATGGAGACCCTGCGCCCGGCACGGACGCCGTCTTCGACGGGTTTCTCAACGAAGGGAGCTTCGTCAACAGCTCGGGAGCCATCCTGACCGTCGTCAACCTGAGGGGCGGCACGACGAACGCGAGCAACAACATGGCCGTCTACGTCGCAACGCCGACCGGCATCCCTGCGGCTCCATACGCGTGGAGCCTCGTCGTCCGCGCCGGTGACCCGGCACCCGGGGCGCCGGGCGACATCTTCGGGCCCTCCTTCTATCAGCAAATGGCCTTCAACGATTCCGGGCAAGCCATCTTCAACCTGAGCCTGATCGGCCCAGATGTGATCGAGGCTTACAACACCACGGGCATGTGGGGTTGGGACCGGACCAAGGGGGTCTTCATGCTGGCGCGGTCCGGGGATCTGGTCGAGGTCTCACCGGGGTATTTCCTGACCGCTTCTACTTTCGGCTACGTGGCCAATGGCAACACCGACGGAAGCGCCTCCGGGCTGTCGAAGAACGGCATCTTCGCGATGAACGTGCCCTGGTTCGAGAGCGGATCGAGCGTCGTGACCGTGGACCTCAACTGCTACCCGCCGACGAGCGCCTACCCCGACGCGGACGGCGACGGCTTCGGCGATCCGAACGGCGTGCCGGTCAGCGTGTGCGCGAACGCCCAGCCCCCGGCGGGGTACGTCGCGAACAACACGGACTGCAACGATGCGGATCCGGCGATCAACCCCCTGGCGTCCGACGCCAACTGCGACGGCATCGACAACAACTGCAACGGCTCGATCGACGAGGGGTACGCGCCCGTGCCCACGACCTGCGGCGTCGGGGCGTGCCTGAGGACCGGTGCGACCGCCTGTCAGGGAGGCACCGTCGTCAACAGCTGCGTCCCCGGCACGCCGAGCGTCGAGGTCTGCAACGGCATCGACGACAACTGCGATGGCCAGATCGACAACGGGATCGCGCCTCCAGGCGGCCTGACGACGCTCACCATGATCAAGAACCCCGACGGCTCTGCCGTTCTGCACTGGGGGGCGCTGGCCGCCGCGCAGACCTACGACACCATCCGCGGCAATCTGGGAACGCTGCAATCGAGCGCGGGGGATTTTTCGGTTTCGACCGACGCGTGTGTCGACAACGACGACAGCGCGACGACAACTGCCGACAACGCCGTTCCGATGTCGGACGTCGGCTTCTGGTATCTCGTGAGAGGGAGCAACTGCGGCGGAGCGGGGACGTACAACGATCCCCCGGGGAGCCGGTCGGCGTCGCGTGACGCCGGGATCGCCGCTTCGCCGAACGCCTGTCCGTAAGGGCCTCGCGGGAATTCGATTTTTCAACCGATCGTGAGATCGGGGTTGCTGAGGTGTGTCCCTTGCAATTGATCGTTCCGCGGCCGACACGGTGGATTTTCCCCGGAAACTCGGTGGATACCCTCATGGTCGCAGCGGGGACCCCTTCGTATTCTCCGGACGATTCTCTTTAGAAGGGGGTATTTCGATGAAGCCCGTGCGTGTCTCTTCGCTCATCTCCATACTCTTCGCCGCGGTCGTGGCGCTGACGCTCTCCGCGCGTGGCGCGTGGGCGACGCCGGGTGTCTGTGAGGCCCTCGGCAATATCGAGGTCGAATCCACCGACCAACCCAGCCCGACGGGATACGCCACGCTCGGCGCGGCCTTTGCCGACATCGACAACGGCATTTACACCGGGGCGATCACGATCGACGTCTGCGGCAGCACGACGGAGACCGCAACGGCTTTCCTGAGCGCCAGCGGCGCGGGCCCGGCGTCCTACACCGGGATCGCGATCTCTCCCGTCGGAGGCGCCTGGACGCTCTCCGGGAGCGTCGCCGGCGTGCTCGTCGACCTGAACGGCGCGACCCACGTGACGATCGACGGCCTCAACAGCGGAGGTAACGCGCTGACGTTCGACAACACGAGCGCGACCGCGTCCGCGGCCACGATCCGGTTCAGCGGAGACGCGTCAAGCAACACCGTCCAGAACTGCACGATCAAGGGCGCCGAGACGGGAGCGGCCTCCGGCACGATCGTCTTCGGGACGGGTTCCTCGACCGGAAACGTCAACGACACGGTCACGGCCAACACGATCACGGCGTCCGGGACGACGCCGGTCAACGCCATCTACTCGGCCGGAACGGCCGCGTTCCCGAACACCGTGTCGATCACGAACAACAACATCCAGGACTACTTCAGCGCGACGCTCGCGTCGAGCGGCATCAATGTCGCCTCGAACAGCACGGCGTGGACGATCACGGGGAACAAGTTCTTCCAGAGCGCGACCCGGACCTCGGCGACGGCGGCTCTCACGCATCGCGCCATCAACATCGTCACGGCGAACGGCGGCGGGTACACGGTGAGCAACAACACGGTCGGGTACGCCTCGGCCGGCGGCACCGGCACCACGACTTACAACTTCACCGGCACCAGCCTGTATCGCGGGATCGAAATGACGGTCGCGAACTCTCCCGCGTCGGACGTGCAGGGGAACACGGTCACGGCGATCTCGCTCTCGACCACGAGCGGCTTGGCCACGTCGCCGGGCATGTTCGCGGGGATCAGCATCCTCGCCGGCTCGGTCAACGTCGGGACGGTCACCGGCAACACGATCGGATCGTCGTCGGCCACCGGCGCGATCACGGTCACCTCGACGACGAGCCTCGGCTTGACGGAGGGGATCTACGCGACCTCGACCGGCACGCTGAACGTCCAGAACAACAACGTCGGCGGAATCACGGCCAGCAGCGCGACGGCCACGATCGGGTTCGTCGTTCGCGGGATCGACACCAACGGAGCCGGAGCCAACGTCACGCTCAACAACAACACGATCGGTAGCACGACGACCGCGAACTCGATCCAGGTCGGCATCAGCGGCACGACGACCGCGGTGACGAGCTTCACCGGCATCCTCAACGCGGCGACCGGAACGAACTCGATCACGAACAACACAGTCCAGAACGACTCCGTCCTGGGCAACGCCGCCAACGTCTTCCAGGGGATCAGCAACACGGGCGCGGCCGCCGCCAGCACGCTCAACATCACGGGCAACAGCGTGATCGCAGGGCGGAACCAGGCGAACGCCGCCGCGACGAGCGACGGGATCGTGTCGTCGGCCGCGGCCGGCACGGTCAACCTCAACAACAACCTGATCCGGGGCATGACCTGGAACGGGACCAACGGCGCGTTCCGCGGGATCGAGAACAGCGGCGCCGCCACGGTCGCGATCAACATCAACGACAACAAGCTCGGGGACGCGACCGGCAGCATGATGACCTACGGCGCGGCGAATACGGCCGTCCTCCAGGGCATCCTGATCAGCGGCGGGGCGAACACGGCCGCCGCCTCGATCCAGCGCAACGACTTCCGGCTCAACTATGCGACCGGCACGAACAACGAGAACGACTTCATCAATATCGCCGGCGGCTCGGTCCTGACGCAGCTCATCAAGGACAACACCTTCACCAGCGACAACGTCAACACCTCCGGGAGCGTCTCTCTGATCCGCACTTCGGCCGCGCTCCCTGCGAACGGAACCCAGACGATCACGAACAATTCCATCGTCACCTCGTTCACGAAGGGCGCGGGCTCCGCGACGGCCGGCGGCTCCGTGTTCGGGATCAACGTGACGTTTGCGACTTTGAACATCGCGAACACGACCAGCACGAACACGAACAACACGTTCTCGAACATCAACGTGGCCGGCTCCGCGTCGGGTGCCGTCACCGTGACCTGCGTGTTCAACGCGGAAGGGACGACCAGCAAGACGATTTCGGGCAACACCTGCAACAACTGGAACGGCGCGGTCGCGAACTTCAACGGGGTGAACATCAACAACGGCTCCGGGACCGTGACGAACAACACGATCACGAACTTCACGACGACGAGCGCCGCGACGACCGGGAGCTTCAACGGGATCCAGGCGCTGGCGGCGAACAACTACACCTCCTCGATCACGTCGAACACGATCAATACCGTCAGTCTCGCCAGCGGTGCCTTGACGGGGATCTCTCTCGCCGCACCGAACGTCGGCGTCACCGTCAGCCACACGATCACGTCGAACACGATCAACAACTTGAGCTCCGCTGCCGGTGGCGGCGTGAACGGAATCATCCTCGGCAGCATCTTCAACGGCGGAAGCATGACGAGCACCGCGAGCCTGAACACGATCCACACGCTCTCGACGTCCACGGCGGGCGGCGCGATCGTCGGGATCGGCGGCGGCGGCTCCAACACCGCCAACGTCTTCAAGAACAGGCTGTACGACTTTCAGCTCACGGCCACGACGGGATCGGTCACGGGTCTGTCGGCCGGCGCCGGGACCAGCAACTTCTACAACAACCTCGTCGGTGATCTACGCGCACCCTCGGCGAGCAACGCGGCGAATCCCAACGTGATCGGAGCGGCCGTTTCCGCCACTGCCAATAACGTCAACTACTACGACAACACGTTCTACATCGCGGGTACGAGCACGGGCTCGCCGTTCTCCACGGCCGGCTTCTTCGCCAGCTCCGGCCCGATCATGCTTCTCCGGAACAACGTGGTGGCCAACGTCTCCACGCCGACGGGGGCGGGGATGGCCGTCGCGGTATGGCGCGCCGCCCTCGGTACCATGCCCCTGCCCCTTTATTATTGGGACCCGGCCTCGAACAACAACGACTTCTACGCCTCGACGGCGTACTACGACGGCGTAAGCGCATACCCGACCCTGGGCGGGATGTGGTCGCAGGTGTCCCCGCGCGAGACCGCATCGTTCTCCGAGAATCCCACGTTCGTCAGCACGGTGGGCTCGGATCCGAACTTCTTGCACATCGTTCCCGGCGGGGCGACGCAGCTCGAGAGCAACGGCGTCAACATCGCCGGCATCACCGATGACTACGACGGGGACGTCCGTCAGGGGAACCCCGGCTACGTCGGGACCGGCACGGCGCCCGACGTCGGTGCCGACGAGTTCGCGGGCGCCTCGTCGCCCGATCTGACGCCTCCGGCCTTGGCCTACACCTTCCTGGGCGCCGGCGCGCAGGCGTCATCCCGCACGTTCAGCGCGACCGCGACCGACCGGACCGGAGTCGAGATCTCCTCCGGGCTTCGCCCGCGCGTCTACTACAAGAAATCCACCGACGCCAACGATCTCACCGGGTGGAAGTACGCGGAGGCGACGGGCACGGGCGGCTCGCCGTTCACCTTCACGGTCGACTACACGCAGCTCAACGACGCCTCGGTCACTGCAGGCGACACGATCCAGTACTTCGTCGTCGCGCAGGACACAGCCGCCACGCCGAACGTCGGCATGTACCAGGGAACGTTCGCCGCGCAGCCGACCAGCGTCGCGCTCACTTCGGCGGCCTTCCCCGTCGGTGGGGCGATCAATAGCTACGTGATCGTCACTCCGTTCTCGGGAAGCAAGACCGTGTGCGCGAGCGGGTGCGACTTCGCCTCGCTGACCAACGCCGGCGGGCTCTTCGCCGGGGTCAACGCGGGAGTGCTCACGGCGAACGTCACCGTCAACATCATGGGCGACTTGACGGCCGAGACCGGGGCGGTCGCGCTCAACCAGTGGCCCGAGGATCCCACCGGCAATTACACGCTGACGATCCAGCCCGGCGGCGGTGCGACTCGCACCGTTTCCGGGACCATCACCGGCGCACTGATCAAGCTCAACGGCGCCGATCGCGTGACGATCGACGGTTTGAACACCGGTGGAAACGGCCTGACGGTCAGCAACCTGAGTACCGTCAGCGGCTCCTCGACGATCACCCTCACCTCGCTCGGCTTCACGGCCGGCGCCACCAACAACACGATCAGGAACCTCTCGATCGTCGGCGGAGCGAACACCGCGGGGATCTACGGGATCACGCTCGGGTCGAATCCTCCGGGTTCCTCCTCTGCCGACAACGACAACAACACGATCACCGGGAACACGATCACCAAGGTGGCGTACGGCATCCACGTCTACGGTCCGTCGACGCCGGCGGCGGCGATGATCGACGGTCTCGTGATCTCGAACAACGTCATCGGGCCGGCCACGTCCTCGCCGACCGACAACATCCTCCAAAACGGCATCTACGTTCAGTTCGCGACCGCGCCGACGATCTCCGGAAACACCATCCGGAACCTGTCGGCGACCGCCGGATCGGCCGGCGCGATCTACCTGAATCAGCAGGTGACCGGCGGCTCGGTCAGCGGCAATACGATCACCAACGTGACGTCGACCGCCACGACGGGCGGCACCGGCGCAATCAGCGGCATCTTCCTCGGCACCTCCGTCACCGGCGTGACCGTCTCGGGGAACAAGATCCAGTCGATCTCGAACACGAGCACGGCCGGCACCGGCGGGGCGCGCGGGATCGTCGTCAACCCGAACGCCACCACGGCGAACGACACGATCGCGAACAACTTCGTCTCGGACATCGTGAGCTTCAGCGGGACGAGCACGAACACGTGGCCGCTCGGGATCGATATCGACGGAGCGACCGACGTCGTCCGCGTCTACAACAACACCGTGAGCCTGTTCGGGTCGCGCGCGCTCGCCAACGCGGCCAGCGGTGCCGCCGCCCTGTTCATCAACAACCAGGGGCTCACGAACGTCGACGTCAGGAACAACGTGCTGTCCAACAGCTACGACAACACGACGGTGGCGACCGACAAGGCCTACGCGATCTACTCGGCGGCCGCGGCCACCGCGTACCTCGACATCAACTACAACGACTACTTCGTCTCCGGCCCCGCTGGAATGCTCGGCAACCTGGGAGGCGGCGCGGCCAACGACAAGAGCACTCTTGCCTTGTGGAAGACGGCGACCGGGAAGGACGCGAACTCGATCGCGGCCGACCCGCAGCTCGTCTCGACAAGCGACCTCCACATCAACACGAGCGGCGGAGCGACGCCGATCGAGAATACCGGCACGCCGATCGCGCTCGTGACCAACGATATCGACGGCGATCAGCGCAACCCGACGACGCCCGACATGGGCGCCGACGAGGTGCGCTGCCACACCGCGATCGCCGCGGAATCGTGCGACGACGCCAACGTGTGCACGGTCGATTCGTGCACGCCGTCGACGGGCGCCTGCGGCCACGTCGCCGGCAACGCGGGCACGACCTGCCGCGCCGCGACGGGAGTCTGCGATCTCCCGGAGATGTGCGACGGGACGAGCCCGACCTGTCCCGCGGACGCGCTGGTCCCGGCGCAGGTCGTCTGCCGCCCGGCGGCAGGGGACTGCGACGTCGCCGAGACCTGCACGGGCGCGAGCCCGCTCTGTCCTGCCGACGGGTTCGCCTCGTCGTCGACCACCTGCCGCCCGGCGGCAGGAGACTGCGACGTGGCCGAGACGTGCACGGGGTCGAGCGCTTCCTGCCCGGCCGACGCCTTCCAACCCTCGACCGTGACCTGCCGCGCGGCGGCGGGAGACTGCGACGTGGCCGAGACGTGCACGGGGTCGTCTGCCTCGTGCCCGCCCGACGCGTTCGCGCCTGCGACCGTGACCTGCCGTCCGTCGGCGGGCCCGTGCGACGTCGCCGAGTCCTGCACGGGATCGAGCGCCAGCTGTCCGGCCGATGCGGTGGCCACGGTGGATCAGGTCTGCCGTCCGTCGGCCGGGGATTGCGACGTCGCGGAGAACTGCGACGGCGTGAACGTCACCTGCCCCAACGACGCGTTCCAGCCCGCGTCGACCACCTGCCGTCCGTCCGCCGGAGTCTGCGACGTGGCCGAGACCTGCACGGGCACGAGCGCGGCCTGCCCGGCCGACGCCTTCCAACCCTCGACGCTCGAGTGCCGTCCCTCGACGGCGTCGTGCGACCCGGCGGAGTTCTGCACCGGTCAGGACGCGGCCTGCCCGCCGGATGCCGTCAACCAGAGCACGCCCGTCGGTCCGACGGTGATCCTCAGCGAAGACCGGCCGACGAGCACCACGACCATCGCCTGGACGGCGGAGGTCGAGCCGGGTCCGTTCAATGTCTACCGCGGCTCGATCACGAACGGCTCGCCGTTCGTCTACAACCAGGTCTGCTACTCCTACCTTGATTCCGGAACGAGCGCGACCGACACCACCACTCCGGATCCCGGACACACGTTCTACTACCTGGTGTCGCGAGCCGAAGGAGACTGCCCCGAGTCCAATCTCGGACAGAACAGCACGGGGGCCGACCGGCCGAACACGAACTACTGCCCGCTTCCCGCGCCCGACTCCGACGCGGACGGCGTGGCGGACGTGGTCGACAACTGCCCCATGGTCTACAACCCGGATCAGGCCGATGCCGACCAGGACGGACGCGGCGACGTCTGCGACAACTGCCCGACGGTCTTCAACCCGGACCAGGCCGACACCGACGGGGACGGGCTTGGCGACGTGTGCGACCCGGACATCGACAACGACGGGATCCCGAACGGCGTGGACAACTGCCCGTATGTCTACAATCCGGATCAGCTCGACTCGAATCACGATGGTATTGGGGACGCTTGCCAGGCGGCTCCCTAATAAACGAGGACGGGGCTCCCACTCACTCCTCGGGGCCGGGCGGCTCGCTTCCCAAGCAGCCGCCCGGCCCGTTGTATTTTCGGGCGCTCCGCGGTCAGCCGCGCACGTGCGTCAGGGTGCTCAGGCCACGGAGCTTCGGCACGTGGAGCAGGTGCGAGATCGCGAATCGCCCCGGTCCGGCGATCACGACCGGCAGCAGCGAGGCGATCGCCAGCAGGTGGTACTCGAATCCCTCGCCGGCCTGCTTGCCGCCCCAGTTCATGAAGAACCCGACCCTCCCGTGCACCAGCCCGATCGCCCCCAGCATGATCACGACGATCGAGCCGGCCGAGAAGCGCGGGAGCAAGCCGACGATCAGACCGAGCCCGCCGAAGAACTCGCCGATCGTGACCAGGTAGCCGACGGGTCCCATCATCGCGACGACCGCGGAGAGGCCCGGCCCGCCGAACGCGCCGAAGAGCTTCTGCGCGCCGTGCGCCATGAAGACGACGCCGAGAACGACCCGAAGGACGAGGAGCGACCAGTCCACCGCCGCCCTGTCGCGAACCGCCGTATCGGATGTCATGAGGATCCTCCTTGAAACGATCAATAGCTTACTTATTATTAGTAAGCAAGACAACGATAGGACCCTCGGCTATGATCGTCAAGTAGGCGACGAAACGTAAGTCAGGCGAAAGGGCGGCGGTGGCGAAAGAATCCGGCAGAACGAAGAGCGATCCGCTCGAGCCGAAGCTCTGCGAGCGTTACCACCACGCGGTCGAGCTGATCGGCCGGCGGTGGAGCGGCGCGATCATCAGCGTGATGCTCCGCGGGCCGCAGGGATTCAACGAGCTGCTCTCGGCAGTGCCGGGGATGTCCGACCGGCTCCTCGCCGAGCGGCTTCGCGAGCTGGAATCCGAAGGTCTCGTGCGGCGCACCGTGCGCCCGGGGCCCCCGGTCCGCGTCCGCTACGAGCTGACGACGGCGGGGGAGGGACTCAAGCCGGTCCTCGACGGCCTGGGCAAGTGGGCTCAGCGCTGGGTCAAGGTCTGACGGCCGTACCCCAGCCTGCGCCAGGCGTCGAGTCCTCCCTCGAGCGGCCGCACCCGCTTGATCCCCTTCGCGCGCAACAGGAGCGCCACCCGGGCGCTCGAGGCTTCGTTGGGTCACGTGCAGTAGAGGATGACCTCGCGATCGCGCGGGATCCGCTCGTGCTGATGCACCAGATCGGCGCCGTCGATGCGCAGCGCGCCGGGGATCGTCTCCGGCTCCGCCTCGAAGTCCACGGACGACCGCAGGTCGACGATCACGATCTCCTCGCCGGCGTCGAGCCTCGCCTTCAGCTCCTCGGGACGGATGCGGCCGATCCGGATCGCCCGGAGGAACCGCCGGCGGTTGAGCCACTTGAGCAGGAGGTACCCCGCGAACGCCGCGACCACGAGCTGCGCCCAGCTCGCGACGCGCGCCGCCGCGAACGCGATCGCCTGGAGCTGCTCGGCGAAGACGTACCCGACGAGAATCGCGCCGCCGGCCCAGATCACCGCACCGATCGCGCTGAAGAGGAAGAATCGGGAGAAACGCATCCGGAAGATTCCGGCGAGCGGAGGGGCCGCCGTCGAGAGCCCGGGAACGAATTTCGCGACGAGGAGGGAGCGGGCCCCGTGCCGCCCGAACACGTCCTCGGTGCGGCGCACGCACGAATCGGGCTCGAGAGATAGCCGGCAGAGGAGTCGCAACACCGGCGCGCCCTTGTGGCGTCCGAGCTCGTACCACATCGCGTCGGCCGCGAGAGAAGCCGCCACCGAGACGACCAGGAGGCCGAACGGGTTCGTTCCACCCATCCGGGACACGGCGCCCGCGGCGAGCAGGGCCGGGAGCGCCGGAATCGGGAGCCCGAGCTGCTCCGCCAGCACCCACAGGAAGAGCACCAAGGGGCCGTGCCGGATCACGTATTCCGTGAAGTCGTTCACCCTGGAAGCCGCCTCATGACACCGTGAATCGGCAGTTTACGCGATTCGTCACGCGCTCCCGTCAAGGCGTAGTCTTGACGGCAACGGAGGACGAGGATGGGCGGAAACCAAGCACAACTGTCCGGGCCCGATTTCACCGAGGGCGTCGAGATCGACGACGTCCCGAGCGGAGGCCTGCTGCTCGGCCACGCCGGCGGGGAAGCGGTCATCCTCGTCCGGCCGGTAGGGTCGGACGAGGTGTTCGCCGTCGGCGCCACGTGCACGCACTACGGCGGCCCGCTCGCGGATGGGGCGCTCGTCGGAGCGCAGATCCGATGCCCGTGGCATCACGCCTGTTTCGACGCGCGCACGGGAGAGGCGGTCGCGGCGCCGGCGCTCAGTCCGCTCTCGTGCTACACGGTCGAGCGCCGCGGATCGCGCGTCGTGGTCGGCGCGAAGCGAGCGCAGAGCGCGGCACGCCGGCGACCGGAGCGCTCTCCGGAGAGCGTCGTCATCGTCGGCGCGGGAGCCGCGGGCACCGCGGCGGCCGAGATGCTCCGCCGCGAGGGGTACGAGAGTCCGGTCACGATGATCGGCGCCGAGCCCGCCAGGCCGGTCGATCGGCCGAACCTCTCCAAGGACTACCTCGCCGGCACCGCGCCCGAGGAATGGGTCTACCTGCGGGACGAGAGCTTCTACGACTCGGCGAAGGTGGAGCTCGTCCTCGGCGCCCGCGTGGTGGCCCTCGAGCCCGGCGCGCGCCGCGTCCGGCTTTCCGACGGGACCACGCGGAGCTACGGCGCGCTGCTCCTGGCCACCGGGGCGGACGCCGTCCGGCTGCCGATCCCGGGCGCCGACGGTCCGCGCGTCTTCACCCTGCGATCTCTTGCCGACAGCCGCGCCGTAATCGCCGCCGCGACGGCCGAGGGGGCGCGCCGCGCCGTGGTCGTGGGCGCGAGCTTCATCGGCCTCGAGGTCGCCGCGTCGCTGCGAACCCGGGGTCTGGAGGTGGACGTGGTGGCGCCCGAGGCGCGGCCGCTCGAGCGCGTGCTCGGCCCCGAGCTCGGAGGGTTCATCCGCTCATTGCACGAGGAGCACGGCGTCCGGTTCCATCTCGGCCGCAAGCCGGCGGCTTTCGAGAAGGACGCGGCGGTTCTCGACGACGGCTCGCGCCTTTCCGCGGACCTGGTCGTCCTGGGCGTCGGCGTCCGGCCGTCGCTCGAGCTGGCCGAGCGGGCGGGACTCGAGGTCGATCGGGGCGTGCTCGTCAACGCGCGTCTCGAGACGTCAGTGCCGGGCGTGTATGCCGCCGGAGACATCGCGCGGTGGCCGGACCCGCGAACAGGCGAGCGGGTGCGCATCGAGCACTGGGTGGTCGCCGAGCGCCAGGGGCAGACCGCGGCTCGCAACATGCTCGGCCGTGGCGAGGAGTTCCGCGCCGTGCCGTTCTTCTGGAGCCAGCACTACGACGTCCCGATCAACTACGTCGGTCACGCCGAGAGCTGGGATCGCATCGAGGTGCGGGGCGATCTTGCGGCGAGGGACGCTCTGGTCGCATACCGCCGCGGGAGGATCCTCGCGATCGCAACCGTCTACCGCGACCGGGAGAGCCTCGAGGCGGAAGCGCTGTTCGAGCGCTCCGACGACGACGGGCTCGAGCGGCTCGTCGCCGGTGGCTAGAGAGTCTATCGGGTCAGGGGACTCTCCGCGGGAGGTCGCTTTTTGCGGTAGAACCTGCCGACGTCCGTCTGCGTACTCACTGATGTGAACGCCAATGCTCTCCTCGCGCTTCCCGGATAGGACCTCGCTCTAGCGCCGCGTCCCGTCCCACTCTCACGCTCGCACAATGGGGGGTTCCACCATGCTCGGCTGGCTCATGTCTTCTCCGCTCCATCTCGTGCTCGGTGCTGCCGGCGCGGTCTTCGTCATGGCGCTCCTGGTCACGTGGATCCGCTACATTCCGAACACCCGCGTCGGCATCGTCGAGAAGCTCGTGTCGGCAAAGGGCTCCGTGAAGAGCGGGCTCATCGCCCTCGACGGGGAAGCCGGATTCCAGCCGGCGGTTCTGCGCGGCGGCTGGCACTTTCTCACGCCGTTCCAGTATCGCGTCCACCGGATGCCGCTCGTGACGATCCCGCAAGGGAAGATCGGATACGTCTTCGCGCGCGACGGCAAGGATCTGCCGCCTACCCAGGCGCTCGCGTCGAACGTCGGCGCGAGGGACTTCCAGGACGCCGCGGACTTCATTCGTGCCGGCGGCCAGAAGGGGCCGCAGCGGATGATCCTGCGCGAGGGGACATACGCGATCAATCTCGCGCAGTTCGTCGTGCTCACCCACGACCAGATCCTCTACCTGCCGCTCGACAAGACCGAGGCCGACACGTTCGCGAAGATGGCCGCGGTCATCGGCGAGCGCGACGGGTTCCGACCGAAGGTCATCAAGGGCGCGGACGACGAGGTCGGCATCGTGACCGTGCACGACGGCCCGTCGCTTCCGCCCGGAGAGATCATCGCGCCGATGGTCGGGAACGAAGCCGCGGGTGCTGCGACCTACCACAACAACTTCCAGGACGCCGACAAGTTCCTCGCCGCGGGCGGCCGGCGTGGGCGCCAGCTCCAGGTCCTCGTCGAGGGGACCTACTACATCAATCGCCTGTTCGCGACGATCGAGATGATCCCGAAGACGATCGTCGAGGTCGGAACGGTCGGTGTCGTCGTCTCCTACACCGGCGAGACCGGGCCGGACATCTCCGGCGCCGACTATCGCCACGGCGAGCTGGTCGAGAACAACCGCCGCGGCGTCTGGAAGGACCCGCTCCTCCCCGGCAAGTACGCGTTCAACACGTTCGCGGGAAAGGTCCTCCACGTCCCCACGACGAACTTCATCCTGAAGTGGGTGCGGAACGAGGCGGGCGCGCACGGGTTCGACGAGAACCTCGCCGAGGTCAGCCTGATCACGAAGGACGCCTTCGAGCCCAGCCTTCCGCTGTCGGTCGTGGTCCACATCGACTACCGGAAGGCGCCGCTGGTCGTCCAGCGCTTCGGCGACATCAAGCGCCTGGTCGAGCAGACGCTGGACCCGATGGTCTCCGCCTACTTCAAGAACGTCGGCCAGACGCGCACGCTCATCCAGCTGCTCCAGGACCGGAGCGCGATCCAGCAGATCGCCGGCGATCAGATGAAGGAGAAGTTCCAGCAGTACAACCTCGAGCTGCTCGAGGTGTTGATCGGCACCCCGACGGCCGGTGCTTCGGCGGGAACCGGCGGCACCCAGATCGAGCAGATCCTGACGCAGCTCCGGAGCCGCCAGATCGCCGAGGAGCAGGTCGAGACCTATTCCAGGCAGGAGCGCGCCGCCGCCAAGGAGCGGGAGCTGCGCGAGGCCGAGGCGCGCGCCAAGCAGCAGACGCTGCTGACCGAGTCCGAGATCTCGATCTCGGTGCTCTCGAACCAGGGCAAGGCGGACTTCGCCCGCGCCCAACAGCAGGCGGCGCAGATCCAGACGCTCGCCCAGGCCGAGGCCGAGCGCACGCGCCTCACGGGCGAGGGCGAGGCGAAGCGGATTCGCGCGCTCGCCGAGTCCGAGGCGATGCGCGCCGCGAACGTCGGTGTCGCGCAGGCGCTCGCGATCGAGGAGCAGGTGCGTGCCTACGGCGGGCCGCAGTTCCAGATGATCCAGCAGGTGATGAGCCGCTTCGCCGAGGCGGTGGAGAAGTCGCAAGTGGACGTCGTTCCGAAGATCACGATGGGGTCGACGGACGGCCGGGGCCCCGGACTGATCGAGGGGCTGCTCGGCACGCTTCTCACGGAAAAGCTCGCGCACCTCGCCGTCACGTTGCAGAACGCGCCGCGCGACAAGGAGGCGCAGGCGATTCGCGAGGACATCCTCAAGTCGATCAAGGGCAAGGGGGCGAACGGTCCCGCCGGCGCCGGCGGCGGGCATTGACGGACGGGCCCGCTCGCGGTAGCAAGGGGCGTGGCCAAACGGAAGCGCACCAAGCCCGAAGCGCGCTCGCGGGGACTCGCGGCGACCGCGCTGACGAGCGGCACCCCTCCGGCGGCGCTCGACTCTCTTCGCCGCGCGGTCGTGGAGGACGGAGGCGAGGTCCTCGCGGCCTACCGCGACCCAGTCGGGGGGCGCTGGCAGCTTCTCGCCGCGCTCCCGATCGATACCGTTCAGCCGACCCCGTACCAGCGCGATCTCTCCGAGACGCACGCGGCGCGCCTCGCCGACGTCATCGACCGGCTCGACCGCTTCCTCGATCCGATCATCGCCGTGCGCGGTGCGACGGGCGGTTACTGGACCCCCAATGGCCATCACCGGCTTGCCGCGCTCCGCGCGATCGGGGTCAAGGCCGTCGTCGCGCTCGTCCTGCCGGAGTCCGAGACCGCCTACCGCATCCTCGCCCTCAACACCGAGAAGGCGCACAACGTGCGCGAGAAGTCGCTCGAGGTCATCCGCATGGCGCGAGCGTTGGCAGAGCTCGACCCGCGCCCGGAGAAGGAGTTCGCTCTCGAGTTCGAGGAGCCCTCGTTCTTGACCCTCGGTGCCACGTACGAGAAGCGCGGCCGGTTCTCCGGCGGTGCGTATGCGCCGGTGTTGAAGCGCGTCGAGGCTTTCCTCGGGAGCAAGCTACCGGCGGCCCTCGCCGTGCGCGAGGAGCGCTCGGCCGCCCTCCTCGAGCTCGACGATGCCGTCGTGGCGGCCGTGGCGGGGCTGAAGGAGCGCGGGTTCGTCAGCCCGTACCTCAAGGCGTTCGTGATCGCGCGGGTCAACCCGATCCGCTTCCAGCGCGGCGGCGAGCCGAAGTTCGACGAGACGATCGGGAAGATGCTCGCTTCGGCGAAGAAGTTCGACCCCGCCAAGATCAAGGCCGATCAGGTCGCGGCCGCCTCGGGGCCTCCCGAGGACTGAGCCGCCGCGTGGGTCAGAACCGGTAGGTCACGAGGACGCGCACCCAGGTCGCGTTGTAATCGGGCACGCGCGCGCCGAGGAAGACGCTGTCCGCTGCCCCGCCGTCGACGGCTCCCATCCACGGCACGACGACGTCCCGCTGGAAGTTCGTCGCGTTCCACGACTCGTACGTGTACGCGAGCCCCACGAGGAGATTCTTCTGCACGGTCCAGCGCAGCTCGGCGTCGAAGGTGGTCAGCTTGTCGGTCACGTCCGGGAACGGCGTGCCGTCGCTCTGGGTGGCGCCTCCCGGGACGAACACCGCGGGCTGCGAGCCGGTGGAGTCGGTGATCGTGCCACGGGCATCAAGCGTGAGCTTGTCGTGAACGAGCACCGCGTTCACGTCGAGGCCGTACGAGGTGGTCTTGTCGTCGGGGGACGTCGACCAGAGGTTCAACGGATCGTCCGGGGGGTTCGCGCGGTACTGCGACTGCATCGCCCACTCGAACCGGTCCTCGCCGTAATTCCCGGCGACCGTCACGCCGTGTCCCGCGTCCACGCTGAAATCGGCGGCCCATCCGGTCGACTTGTCGCTCGTTCGGCCGAACGCGGAGTCGGGGTAGTCGTCCTTGGTGGAGTGGAGCTGGACGCCAAACGACAGGCGGTCGATAGGCGTGAAATCCGCCAGGAGGTCGTACCGCGTCTGGTTGCGGTTGGCGACATCGAACGTGCGCAGTCCCAGGGGATCGCCGGGGTCGTCCGCGTAGCTGTCGTACCGCCGCGTCCCGTTCCGGTAGCCCGCGCGGATCCGGCCCCACGCCGCGGGATCCCACGTGACCTGGATCCGGTAGATGTTCTCGTCCGTGTTCGAGACCGCCCGGTGCGTGTAGTCCCACGTCTCCTTCTCGGCTCCGACTTCCACTCCAACGTGTCGCAGCGGCCGGAAGTCGGCGGTCGCGCCGTAACGCGTCGTCTTGTACGCGAACGGCTCCGCGTCGACGGCGGTGTTCGCCAGGTCGACGTCGGTGCTGACCCAGTTGGGGATGTTGTAGTCGGGGGTCTTGTTGTCGTAGTCGTACCCGTGGCCGTACACCTGGAACGAGAACCAGTGCAGCGGGTGGCCGCTGAAGCGCGCGTCCCAGCGGGAGAGGTCGATCGACCCGTCGTAGCGCGTGACCGGCGTTCCCGCCGGGCCCCCTTCGAGGATCACGAGCGGCGTCGGGGGAATGATCGCCGTGTTCAGCGTGAACGGGAGGAAGTCCTCGTCCTGCTTCGAGCGTCCGATTCCGTACGAGAGATCGACGCGACCCCAGTTCCAGAGCTTCACGCCGCCGTTGAGGTTGAGCCAGCCGGACCGGGAGTCGGGCGGCGCCGACAGGAGGAGGTGCGCGGCGGCCGGGTTGTTCGGGAAGGCCGGATTGGGAGCGTCGGGGGTGCCATCGGTCGCCCGCAGGGGGTTGTCCACGATGTAGGCGTCCTGGTAGACGGGGGAACCCGGCGCCACGGAGGCGGTCATGTCGTCGTGGAACTGCGACCACACGACCTCGCCTCCAACGTGGAAGATCGAGTGGGCGTAATCGAGGCCGAGCCGGGCGTTCTGGGTCGTGAAGTCGGTCACGCCGGCGAACTCGGTCGAGTCCGGGCCGGTGGCGAAGTTGGTCGCCAGCGTCTGCGGGTGCGTTCCGGCGCGCTGCTCCTGGTCGAAGCCCGCCCGGAACGTCAGGCCGGTGACGGGAGTCGTCCACACCACGTCGCCGAAGACCTTGTCACGCCGGTAACGAAGCTGAGGGTACGGCTGGGCGGCGTCCAGGCCGGACTGCAAGAGCGGGCCGACGTCGGTGGCGGGGACGACCGTCTCGAGCTGCTGGCGAAGAGGCACCGGGAACAGCTCGCGCCCGCCGCCGGCGTTCGCGAACAAGGTCGCCGAGGTGTTCGAGAACCACTTGGGGATCTGGTCGTATCCGACCGTGATGCGAACCGTTCCGGGCTTGGAGAGGACCCCGACGATGCGCTGGTCCTCCTGCAGCAGGTCGACGGCGCTCACGTCGAACGTCCACGCATTCTTCGAGAGCCCGAAGTTGACGTTCGAGAGGAAGAACCCGTTCGGGATCTCCCGGTACTCCTGGAACTTCGACGAGTCGTTGAGCCCCGTGACCGACCCCACGCCGACCGTCGCGTCGCCGTGCGTGTCGGCAGCCGTGGGGGCGGGAGAGGGGGCGGGGGCGTCTTCGGCCGCGACCGAAAGCGAGCCGGCGGCCAGGAGAGCCAGGAGCGAGAGAAAAGGCCGTCTCATCGTCGACCTCCCCTCATCGCATGAGATTCACGCCGCTCGGGCTGTTCGAGCCGTGAATCGACGGATGGCAGTTGACGCAGCTCTTGTTGAACACGAACCGGCTCGTCGGAGTTTGCGGCTGCGACGGGTGCCGGGTCCCGATGTGGCAGCTCTGGCAGAGCCGGGGCGCGGTCGCGACGAGCAAGTTCGGATGCATCGACCCGTGAGGATCGTGGCAGTTGAGGCAGTTCTCGCGGACCGGCGGATGCTCGAACAGCACGGGCCCGCGCTTCTCGGCGTGGCAGGCGTAGCAGTTGTCGTTGACCGACGCCTCGCGCAGCATCCCCTCGGTCGTCGTGCCGTGCGGGTTGTGACAGTCGGTGCAGTCCATCTTGGACTCGCGAAGCGGCATGTGGCTCGACGACATCGTGAGCACGCGCTGGAGCTTGTGGCAGTCGAAGCAGACCTCCATGGCGCGCGGCTTCTTGAGAAGGTGGGGGAGCTTGCCATTCGCGTTGTGGATCTGGTGGCAGTTGAGGCAGGTGATGTTGGCGGCTTCGTGCCGTCCCGCCGACCAGTCGGCCAGCTCGTGCGAGGACGCGTGGCAGGTCAGGCAGGCCTTCGACGCGTCCCGCGGCGATTGCTTCGCCGGGTTGACGATCTTCGTGGCGTCGCCGCCGGCCTCGACGTGGGCCTTGCCGGGGCCGTGGCACGACTCGCAATCGGCGACGCCGGGACTCGCGCCGTAATGTGTCAGCGAATGCGCCGGGGCGTCATGGCACGCGAGGCACGCTTCCGAGCCCACGCGCGCGGACTCGGCGGCGCTCCCCTCGGCGCCGCGCGCCGCCGTCGAAAGCGCAAGCAAGCCGACCGCAACGGAATGCGCAACGAGCCTTCGCATCGAGCGACTCCTCGGTTCCGAGGTGGGCGGATGCTACGTTCGGTCCCTCGCGCCTTCAAGCGAAATGTTCGTGACGGGAAACGTCCCCCTAGAACCGGAACGTCGGCACCACGGCGACGTACCAGCCGCCGTGGAAGTCGAATCCGGAGTCCAGAGTCAGCTCCACGGACCGGGTCGCCGCGTAGGAAACCCCCGCGCCGTAGGTCCACGGAAAGGCGGGACCCTGGTCGACCTCGAACGAGAGCGTCCCGCCGTCGGGGTCCGGCACGGTCCCCGTGGCCTCCGCGAACGTGTTCCAGTAGGTCGCGTTGATCCAGGCGCGGATCGGCCGGGACCCGGCCTTACCATGCCAGCCGCCGCGAATCGACGCGACCACCGCGTGGAATCGGTCGTCGAATCCCAGGTCGGCCTGCGCGGCGTTCACGTCGCAAGCGACGAGGAACGGTCCGTACCCTCCTGCGAGCGTCATCCCGAGCCCGCCGACCGAGCCCGTGAGCCCAGTCGGCACCTCCAGCCGGCGGGTCCTGGGGGTTCCTCCGGGCAGCACGGGGGGGAGGGTCACGTCGATGGTCGTCGTCGACTCGTTCCAGATGTACCCGGCGATCGCGTAAACGTTGAGGAAGGGAAGGAGCCAGACGTCGAACTTGACGTTGGCGTTGTCGACACGGGAGCTGGAGCCGAGCTGGGCGAACGGGCTCACCGAAACGGGCGGGGCGCCGTTGCGCCCGATCCTCACGTCGGTGATGTCGATCGCGCGGTCCAGGTGGTAGTAGACGAGGCCGAATCCGAACGGCGCCGGCAGCTCGATCCCTCGCTTGCGCGCCTCGTCCCCCAGAAACGGGAGGACGGAGGACTTGGGCTCGGGCTCGGGCGTGTCGTCCGCGGCAAGCGCGCGCGAGGCTGCAAGCAGGAGCGCGGCCGATACGAGGCGGCGCACGGTTCGCCGTGTCGTCGCCATCACGCTCGCTTCACGCGCTCCGCCCCCGCGTACACGTTGAACCGCTCGCCGCGCAGGAATCCGATCAACGTCACGCCGAACTCTCGGGCGACCGAGACCGCGAGCGTGCTCGGCGCCGAGACGGCGCACACGACGGGGACTCCGGCCATGACCGCCTTCTGGAGGATCTCGAAACTGGTTCGTCCACTGACCATCAGGATGTGTTCCGCCAGGGGAAGCCTCCCGTCCAGGAACGCCCAGCCGACCACCTTGTCGACCGCGTTGTGGCGTCCGACGTCCTCGCGGACGGCGAGCAGGCGGCCGCGCGCGTCGAACAGCGCGGCGGCGTGCAAGCCGCCGGTCGCGCCGAACAGTCCCTGACCCGACCGCAGCTTCTCCGGAAGGCTCGTCAGGACCTCCGCGTCCACGGCCGGTCCCGCGGCAATCGTGGCGGGCCGCGTGATCCGCAACGCGTCGAGGCTGGTCTTGCCGCAGACTCCGCACGCGCTCGTCATGTGGAAGTGCCGCTGCAACGCGTCGAGATCGGGCAGGGCCGCGCTGCGGAGCTTTACGTTGACCACGTTCGCGCGCCGGGCATCGTCGATCCCCGGATCGTCGCAATGCGCGATGCCCGCGATCTCCGCCGGCTCCCGGATCACCCCTTCGCCGAACAGGAACCCGGCGGCCAGCTCGAAATCCGCGCCGGGGGTGCGCATCGTCACCGCGACCGTGCGTTGCCGCGCCGCCCCGGCGGGAGAGCCGTGCATCGCGAGCGTCTCGTCCCCGCCCGCCGCGGCGGCGCGGAGGCGAATCTCGAGGGGTTCCTCGGTGACGAGATCGTCGGAGCGAGATTGCGGCCGCCCCGCGTCGAACACGAGGACCTCCGCTTCGCCTTTCGAGCCCGCTCGCGCACTCATGGTCGCGCCGATCTTCTCAAGGCGGACGAGCGCTCGCAAGGATATTTCCCTATGGGAGCGGTGGTGCTACGGGTGCCGGTCGGCGCCTTGACAGGTAGCGAGACCTTGGCGTAGAAGCAAAGTGACGTGACGGTCAGTCGCCGGGATCTTCTGAAGCTCACCCTGTGTGGTGGAGCGGGCCTCGCCCTCGAAGGGCTGGTCGACCTTTCGGCCGTCAGGGCGGCCGTCTCCGGCAAGAAGCTCTCGGACATCCGCGAGTTCACGACCTCCTGCAACTTCTGCTCGTGCGGGTGCGGGATGATCGCCGCGGTGCGCGACGGAAACCTCATCGCGATGGAAGGCGATTACGACCACATCGTGAACCGCGGATCGCTGTGCGTCAAAGGCATCTCGATGTTCGCGACGCACACGTCGCCGAACCGCGCCAAGACCCCGCGGTATCGGGCGCCGGGGAGCGACCACTGGGAAGACATCTCGTGGGAGCAAGCGGTCGAGCGGATCGCCCGGAAGATCCGCGCGGTGCGGGACGCGACGTGGGTCTCGACGGAGCGGCTCGGCGACGCGGACGTTCCCGTCAATCGCACGGACGCGATCGCCTTCATGGGCGGCGCCCAGAACACCAACGAGGAGTGCTACCTCTTCCAGAAGGCGGCTCGCCTGCTGGGAATGCCGTACGTCGAGCATCAGGCCCGACTTTGACACAGCCCCACGGTCCCCGGTCTGGGGGCCTCCTTCGGACGGGGCGCGATGACCAACCACTGGATCGATCTGCAGCACTGCAAGACGATCCTCGTGGAAGGAAGCAACGTCGCCGAGAACCACCCGATGGCCTTCAAGTGGATCCGGGTCGCCCACGAGAACGGCGCGAAGATCATCCACGTGGACCCGCGATTCACGCGGACGTCCGCGACGGCCGACATCTTCGCGCGCATCCGCCCGGGCACGGACGCGGCGTTCCTCAACACGATGATCAACTACGTTCTCGTCAACAAGCTGTACGACGAGGACTACGTGCTCACGCACACGAACGCCTCGTACCTGGGCGACGCGGCGTTCGATTTCAAGGACGGGGTCTTCAGCGGGTACGACGAGGAGCACCGCAAGTACGACACGAAGAGCTGGGGGTATCAGCTCGACGGCGGGGGTAAGCCCCGGCGCGCCGGGAGCCTCGAGGACCCGCACTGCGTGTTCGCGCGGCTCCGCGCGTTCGTCTCGCGGTACACGCTCGAGGTCGGGGAGCGGATAACCGGGATCCCCGCGAAGCAGATCCGGACGATCGCGGACACCATGGCGGCGAACCGCCCGGGGTCGATCCTCTACGCGCTCGGGATGACCCAGCACACGACCGGGGTGCAGGGCATTCGCGCGTTCACGATCCTCCAGCTCCTCCTGGGCAACATCGGCAAGCCGGGGGGCGGCGTCAACGCCCTTCGCGGCGAGCCGAACGTCCAGGGCGCCTGCGACATGGGGGTGCTCAACAACTACATGCCGGGCTACCTGAACTACCCGGCGCACACCGAGCCCACCATCCGGGACTACGCCCGCAAGAACGGGCTCGCCGACACGAAGTACCTCATCAACACGCTCAAGGCGTGCTTCGGAGACGCGGCCACCCGGGACACCGAGTACGCCTACGCGTGGCTCCCGAAGAGGAGCGCGTCGAAGGACTACGGCACGCTGTCGATCTTCGAAGATGCGCTGGCCGGCACGATGAAGATGCTCTGGGTCGTCGGCCAGAACCCCGCGGTCACCGTGCCGAACCTGAACCTGGTGTTCGACGGGATGGCCAAGCTCGAGATGCTCGTGGTCCAGGAGATCTGGGAGACCGAGACGGCCAGCTTCTGGAAGCGCCCCGGGGTCGACCCCAAGTCGATCGCCACCGAGGTGCTCCTCCTGCCCGCTTCGTTCTTCATGGAGAAGAACGGGACCATCAGCAATTCGGGCGGGATGGTGCAGTGGCGGCACGCGTCGGTGAAGCCCCCCGGCGACGCGAAGCCCGACGGGGAGATCGTGGACAAGATCTTCCGCCGCGTGCGCGACCTGGTGCACGACTCGAAGGACCCGAAGGACGAGATCATCCGGAAGGCCTTCTGGACCTACACGACCGCGGAGGACGTGCTCCGCGAGATCAACGGGTATGCGCTGCGCGACATTCCCGAGAGGGGATTGAAGGCCGGCGATCTGATCACGAAGGTCGCGGATCTGCAGTCGGACGGCTCCACGTCGGCCGGCGCGTGGATCTACGCGGGGATCTTCGCCGGCGGCGTCAATCTCTCGAAGCGCCGCGACTCCCGGACCGATCCCGGGGGTCTGGGCCTCTATCCGGGATTCGCGTGGACGTGGCCGAACAACATGCGCATCCTCTACAACCGAGCGTCGTGCGACCGGCACGGGAAGCCGTACGCCAACACGCTCCCGATCATCTGGTGGGACGAGACGGCGAAACGCTGGACGGGCCACGACGTGCCGGACGTCCCCGTGCCGACCGACGGGCCCGATACCCCGAACGGCCAGCGGGCGTTCCATCTGGGCGCTGAAGGAGTCGCGCGCCTCTTCGCGGCCGTGTACTCCGACCCGGACACCGTGCACCCCGGCTATCCGCGCGACGTGGCGTACGTGCCGAAGGACGGTCCGCTTCCCGAGATGTACGAGCCGGTGGAAAGCCCCGTCGAGAACATCCTCCACCCGCGCGTGAGGAGCAATCCGCTGCTCAAGTACCCGCGGGTCAAGTCCCATCAGCCGATCGGAACGGTCGCCGATTATCCGTACGTCCTCATGACGTCGACGGTCGCCGAGCACTGGTGTGGTGGCTCCTCGACCCGCAACATCCCGTGGCTGAACGAGCTGGTGCCGGAGCCCATGCTCGAGATCCCGGTCGAGCTCGCGAAGACGCTCGGAATCCGGTCCGGAGATTGGGTGAAGGTGAGCTCGGCGCGCGGCGAGCTCGAGGTGAAGGCGCTCGTCACGCCTCGCATGAAGACGCTCAAGGCCGCGGACCGCGACGTCACGGTCGTGTGGATGCCCTACAACTGGGGGTACGCCGGCCTGTCGAAGGGAGCCAGCGTCAACCACCTGACGATCGATGCGGCCGATCCGGGAGCGGGGACGCAGGAAACCAAGGCGTGCCTCGTGAACGTCGTGAAGGTCAAGGGCCGCGCGCCGGAGTCGTCCGGACCGAGAGGGCGGGTATGAGCCAGCCTGGCAGCGGCACCCCGATCAAGACGACGCTGGTCGACATCAACAACTGCATCGGCTGTCGCGCCTGCCAGGTCGCGTGCAAGCAGTGGAACGAGCGCGACGGGGAGCAGACCGAGCTCCAGGACGACCTCGGCTTCCAGAATCCCGCCACACTCAGCGCGAAGACGTACACGCTGATCTCGTTCCACGAGCTCGTCAACGACGAGGCCGAAGGCGGCGTCGACTACGCGTTCGCGATGCGGCGATGCCTCCACTGCCTCGAGCCGGCGTGCGCGTCGGCCTGTCCGACGACGGCGCTGTCCCGGCGGCCGGACGGCCCGGTGGTCTACGACCCCGACGTCTGCATCGGCTGCCGGTACTGCATCTGGGCCTGTCCCTGGGGCGTGCCGACCGCCGAATGGAACACGCTGACCCCGAAGATCCAGAAGTGCACGCATTGCGCCGATCGAACGGACCAGCCGCTCCCGCTGACGCGCAACGGCGATCCGCTCGCCGACGCGGAGCGCCAGCGGTTCCTGGACACGATCGCGACGCCGGCGTGCGTGAAGGCCTGCCCGGCGGACGCGCTGCGCTTCGGCGAGCGCGAGGAGATGCTCACGGAGGCGCGGCGGCGGATCGCGGCGCGCCCCGGGAAGTACGTGGATCACATCTACGGCGAGCACGAGGCCGGCGGCACCAGCGTGCTCTACCTCTCGCGCGTGCCGTTCGCGAAGCTCGGTTTTCCGGAGATCGGTCCGGACTCGTACCCCGCGCGAACCAGGATCGCGCTCGGGGCCGTTCCCCCCGCCGTGATGGCGCTCGGCGGGCTGCTCGGCGCGGCGTACGCGTTCTTCAAGCGGAAAGCCGCGGTCGCCGCGGAGCACGCCCATCACACGGAGTTCGAGGCGGTCCCGGGCAAGCTGCTGACCCCGGCGAACTGGATCCTTCTGTTCCTGATGGCGTTCGGCGCGCTCTCGTTCGTCGCCCGGTTCGTCCTCGGTCTCGGCGGCAGCACGCACCTGTCGGACACGTTCCCCTGGGGCCTCTGGATCGTCTTCGATCTCGTCTGGATCGCCGTCGCCGCGGGCGCCTTCGCCAGCGCGGGCTTGATCTACGTGTTCCAGAGAAAGGATCTTTATCCGCTCGGGCGCTCGGCGGTCCTCGTGGGTCTGCTGAGCTACTCGTTCGTCACGGTCACGCTCATCGCCGATCTCGGACTCCCGTGGCAGTCGTACCAGCTCGCCTTGCAGGCCCCCGAGCACTCCGCGATGTTCGAGGTCTCGTGGTGCGTCGGGCTGTACGTGACGATTCTCCTCATGGAGTTCTTGCCGGTTCCCCTGGAGCACTGGGGCTTCGCCCGGGCGATGGACCTCTGGCGCCGCTGGTCCGGCGCGTACGTCGCCTTCGCGGTGGCGCTGTTCGTCTACATGCTCTCCCGGAGCGTCGTGTACGCCGCGCTGACGGCCGCGATCTTCTCGCTCCTGGCGTGGGTCTTCCGGCCGCGCGACGGGCGCTTCGAGCCGGCCCTCCTCGCCATCGCCGCGGTCACCCTGTCCGCGATGCACCAGAGCTCCCTCGGATCGCTGTTCCTGCTCATGCCGGACCAGCTCGCGGGCCAGTGGTGGTCGCCCGTCATGCCGGTGTCGTTCTTCCTGTCGTCGATCGCCGCCGGCACGTCGCTCGTCATCCTCATCGAGATGTGGATCGCGAGAGCCTGGCGCCGCCCGCTCCCGCTCGGCCCGCTCGCGTCGATGGGACAGATCGCGTTCTGGGCGATGGCCGTGTACCTCGCCTTCCGCCTCGGCGACATGGCGGCGCGTCATCAGCTCTCCGGCGCCTTCCGGGGCCCCCTCGGCGCCCTCTTCGCCGTCGAGATCGTGGCCGGGGGCATCCTTCCGCTCATCCTTCTCTCGCGCTCGAGCCTGCGCGCGCGTCCCGGCGTGCTGGGCGCCGGCGCGGCGCTCGCGGCGTGCGGTGTCGCGTTCAACCGCGTCAACGTCGTCCTGCTCGCCATGCATCTGAAGGGACCGATGCCGGGGGTCGCCCCCGAGACCTACACGCCCTCCGTGGTCGAGTGGGGCGTCTCGATCGGGCTCATCGCCGCGACGATCTTCCTGTTCACGCTGGGGACGCGGTACCTGCCGGTGCTCGCGAAGCCGGAAGCCCGTGCCCGCTAGGGAGCCGCTGTCGGCGGAGGGTTGGCTGGCGGGGCACCCGTATCTCGAGGCCGTCGCCCGGTTCCAGCGCGAGGTCGACGCCGCCCTCGCCGGTCTCGCCGCCGAGGGCCCGGCCGTTCCCGACTGGAGCGAGTACCTCGAGGACTTCGTCCAGGGAGAGCCGGTCCTCCGCAGCGCGAGCGTCGCCATCGATCTTGCGCCCGCGGGCACGATGATCCGCTCGATGGTCGAGGGCCTCTCGTCACGGCCGCTGCCCGCCGGCCTCGCCGAGGACATCGCCGGTTTGCGAGACGAGCTGCTCCACGACGGCATGACGCCCGACCGCATGGCGGGATGGTTGACCGGGGAGGACCCGTTCACGCCCTCCCGTCCGGGATTGCTGCGGCACCTCGGCTGGACGGTGATGGCCGCTCACGTGGCACCGGTGACGCGCTCCTTCGCGGCATGGCGAGACGACGACCGATGGCTGCGCCGCTACTGCCCGTTCTGCGGGTCGTCCCCCGCGATGGGCCAGCTCGTCGGAACGGACCCCGGGCGCCGCCGCTTCCTCTGCTGCGGCCGGTGCCGGAGCCGGTGGGCGTTCCGGCGCACCGTGTGCCCCTTCTGCGAGACCGATTCCCAGGGCCTCGCGAGCCTGAGCATCGAAGGGGAATCGGGGCTGCGGATCGACTGGTGCGAGGCGTGCAAGGCGTATCTGAAGACCTACGACGGCGAGGGGGACGAGCGCGTCCTGCTCGCGGACTGGAGCTCGCTCCATCTCGACGTGATCGCTCTCGACCGAGGGCTGGAGCGCGCGGCCGCGTCGCTCTACGAGATCGCCCCTACACTCGGCCAGCCGGAAACCATGACGCGAGCGTGTTCGGCACGGAGTCATCAGGATTCTTGAAGTTGTGCGCCCCGGGACGCGGGAGTAGTCTCTCCTGAAGTCGAACCGTTGGGGGCACGCCCATGGGATACCCGTCGGCTTGCGTCGCTTTTTTCGGCGCCGTCCGTCGCGCAAGTGGATACCGAGCCTCCGGTGCGGGCCTCGCTCTGCTCGCCGCACTGGCGGCATCCAGTGCCAGCGGCGACGATGCCGTGAAGGTCGTAGGCTACCTCGACTTCCGGAAGCCGGGCTTCCTGATCGTGGATGCCCAGCGCGTCGCGGTCGGCGACAAGACCGCGATTCACGCGGGCGGCATCCATCGCGCCGCGGACATCCCGCTCGGATACGAGATCACGGCGAAGGGACGGCGAGGCGCGGACGGAACGATCGTGGCCGCCGAGATCGAGGCCAAGCCCAACGGAATGGCGTTTCTCGAGAAGGAGGTCCTCGCCGAGACGGCGCAGACGGAGAAGGCCTACCTCCAGGCGAAGGAGGTCTACGAACAGGGTCCGGACGGAAAGAAGCAGTCGATCGGCGCACTCCACGACTCCGGGCCGAAGGTCGAGCGCGCGCGGAGGATCGTCGATCGCATCCTGCCGTCCTACGTCGATCCGAAGAAGGTGCGCGTCTACGTCGTGGACAACAAGGAGTGGAACGCCATGGCGATGGCGAACTACTCGATCTACGTCTACGACGGCCTCATGAACGACCTGGACGACGACGAGCTGGCGATCGTCCTCGGCCACGAGCTGACCCACGCGACGCACGAGCACAGCGCGAAGCAGGCGAAGAAGGGTCTCTTCAGCGGCATCGCCGGCGAGGCGGCGCAGTTCGGCTCGCAGTACATCAAGAACGACCTTGGCCGCGCGGCGGCCCAGGAGGCGACTGCGCTCGGCGTGACGACGTTCGGCAACGCCTACAGCCGGGAATACGAGGATCAAGCGGATCGCGTCGGGCTGCGCTACGTCTACGAGGCCGGGTACGACTACACAAAGGCGCCGAAGCTGTGGGAGAAGTTCGCGAAGAAGTACGGCGACCAGGACAAGGTCACGAACTTCTTCTTCGGCAACCACTCGCTCAGCTCGCAGCGCGCCAAGGCCCTGACCGGCGAGATCGCTCGCAATTACAGCGACCCGGCGAAGGACCCGCCGACCCACGCGGCCAGGCCGCGGTAACAGCGATCGGTGTAAGCTAACGACGCAACCACGGAGCGCGCACCATGATGCGTCCTGGTCCCGGTCGGGAAATCCTGGCGATCGTCTGTGCCTGCCTGATGGCCCTCGATCACGTTCCCGTGCTCGCTCAGCAGCCCTCGCCGGCGGCATCATCGGCGCCCTCTCCGGCGGCGGCCGCGCCGGCGAAGCTTCCGCCCGAGCAGCTCGACTCGCTCGTCGCGCCGATCGCGCTCTACCCGGACGCGCTTCTGGCTCAAACCCTCGCGGCGTCCACGTACCCGCTCGAGCTCGTCCAGCTGCAGCAGTGGCTGGCGAAGAACAAGGATCTGAAGGACAAAGCGCTCATGGACGCCGTCGCCAAGCAACCCTGGGACCCGTCCGTGCAGTCGATGGCCGCGTTTCCGGAGGCCGTCAAGCGGATGTCCGACGACATCCAGTGGACTCTTCAGCTTGGCAACGCCGTCCTCGCGCAGGAAGCGGACGTGATGGACGCGGTTCAGCGGATGCGGAAGAAGGCGGTCGACAAGGGAACGCTGAAGTCGGGAGAGCAGCAGACGGTCGAGACCCAGGTCATCGAGAAGAAGGAAGTCATCGTCATCCAGCCCGCGAATCCCCAGGTGATCTACGTCCCGGCCTACGATCCCGTAGTGATCTGGGGCCCGCCCGTCTACCCCTACCCGCCGATCTACTATCCGTACTACTACCCGGGGGCGGCGTTCGTGTCGTTCGGGATCGGATTCATGTGGGGCGCGTTCTGGGGCGGCATGTGGGGAGGCTGCGGCTGGGGCGGAAGCAACATCAACATCAACGTGAACAACAACTTCAATCGCGTCGAGCATCACAACGGCGGCAATCGGGGCGACGGCAATCGAGGCGGCGGTAATCGCGCCGAGACGCGCCCCGCGTCGGGAAACCGCGCCGACGCGGGCCGAGGTGGAGGAGACCGCGGCGGCGGAAGCTGGGGCCACAATCCGCAGCACCGCGGCGGGACGCCGTACGGCGACCGCGCGACCGCCAACAAGTTCGGCGGCAACGCCCGCGGGGATGCGCGCTCGTCCTCCAGCCGGATCGCCAGCACGCAGCAGCAGCTCGGCCGCTCCGGCGGTGCTTCGGCCGGCAACCGCGCGTCGGGCGCCGGAAGCCGCCCGGGCGCGGGGGCGGGCGCCGGTGGGGGCAACCGCGGCTCGGGTTCGTTCAATCGCGCGGGGAGCGCCGACCGCGTCGGAAGCCGCGACATCGGCGGCGGGTCCTCCCGCGGTGCCGGCGGTCTGGGCGGAGGATACTCGGGCGGGTTTTCCGGAAGCCGGAGCCGGGCGAGCAGCTCCAGGGGTGCGTCGAGCTTCGGTTCCCGCGGCGGAGGCGGAGGACGTCGACGGTGAGGCACAAGGGTGTGGGCTTGGCCGCGTTGTTGCTCGCCGCCGCGGCGCTCGCCGCGCCTCAAGCGGCGAAGCAGCGTTCGTTCGCGACACCGCAGGCGGCCGCGGATGCGCTCGTCGACGCCGCAGGGCGGTTCGACGTCCCGGCCCTGCTCGAGATCCTCGGTCCCGAAGGAGAAGATCTCGTCGGCTCCGGCGACGCGGTCCTCGACCGGAACCAGGCCGCCGAGTTCGCGAAGCAAGCGAAGGCGAAAATCGTGGTCGTTCCGGATCCGAAGAGCGCCGATCGCGTGACGTTCAACATCGGCGCCGAGGACTGGCCTCTCCCGATACCGCTCGTCAAGGAAGCGGCGGGGTGGCGATACGACACCCCCGCGGGGAAGCAGGAGATCCTCCTTCGCCGCATCGGCCGTAACGAGCTCGACGCGATCGAGGTCTGCCGCGGCTACGTCGAGGCCCAGGAGGAGTACGCGTCCGAGCCGCGCGGCGGCTCGACCGTCGTTCAGTTCGCCCAGCACGTGGTCGGCTCCGCCGACAAGGAAGACGGACTCGCCTGGCGCGAATCGGACGGGACGTGGCGGGGGCCCATCGGCGAGCACATCGCGCGCGCGATCGACGAGGGCTACTCGGGCAAGCTAGAGCCGTATCACGGGTACTACTTCAAGATCCTCAAGGGGCAGGGTCCGCACGCCCGGCTCGGCCAGCTCGACTTCGTCGTGAAGGGGATGATGATCGGCGGGTTCGCCCTGGTCGCCGCTCCGGCGGATTACGCGGTGACCGGCGTGAAGTCGTTCATCGTGAGCCACGACGGCGTGGTGTTCGAGAAGGACCTCGGGCCCAAGTCGCTCGATGCGTTCCGCGCGATGGAGCGCTTCGACCCCGATTCGTCCTGGAGCCCGGTGGAGGATTGAGCGCCTCCGCCAACCGGCGGCGACTCACGAGATCGACATCGGGAAATGACCTGAGTCGCGCCGGGGCGAAACCCTAGCTCCGCGCCGCGTCGCGCCTTGCCGGGTGGCGCGACGTATACTTCCAGTGAAGCGGATCCACGACTCGAACCGATCCTGACAATCCGTCGCTCGCGCGCCGCGAGCCGGGTGGATCTCCGCTTCGGCAAGACGAAATCGACGACATGGCGCGCGGCGGAAGGGAGGTCGCTCGTTACAGATGACGTACCGAAATCGTGGGGGGAAACGCAACAACCATCCGGGGAACCGACCATGGAACCCACCGCGATTCTCATGCGCAAGCTGGTGGCCCACCTTCGCGACAATCAGACGGAGCTCCGTCAGGAGTGGGCACGCCGCATCCTGGAGGCGAGGCTCCTCACCGCGATGACCGAGGAGGAGATCTTCGCCGAGGCCACGTCCCTGTACGACAACTACGTCGAAGCGCTCGCGACGGGGGCGTTCGAGGACATGCAGGCGTACGCGCGGAACCTCTCCGAGCGCATCATTCCGCGCGGGGTCGAGACCGACGAGGTCGTCGGCATCGTCCTCCTCCTCCGCGACGTCCTCGCGCGGTCCCTCTTCGCCAAGTACCACACCGACTTCGAGGTCCTCAACAGGATCCTCGACGCCTACGAGCCGGCCGCCAACCGGATCGCGATCACGGTCGCGGTCGGCTTCGTGCAGGAGCGGGAGCGCACGATCGTCGAGCAGCAGGAGGCGATCCGCGAGCTGTCGACGCCTGTGCTCCGGGTCCGCGACCGCCTGCTGATCCTCCCGATCATCGGCGCCATCGACCCGCAGCGCGCGCGCCAGCTCACGGAGCAGCTCCTGCGGGCGATTCGCTCCAGCCGCGCGCGGGTCGTCGTCATCGACATCACGGGCGTCGCCGCGATGGACTCCAGCGTGGCCAACCACCTGGTCCAGACGGTCGAGGCGGCGCGCCTGCTCGGCGCCGCGGTCATCGTCACCGGCCTGTCGTCCGAGATCGCGCAGACGCTCGTCAACATCGGAGTCGAGCTGGCCAAGATGAACACGGTCGGCGATCTCCAGGGGGGCATCGAGCAAGCGGAGCGGCTTCTCGGCTACAAGGTCGTTCACGAGCCGGCCGCAACGGGTGCGGTCGCGTGATCGGAATGCAGGTCGACGGGAGCGCCATGATGGTATTCCGGGTCCCGCCGAGGGGAATTGTCGCGGGAACCGGAGCCCACGTCCCGATCCGGTCGGACGCCGACATCGCAATCGCACGCCGGAAGTGCCGCACGCTGGCCGAGACGATCGGCTTCTCGTCGACGGAAGTCGTGCTCGTCACGACGGCGATTTCCGAGCTGGCTCGGAACATCCTGTACCACGCGAGAAGGGGCGAGATCCTCGTCAGCCGGCTCGATCACGGAGGACGGGACGGCATTCTCCTGGTCGCGCACGACGAGGGGCCGGGCATTCCCGGTCCCTGGCCAGCGGCAAGGTCGGCGCGCGCGAAGCCGGGCGAGGACGGCCTGGGGCTCTCTGGCATTCGACGCGTCATGGACGAGATGCGCGTAAGCTCCGTCGCCGGCAAGGGGACGACGATCACCGTGAAGAAGTGGAAGCGCTGACGGGCGGGCGCGTCGCCCGCTGCGGAGGAGGGGGGCCGGTTGAACGGGCGGCTGCATGACGATCCGAATCCTGATCGCCGACGATCACCTCATGGTGCGCCAGGGCTTCCGGGCCATGCTGGAGCGGGACGGGTTCGCCGTCGTCGCCGAGGCCGGCGACGGGCGCGAGGCGGTGCAGCTGGCGCAGGAACATCGCCCCGACGTCGCGATCCTCGACCTCGTGATGCCGCTGCTGAACGGGATCGACGCCGGCCGCCAGATTCTCCGGATCAGTCCCGCGACGCGCCCGATCCTCCTGACGATGTTCTGCGAGCGCCACCACGTCCTCGCGGCGCTCCGGGCGGGGATCACCGGGTATCTTCTCAAGAGCCACGCCGTGGGGGACCTGGAAGCCGCGATTCGCGAGGTCTGCCAGGGCGGCGTGTACCTCGGCTTTCTCCAGGCGCGTGGCACAGGTGGGCACGGGCTTGGGCGTCCGGTTCGACTCGCTCGCGCCCGAGGCGGCCGACGCGACGTTCGCGCTCCTCGCGGCCGTCCGGCCGGGGCACGACGATCTCGGCGTGACGATTCCCGGCCGGTGGCTCCGCAGCGCCTCGGACGCGGATCGCGCGGTCGCGCTGAACGTCGCCGTGCGCGTCGTCAAGGGGCAGTGGCGCGACCCCGCGGCCCCGTCGATCGATCCGGGGACGGGGTTCCTGGAAGTCGTGGATCGCATCGCGGGCCGTGCGGCCCGCGTGGGCGTCGCGACCCACGACGCACCGCTCGCGCGCACGGCGCTCGGGCGCCTGCGCGCGGCCGGCACCCCGTGCGAGCTCGAGCTCCTTCTGGGTCTGCCGTTCGGTCCCGCGCTCCGCGAAGCGCTCGACTCCGGCGTCACGGTCCGCGTCTACGTCCCCTACGGGCGGGCGAGCCTGCCGTACTCCGTCTCGCGGTCGGCGTCGAAGCCCCGCGCCTTGTACCGGGTCATCAGGGACCTGTTCCTGGCCCGTCCGGTACTCCCCCCGCCATTGAACGGCGCGAGGCCGGCGCGATGAGCGCGAGCGGTGCGGCAGGGCTCGCCTGCCCGGTTCCGCGGGCCGAGTCGGAGTTCTTCTCCGCGTACGAGTGGTGCCTCGATCCGAGGCTCACGGTCGAGGACCTGTTCGTACGCCTCGAGGAGGAGCTCGCCCGCGTTCGGCTCCTGACCGAGCCGTGGCAGCGCGAGGAGAGCCTCGGAAACATCTACCTGTTCGTCTGCGCGATCGCGTGCACGGTCGACGACGATCTCGCGAGGCGTCCGACGTATCTGGCCGCGGTCCGGGAGAGGGCGCGACGGTTCGCTCCCGCCGTCCACCTCGTCCAGTTCCTGGTCAACGCGCCGGGTGCCGTGATCGGGCGAGTCGGTGCGAAGCGCCTCGAGCGGTTCTCCTCGCGCTGGGCGCGTTGCGTGGACGCCGCGTGCCGCGAGATCGCCGCGCGGTGCGTCGAGGACGCGCCCGCGTTGACGACCGTCGAGCCGCTCCTGCGCCTGCGCTCCGAGATCCGGGCATACGCCCGCGCGGAGCTTCCCGAGCGGACGCGCCGGCGAAGGATGCGGATTCCCGAAGGACTGCGCTGCCAGGACTTGACCCCCGCCGACGCGGTCGCCCTGGCGCGCCGCTTCCTCGGCGCCTCGCACGGGCGTCGCGAACCGACCGCCGTCGTCGGCATTCGAACCGCGGGAGCCTATTTCGCGCCGCTCGTCGCCGCGGTCCTGCGCGAGGCGGCGGAGGGTCCGGTCGAGTGGCTGACAATTCGTCCGAAGCAGCATCTGGCCGGCTCGGAGCGGTGGAGGCTCCGGCGGATCGGCCGGTCGGCCGCGCGCGTCCTGCTCGTCGACGACCACCCGAACACGGGAGGCACCCTGCGCCGGGCGGTCGCCGCGCTGTCGAGCTGCGGGATCGCGCACGAGCGCGTCACCGTCCTCGTGCCCCGTCATCACGTCGACCCGGCCTGGACACTGGAGGCTCACGGCGGGGGAGCGCGAGGCGTGGAGACGATCACGCTACAGCCGGAGGAGATCGCGCTGGCGAGAGAGTTCGAGCCGCGCGCGATCGAGGCGAGGCTCGGCGGCAGCATCGCGGGGCGGCGGGTCGCCCGCGTCGCGGACGGTCCGTCGGTGGCTGGGCTCAACGACGAGCTGCGAAGACACCTGCGCGACGGCTTCCACAAGAGGTGGAAGCGCGCCTACGACGTGCGCGTGGCCGCGGCCGACGACGGGCCGGGCGACGGCGCGCTCCGGAACGGGTCGATCCGGGTCGTCGCCAAGAGCGTCGGGTACGGCTGGCTCGGGTACCACGCGTTTCTCGCGGCATCGCGGCTCGAGGGCTTCGTGCCGCGGCTGATCGGGCTGCGCCACGGCGTGATGCTCTCGGAGTGGGCCGGCGGGTCGGACCCGCGCTCGGGAGCGCGGGCGCAGGCCGTTCCGGCGAGCGCGCTCGCGCGCTACGTCGCGGCCCGCGCGCGTCGGCTCCCGCTCCGGGACGATCCGGGGCTCGACGGCGTGGGATGCCGCTGGTCGGGGTGGGACGAGATCGTCGGAATCCTCCGCGGCGTCTACGGCCCGGTCGTCGGACGCCTCAAGGCGCGCGCGATCCGGAGGGCGCTCCGGACGTGCGTGACGGGGCGGCCGGCCCTGATCGACGGCCGCATGCATCCGGCCGAGTGGATCGTCTCCGAGCACGGCCCGCTCAAGGTCGACTTCGAGCACCACAACTTCGGCGGCGCCGAGCTCGACGTCGTCGATCCGGCGCTCGATCTCGCGTGCGCCATCCGGGAGTTCGGGCTCGACGAGCGAGCCCGCGATGATCTCGTGTCCGCCTACAGGCACGAGAGCGGGGACGGGATGATCGCCGGACGCATCCTGATCTACGAGCTCCTCCACGGCGTGATCTCGATGTCGCGCGCGCGCCAGGAGCTCGCGCCGGACTTTCCGGCGGCGCGGCGGCAGGATGCTCTCCGCCGCCTCATCGCGACACGGAACGCGCTGACGTTCCGCCTCTGCCGCTTCTGCGCGCGGATGCTGGCCCGGGTCCACCCGCCGGCCTGGAGGGGCCCGCTCATCTTCTTGGACCTCGACGGCGTGCTCGATCGCGCGGCGCTTGGATTCCCCCACACCACAGCCCGCGGACTGGAGTCTCTTGACCGACTCCGGGAGAACGGGCACGCCGTCGTCCTCAACACCGGCCGGGGCGTGGAGCACGTCCGCACGTACTGCCGGGAATACCGGCTGCCGGGTGGGATCGCGGAGTACGGCAGCGTGTTCGTCGATGCCGTGCGCGGGACCGAGGCGAGGCTCGGAGCGCCCTCCGCCGGGATCGAGCTGGCCCGGGTCCGGGGGGCCCTCTCCGAGCTGCCGGATACGTTCCTGGACCCCGGTTATCGCTACTCGATCCGGGCCGTCCGGTACGCGGCAGGCCGCGCGGCGCCCGTCGACACGGAACAGGTCGAAGGCGTGCTCCGCGCCGCGCGATGTGACGCGCTCGAGATCTACCAGACGAGCGAAGGAACTCACGTCCGTCCGCGCCGGGCCGGCAAGGCGCCCGCGGTCATCGCCGTCCGCGAGGCGCTCGGCCGCTCTCACGAGCCGTTCGCGGCGATCGGGAATTCCGACGCGGATCTCGGGATGCTGGCGATCGCGGACGCGGCCTACGCCCCGGGGAACTGTTCGCCGCGCATAAGGCGGCTCGCGGCGACGGGACTCGTCACCGTCATGCACGGCCCATTTCAGCGCGGCCTGTGGGCGGCGGTCGTCGACCTGTCCCGGCGGCGAAATCTCCCGTCCGATCCGATCCCTCTTCGGCCTCACCGCGAGGGCGCCGCGGGCGACATCCTGCTGCGTCTCCTCTCGGCCGCCGACCGGAGCCTGCCACGTCAACTCTTGAGTCTGCTCGATCCCCGGCGCTTGTAGCGCCGGACGCGGCTCCCGCCGTGCGCCGCGACCAAGCGGCGCTTGGGGCGCTGCCTGCCGGTCTTCGGACGGGGCTTCAAGCGAGCCGGCTGCCGATGCTCGATGGCGTGAGAGCCGTCGCGGCTCTGCTCGTCGTCCTGTATCACTGCGGCCTACAGCGCGTCCCCGGCGGGCTGGGCGTCCTCGTCTTTTTCGTGCTCAGCGGATTCCTCATCACCTGGCGGCTGCTCGAGGAGGACGACGCGAGCGGGACGGTCTCGCTCAAGCACTTCTATTTCCGGCGGGCGCTCCGGATCGTGCCCCCGTTCTACGTCTACTGGATCCTGCTCACGGGAGCGCTCGTGCTGCTCGACAAGCGAATCCTCTGGGGGCAGGCGATCGCGTCGCTGCTCTATGTCGGCAACTACTATCAGGCGATCGGCGGCGATCCGAACACCGGCTACAGCCACACGTGGAGCCTCGCGATCGAGGAGCAGTTCTACCTTCTCTGGCCGCTGCTCTTCCGGAGGTTCCGCGCGGACCGGCAGGCGCTGCCACGAGGCCTCGCGATCGGCGTGCTGACGATCTGGGTGTACCGCCTCGTGATCCGGTTCGGGCTCGGGGTCGGCCAATCCTACGTCTACGAGGCCTTCGACACGCGGGCGGACCACCTGATGATCGGATGCCTTCTCGCCGTCGTCCTCCGCGCGGGGTGGGGGGCGCGATTCTGGGCGCTCGTGTGCGGACAGCCGTGGCGGCTGGGCCTCCCCGTCGGCCTGCTGGCGATTTCCACCGCCGCTCAGAACACCTGGGGCCACGGCTACCGGGACGGCGTCGGCTTCATCGTCGACCCCGTGCTGACGGCGATCGCGCTCGCGCAGCTGATCGCGCTCCGCTCCACTCTGCCGGCCCGCTGGCTCGATCGCCCGTTCTCGCGATTCCTCGGCCGGATCTCGTACTCGACCTACCTGTACCAGCAGATCGTCGTCGAGCCCGTGCTCCGGGGGCTCGGCGCGGTGCCGAGATTTGCGGGGATCGCCGTGGCGGTGGCCGCCGTGCACGCGGTGGCCGCCGTGTCCCACTACCTGGTGGAGCGCCCGTTCTTGCGGCTCGGGCGCGGCGCCCGCGGTGGTTCCGGGGCTCGCCGGGTCGCCGTCCTCGCGCGAGGCGAGAGGCTCGTCGAGACGCCTGATCTCCCGCGGTTTCAGCGTCCGATGTCCGCCCGCCGTGTCCACCCCCCCGAACGGACACCGGACGCCGAAACCCGGTGAATCTTCCAGCCCCTATGGGCACGGAGCCGTCGGCATTCGCTCGGTGCCGTTGCTCGCCTGACCGTACGAACCGGTGCCGCACGAGTTCTGCGAGCGGATGATGTAGTAGTACCCGTCGCCCGCCGCCGGGCTCGATCGCGGGTCGACGAAGCTCGGCGTGGTGAGGTCGTTCTCGAGGCAAGTGGCGTTGCGCACGTCGTGATCGTGGCGCAGCGCGCTCAGGAGGCCGCTCGACGCGTCGTAACGGTACCCCGATCCCTGGGTGCTCCAGCTCACGGTCGTCGTCGTGTGCCCGTTGACGGCGACCCCCGCGACCTCGGCAGGCTTGCCGGCCGGCGCGCCCGGGACGAGCTTCTGGGCGGGGACCTTGACGATGAAGGCGTCCAGACGGTTACTCATCATGTTGCTCGTCCAGATGAAGTAGCGTCCCGTCACGTCGATGTTCCCCTTTGGGCGCTTGTCGTAGTCCGACGAACCACCTCCCGAGGCGTCCAGGTCCGTCATCACGGGCGCGACCACCAGCGCGTCGAGCGAGGTGTCGAGCTTGAAGCACGTGATCTCGTCGGATCGCGGGGTGGTGTAGCGCGTGGCGTCGCTGTAGCAGGCGAACTGCTGGTTCAACGGCGCGCAGGCGTTCGCGTTGCCGTGCGCGATGTGCCCCGCGCCGACGTTCCAGTCCGTGAGGTAGTAGAGGAGCAGGTCCTGCGTCGAGCTCGGGACGAGCGGCTCGTCGTACATCCAGAGCTTGGTCGCGCCCGGGTAGTTGGCCCACTCGTCGAGGTTCACCTGGTAGCCGTATCCGCTGTCGTGATGCCCTGCCGCGCCCTGCTGGTTGAGCAGGTCCGTTTCCTGCCCCGTCTGGAGATTGATGATCCGGTTGTCCTCGTCGTACTGGTTGTCGATGTTCTCGAGGATGACGAGCCAGTTACCGCTCTTGTCGACCTGGCACTCGTCGTAGGGACCGAGCTTCGGCCAGAACGTGAACTTCTTCGTGTTCTCGTTGTAGACGAAGCACCCGAGGTCCTCGTTGGTCGAGAGCGTGCGGAGCGTCGCCGAGTGCACCTTGTCGTCGTCGCTCGTGTTGGTTTGCCAGATGTACCGGTCGGTGCCGAACTGGGTCGCCGCGTCGAACACGGTCTCGAACGTGCGGCTGTTCACCTCGTAGCGCAGGAGCTTGGTGCCGTCGTTGATGTACATCGTCGTCGGGAGCGTCGCGCTCCAGTACCACCCCTCGGTCGTCCCGTCGGCGAACTTGCTCCCGGAGTCGAACAGCGGCCCGACCTTCGTCACGACGTCGGTCGTCTTGTCGTACTTGAACAGGTTGACCCCGCTCCCTCCGTTCGACATGCGCAGCCCGAGGAAGACGAGGAGGTAGTTGTCGTTGACGTGGTTGTTGATGTTCCGCCAGTAGGAGTAGCCGACCGGGTAGACGCAGTCCCCGCCGCCGCAATCGCTGGAATTCGTCAGGCGGATGCCCTGCGTGAGGTAAGGCGCCGGGAAGGTGAACAGCCCGCGCGAGGGGAGCATCGACGCGATCTGGGCGGCGGTGAGCTTCGCCCGGACGTTGGTGCTGTACGCCTTCTCCATGATTCCGCCTGGTGGATCGGCGGCGAGGGTGCGGGTGACGGGTCCGGCGAGGGCCGAGATGGCGACGAGCACGGCTGCAGCGAGCCCGTGACGGGGGGGGTTGGTGGCGGCCACGGGCCAGGCCCTCCGGGGACATCGAGAAGGAGCGCGACTCGCGTCCCAAGCCGCCGCTCCCCGTCGAGCTCGCGGCAATGCCGGGAAATGAAGCCGGCCCGTCGGTCTCGCCTGCCTCGCACAATGCGGGAAGCCGATTCCTTGGGAAGTTCCTTCAGCGGGGATAAGGGATATACCCGAACTAGGCCTACAGTAAACCCATCATTAGTTAAAAATGGGTAAAGTTCATAGTTACGCCGTCGCGCCGCGATATCTGATAAATGACAACGTCATTGTCGATCTATCTCTATAAAGAAAGGATGTGAATCGAGACCCGACCCCCTACGAAAGGATATTTGCCGTTACCGATTTCCGGGCCCACTGTTTCCCCAGGAGGGTCGGCGCAAGGCGGGCGGTCGCAGGAGGCGACATGGACCGAGCAAGGCGCGAGCGGCGATGGAGCCGGTTCCTCTTGGAGTACGTCGGCAACCTCGACGTCGACGAGCCGGAGCCGGACGTCCCGGCCGCACCCGTCGAGCGGCGCTCGAACCACCGCGCTCGCGAGCAGATGGACTGGTTCAAGCAGGAGATGGCCGGCCGCCACCTCTCGCCGGAGAAGGAAAACGAGCTGCTCGACGGATTGCGCGAAGCCATCAGACACGGCGAGGCGGTGGGCGCCGGGCCGGAGCTCGCCGAGGAAGTCGACCGAGAATGAGCGCGTGGGAGACCTTTGCGTGGGGATTCCTCGGCAGCGCGGCTGTCGAGATGGTGGCCCTTCTCGGCTTCTATTCGACCGGTTCTAGACGGCTCCCCGCGCGCTACCGCCGTGTCGGCTTCTGGATCACTCGCACGGTCCTGGCGGTCCTCGCGGGTCTGCTGGCCGTCGCCTACGAGATCGACAAGCGCATTCTCGCGTTCAACGTCGGCGCCGCCACGCCGCTGATCGTGACGTTCATGGCGCGCGGGTTCCGGCGCGCGTACGCGCCCCCTGCCCTCGACGTGCCGCCGGAGAAGGTCTCGCGCGACTCGGAGCGCGACGCGAAATCCGAGCGCCGGCCGACCGGATCCTCCCACGGCCCGCGCTGATGCCACGGTCGCCGCAAGCGTGATGGATTCCCGCCGCAGGTCTCCGGCGTCGTCGTTACAACTCTGAAATTGCGGAGCGATCGGGCGAGCCGGACAATGCCGGCTGAAGGACGCCGCGTGAAGCGGAAGGACTTCGGAAGCGAAGGGGCATCGGGACCGATCCTCCGCACGCGGCGGCGGAGGACATCATGGACAACAGAGCCGATCGAGCCAGGCCCCGAGCGACGATCGCGATAATCATCTTGATGACGGCGACCGCGCTGATCGCTGCCGCCGATTCCGAGACGACACGATGCACGATCCGGAAGGTCGACCCGGCCTCTCGCGAGGTCACGGCGGTGTACGGCTCCGGGTACGCGCTGCGGGTCCGCGTTTTCCGGTTGGACCCGGACTGCCGGATCGCCGGCTTGAAACCGGGCCAGGTCGTCGAGGTGAAGCATCGCAGAACCGGCGGCCGTGACGTCGCCCTGAGCATCGCCGCGGTCCTTCCCGACGAGAACCGGGGGCGGCCGTGAACCGCGCGGCGGCTACGGCCGGCACGGCCGGGGGCATCGCGGCGCTCGTGATCGTCGCCTGTGCGTGCCCGGCGCCGAAGAAGCTCGGCGATCCCCTCGACGGTCTGACGCAGCAGGAATCCGCGCGCTTCGTCCAGGGGCGCGAGGCGTTCCAGCGAGCGTTCACGCCGGAGACGGGCCTGGGCCCGCTCTTCAACGCCGACGGGTGCGCGGAGTGCCACGAGGATCCGGCGACGGGCGGGCGCGGGGACGAGATCGAATCACACGTCTCGGTCTTCGACCCGGCCACCGGATCGTGCGATCAGCTCGTGGAGAAGGGCGGCCCGGTGATCCAGCAGCACGCGACACCGGCGCTTTCGGCGGCGCTCGGGATCGACCGGGAGCCGACGCCGGCCGCGGCGAAGGTCGTCGCGTCGCGCTCGGCCCCCGAGCTGTTCGGGCTCGGCCTCCTCGATGCGGTTCCCGACGCGGAGATCCTCGCGCTTGCCGATCCGGACGATCGCGACCACGACGGGATCTCGGGACGGCCGAACCGGTTCGTCGACGGCCGCCTCGGCCGGTTCGGGAGAAAGGCGTTCGTGCCCACGCTGCGCGAGTTCAACGCCGGCGCCTACACGATCGAGCAGGGCATCACGAACCCGGAGTCGCCGACGGAAGAGTCGATCGGCGGCGATCCGATCCCGCCCGGAGTGGATCCGGTTCCCGAGCCGGAGATCACGCAGGCGGCGCTGGACGCCACGGACGATTTCGTCCGGTTCCTGGCCCCGCCTCAGCGAGCGCACCTCGACGCCGCCGGAAGGCGCGGGCGGAAGCTGTTCGGCGCCATCGGATGCGCGGCCTGCCACGTCCCGTCGCTGACGACCGGCGACAGTCCGGTCGAGGCGCTGCGGTACAAGACCGTGTACGCCTACACCGATCTCCTGTTGCACGACATGGGAGACGGCCTGGCCGACATCTGCTTCGGCCTCGCCACACCGTCGGAGTTCCGCACCGCGCCGCTGATGGGAATCTCGAAGGCGACGGCCCTGCTGCATGACGGGCGGGCGAAGAGCATCGAGGAGGCGATAAGGCTCCACGCGGGAGAGGCCTCGACCGCGCGCAACCGGTTCGAGGCGCTCTCGTCGCAGGATCGCGACGCCTTGTTGCGGTTCCTGGGGTCGCTGTAGAGGTCAGTACGAGATCACGATCCGGTTGCCCACCGCGGTCACTCCCGGCGCCGCCCACGCCGCGCGCTCCGCCTCTTCCTTCTCGCGCCAGGTCCTCACCGTGCCCTCGAGGGTGACGCGGCTTCCCTGGACGTCCACGGCGATCCGCCGCGCGTCGATCTGCGCGCTGCGCACGAGGGCGCTCTCGATCGCCTCACGCATGCGCGGCGCCAGCGATCGGGGCTTCACCGCGATCAGGTTGCTCACGCCCCGGACACCGGTCAATCGCCGGACCACGCGCTCGGCGTCCTCCTTCTGGAACTGCCAGTCGACGTCTCCCTTGAGCGTGATCCACCCCTTCGACACGGTGATGTCGAGGCCGTCCACGGGAATCAGCGCGTCCCAGTTCACGGCGCGGACGGCGGCGTCCGCAAGCTCGCCGTCGCCGCGCACCGCGGACGGCGGGAGCCGGACCTCGACCTCGTTCGCCAGGGCCCGCACGCCGTGGACGCGGCGCGCCGCCTCCTCGGCGGCCCACCGCTTGATGTACGCGTCGACGCACCCGGTGAGCGTGACGATGCCGAGCTTGACCGCCACCCTGATCCCGTTCGGCAGGACCCGCGGCTCCCACTGGAGCTCGGCGAGGACGTCCTTCTGGACGTCCTCGTCCGCCCGGACATCCGTGACGATGGCCATCGTTCCCTCCTTCCCGACTGTGCGTGCCGCGCCGTCTGTAGGGTACGAACTTCTTCGCGTCCGGCACAGATGTACCTTCGCGGGGTCGCTTGCTACCTTCGTATAAGAGAGATGCCGCGGACGCCGCTACTCCGTGGGAGCGAGCTTTTCGACGAGGCGCACCAGCTCGGCGAGAGAACCGGCATGCATCTTCTCCATGACACGGGCGCGATGGACCTTGATCGTGATCTCGCTGATCCCCAGCTCGGCGGCGACTTGCTTGTTGAGCATTCCCGATACGACGAGCCTCAACACGTCACGCTCGCGCCGGGTCAGCGAATCGTAGCGCTCGCGCAGCTGCCTCAGGCTCGCCCGCCGCTGCCGCTCCGCCCGGTCGCGCGCGATGGCGTCGATGGATGGCATCGAGCAGGGTCTGATCGCGGAAAGGCTTGGTCAGGAACTCGATCGCACCGGCTTTCATCGCCTGGACCGTCATCGGCACGTCGCCGTGGCCCGTGATGAAGATGACCGGGATCGGATCGCCTCGGCCGGAGAGCTCGCGCTGGAGATCGAGGCCGCTGACCCCCGGCAGTCTCACGTCGAGCACGAGGCAGGCCGGGGCGTCCGTACGGTCGAGGCTCAGGAACTCCGGAACGGTCGCGAACGTCTCCACGCGGGTGCCGACCGAGCCGATCAGGCTGGCGATCGCGTTGCGCACCGAGAGGTCGTCGTCCACGACGAACACCACCGGCTCGGTGCCGTCCGGGGCCGGATCCTCCGGCTTCCTGCGCTCCGGCTCCATGTTGCGACCCTTCGTTGCCGACGATCTTAGCCCATTTTTTCGATCGCGGGCAGCCACCTCCCGTCTCACGCCTCCATCCGGTCGTCGGCCGGCGGCAGGGTGACGGTAAAAGTCGCTCCCTTTTCCGGATTCTGCTCCGCCCACAGTCGCCCCCCGTGGTCCTCGACGACCCTGCGGCTGATCGAAAGCCCCAGCCCCATGCCGTCGAGCTTCGTGGTGAAGAAAGGGTCGAACAACCGGCTCATCGTCCGCGGATCGAGCCCGATGCCGGAGTCCGACACGGCCACGAGCACGTCCCCGTTGCTCCGCCCGGTGCGGATCGCCAGCCGGCGGGGCCGATCCCGGACCTGCTGCATGGCCTCGATGCCGTTGATGATCAGGTTGAGCAGCACCTGCTGGAGCTGTACGCGGTCGCCGAGCACGACGGGCAGCTCCCGGGACAGTTCCAGCCGGACCGACGCGCGATGGCTGGAGACCTTCGCGCTCGCGAGCGCGAGGGATTCGTGGATGAGATCGTTCACGGCCAAATGGATTTTCTCCACCGTGCTCTTCGCGCAGAGGGAGCGGATCCGCCCGATCACGTCGCTCGCCCTGCGGGCGTCGCTGATGATCCGGTGCACGGCGCTCCGTGCTTCCGCCAGATCCGGCACGTCGCGGGCGAGCCAGCGCAGGCACGCGTCTCCGTTCGTGATCACCGCGGCAAGCGGTTGGTTGACCTCGTGGGCGATCGAGGCCGTCAGCTCGCCCATGCTCATCACGCGTGTCACGTGCGCGAGCTCCTCCTGGGTCCGGCGGAGGTTGTCCTCGCTTCGCTTGCGCTCCGTGATATTGCGGCTGATCGTCCCGATTCCGAGGCGAGGGTCCCCCTCCCTGATGTAGAAGACGTGATGAAGCATGGGAATGGGGTCATCGGTCCGGAAGCTCCTGAACTGGATCTCGCCCTCCCAGCGCCCCTTCTGCGCGAGCGCCGGCAGGACCTCCTGCTCGAACCGCTCCCGGTCGTGCTCGTGCACGAAATCGCCCATCTGCCTCGCCGCGACGCTCTCGGCCCGATCCAGGCCGACGATCTCCCGTCCGGCGGCATTGACGAATTGCGGGACGCCCTCGAGCGAGGCGATCGCGACGAAATCGGAGCTGTTCTCGGCAAGCGCCGCGAGGTTGCGCAGCTCCCCGGCCGCGAGCCTGAAGTCGATTATCTCGGCCGCCTGCCGGGCGTAGAGATCCGTCAGGCGCAGGTCGTGCGCGGAGGGGCGGTGGGGGTGCCGGAAGTGCGTCGAGAGGATGCCGAGGAGCTTGCCGGCGCGGCTGATCAGCGGTGTCGACTGGACGGCACGATACCCCGCCCGGGCCGCGATCTCCCGGTGCGGCGCGAACGACGGATCGACGGTGACGTCCTCGATGAGGACCCGTTCCCTGCCGGCGAGCGCGCGGCTGCAAGCGGCGCCCTCGTCGGTCTTCACGGACGCGAAATGAGCGAGGAACTCCTCGCCGAAACCGCGGTGGGCGACGATCTCGAGCGCTTTGAGGACGGGGTTGTACAGCTGCACGTTGCCGAAGTCGGCCTTCTGCATGGCGATCGTGGCGTCGAGGACCTGCTCGAGCACCGTCTGGAGCTCGGCGTTGACGGTCCACCAATTGCTGACCTCGTGGAGGCGGGCCAGGCCGTCGAACTCGTCCGAGAGCTGCTCGTGGAGCCCCCGCAACTCCCGCTCGTGCTCGCGAAGCTCCCGGTTCGACCGCGTGATCTCGGCCGTGCGCTCGGCGACGTTGCGCTCGATCTCATCCGCGACCCTCTGCTGCAGATTCGCCACCCCGGCCGCCTGCATCGCGATCGTCGCCTGGTTCGCCACGGAGCGCAGGAGGAGCGTCTCGATGACGGTCGGGAAACCCGGGCGGTCCGACGCGACGACGAGGATGCCGTCGTCTGCCGGGACCCCGACTCCGAGGATCGCGATCGTCATCTCCCCGGGACCCACCGGGTTCCGAACGACCCGAACCTCGGGGCTCCCGACGACCGGTTGCCATTGGCGGACCGCGCGCCCGACCTCGGCGGCTCCCGCTTCGGGAAAATAACCCGCACCGCCTCGATGTCGCCGACGTCCGCTGAATTCACGCGGGAGTAGGCGAAGCGAAGCTGCAACATCTCGACGAGCGTCTCGAGCATCGTCGCAACCAACCGGGGAGGGTCGGTGCCGGTCCATATCGCCGGCAAAGCCTGAACGCTGATGAGGTTGTTGATGCACTCCGCGAGGAGCCGGATGTCCGCGGGGGAGTCGCTCACCGCTACGGCCTCCGCTCAACCGCGTCAGGGCCGAGGGCCGATCCGACGGCGGCCATCATGCTGTCCGCGGTGAACGGCTTGCGCAGGAACGCCAGCGCGCCGGCCTCCGCCGCCTCGAGGCGGGCGACGCGATCGTCGTGCGCGCTGATGAAGACGGCCGGCGTGCGCCGGCCGTGGGCGAGGAGATAGCGCTGCAGCTCGAGACCGCTCATGCCGGGCATACGCACGTCGATGATCAGGCATTCGGCGGTGAAATCGACCGCCGAGAGGAAGTCCTCGGCGGACGAGAAGAGCCTCACGGTGAGCCCGTACGACTGGAACAGAGACCGCAGGGCCGAGCGGAGCGAGCCGTCGTCGTCGATGACGGCCACGCTCGTGCCGCCCGGCGCGGTGGCGTCGGTTTTGCGGTACGGTTGCTCGGACAGCACGCCCTCCTCGTGGCGAGCGACGCGACGGCCGGCGGGTGCTCCGGAACGCGCCCCCACCGCCGACGCGCCGCTCGAGAACGACCGTTCGGGCTACGAGCCGATGATCCGATCATCGCCCCGCGCATGCAATCAAACGTACCGCTTGGGGTGCTTCCGGCCCAGTTGGACTTTGGTATGAGCGGCCCACCATCCCGAGGCGTACTACCCGCAGGACACCCAAAGGAGGCCCCATGCCCGCACTCGCCGCCGCTCTTCTCGCGATCGCCGGTCAGATCGCCACGGGCGCCCCGCAGCCGATCACAGGGATCGAGAACGCCTTTCCCGCCTGGTCGCCCGACGGGTCGGAGATCGTGTTCCAGTCGAACCGGACGGGGGAGTGGCACCTGTATCTGATGGCCCCCGACGGGTCGGGGGTCCGAGACCTGACGCCGGGGATGAGGGATTGCCGCAACCCGTCGTTCTCCCCGGACGGGTCGAAGATCGTCTTCTACTCCGGGGCCACCGGGAACGACGAGATCTACGTCATGAAGGCCGACGGGACCGGCATCACCAACCTGACCCGGAATCCCGCGAGCGACATTCATCCGCACTGGACGCCCGACGGGAGCAAGATCGTTTTCAACTCGCTGCGCGACGACCCCGACGCGTACGACGTCTACATCATGAGCGCCGACGGGACCGGCGTGGCGCGCCTGACCGCGACGCGCGAGGACGAGACGTGCGTGCAGTTCTCCCCCGACGGGCAGCACGTCGTGTTCCTGCGCGGGTTCGGGAACGGGAACGACGACATCATGCTCTCGGGCCCCGACCTGAAGGACGCGGTGAGCCTCTCGGGAAGCCCGTACGCCAACGAGGGGTGGCCGAGCTGGTCCCCCGACGGCAAGCGCATCCTGTTCTCGTCCAACCGCACCGGCGTGATGGTCGTCTACGTCATAAACGTGGACGGCACGGGACTGCGCGCTCTGACCGACGGGATGGCGACCTCGGAGGACGCGCGCGCGGTCTTCTCGCCCGACGGGACGCGGATCGCGTTCACGCGCCGCCGCGGCCGGTCGATGGACATCTGGGTGATGCCCGTCGCGGGATGACGCATTGTATGATGGGACTCGCGCTCGTTCGTGGGGGGGGAGCGCAGGTGGGGATCCGGTCATGACCAGACGAGTCCTGTGTGCGACCCTCGCGGGAGCTGCGCTCCTTTCCATCGCGACCTCATTCGCCGCGGGAGAGCCGGATCCGAAGCACTGCACGGTCAAGCTCAACTCGAGCTTCACAATGACCGCGCCCCCGGGGTGGCGCGTGGTGGAGTGCTCCACGGAGGTCAAGGACCAAAGCCGCGTGTTCGCGCTGGAGCCCGTCGATGTGGCCTCGACTCCTCCCGCGGCCGGTGAGCCGGCGCCGCTCGTCATCTACGGCGGGAACGTCGGCCGGACCTTGGTCGAGGGATTCCTCGCCGAGGACCGGGAATCGCACAGCGCGGAGTTCGTGCCCAAGGACGGGGATGGCCTCAGAACGTCGGACGGGAGAGATCTCCGCGTCCTCGAGCTGACCCGCCGCGAGCCGCCCTACATGTGGGCCGCCCACGCCCTCCTCAAGTCGGGGCCCACCGTGTTCTGGGTGGTCGTCGAATGCCGGCAGCAGGAGCGCTGCCCCGCGAGCTACACGGCGTTCAAGCGGCTGGTCGCGAGCCTCGAAGTCTCCACTCCGAACGAGGTCGATCGCGGCCGGTGAGCGGACCGTCGTCGAGCGCCCTGGCGTGGCGTTCCGGCGAGACCGTGCGCGCCGCCGTGATCGCGCTGGCGCTGAACCTGGTCTTTCTCTCGCCGATCTTCCAGCATCCACGTAACTGGGGGATCGAGGACTGGGACCAGCACGCCTTCTACCACGAGGCGGCCCGCATCTCGATCCTGGACTACGGCCAGTGGCCGCAATGGAACCCTTGGTACTGCGGCGGCACCGACCTTCTGGCGAACCCGCAATCCCGCGTGTTCGATCCGGCGTACCCCCTGGTTCTCGCGCTCGGCTCCATCGTGGGTCTCAAGATCGAGCTGGCGCTGTACGCCTGGCTCGGACTGCTCGGGATGTACGTCCTCGGCCGCGATCTGGGGCTCGATCCGGTGAGCGCGTGGCTGGCCCCGATCGTCTACTTCTGCGGCCCGACCTACGCGCTGCCGGCCTCGTCCGGGATGACATGGATCATGTCGACGGCCTACATCCCCTGGGTCGTCCTTCTCTTCCTCCGGGGCCCCGGCGCCCGACGCGCCGCGGTGGCCTGCGGCGCCTGTCTCGCCCTGATGTACCTCGGAGGCGGCGTCTACCCGGTCGTCGTGACGGCCACGTTTCTCGGCTTCCTCGCAATCGCATCGCTGCGCGCATGGGGGGTCGCGGCGGTGACGAGGCTGACGGTCGCGGTCCTCGCCTGCTCGTTGATCCTGGGCGCGGCGAAGATCCTTCCGTCGGTGGCGTTCATGCGGGAGTTCCCGCGTCGTATGGACCAGCAGTCCGGGTTCAGCGTGCAGTCGCTGGCATTCGGACTGTTCCACCGCGATCAGTCGCTATCGATGGCCCAGGCGGGGTTCGACGGCGACCACTTCGACCGGTCCGATCGGCTCCTCCGGGGGATCAGCACGGACTTCGACGACGTGGGCATGTACATCGGGCCTCTCGTCGCCGCGCTGGCCGTCGTAGGACTGGCGTCCCGTGGACGGCGGCTGTGGCCGTTCGCCGCCTCGATCCCGGTCTTCGTCTGGCTTTCGTTCGGCGACCGGCCGCGCGCCAGCCTGTTCGGAGCGCTCCACACGCTTCCGGTCTTCGAGTCGATGCGTTATGCGGAGAGGTACCGGTTCGCCTGGTTGCTCGCGGTGTGCATGTTCGCGGGTCACGGCGTGCGGTGGCTTTCGTGCCGTCTGCAGCGCGCGTATCCCGGCAGGCGCCTCGGCGCCGGCGTCGCTACCCTCGTCCTGGCGATCGTCGCGTGCGACCTCTACGCGATCACCCGGCCGATCTACCGGGCCGCGTTTCCCATCCCCCCCCTGGCGGTGCGGAAGGCCGCAGCGTTCGCCGAGATCGCGGGCCTCGACGGGTACGACGCGAGGGGATTCCGGCGGGGTGCCGAGCTGGAGACTTACGGCGCGTGGAGCTCTCACTATCCCGCGCTGCTGATGAACGTCGGCGCGGTCAATTGTTACGAGACGGCTTTCGTGCCCCGCCGCGCGACCCCGTCGACCAGCCCGTTCTACCGGGGCGAGGTTTACCTCGAGGATGGGGACGGCTCGGCCTCTACAGCGGAGTGGACCCCGAACCGCCTTCGCTACACGATCGACGTGAAGGAGCCCCGGCGGCTCATCGTCAACCAGAACTATCACTCCGGGTGGGCGGCGGCCGACGGGAGGCCGGTCGAAAATCGTGACGGCCTGATCAGCGTGATGGTCGGGCCGGGCGACCGGTCCGTCGAGTTGCGATACGGACGGAAGGCGTTCACGGTCGGCGCCGTCGTTTCGGCGCTCGGGTGGGCCGCGCTCATGGTGGTCCTGCTCGTCGCGCGCCGGTAGGGCTCCGCTCTGCTGTACCATTTCGACGGCCACGCCGGGTCCGAAACCATCGCTCGCAACGGCGCCGAACGCGCGATCGAGGAGCCGCCATGTTCGACCACGTCGCCTTGAACGTCAGCAATGCGAAGAAGAGCAAGGAGTTCTACGAGAAGGCGCTGAAGCCGCTGGGGCTCGGCGTCGTCGCGACCTTCGAGAACTGGACGGGATTCGGCAAGGGGGAGAAGCCCCAGTTCTGGATCGTCACCCGCGAGCCGGTGAGCCGGGGCGCGCACCTGGCGCTGACGGCTCCCGATCGGAAGTCGGTGGATGCCTTCCACGCCGCCGCCGTCGCGGCCGGCGGAAAGGACAACGGGAAGCCCGGGATTCGCGCTGACTACAGCCCGACCTACTACGCGGCGTTCGTCCACGATCCGGACGGGAACAACATCGAGGTCGTCACGCACGCGTCCTGAGCGGCCCGCGTGATCCCGGGCTCAGGCCGATCGCTCGTCGTCAGCCGCGTCGCTCACTGCTCGTCGTCATCGTCGTTGTCGGGCTTGCACCGCGAGTGATCGTCATCGTCACCGCCGTGGTGGTGATCGTTGTGATTGTTGTTGCCGTTGTGGTTCCCGTTGTTCCCGTTGTTTCCGTTGTTCCCGTTATTGCCGTGGTTCCCATTCCCATTCCCGTTGCCGTTCCCGTTGTTCCCATTGCCATTGTGGTCGGTGACGTAAGACGGATCGGGGATTGGATGGTTCCGCCGGAGGTCCTCCCGGAAACCGCGCGTGTAGCTCCGCGCCAGATCTTGCGAGACGGCGGAGAGCGGCCGCTGCGACGAGACGTGCACGCCCATCGCCTCGGAGATACGTACGAGATCCCCTTCCGTGAGCACCTTGGACAAGTCGAGTGTCGGCAGGCCGATGCCCAGCGCCCGGAGTCGGCTCTCCGCGGCCGCGCCGTCGCCGGCCGCGACGCCGTGGACCTTCGCGAGCTCCAGGTAGAAGTCGCCGACGCGAATCTCGCCGCCGGCTAGGACGGGAATCGCCAGCACGGACGAGAGCGCTACGACACCTGCGATCAGGATCCGGCTCTTGATCGTCATGAACGCCTCCTTTTGATGGCGTGCAGAATTGCCGTATTTGTACCGCGAATTGAAGCCGGGTCAAACTACGGTGAGTACCGTAGGCGCGCCGGTCGCGATTCAGGAGACGGCCGCGGCCTCGTCGACCACCCGGGCGAGGTTCCACAACGACATCGCGACCGCCGCGAGCGCGGCGCCGCAGGCCGCGCTCGTCACTCCCGCGGACGGCGAGCCCGCGCGGATCTCGAGGAGCCACGCGGCGGCGAGGAGCCCGACGCAGGTCGCGGAGGCGGCCGCGTGGATTCCGACCCGGACCGCCGCCGCGCGAGCGCGGTGCCGCCGCTCGAGCTCGAGCAGGCCCTCGAGCCGGATCGCCTCGGCGGACGGGAACGGCCGCGCGTCCTCGACGGCGGCCATCCGCCCGAGGGCCCGATCGAGCGCAACCGCCGGACCGCACTCCGGGCACGCGTCGACGTGCGCGATGATCGACGCATCCATGCCGTTCCGGCGGGATGCCGCGAGGGTTGCCGGTAGACGGGGGCAGGTTCCACGGCTCATCGCGTCCCTCCTTGCCGCGGCGCCGCATCGCGCAGCGCCGCCGCGGCGCGCTTGCGCGCCCGGTGCAGCAAGACGCGGACGCTCGCCGGCCGCATGCCGAGCATCGCCGCGATCTCGGCGTGGTCGTACCGCTCGACGTGGGCGAGCCAGACGAGCGCGCGCTCGCGCGGAGTGAGCGGCCGGAGCGCACGGGTCGCGTCCTGGCGCGCCTGAAACGAGGCGTCCTGCGTCGCGGCGGGATCCTCGACCGCCTCGAGGACGTCCTCCCGCACCTCGCCGGAGTCCCGCCGCTGCCGGCCCGGCCGGAAGAAGCGGCCGATCCAGGCGTCGCGGCGCGCGGCGTCGATGGCGAGGCGCGTCGCGATGGTGAACACGTACGCCCGGACACCTGCCGTGTCGGGCGCTCGGGGCGGGTGCGTCAGCAGCCGGATCCAGGTCTCCTGGAACAGGTCGTCGGCGCTCCCTGCGTTCCTCGTCATCCCGCGCAGGTACGCCCGCAGCGGCACGCGAAGCTCGGCGTACCAGGCGTCGAACAGGTCGGACGTGACCTGGACCGGCGCCGCGCGCTCGTCGCCGAGCGCGGTGGCCACGGTCAGCGCCTGTCGAGCCAACGCGACAGTGCTCCCGACGCCGTCAGCGCGATCCCCGTGCACGTGCAGAGTGTGCCCCAGGTCGCCAGGTTCTGCTTCTGGAGCCGCTCCCAGGGTTCCTTGCCCTCCGGCAGGTTCGAGGCGGAGATCGTGGCGCCGATGCCCAGCGCGAGAACGACGAGCCCGAGATAGAGGAGGCCGTGCCAGGCGCGCCGGCCGTTGCGCACCGGCTCTGGCGACGCCACGAGGAGGCGCTTTCCCTCCTCGGATCGCGCGAACTCCATGAGCTCCTTGGAGTCGGCGAACTTCTCGAGCACGCGGTGGCGAATCTCGAACTCCTTGAGCCGCATCTCGGATCGCGACCGGTACCACCGGATCGCGAGGCCGAGTCCGACCGCCACGAAACCCATCACCACGGCCGCCGCCACGAGCCCGTACCACTGCATGTCCATCGGGTGCTTCCTCCGGGCGCCTTCGGTCGCGCTCGCCGTTGAGACGGGTCCGGCGCGCGCGGGGTTAACGGGCCGTATGGGCCGTGTTAGAGTTCGCCGCCGGTGATCGCGGAGCACGGTGACTCGCCATGTGTCGTTTCGCACTGACGCTCGCTGCGCTGGCGGCGCTTTCGGCCTGCTCGGCCAACCGTAACGGCGGCTACCAGGGGTACGTCGAGGGCGAGTTCGTCCACGTCGCCTCGGGCGTCGGCGGACGCCTCGAGCGGCTCCTCGTCGTTCGCGGCCAAACCGTCGAGCGCGCCACGCCGCTTTACGAGCTCGACGCGACCGAGGAGACCGCGGCGGTGCGGCAGGCCGACGACGCGCGCAGCGCGGCGGATGCGCAGCTCGCGGACATGGGCACCGGCCGGCGTCCGCCGGAGATCGACGTGGTCCGGGCGCAGCTCGAGCAGGCGAGGGCGACCGAGGCGCAGTCCGCGTCCCAGCTGACCCGGGACGAGGCCCAGTACGAGGCCGGCGGCATCTCGAAGACGCAGCTCGATCAGTCCCGGGCCAAGCACGAGGTCGACGCCGCCCGCCTGCGCGAGCTGTCCGGCCAGCTCGACGTCGCCTCGCTCGCCGCGAGACCGGCGCAGATCCGCGCCCAGAGTGCCGAGGCGGCCGCGGCCCGCGCGGCGCTCGATCAGGCGAAGTGGCGGCTGGACCAGAAGCGCGTGGCCGCGGCCCAGGCCGGGCTCGTCGTCGACACGCTCTATCGGGAAGGGGAGTGGGTCCCCGCCGGGTCCCCGGTCATCCGGATGCTCCCGCCCGCCAACGTCAAGGTCCGGTTCTTCGTCCCGCAGCCGGACCTGGCGAAGCTCCCCATCGGGCGCAAGGTCGCGATCCGGATCGACGGCGCCGCCTCGCCGGTCGAGGGATCCGTGACGTTCGTGTCGACCGAGGCCGAGATCACGCCGCCGGTCATCTTCAGCAACGACATGCGCGCGAAGCTCGTGTTCATGGTCGAGGCGCACGTCTCCCCGGAGGTCGCGCCCACGCTCCATCCCGGGCAGCCGGTCGAGGTCGAAGCGCCGTGAGCGCCCCTCAGCCCCCCGCGTACTCCATCGACGTCCGGGGCCTGAACAAGAGCTTCGGGGACAAGCGGGTGGTTCAGGACGTGTCCCTGCAAGTGCACCGCGGAGAGATCTTCGGCTTCCTCGGCCCGAACGGGAGCGGCAAGACGACGACGATCCGGATGATGTGCGGGCTGCTGACGCCGGACTCCGGGTCCGGAACGTGTCTCGGTTACGACATCCTCCGTCAGCAGGACGAGATCAAGCGCCGCGTCGGCTACATGACGCAGCGGTTCTCGTTCTGGGAGGACCTGTCGATCCGCGAGAACCTGGACTTCGTCGCGCGCGTGTACGAGATGCCCGGCCGGCGCCGCGTGGTGGACAAGGCGCTCGAGGGGCTGGGATTGACGACGCGCGCGGCGCAGCTCGCGCGGGCGCTCTCGGGGGGGTGGAAGCAGCGGCTGGCGCTCGCCGCGTGCATGCTGCACGAGCCCGACCTGCTCCTCCTCGACGAGCCGACGGCCGGGGTCGATCCCAAGGCCCGCCGCGACTTCTGGGACGAGCTCCATGCGCTCGCGGCGCGGGGAATCTCCGTGCTGGTGAGCACGCACTACATGGACGAGGCCCAGCGGTGCCACAAGCTCGCCTACATCTCCTACGGACGGCTGATGGCCAGCGGCAGCGCAGCCGAGATCATCGCGGAGCAGCGGCTGACGACCTGGACGGTGACGGGGGACGATCTCGCGGGGCTCTCGGAGGCGCTCCGGGGCAAGCCGGGGGTCGAGCAGACCGCGGTGTTCGGCTCCGAGCTGCACGTGACCGGGCGCGACGCCGCGGCGCTCGAGCAGACGCTCCGGCAGGTCACGGGACGCGCCGGCGTCCGGGCCGTCCGCACGGAGGTCGGCCTCGAGGACGTCTTCATTCACCTGATGTCCCGCTCCGCGGACAACTACGGAGCCTCCGCGTGAAGCGCTTTTCGCTCGCGCGGTTTCGCGGGGTCGTCGTCAAGGAATTCCTGCAGCTGCGCCGCGACCGGCTGACCTTCGCGATGATCGTCGGCGTCCCGATCGGACAGCTCGTCCTCTTCGGGTACGCGATCAACACCGACCCCAAGCACCTCCCGACGGCCGTGATCGCCGCGGACCGCAGCGAGTTCACGCGCAGCTACGTGGCCGCGATGAGGACGTCGGGGTACTTCGACCTCGTCGGCGAGGTGGCCGACGAGACCGCGGCTCGCGATGCGCTCGCCCGGGGGGACGTTCAGTTCGTCCTCGACATCCCGGTCGATTTCACGCGCAAGCTCCTGCGCGGCGAGCGCCCCGCGCTCCTGCTCGAGGCCGACGCCACCGACCCGGCCGCCACGTCGGCCGCCGTGGCCTCCGCGCAATCGCTCGTCGCGTCGGTGGCCGCCAAGGATCTCGTCGGCCCCCTCTCCCGCCTGGCGGAAAGCGCGCCGCCGTTCGAGGTGCGGCTGCACAAGCTGTACAACCCGGAAGGGGTCACCCAGCGGAACATCGTCCCCGGCCTGATGGGCGTGATCTTGACGATGACGATGGTGATGATGACGGGGCTCGCGATGACCCGCGAGCGCGAGCGGGGGACGATGGAGAACCTGCTGGCGACCCCCGTGCGCCCGCTCGAGATGATGACCGGGAAGATCGTCCCCTACGTGTTCATCGGATTGATCCAGGCGACGATCATCCTCGCCGCCGCGCGGTGGGTGTTCGGCGTCCCGATCGTGGGAAGCCTGCTGGTCCTCTATCTCGTCGCCCTGGTCTTCGTCGCCGCCAATCTGACCGTGGGAATCACCCTCTCTTCGCTCGCGCAGAACCAGCTGCAGGCGATGCAGCTGACGTTCTTCTACTTCCTGCCGAACATGCTGCTGTCGGGCTTCATGTTCCCGTTCCGGGGCATGCCCCACTGGGCGCGTGTCGTCGGCAGCCTCCTTCCCATGACCTACTTCAATCGCCTCGCGCGCGGGATCCTGCTGAAGGGAAACCGGTTCCCGGACCTCTGGCCGGACCTGTGGCCGATGCTCGTGTTCACCGCCGTGGTGCTGATCGTCGCCTTGCGGTTCTACCGCAAGACGCTGGACTGAAGGGCGTGCGGGAGACTCGCGTGAGGAGCCGCCGGGGACGCCGCGCGGTGAGCGTGTGCGCGCTCGCCGCCACGATGGCCGGGTGCTCCGTGGGACCCGATTTCCATCCTCCGAAGCCCCCCGAGGTCACCCGGTACACCAACCCGCCGCCGCCCGCCGAGACCGCGTCCGCGGACGTTCCGGGGGGCGGGTCGCAGCGCCTGGTCGAAGGCCGGGACGTTCCCGCGGAGTGGTGGGGCCTGTTCCGCTGCGAGGCGCTCGACGCCCTGGTGCGGCGGGCCCTCAGCGACAGCCCGCGCCTGGTCCAGGTGCAAGCGAAGCTCTCCCACGCGCAGCAGGATCTCGTCGCCCGCCGGGGAGCCACGCAGATCCCGAAGATCGACGCGGGACTTTCGGCCAACCGCGTCGACGTCAGCTCGGGCTCGTTCGAGAACACGCCGCAGGTCCCCGTCCAGCTCTTTCCGCTTTCGCTCTACGCCGCGACCGTGCGGGTCTCGTACACGCTCGACCTCTTCGGCAAGAGCCGCCGGGAGCTGGAGGCCTTGCGAGCCACGGTCGAGTACGAGCAGTTCGAGGTCGAGGCCGCCAGGCTCATGCTCGCGGGCAACGTGGTCACGACCGCCATCGAGGAGGCGTCGCTGCGGGAGCAGGTCGAGGCGACGGGCGAGATCATCTCTCTCGAAGCCCGCGCGCTCGAGATCGTCGAGCGCCTCGAGCAGATCGGCGGCGTGCCGAGGCTCGACGTGGTGAATCAGCGGGCCGAGATCGCGCGGACGCGGGGGACTCTGCCGGTCCTCGAGCGCCGGCTCGAGCGCGCGCGCCACAGGCTGGCGGTCTACCTGGGCGCGCTTCCCGGCGAGGCGGAGCTGCCCGAGATCCGGCTCGCGGACATCCGGCTTCCGGACGAGCTGCCGGTGAGCCTGCCGTCGGAGCTGGCGCGCCGGCGGCCGGACATCCGCGCCGCCGAGGCGCTGCTGCACGAGGCGAGCGCGCGGGTCGGCGTCGCGACCGCGAGCCTCTACCCGCAGATCACGCTGTCCGGCACGGCCGGGTCGTTGACGACGGCGATCGGGAATCTGCTCTCCGGCGGCACGGGGTTCGCGCTGCTCGGGGCATCGCTCGCGCAGCCCCTGTTTCACGGCGGGCAGCTCCGGGCCGAAAAGCGCGCGGCCGTCGCGGCGTACGAGCAGGCCGGCGGCGCCTACCGCGAGGTCGTCCTCGAGGGTTTCCGGGACGTGGCGGACACGCTGAGCGCCCTGGACGCAGACGCCCGGTCGCTGCACGAGCGAGCGGAAGCGTCGAGCCTCGCGCGATCGGCCTTCGAGATCGCCTCGAAGCGTTACGACGCCGGCGGCGTCAGCCTTCTCGAGAAGCTCGATGCCGAGCGGCTCATGCGCTCGGCGTCCCTGGAGCAGATCGACGCCGTCGCCGATCGCCTCGCCGATTCGGCCGCGCTCTTCCAGGCGCTCGGCGGAGGCTGGTGGGCCGAGCCGGAGGACCGGACCGTCGCGGCGCAGGCCCCGCCGCCGCCCGCTCCTTGAGCCCCGGAGCCGGCGGGTCGTTATGACACACACGGCACTTGCCCGGTCCGGGATCGCGCTCTAGACTTCCCGCGTCATCCGGAGCGACCTCAGTAAGAGGTCCGGCAACCTGGGAGGGCAACCCAAGGTGCCAGCCCTCCGTCGGTCACGTACCGACGGGGGGGATGAGGGCGCGGCGAGGAGCCGGGCCAACAAGAATGCCCGGCGCGGAGTACCCGCGCTCTCCGGGTGTCTTCCTCTCCTGGAGGACGGCACCATGGCTCGAGTCATCGACCCCGATCATCATCTCTGGAAGAACGGCCGGCTCTACTGGACCGCTTTCACCGTCCACCTGCCGGGGTGGCGGAAGCACCGCGTCCGGCGCTCGCTCGGCACGAGCGACCGCGAGGAGGCGCGCAGCCGGAGAGACGCCCTGCTGGCCGGCTGGGGGCAGGCCGGAAGCGGCCAGCTGTCTCTGCGGTTCGTCCTCCGCCAGACCGGTGCCCGCCAATGAGCGCGACACTTCACGTGATCGGGGCGGGCCCGGTGGGACGCTCCCTCCTCCGAGCGCTCGAGGGCGGGCCGTATCGCGTCCGAGCCGTGAGCGACACGAGCGGGACGGTGTTCGATCGCGACCGAGTCGACGTCGCGGCGCTGGCCGAGCACAAGGTCTCGGGGGGCCGGTACGCCGAGCGTGCCGGCGCCGCGCTCGTCCCGCTCGAAAGCCTGCTCTCCCACGGCACGGCGGACATCGTCGTGGACTGCACGGCGAGCGAGCTGGCCCGCGGGCCCGAGGCGATCGCACGGGCAGACGCCGCGCTCGGCGCCGGCTCGAGCGTGGTCTTCGCCGCAAAGCACGCGCTGGCGACGGAGCCGCTGTCGTTCCTCGAGCCGCTCCGATCGCGACGGATCGGGATCAACGCGGTGCTCGGCGGCACCGGGCTCGCGCTGCAGGAGGAGCTGGAGGACTTGCTCGGCGCGGTCGAAAGCGTCGCCATCGTGGGGAACACCTCGACGACGGCGGTGATCGAAGCGCTCGAGCGCGGCGCGTCCCTCGAGGCTGCCCTGGCCCGGGCGCGCGAGGCGGGCTACCTCGAAGCCGACGCGTCGAGGGACCTCGACGGCACCGACGCCGCCGCCAAGCTCGCCATCGTGGCGTCGCTGCTGACGGGCGCGCGCGTCCGCGTCGACGACATCGAGCGGCCGGCCTTCGACCGCCTCGATCCGGATCTTCTCGCCGCACGCCGCCGGAAGGGGCGCACGACGCGCCTCGTCGGCCGCCTCCGCGGCGACGGTGCCGTCTCCCTCGCTTACGAGGAGCTGCCGGCGGCCGGCTCGCTGTCCGTTCCACCGGGCCGCGTCGCGTACGCCTATCGTCTGCGGCAGGGAGGGACGCGCATTCACATCGGAAGTGGAGTCGGCACGCACGGCACCGTGCGCGCGCTGCTGACGGACGTCGATGCCGCCGCCTCGCGTGGGGCGCCGCCCCGGGCGGCGAGCGAGGCCGTCAGCGTGACGCCGGGCGCCGAGGTGTTCGCAGCCGCGTCGCCGCTGCCGCTCGTGCACGGCGGCCGGCTCGACGCGTGGCGTCTCGGGTTCGAGATCGAGGGACCCGAGGAGGGACCGGTCATCCTCGTTCAGGGAGGGATTTCCTCGGGCCGGCACGTCTGCCGCACCGCGCGAGACCCGTCGCCCGGCTGGTGGGACGCCGTGGTCGGGCCGGGACGCGCCGTCGACACGAGCCGATACCGCGTGCTCTCGACAGACTTCCTGGGGGGCACCGGCGCTTCGAGCGGACCGTCGGGGCCGGGAGAATCGTTCCCGGTCGTGACGTCTCATGATCAAGCCGAAGCGATCGTGCGTCTGCTGGACGCGCTGGGTATCGAGACGGTTCACGCGTGCATCGGCGCGTCCTACGGAGGAATGGTCGGGTTGGCGCTCGCCGAGCGGCACCCGCGCCGCGTCGGGCGCCTCATCGTGTTCGGCGCCCCGGAGCGGGCGCATCCTGCCGCGACGGCCGCCCGGGCGCTCCAGCGCCGCATCCTCCGCCTGGGGCTCGAGAGGGGGTTCCCTCGCGAGGCGGTCATCCTCGCGCGCGCGCTGGCCATGACGACCTACAGGAGTCCGGCGGAGCTCCGGTCGCGCTTCGATGCGCCGCCGGAGTGGCGCGACGCGGAGCCGGTCTTTCCCGTGGAGCGCTATCTCGAATCGCGCGGAGCCGATTTCGCCCGGACGGCAACTCCCCGCTCCTACGCGACGCTCCTGCGCGCGATCGACCTCCACCGCGTCCGGGGGGAGTCGATCCGGGTTCCCACGCTGCTGATCGGGGCGACGACCGACGTTCTCGTGCCGATCGAGCAGATCGAGGAGCTCGCCGCGAAGATCCCGTGCGCGCGGAGGCTGGTACGGATCCCTTCGCGGTACGGCCACGATGCCTTTCTCAAGGAGACCGAGACGCTGGGCCCCGTCATTCAGGCGGCGCTGCAGGGAGCGAGACCGTGAGCCGCGGCCGAGACTGGGTCACGGCGACGGTCCGCGCGGGCCTCGAGTCGGACCGGCAGCACGGAGCCGTGATCCCTCCCGTCCATCTGGCGGCGAACTTCGCCTTCGAGGGCCTGGGCCGCAAGCGGCAGTACGACTACACGCGGTCCGGCAATCCCACCCGCGACCTTCTCTCGGGAGCCCTGGCGGAGCTCGAGGGAGGGGCCGGGGCCGTCGTCACGGCGAGCGGGATGGCCGCGATTCATCTCGTGCTGCAGCTCGTGCCGCGCGACGGCCTCGTCGTGGCGCCCCACGACGGATACGGCGGCACGCAGCGGCTACTCGCCGGTCTCGATGCCAAGGGCCTGATCCGGGCGCAGCTCGTCGATTTCCAGGATCGGGACGCGCTCGAGGCGGCACTCGGCCGCCGGCCCGCGCTCGTCCTCGTCGAGACGCCGAGCAACCCGTTGCTTCGGGTCGTCGACATCGCGTCCACGGCCGCGCGGGCGCACGCCGCGGGCGCACTCGTCGCGGTCGACAACACGTTCCTATCGCCCGCCCTCCAGCGTCCCCTGAGCCTCGGCGCCGACCTCGTCGTTCACTCGACGACGAAATACCTGAACGGCCACAGCGACGTCGTCGGCGGTGCCGTGGTGGCTCGTGACGAGGCGGTGCTCGAGCCCCTGGCGTGGTGGGCCAACGCGATTGGCCTCGCCGGGGCGCCGTTCGACGCCTACCTGACGCTCCGGGGCCTGCGGACGCTCGCAGTGAGGATGCGGGAACACGAGTCGAACGCGGGGCAGGTGGCGGCCTTCCTCGCGGCCGATCCGCGAGCGGGGAAGGTCCACTACCCAGGGCGGCCCGGCCATCCCGGCCACGCGATCGCCGCCCGGCAGCAGACGGGGTTCGGCGGGATGGTCAGCTTCGAGCTCCCGGAATCGCCCGGCGTGGTGGAGGCGTTCGTCGAGGGCCTGAGCTGCTTTTCGCTCGCGGAGTCCCTGGGCGGGGTCGAGAGCCTGATTGCGCATCCGGCGACGATGACGCACGCGTCGATGAGCCCGCGAGCGCGCGCCGAAGCCGGAATCTCCGACTCGTTGCTCCGGTTGTCGGTCGGCATCGAGTCGCCCGGGGACCTGATCGCGGACCTCGACCGGGCCCTCGGGCGCGCCTCGCGGCTGCAGGCCGCCGATCGCGCCTGCGCCCCGCCGGTCTAGAACCGGCAGCTCCGGCCCGCCCAGCGCAGCGCCATCGTGAACGCCGCCGCCGCGGCCATCAGCCGGTAGAGGGCACGACCCATCGCGCCCGTGCCTGCGAGTACCGCTGTCTTCATGATCGCGCCTCCTTTCGGAATCATCGCAGCGTGAAATGCAGCAAGCCGGATGCCATGCGGCCGCGCGCGTCGGTCGTTCACTTTCCGCGGCCGCGATGGCGGCGCTGACGAGCGGTTGGCAGCGTATGTGGCGCCGTTGTCATCTCGGCGCGCTCGAGAACCGGCGCGAGGCCGTGGAGTCGCCGCCCGCGCGGGCGGCCGCTGCTGTCGATTTCCGATCACAGTTGCGGCTGCATCGACAGCAGCCCGTGCGAGACGCTAGTCCGGGAGGGCCTGCGCCAGCTCCAGGGGCTCCTCGAGCCTCGCCTCGACCGGCTCGGCACGGTGCTGCTTGGCGATCAGCATGTAGAGGGACGGGACGACGAACAGCGTGAAGATCGTCCCGATCGTCATGCCGCCGACCAGCACCAGGCCGATCGAGTTTCGCGCCGCGGCACCGGGGCCGGAGACCAGCGTCAGCGGGAAGTGCCCCGCGACGGTGGCCACCGAGGTCATGAGCACCGGACGCAGACGGGTCATCGCGGCTTCCTGGACGGCGGAGAGCTTGTCGTGACCGTGCTCCTGCAGCTTGTTCGCGAACTCCACGATCAGGATGCTGTTCTTCGCCACGAGGCCGACGAGGGTCACGAGGCCGACCTCGGCGTAGATGTTCATGGTCGTCGTCCAGCCGTCGGTCCAGTAGGGCATGTCCGAGTTCGGCATCTTGAGGACCGTGAAGATCAGGGCGCCGAACATGGCCAGCGGCACCGAGCCGAGCAGGATGACGAGCGGATCGCGGAACGAATTGAACTGCACCGCCAGGACGAGGAAGATCATCAGCACGGCGAGGCCCATCGCGGGGAGGAACTTGCCCCCCTCGGTCCGGAGCTGGCGGGATTCGCCGGTATAGTTGATCGCGTAGCCGGGAAGCAGGTCGTGAGCCCCGTTCTCGAGCGCCTTGAGCGCGCCGTCGAGCTGGGCGGTCATTCCTGACAGCTTGATGGCGTTCATCTGCTGGAAGCGGTTCAACGATCGCGGGACGGTCGTGTTGCGCACGGTCGCGATCGTGCTGAGCGGGATGAGGCGCCCGCCCGGGCCCGTCACGTAGATGTCCCCGAGCTGGTCCGGGTTCAACCGATCCGCGCGAACCACCTGGGGGATGACCTTGTACGCTCGCCCCTGGATGTTGAAACGGTTCACGTAGTCGCCGCCGAAGGCGGACGAAAGGTCGGCGCCGATCTGCGCGTTGCTGAGGCCGAGGGCCGCGACCTTCTCGTAGTCGATGACGACCTGCGCCTGCGGCTGGTCGTACTTGAGATCGATCTCCGGCGGGAAGTAGAAGAGCCCGCTCTCCATCGCGCGGTCCCGCAGCTTCTTCGCGCCCTCCAGCATCTTCTCCGGCTCGTCAGTCGAGGCGATGATGAACTCGACGGGGAAGTTGCCTCCGCCGGGAAGCGCGGGCGGCCGGGCCGCGAAGATCTGCAAGCCCGGGATCGCGGAGAGCTTGGCCTGAACCTCGGGCACGATCTGCGCCATCGAGCGCGTCCGCTCGTTCCACGGCTTCACGACCATGCCGGAGAATCCGCCGACCCCCAGCGCCGCCGCGAACGGATCCGACGGGGACAGCAGGAGCTGGAACGTCAGCGCGCGCTCCGGCGTCGAGAGGAACGCCTGCTCCGCGGCGCGCCCGAAATGGCTCTTCTGGTCCGCCGAGGCGTTCCCCGCGTTGTTGATGATGCCGAACATGAACCCCTGGTCCTCGAGCGGCGCGAGCTCCTTCGGCGAGAACATGTACATCGGGATCGCGAGCAGGCTCAGTAGCGCCCACACCACGTAGACCGCCGGTCTCGCGCGCATCGTGCCCGCGAGCACCGATCCGTAGACCTTCCGCAGCCGCTCGAATTGGCGATGGATGTGCGCCGAGAACCTGCTCTCGTGCCCGGAGGTGCCGGAGAGCAGTCGCGCCGACATCGCCGGGGAAAGCGTCAGCGCGACGATGCCGGAGATCGTCACCGCCCCGGCCAGTGTCAGCGCGAACTCGCGGAAGAGAGCTCCGGTGAGCCCGCCCTGGAGACCGATCGGGGTGTAGACGGCCGCGAGCGTGATCGTCATCGCGATGATCGGCCCGATCAGCTCGCGCGCCCCGGCCAGCGCCGCCTGCATCGGCGGCAGCCCCTCGCGCCGGTGCCGCTCGACGTTCTCGACCATCACGATGGCGTCGTCGACGACGAGCCCCACCGAGAGCACGATCGCGAGCAGGGTGAGCAGGTTCAGCGTGAAGCCGAACGCCTGCATGATAAAGACGCCTCCGATCAGCGAGACCGGGATGGCGACGACCGGCACGAGCACCGAGCGGAACGACCCGAGGAACAGGAAGATCACGAGGATGACGATGAGCAGCGTGTCGATCAGCGTGTGCGTCACCTCGCGCAGCGCGTCGCTGATGTACTCGGAGGCGTCGTAGCCGATCGTGAACTCGAGCCCCTGCGGGAGGTTCTCCTGGATCGCCTCCATCTCCTTGCGCACGCCCTTGACGACGTCGATCGTGTTCGCGTTCGGGAGCGGAAAGATCCCCATGAACACGGCGGCCTGGCCGGAAAACCGCACCTCGGTGTCGTAGTCCTCGGCGCCCAACTCGACCGTGGCCACGTCCCTCAGCCGCACGATCGTGTCGTTCGCCTGGCGGACCACCAGGTTCCGGAACTGGTCGACGGTGTGGAGGTCGGTGTTCGCGGTGAGGTTGACCTGGACGAACGCGCCCTTGGTGTTGCCGAGCGCGGCGAGGTAATTGTTGGCCGCGAGCGCCGCCCGCACCTGCGCGGGGCTGATGTTGAGGGCCGCCATCTCCGCCGGCTTGAGCCAGACGCGCATCGCGAAGGTTCGCGCGCCCAGGATGTCGGCGCGCTGGACCCCGGGAAGGGCCGCCAGGCGCGGCTGGATGACGCGGACGAGATAGTCCGTGATCTCGCTCTGCGAGAGCGTCTTCGAGGCGAGGCTCAGATAGGCCGCCGCGAACTCCGAGTCCGCCGACTCCACGGTGATCGACGGGACCTGGGCTTCCGGGGGCAGCTCATTCCGCACCTGGTTCACCTTGGCGGTGATGTCGGCCAGGGCGCGGGTGGGGTCGTAGTTGAGCTTGAGGCGCGCGGTGACGAGCGAGAGGCCCTGCAGGCTCTTCGATTCCACGTAGTCGATGCCGTCGGCGGACGCGATCGACCGCTCGATCGCGGTCGTGACGAACCCGCGCACCACCTCGGCGCTCGCTCCGATGTACACGGTCCCGACCGTCACCGAGGCGTTGTCGCTCTTGGGGTACTGGCGCACGCTCAGGGAGCGCCACGCATGAAGTCCCGCGATGACGATGACGACGTTGATCACCACCGCCATCACCGGGCGCCGGATGAACAGGTCGGTGAACGAGTTCATGTGTTCTTCGGCTTCGGCTCGAAGGTGAACTCCGGGGCGAGCGAGTTGTCGATGACGACGGGCATTCCGGGACGGAGCTTGAACGCTCCCGTGGAGACGATCCTCTCCCCAGCCTTCACGCCGTCGGTCGCGGCCACGTAGTCACCTTGCCGGGTGCCGAGCCGGATGAAGCGCTGCTCCACGACGAGCGAGGGCTGGGCTCCCGGGGCGCCGGGCTTCTCCTGGACGACGAAGACCGAGTCCCCGAACGGGGCGTTGAGCACCGCGGTCGACGGGATGAAGAGCATGTGCTCCGTTCTGGCGAGGATGACCTCGACCGAGACGAACATGCCCGGCCGGAGGCGCGCGTCGCGGTTCGACAGCGTCGCCTGGACGCGGACGTTCCGCGTCGTGGGGTCGATGTCGGGGTTGACCGCGGTGATCGTCCCGTTGAAGGGCTCCCCGGGATAGGAGTCCGAGCTCACCGCGATCTCGAGACCCTTCGAGATGTCGCCGATGCGCTGCTGCGGGAGCGAGAACTCCACGAACACCGGGTCGAGCGCCTGGAGAGAAACGACCGGCGCCCCCGTCGGGAGGTACTGGCCGACGCTGATGTTCTTGATGCCCAGCTTCCCGGCGAACGGGGCGCGGATCGTCTTCTTCGCGATCACCGCCCGGATGTTGTCGACGCGCGCGGTGGCCTGCTTGACGCTCGCCTCCGCCGTGTCGAGCTCGCTCGCCGCGACGCTCCCCGTCTTGGCGGCCTCCTTGACCCGGCCCAGGTAGACCTGCGCCGCTTCGGCGGTCGCCTCGGCCTCGCGCAGCTGGGCCTGCTCGACGTCGACGTTGAGCGCCACGAGCTCGTCCCCGGCCTGCACGTCGGCGCCGGCCTCGAAGTCGATCTTCCGGACGATCCCTTCCGCCTCGGCGGAGACGATCGCGCCTCGGACCGCGGTCACGGTCCCGACGGCGGAGATCCGAGGCCGCCAATCCTTCTCGGTGACCTCGGCCACGTTGACCCGCTCGGGCGGCATGACCATGTTGGCGCCGGCGGCGGCCATCGCCTTGAATTGTGACAATTTGATGATGACCAGCGCCGTTGCGACCGGTACGACGATGAGAACGCCCAGCACCACCCAGCGGAGTCTCTTGGGACCCTTCGTCATGCGCACTCTCCTCTCCGCCTACCGTAGGGGACGTTCCCGGAGGCTCCCAATCCCCCTACGCTACAAACTCCGTGCCGTCTTCGCACGCCGGGAATTTGCCGGATCCGTCGGACTCGGCATTCCGCCAGCCTGCGCAGAAATCAACAGTTGACCAGATCTCTGCAGCAAAGGCGAGAGGGAGCGTGGCGCCGGGAGCGGGATCGGGGTACAACCGCAGGCACGTGGCCCAGGCCTGGCGTCCGGAGAAGGAGGCCCGTGAGGCGACGTGAAGCGCTTCGAGTCCTGGCCGCCGCGGGTGCCTCGGCCGCGCTCGGGTCTCGCTTCATCCGCGCGGCGGAGGGGCCCTCGATGATCGCGCGATCCATCCCGAAGTCCGGCGAGTCGCTTCCCGTCATCGGCCTGGGCACGTCCCGCGTGTTCGACGTCGGTTCCGCGCCGCGCGAGCGGCGATCTGGTGGCCGCCGGCGGAACCCGCGACCGGCTGTTCCTGGCGTCCAAGGTCTGGACGAGCGGCCGAAAAGAAGGCGCGGACCAGATCGAGGCGTCGTTCCGGCGCCTCCGTGCCGACAGGATCGATTTGATGCAGGTCCACAACCTCGTGGACCTACCGACGCAGCTCAAGACGCTCCGCGAGCTGAAGGCCGCGGGACGTGTCCGCTACGTGGGGGTGAGCCACTACCGGGCGAGCGCCCATGCCGATCTCGAGCGGACGCTGCGCCGGGAGGAGCTGGATTTCGTCCAGCTCAACTATTCGATCGTCGAGCGGGAGGCGGAAACGGTGCTGCTGCCTCTGGCGCACGACCGCGGCGTCGCCGTCCTGGTCAACCGGCCGTTCGCGGAGGGGGACCTCTTCCGGCGGGTGAAGGGACGGCCGCTCCCGGACTGGGCCGGGGACATCGACGCCGCCAGCTGGGGGCAATTCTTCCTGAAGTTCGTGCTGTCGCACCCGGCGGTGACCTGCGCCATTCCCGCGACCGACAAGCCGGAGCACATGCGCGACAACGCCGCGGGCGGAATCGGTCGGCTCCCGGATGCGGCCATGCGGGATCGCATGGCGGCGATCGTCTCGGCCTAGGCTTCGAGCGAAACCTCAAAAGCAGCCCGGCGTTCGGCGTCGGCTGCGGCCCGCCTCTAGAGGCGGTTGCCCCGCCTCCTATGTAAAGGTACCTTGACAATCTGTAAAGGACGCTTTACATTCTCTTCCGACGGGGAGGGACCCCATGGATCGACTCCGCGACTACCTGAAGTGCTACGACGCCCGCTTCCTCGCGTGGACGTGGGTCGGGGTCGCGGTCTTGCTCGCCGCGTCGTTCGCGGGGCTCGCGTTCGGGCGGGGAACGGTCGCGCGATTCGTCTGCGCCGCCCTTCAGGCCGGAACGATGGGGGTCCTCATCGTCTCGGCGGTGCTCCGCACGAGACATCTCGACGAGATGCAGCGTCGGATCCAGCTCGAGTCGATCGCGGTCGCGTTCGCGGCGGGCGCCGCGGCGATCTCCGGCTGGGGGTTCTTCGAGCACGCCGGGGCGCCCCACGTCGACTGGGGACTCTGGATCTGGCCGTTCTTCGTCGGGGCGTGGCTCGCAGCCTTCGTCGCCACGCGGCGCCGGTACCAATGAGGAACCGCCTGCGCGCGCTCCGCGCCGAGCGCGGCTGGTCCCAGGGCGACCTGGCCGGCCGACTCGCCGTCTCGCGGCAAACCGTGAACGCGATCGAGACCGAGAAGTACGACCCGAGCCTGCCGCTCGCGTTCAAGATCGCGCGCGCGTTCTCGCTCGAGATCGAGGCGATCTTCGACGATGGAGAGGGGAGGCGGCCATGAGCGACACCACGATGACCCGGCGTCCACGCGGAACCGATTGGGCGATGATCCTGCTCGTGTACCTGATCTCGATGCTCGGCGCCTCGGCGCTCTCCCGCTCCGGGACGCGCGTGGGAAACGTCGCCGCGGCGGCGTCGATCGCCGCCGCGACGGCCATGATCGCGGCGCTCGGGCGCCGGTTCGTGAAGTTTCCGCTCTGGTCGTCCGTCACCAGCGTTGCCGTCCTCGGGGCGTTCGCGATCGGAAGCGCCGCGCTGTGGCCCGGGATCGCAGCCTGGCGCCAATTGCTGACCGGCATGCTCTGGATGCACCCTTGGTACTTCATGATCTTCTCCGGGTCCGGGTCCGGATCGTTCGTGTGCGCGACGACCACGAGCCGCGCGGCCGGTTGGTGCCTGGTGGGTGGGGCCGTGGCGGTCGGCGTCGTCGCGCCGCTGATCACGACGCTGGTGTGAAGGAGCGGACGGCGATGCCGACGGTTGAGATCCGCCACTGCCCGGTCTGATCGACCGCCATCCAGGCCGCCCGTGCGGCGGCGCGGATCCGGGAAGATCTGGGGCTCGAGGTCAGGAAGACGCACGGGAGCTACGGCGAGCTGCGCGTGCTCGTGAACGGGAAGGTCGTCCTCGACGCCGGCCTGCTCGCGCTCCTCGGGATCCTTCCGTCGGTGAAGAAGATCGTCGGTGCCGTGCGCGAGGCCGCCGGCGGCGAGTGACCTCGGCCTTGACAAACGTTATCATCATTGGTAACGTTATCTCAAATGATAGAGAAGGCCGCGCTCGTCATCCACCCGGTGCGAATGCGCATCCTCGGGCTCCTTGCGGGGCAGCGGATGACCACCAAGCAGCTCTCCGAGGCGCTTCCTGATGTCCCGCAGGCCACGCTGTACCGTCAGATCAAGACGCTCCTGAAGGGCCGGGCGCTCGAGGTCGTCGAGGAGCGGACGGTCAACGGGATCACCGAGTCGACCTACGCCACGGTCTCGGGCGCGGCCCGGTTCGACCGGAAGGAATTCGCGGCGATCCCCGCGGAGGACCACCTCCGGTATTTCGGCGTGTTCCTGGGCATCCAGATGGTGGACGCGCAGGGGTACTTCCGGCAGCGGGGATACGACACCACGCGCGAGGGGATGACCTACTTCCGGGCGAGCCTGCTCCTCACCGACGCGGAGGCGCGCGCGCTGCGCCTCGATCTCCTGGATCTCATGAAGCGCTACACGTTCGGACCGGGTCGGGGCCGTCGGACGAGGTCCGTCGCGGTCTCGTCCGTCCCGCAGACCCGAAAAGGAGTCTCATCATGAGTTTTTCGCTCGTCGCACCCCTCGTTCTGCTCGCGGCCCTCTCGGCTCCGGAAGACAAGGTGGACACGTTCATGAAGGCGGCCCTCGAGGCCCATCACATTCCCGGCGCGAGCGTGATCGTGCTGAAGGACGGTAAGGTCGTCAAGCGCGCGGCCTACGGTCTCGCGAACGTCGAGTACAACGTCCCGGCGAAGCCCGAGACGCTCTACCTGCTCGCGTCGATCACGAAGTCCTTCACGGCGACGGCGATACTGATGCTGGTCGAGGAGGGGAAGGTCAAGCTCGACGACTCGATCTCTGTCTACCTCACCGACGCCCCCGAGGCCTGGAAACCGATCACGATCCGGATGCTCCTGGGTCACACCGGGGGCCTGAAGGACCGGTGGGAGGAACAGGACCACGCGAAGTGGCGAATCGCCTACTCGACGGCGGACCTGTACGCCGCCGCGCAGGCCACGCCGCTCGACTTCGCGCCGGGGACGCACTGGCAATACACCGACCAGGGATACTTCCTCCTCGGCCGCGTCATCGAGAAGGTTTCCGGCGCGACGTACAGGCAGTTCCTGACCGACCGGATCTTCAAGCCTTGCGGGATGGACGCTTCGACGACGACGTCCCAGACCGAGATCGTCCCCAACCTGGCGCAGGGGTACACGCAGTCCCAGGGCAAATGGCTCAAGAACCACCGGCGTACCGACTACGGGCTCGTGTCTCACTTCGGGATCGTCTCGAGCGTGGATGACCTGGCGAAGTTCGACCAGGCGCTGAACGCGGGCAAGCTCGTCAAGCCCGACACCCTCGCAAAGATGTGGACGCCGACCACGCTTCCGGACGGCGACGTCGGCCGCGCGGGCAGCGCGACGTACGGCATGGGGTGGTTTCTCGAGGAGATCAACGGACACCGCGTCGTGCAGCACGGCGGCGCGTCGGGAACCGGTTACGTGAAGTTCCCCAACGACAACGTCACGGTTGTCGTGCTCACCAATCTGGAGCAGCTGGCCGGAGGCGACGGCGTGGGGCTCGCCAAGGTGGTGGCCCAGGCGTTCGTCAAGGGAGTCGCGTACGCCCAGATGCCGGGGAGGGCCGACCCGGACCCTCGCGTGGGGGAGACCTTGCGGGGCGAGCTCGCGAGAATGGCCGCGGGAACGATGACGGACGAACTCTACGCGCCGGAATTCGCGAAGCTCATCGCGCCGACCCTTCCTTCGCAGAAGGCCGGTCTGGCGCCGCTCGGCCCCGTGAGACAAGTCGAGTATCTCGCCGAATCCAAGCTCGGCCGCGGGCGGAGCGTGATGTACCGCGTCCGGTTCGACCCGGTCACGCTCTATGCGCACCTCGGCCTGAACGCCGACGGGAAGATCGACCAGATGTCCCTCTCGCAGGAGATGTCGATCGACGAGTGAGCGCCGGCGGCGTACCATCCGAGCGTCCGCACGCGGAGTCGCGCCTCACGCACCATCCAACGAACCGAGGGAAGCGTCATGTCGACAAGCACGGTCCGCCTTCATCGTGTCCTCCGCGCCACGCCGGAGCGCGTCTACCGCGCGTTCCTCGACCCCGCCGCCCTGTGCAAGTGGCTCCCGCCGAACGGGTTCACCGGCAGGGTTCACGAGATGACCGCGAAGGTCGGCGGCACGTACAAGATGTCCTTCACGAATTTCTCCAGCGGCAAGACGCACGCATTCGGCGGGACGTACGTGGAGCTGATCCCGAACGAGAGGATCGTGTACACGGACCGGTTCGACGACCCGAACCTTCCGGGCGAGATGCGGGCGACGATCACCCTCAAGACCGTGATGGGCGGGACCGAGCTGAGCGTCGTGCAGGAAGGGATCCCCGCCGCGATCCCGGTTGAGATGTGCTATCTCGGCTGGCAGGAGTCACTCCTGCTCCTCGCGAAGCTCGTCGAGGCGGAGATCCCGGACTAGATGTGAAGTCTCAGGACGTTGTTCACGGCCCCTAGCTGTTCACCCGGGGCCTTTTCGGAGAAGCTGATGGTGACCAAACCGTCGCCGCTTCGAAAAGGAGACCCGGATGAACGCTCACAGTTTGGCCC